>Ga0181528_10000149_pt1 | contig 64198 bp, 72 predicted proteins | sample PEATcosm2014_Bin_47_FD_119742 | JGI IMG/M metagenome (GOLD analysis project Ga0181528, IMG submission 119742) | Peatland microbial communities from MTU Mesocosm Facility, Houghton, MI, USA - PEATcosm2014_Bin10_10_metaG | ecosystem: Environmental > Terrestrial > Soil > Wetlands > Peat | place...
CCGCTGCGCCTTCGCGCCGGCTTTCGACGATCTGAAGATAAGCGCGTCCGGCGGAGGTTTTGTTGCGGAAATACATGGCGGGAGGCCGAGTAGCGCACGAATCGATGGTGCGCACACAATCCCGCTGATCTCAGCACAAATCAAGCAAGATCAATAAAAACGTGGCACTACACCGATAGGCAAATTTCGAAATCCAGCCCAATGATGCCAGCGCGTTACGCGAGGCAGCCCCTTTCCAACTGTAGAAGATCAGCGTGACGTCATCAACGATCTGGTCGCGCGCGGCATCTCGAAAGTGGTGAAAAAGCCGGACGCGTGGGGACTGGGCCGGACGGCGGCTTGCCGACGGCGTCGGCTTGTCGCGGCGCCTGACGCGGCTGCGCGAGGAAGCGGCGTGGCGTGATGAGCTCAATGTGCTCAAGGAAAGCCAGGCTTAGAAGCGCAAGCTTCCTCCCGCTTGTTTGCCAGTTCATGAAAAATAGGGAGCCGTCGCCCGGAACGACGGACGCTCCGCGACCTTGGCGCGCAAGGCGTCGAGACGCAGCGCCGCCGGCGCCCAGGGCGCGCGCTTGAAGCGAATGCGCGGCTAGTCGAGCGCGACGACGCTCGTCAGCACAGCGACCGACGGCGTTCCGCCTTCGTGAGCCGGCGTCTCCGCTTCGAACGCCGCAAGGCCGTTGACGATCGGGCGCCGGCGCCGGCGCCCGACGCGATGCTCGCCGAAATTCGGGTCGCATTGCATCACGCCGATCATGACGTGCACCATCGCGTCATTCACGCTCGTCACGCAGCCGGCCTGCGATATCACGACATCGAGATCGCCCGTGAACGACGACGGCTCCGGGATCCTCTTCTCTAGCCACCTTAGGATCAGCAGGCTTTCGGTGAGTGGCAAGCCGTTGACGATCGAGCTCAAGCGTCGGCACGCGCGCGGCGGTGTTGAGCTTCAATAGCGTGGGATCGTCGCCCCAGGGAATGACGATCTCGGCGCCGTCGTTGTCAAATGCCTTGTTGGCGAGCGCAATACGCGCAAGACGTGGTGGCGTTGGTCAGAATCCTCATCGCGCTCCGTCAGTCGTGTTTGATGATAGTTGTGCGTAGGGCAGGCATGTCGTGCGGGGCGGCGAAGCCCTTCTCACGACTATGGCCCCACTTTTTCATGCCGCCGATCTCTTCTGCGTCGCGTTGATCACCGGACCGAGGTCGCGGGCCATCTCCGGCGTGCCAGGCGTGTGTTGGCTGAAGCGCTCTACGAGACGCTCGGCGACTTTGTCGAACACCGAGCGTTCGACGATTACGCGCGAACCGGCCGAGCAGGTCCGCCCGGCGTTCTGAACCATCGTATTGGCGATGACGGGGACCGCCGCGTCGAGATCCGCGTTGGCGAATACGATATGGGGCGACTTGCCGTCGAACTGCAGCGTGCAGCCGATGTGATTGAGCGGCGCGGCGCTCTGGATCAGCGTGCCCACCCCGGGCGAGCCCGTGACGGAGAGGAAATCGACGTCGGGATGCGACGACAGCGCCGCGCCCGCCTCCTCGGCCTGCGCCGCGAGTTCGGCAAGGCGCAGGGGCGTCAGGCAGGCGTCTTCGGCGGGCTTCATCACGATGGCGTTGCCCATCTCCAGCGCCGGGGCACATCTGCGCCCGGTAGTTTCACGGGATGACGTGGCCCTTGACGCCGTGCGACACGCGCTCGGTGAGCGCAAAAAAACCTTGAGGAAGGGGATGGTCTCTTCATGCGCCTCGTCCGCCGCGCCGCCGCAATGTTCGAAATAGCGCGCAGTCGCGATCATGTCGTTGGGCGCCTGTTTGATCGCTTGCCGGTGTCGCGCGCTTCCTTCTGCGCCAGTTCCTCGGCGTGATCGCCGACGTTCCGCGCCAGCTGGCTGCGAAGGCGGCCGCGCTCGGTCGCGGTCGGGCGACCCCGGTGACCTTGCTCGAGAGCGCGGCGGGCGGCGCCGACCGCGCGATCCACGTCCTCTTTGCCTCCGGCGGCGATCGACCCGAACACCTGGCGTTCGGCTGGAGCAATCACAGGCGGCGTGCAGCCCGAGGCCGCGGGAGACCAAAGGTTGTTGATGAAGACGCCGCTGGCGACAAGCGCACTGTTTGGTCTCCTCACAAAATGCCCGGCGCGCGCGCCGCGATGGCCGCGACCCGCTTCGGCGCTGTTGTCGCGGGCCTTCGGCCCGGCCGCCAATAGCTCCTTGCTCGGGCGGTTATAGCGATCCGCCATGACCCTCTCGCTTTTCGGCCGGGCGATAGCGCCGCCCTCTCGCGGGGAAACGGCGCCGCTATTGGTCGCCGGCGTCTCACTCGGGCAAGATCGCGTCGAAGCTGGCGGCCGCCCGGGCCGAACTCGCGCTCGCAAGCCGGCTTGCCGGGATCGTCGGCCCGATCGACGGCGTGATGACGAGCGTGAAGGACGCCAAGCTTGTTCGCAGCGACGCGGCTCACGGCAGCAAGCACGGATTCGTCGGCAAGCTGCTGATCCGTCCCGCTCAGGTTGAACCGGCGATGGCGGGCGTCCGGCCCTCGGAGACGGACGTCGCCTGAGCGCCGCGCGTGCGTGCGCTGGGCGCGTACGGCGCTACGGCGCTCGACGGCGCCGTGGTCGACGCCCCGGTGCGTTTGCGCGCCGAGCAGATACCGCGCCACGCCGCCCGCTTCGTTACGCGGGCCGCGCTCGCTCCGCCAACGGACGCCTGATCCCCAGTGTCTACGAGCCTTGCGCCAGCAAACAATCATGAAGCTTTGGCGCGCGCCAGGCGTCACGAGGGCGCCGCTATAGCGAGACGTCGTAAGTTCTATCGCGAGATCGTAATTCGCTCTCTGCCGCCTTTCGGCCAAAAGTCCTGCCCTGTCCTCGGCGCGCGGCCGCGGCGGGAGGGATCATAAGAGCTTCTATCGCGGGTCTGTTGAGCGCGCTGGCGCTGGCTGTGGCTGGCTTGGCGATTGCGGCGGGCGTCGACGATCCGCCGAAGTCCGTTCAGGACAAACTCGACAACAAGCATCGTCTCGATCCGCAGCGCCGGCTCGGCGAGAGCGCCTATCTCGAATTCGTCGCCAAGGGCCCGCCGCCGCGGACCATCGGCTACGCCAGCTCCTACTCCGGCAACCCCTGGCGCGCCGACGTGATGAGCCGCCTGCAGAACACCACTACTCCGAAGTGAAACAAGCTCGGCCTGATCAAGCATGCGGTCATCACCCAATCGAACCTCAACGACTCCAAACAGATCCAGCAGATGGGACAGCTCGTCGACAAGGGCGTCGACGCCATTATCGTCTGCTGCTTCAATCCGACCGCGCTCAACCGATCGTGAAATACGCGCACGGTCGCGGCGTGCCTGTGTTCTTCGGCATCGGCTATCTGACCTCCCCCGATGCCGTGAATTCGTCCGCCAATTTCGAAGTCGGCGGCGAAATGCTCGGAGAGTGGATGGCCAACGAAATCCACGGCATGGGCAACGTGCTGGTTGTCGAGGGCATTCACGACGCCTCGCCTCCCGACTCGCAGAACCAGGGCGTGCTGCGCGTTCAAGATATATCCCGACATCACGGTGGTCGGCTCGGCCGCCGGCATGTGGACCGATCAGATTGCGCGGCCGGAGGTCCAGATATGGCTTGGCACCAAGCCCGGCCCTGTCGACGGCGTCGTCATCCAATCGGCCTCGGAGCTCGGCGCCGTGGGCGCGCTGCTGCAGAGCGGCCGGCCGATGCCGTCGATCGCCATCGGCGCCTGCAACCTCAACGCCCATGCCGGCGAGGTGCACACCAACATCGGCCGCAACGGCTCGGGCAAGAGCACGCTGGCTAAAATGATTTCGGGCGTCCTCATTCCCGACAGCGGGTAGGCGTCCATTCTGGGCAAATCCGCGACGTCGCCGGTGGAGGCGCGTTCGCTCGGCGCCGCCAACGTGTTTCAGGCAGTGCTGGTCGCCGACGAAAGCTCGGTGTTCGACAATCTCCATCTCGGCTCCGACAATCTGTTCGCGACCACGCTAAGGCGCGAGGAGAACGTCGCCAAGGTCGCCAAGTTGACGCACGAGCTACTCGGCTTCGAATTCGATCTCGATATTTCCACGGGCGAGCCGCCGCTGTCGATCAAAAGATGGATCACCAACGGCCGGTCGCTGCTCGCCGATCCCAAGGTGCTGATCCTCGACGAATCCTAAGGTCGCGCTCGATTCCGAATCGACCGAGCGACTGTTCTGCAAGATGCGGCGGCTTGAGAAGAACGGGTCGTCGATTCTGATCGTCAACCATCGCATCGTCGAACTGGTGCGCATCGCCAATCGCGCGACCGTGCTGCACGACGGTGTCGACGTTGGTTGTCTGGAATGCAAGAGATCGGCGAAGCGCGCATCCTCGCGCTGATCGCCGGCGCCAAGCGTGAGAAACCGAGCGGCGCGCAGCCTATCCCCGAACGTCAAGGCGCCGCACCGGTGCTGCGTGTCGAGCGCGCCCGTCTGCGCGGATTCCGGCGCCGTCGATTTCACGCTCTATCCCGGCGAGGTCGTCGACGTGACCGCCCTGGACGGCCAAGGCCAGACCGATTTCGGGCGCCGCATCGCCGGCATGCAGGAGCTTCAGGCGGGAACGATCTCGCTGCTGCGCGATCGCAAGGGCGTGCGCATCGACGACATCGGCGTCGAGCTGGACCTCTATCGAACCTGCGCGAATTCGCGTCGCGCGGCGGCGCGTTGGTGATCCCGATCAGCGACGACATAACGCTCGTCAACATGAATGGGCTTCCAATCGAGATCCGCCGCCGGGTGGCGAGCAATAGCTCGCCACCCGCAACAAGATGCGCGTCGATCTGATCGTCGAGTTCTTCGTCCGCGTCATTTCGAGCCGCGAGAGCGTCTCGACTGCCGTCCGCACGCTCGGCGCGCGCATCCGCAGCCCCGCCAACTTCAAGGAGATCGTGCAGAGCCGCTTCGTTGATGCGATTTCGGCTGTAGCCGAGCGGCTGACGATGGCGGAGATCCACGTCGGGCGCACGAAGTTCATGGAAGAGGTCAAGTCGCTCGTCGCCGAGCGGTTGTCGCCGAACCGGCTCGAACTCGAGTACGCCTGGATGGTGAGTTTCGAACAGACCGATATTTCGGTGTTCGATCTCTCCACCCTGGTCGGCGGCGTCGTTGGCTGAGGCGGCTGAGACGAAGCTCATCTTGCCGAGCCGCCTCCACGAGTTGTGGGCGATCATCGACCGGGTTAGCCGCGAGCGCCTCTCAAGTTCGATCCCGACATCGAGCTCGATTCGCTCGATGCGTTGAAAAGCCTGTTGTTGCAAGAGCACGCCGGCCGGCGCACGATCCTGCCCGAGCAATCGGTGCGGCGCGAGGTCGAGGCCGGCGCGCTGAGCGCCGCCGCGTTCGTGCAGCCCGAAATGCGGCGCGTCATCGCGCGGGCGACGCCGTTGAGTCCGCGCAACGCCGAAGCCGCGGAGCCGATCTCAACATGGATCGCCGAGCGCGCGCCGAACCGAAACAACGTGAAGAGGCCGACATGAACCCGTTCGAACCTTCCGCCGAACACACAGCGATCCGCGACGGCGTCGCCCAGGTCTGCGCGCAGTTTCAAGGGCCCTATTGGCGCGATCTCGACGCGCGTCGCGCCTACCCGGAAGAGTTCGTGCGCGCGCTGACGCAGGCCGGCTATCTCTCGGCCATGATTCCGGAGGAATACGGCGGCTCCGGCCTCAACCTGTCGGCGGCCGCCGCGATCCTGGAGGAGATCCACCGCAACGGCTGCAACGCCGCTGCCTGTCATGCGCAGATGTACACAATGGGCACGGTGCTCAGGCACGGCTCGGCGGAGCAGAAGCGGCAGTACCTGCCGCGCATCGCCGACGGCTCGCTGCGGCTGCAGGCCTTCGGCGTCACCGAGCCGACCAGCGGCACCGACACGCTGGCGCTGCGCACGACCGCGACGCGCGAGGGCGACGATTATGTCGTCAACGGCCAGAAAATCTGGACCAGTCGGGCCGAATATTCTGACCTGATGCTGCTGCTCGCCCGCACCGCGCCGCGCGATCAGGTGAAGACGCGCACCGAAGGCCTCAGCGTGTTCCTGATCGACCTGAAATCGCTGGTCGGCAAGGGCGTCACGATCGAGCCGATCCGCACCATGATGAACCACGCGACGACGGAAGTGTTCTTCGATTGCGTGCGCATTCCCGCCGCCTCGTTGATCGGCGAGGAGGGCAGGGGCTTCCGCTACATCCTGTCCGGCATGAACGCCGAGCGCATCCTGATCGCCTCCGAGTGCATCGGCGACGCCAAGTGGTTCCTCGCCAAGGGCTCGGCCTATGCGAAAGAGCGCGTCGTGTTCGGGAAGCCGATCGGCGTCAACCAAGGCATACAGTTTCCGCTCGCCAAGGCCTACGCCCACATGCTGGCGGCCGAGGCCATCGTCTACCGCGCCGCGGCGATGTACGACTCCGGGCTCGATCCCGGCATCGAGGCCAACAGCGCCAAGATGCTGGCGGCGGATGCGAGCTGGGAGGCGGCGGAAGCTTGCCTGCAGACGCACGGCGGCTTCGGTTTCGCCGAGGAATACGACATCGAGCGCAAGTTCCGCGAGACGCGGCTCTATCAGGTCGCGCCGATCTCGACCAACCTGATCCTCAGCTTCATCGCTGAGCGCGCGCTCGGCCTGCCCAAGTCCTACGGCTGAGGCCCGCCATGCTCGCCCCTGGCGCCCTAAACGGTCTGCTCGACCTTGCGGCGACCCCCGCCGCGGAGGTCCCGGCCAGCGCCCGGACGATGGCGCGCTTCTCGCTGTTCGACTGGTTCGCCTGAGAACTCGTCGGCTGCAACCAGGCAGTCGAGCGCATCCTGCGTGGTCTCGTCGCCGAGGACGGCGGCAAAGCGGCGCCCTCGGTCGTCGGGCTCAGCGCGAAGGTTCCGGCGCGGGCAGCGGCGCTCGCCAACGGGACGATCTCGCACGCGCTCGACTACGACGACACCCACTTCGCCCATGTCGGCCACCCCTCGGTGGCGATCCGGCAGCGCTCGCCGTCGTGGAGGAGCGCTGCGCGCCGGCCCTAGCCGCGCTCGATGCGCTGCTGATCGGCGCCGAGGCCTCGATCCGTATACGCTGTCTCTGGACGCTCTTCTGGCGGGCCGAGGGCGCCTATTGTGCGCGCCGCGACGGCGCGCCCATGCGGCCGGAGTTGTGGACGCCACCGGTTGCGGCGACCCGTTCGACGCGGGATTCATCACGACGCTGCATCACAAGATGGATGTCGAGACGTCGCTGCGCTTCGCACAAGGCGCCGTCGCGCAGGCGACGACCAGCCTCGGTTCCGACGCCGGCATCGTCTCCCTCCAGGACACGTTCGACCGCATGAACCGTGGCTTTCGCTGACCACCGCTCAAGGCTGTCGCAGCCGGCGGAAACCCGCCAGCCGCCGGGAGAGAGCCAAGCCCGGTGGTCAGGGCGCGCAATTCGCGACAGCGTTCGACGCGCGCGTATCGGGCGCGAACCGCGATTCGATATCGGCGGTTCGTGACTTCCACCCGACCGCATGGGCGGACGGCGGCGCTCCGCCAGAGCGAAGCCCGCCCCGCCCGCCGGCGTCAGCGCCGCGCCGAAGACGCGAAGCTCACGCTCTTCATCTCGCGCCGGCGAGGTCGTTGAAGAGCTGGAGCGCCTTGTCGGGCTTCTCGCCGCCGTGCACCACGGAGATCACGGCCTTGATCATCGCGATCGGGTTCCTCGACTGGAAGATGTTGCGGCCCATGTCCACGCCCGCGGCGCCCTGATCGACCGCCTTGTAGGCCATGTCGAGCGCTTCGAGTTCGGGCAGCTTCTTGCCGCCGGCGATCACGATCGGCACCGGGCAAGCGGCGGTGATCCGTTCGAAACCAGGCTCGACGTAGTAGCTCTTCACATAATGGGCCCCGATTTCCGCCGCGATGCGGGTGGCCAGCCCGAAATAGCGCGCGTCGCGCACCATGTCCTTGCCGACGCCGGTCACCGCCATCGTCGGGATCGAGTAGCGGGTCCCCGTGTCGATCAGCTTGATGACGTTGGCGATCGATTTGTGCTCGTATTCTGCGCCGATATAGACCTGCGCGGCCATGGCGGCGGCGTCGAGACGAATGGCGTCTTCGATGTCCACGGCGATGGTCTCGTTCGACAGTTCCGTGAGGATGGAGTTGCCGCCGGAGCAGCGCAGCACCACCGGCTTGGTGACCGTCGGCGGGATCATCGTGCGCAGCGCGCCGCGCGTGCACATCAGCACGTCGGCGTATTCGGCGAGCGGCAGGATGGTCAGGTCGATCCGCTCGAGCCCGGTCGCCGGCCCCTGGAAGTAGCCGTGATCGAAGGCGAGCATGACCGTGCGGCCGGTCTTCGGATTGAAAATGCGGCTCAGGCGATTCTTGATCCCCCAGTCGTAATGAGCGGCGCCCTTCACGAAGAAGCCCTGCTTGTCAGCCGGCCGGTCGAGACCGAAGTCCTTGCCATCGGTGATGTCGTCGAGGTCGGCCATGTCACACTTCCCCTTTTCCTGGCGCCGCGCCGGATTGCGAACAGGCGCAGCGGACCCGCCCGCGGCGCCCGATTGCGGGGGTCTCGCTTCGACTCAGAAGGCGAACTTGTCAATCTTGTCCTTGGCAAGGCCGGTTCGACCTAGCGGCGGGATGACGCCGTTGTTGGCCGCCTCGTAGTCGTAACCCAGGACCTTATTGGGCGAGATCTCGATCGCGTCGGTCTTGTCGCCGACCTTGAACGTTTCACCCTGGACGAGTTCGTTGGCGACGAAGACCGAGAGCTTGCGAGCCCTCAACGGGTGCAGGTGAAACAAGTCGTCAGCCACGCCCGCCACGGCCGCGCAGACGCTCCCGATCGTATAGACGCCGATCGGCGCGGCGCTCACTGGCGCCGTCGCCGCCTTTCCGGGTTCGCGCCAGGTGTCAGCCGTCGCGCGCCGCCGCGAGCACGGTCGCCAGACGCGCGTAGGAGACGGCCGGATCGGGCGCTGCGAACACGGCGCTGCCGCTGACGACGAGATCGGGCCCGCCAGCGGCGATCGTCTCGATCGTGGCCAGCGTCACCGCGCCGTCGAATATGTAGCGCGGCGCAACTTTCCACCGGCGCGCCTTGAGCGCGGCGAGCTTGGCGAGCGCGAGATCGATCGCCGGCGGCGCTTTCCGCCGCGGATCTACCGCGAGAAGCAGGATCAGATCGGGCTCGGCGTCGAACAGGCTCGGGATCGCCTCGACGGCGGTGTCGGGCATCAGCGCAAGGCCCGCCAGGATCGGCCGACCGAGCCGCGCGGAAGCGGCGCGAACGGCGGCCATCGCCTCGCCGGCGTCGGCGGCCTCCGCATGCACGGTGATCGCGTCGGCGCCCGCCTGCGCGAAGGCCGCGATTTGCCGGCTCGGCCGCTCGACCATGAGATGCACGTCGCGCAGCATGCCGACGTCGAGCGCGGCGACGAAACCCGGGCCGCCAGTGATCGCCGGCGAAAAGACGCCGTCCATGACATCGAAATGCAGCGCCGCCGCGCCCCACGCCGCCGCCTGCCGCGCCTCGTCGCGCAACCTGCCGTGGTCGGCGGCGAAAACGCCGAGGCTGAGCCCGCTGAACCGGGCGGACAGGCGTGCAGCGTCGGTCATGGCGTTTCGTCCCGTCCGTTGGCCAGAGGAAGGCGATAGTAGTTTTTGGTGGGCGGCCCCTGCAACATTTCGTCCAGTTTGGCCACTGTGGCGTTGTCGGACGCTGACGTCCTCGGCTGCTTCTACGGCCGCGACGGCGACATGCTCTCGCTCGATCTGCACGCTCTCGCCATCGCCGTCCGCCCGGACGAATGGAAGCGCAAAGCGCGCGCGCCGTTCGGGGCTCAGTGCGCCTTTGCCGCTGCGTTTCCCAGGACCGCGGCGATCCGCCGCAACGGAGCGCGGCCGCCATTCCGAGGCGGCGTCCGCAGTCAGCTTTGACTTTTGTCAAGTTGCAACCGACATAAGATGTTGACATTTGTCAGGCGCCAAAATACAAAAATCGGCAAGTTCCGGCGCAAGCGACTGAGGGCGGGGGAAACATGGCGTCGCTGCTCAAAGTGGAGGGACTGGCGAAATCGTTCGGCGGCGTCCGCGCTCTGCGCGACGCGCGCTTCGAACTCGAAGCCGGGACGGTTCACGCCCTTTGCGGCGGCAACGGAGCGGGCAAGTCTACCTTCCTTTCGATCCTGATGGGCATTTATCGCCGCGATGCGGGAAGGATTTGGCGCAACGGCCGTGAGGTCGAGTTCGCCAGCCCCGCCGAAGCGCTGGCCTCGGGCATCGCCATCATCGAGCAGGAGTTGAGCCCGATCCCGCATATGACGGTGGCCGAAAACATCTTTCTCGGCCGCGAGCCGCCCGGTCGCTTCGGCGGCGTCAACTTCCGCAAGATGAACGCGGCGGCGCAGAAAATCCTCGACGATCTCGGCTTCGCGATATCTGCCACGCGACAGATGTACACGCTCTCGGTCGCGCAAATGCAGCTCGTCGAGATCGCCAAGGCGCTGAGCCACGACGCCGAAGTCATCTTCATGGATGAGCCGACCTCGGCGATCGGTCAGCGTGAAGCCCAGCAACTGTTCGCCGTCGTGCGCCGGCTACGGGATCAGGGCCGCGGCATCGTCTATGTCTCCCATCGGCTGTCGGAGATCTTCGACGTCGCCGATCGCTATACGGTGTTTCGCGACGGCGCCTGCGTTGGCGCTGGACCGCTCGCCAGCGTCGATCGCGCCAGCCTCATCCGCATGATTGTCGGGCGCGAGATTTCGGAGGAATACGCCAAGATCAGCGCGCCGACGCAGGAGGAGGGGTTGTCGGTCGTTGGCCTGACCTCGCCGGGCAAGATCGACGACATCTCGTTTACCGTGCGCAAGGGCGAGATCTTCGGCATCTATGGCCTGATGGGCTCGGGACGCAGCGAGATCTTCGATTGTCTGTTCGGCCTCGATGCGCCGTCGAAAGGCGAGATCAGGCTGTTTGGCCAGCGCGTCTCCGTCGCCGATCCCGCTGAAGCGATCGCGTTGGGGCTGGCGCTGGTCACCGAAGACCGCAAGCTCAGCGGCCTCTATCTCGGCGACAGCATCCGCCACAACCTCAGCCTGGCGAGCCTGCCGGCGCTCAGTCCGTATTTCGTCGTCAACTCCGCGCGCGAGGCGAGGTCGAGCCGCGAGGCGATCGAGCGCTTCCAGATCCGCGTCGGCCGCGACGCCGATCCGGTCGCGAGCCTCTCAGGCGGCAACCAGCAAAAGGTCGTTCTCGGCAAATGGTTCCTGTGCAACCCCCGCGTCCTGCTGCTCGACGAGCCGACGCGCGGCGTCGATGTCGGCGCCAAGCGCGAAATCTCGCGCATCGTCGGCGACTTCGCCGCCGCCGGCGGCACGGTGGCGATGATCTCCTCTGAAATCGACGAGCTGCTCGGGGTCGCCGACCGCATCATGGTGATGCGCGACGGCCGGGCGGTCGAGACCCTCGACCGCGCGCAAGCGACCGCCGAGAAACTCGTCAATCTTTCGGTCTAGCGAAACTTATCAGCAAACGAGCGCCAACCGTGTCAGCCCCCTCGCCAGTCGCCAACGCCCAGACGGCCGCAGCCTCGCAAACGCTCAAGCGGATCGCGCGCGATTACGGCATCTATCTCGCGTTCATCATTCTTATCGTCGCGCTGTCCTTCGCCAACCCCTATTTCCTCACCAAGAGCAACATATCCAACGTGTTGCTGCAAACCTCAATCAACGGCGTGCTGGCTTTCGGGATGACCTTCGTCATCATCACCGGCGGCATCGACCTTTCGGTCGGGTCGGTCGTGGCGCTCGCCGGCATCGTCTCCGCGAGCTTCGCCACCTCTTCGCCGCAGGCGATGGTCCCGGGCGGGCCGTATCCGGTCTACGTCGCGCTGACGATCGGCGTCCTGGTTGGCGTCGCCAGCGGCGCCGTCATCGGGCCCATCGTCGCGCGTTTCAAAGTCCCCGCCTTCGTCGCCACTCTGGGCATGCTGTCGGCGGCGCGCGGCCTCACGCTCATCTACGCCGGCGGACGCCCGGTGCCCGCCTTGACGCCGGCGTTTCGCTGGATCGGAAATGGCAGCCTGTACGGCGTCCCGGCGCCGGTCGTCATCTTCGCTGCGGCTTTCCTGCTCTCGTGGTTCGTTCTCTCGCGCACGCGGTTCGGGCGCTACGTCTACGCGGTCGGCGGCAACGCCCGCGCCGCCCGGACTTCCGGCATCAACGTGGTCCGCGTGCGCTTCGCCGTCTATGTCATCTGCGGCGGATTCGCCGGCGTCGCGGGAATGTTGCTGGCGGCGCGAACCGGTTCGGCGCTGACGCAGGCCGGCATCGGCTACGAGCTCGACGCCATCGCCGCCGTCGTGATCGGCGGCATCAGCCTTTCGGGCGGCGTCGGCCGCATGACTGGCGCCTTGATTGGCGCGCTCATCATCGGCGTCATGAACAACGGTCTCGATCTTATGGGCATCGAATCCTACTACCAACAGGTTCTCAAGGGCATGCTGATCGTCGGCGCGGTCATGCTGGATCAGAGGAGAAATCAGGGCGGCTAGCCCTGACGGCGCCGGGGCGAACAACCCTGGCGGGGAATTCGAGCGCGCGTTCCGCGATTCGGATTCCGCGTTCGCGGCGAACAATCGCGCCGCGAGGGCGAAGCAATGGCCAGGAGGAGAGAAATATGAAACGCATCGGTTTGTTGTTGGCGGCCGCCTCAGTAGCCGCGCTGCTCACGTCGCCCGCGATGGCGGCCAAGATCAAGATCGGCGCCGCGGTCTACGGACTGAAGGCGGAGTACATGCAGCTGTGGACGGCGGCTTTGAAGGATCACCCCGCGGTCAAGCGGGGCGACGTCGACGTGACCGTGTTCGACGGCAACTACGACGCGCTGACGCAGCAGAACCAGTTCAACACCATGATCACGCAGAAGTTCGACGCGATCATTTTCGTGCCGATCGACGCTGAGGCGGGCGCGACGCCGGTCGAGGCCGCGCATGAGGCGGGCATTCCGGTCATCGGCTCCAACACCCGGGTGCATTCGGACCTGTTGAGCTCCTATGTCGGCTCGGACGACACGGTCTCCGGCTACATGGAGGGCAAGTCGGTTCTCGACCGCATCGGCTGCAAGGGCAACGTCGTCGTCATCGAAGGCCCGATCGGCCAGTCGGCTCAGATCTCGCGGCTCGAGGGCAACAGGAAGGCGTTGAAGGAGTGTCCGAACGTCAAGGTGATTGAGGATCAGACCGCAAACTGGTCGCGTGCGGAAGCGCAGAAGCTGATGGAGAACTGGCTCACCGCGCATCCCGGCCAGATCAACGGCGTCATCGGACAGAATGACGAGATGGCGCTGGGCGCGATCGAGGCGATCAAGGAAGCCAAGCTCAATCTGAAGGACTTCCCCACCGCTGGCATCGACGGCATCAGCGACGCGCTACGCGCGGTCAAGGCGGGCGAGATGACCTCGATCCTGCAGGACGCGCATGCGCAGGCGCAGGGCGCTCTCGATCTGGCGATCTCATACGCCAAGAAGGGCGACTACAAGCCGGAGTCCGATATCTGGGCGAAGTACAAGGACATGCCCTGGGACGGCGGCAAGGACAAGATCTACAATGTGCCGTGGACCCCGGTGACGACGGCGAACGTCGACGAACTGCTGGCTCAGCGCTCGAAGTGAGCTTGGCGGCGCGCTCACGCTAACAAACAAGGCCTACGCGCCCACCGGCGCGTAGGCCCCGCATGACAAAAAGAGTTTCGAAGGAAACACGAACATGTCCGACGCTCCCGCAGCAATCGATCTCGACTTCTCTCTCGCTGGCAGGCGCGCGTTGGTGACCGGCGGGGCGTCCGGCATCGGCGCGGCGATCTGCGACGCCTTCGCGGCCAAGGGCGCGCGGGTCGCCGTCGTCGACCTCAACGCTTCCGCGGCTCAGGCCAAGGCTGCGGCGCTCGGCCGCGGCGCGGTTTCGTTCGCCTGCGACGTTTCCGATCCCGTTTCGACGCGCGACACGGTCGACGGCGTGCTCGCGGCACTCGGCGGCATCGACCTGTTGGTCAACAGCGCCGGCGTCGTGTTCCTCGCGCCGGCGGAGGAACTGCCGCTCGACTATTGGGACAAGACCATCGCCATCAATCTGAAGGGCACGTTCCTGATGTCGCAGACGGTCGGCAAGGCGATGATCGCGGCGGGTCGCGGCGGCAAGATCATCAATCTCGCCTCGCAGGCGGGCACAGTGGCGATCGACCAGCACATCGCCTATTGCGCCTCGAAATTCGGCGTCATCGGCTTGAGCAAAGTGCTGGCCGCCGAATGGGGCAAGCATCGCATTTGCGTCAACACGATCTCGCCGACCGTGGTGCTCACCGAACTCGGAAAGAAGGCATGGGACAACCCGAAGGGCGAGGCGCTGAAGACGCGCATTCCCTCAGGCCGGTTCGCGATCCCTGAGGAGATCGCCGCGGCCGCCGTGTTCCTGGCGTCGAACGGCGCCGACATGATCAACGGCGCGGACCTGCTCGTCGACGGCGGCTACACCATCGTGTGACCAACTGGACATTGGAGGCTTTCCGCCTATGCAACGCTTCATCAACAACCCCGATCTCGTCGTCGACGACACCGTGCGCGGCTTCGTCAAGGCGCACGGCGATCTCGTCAAGACGATCGACAACCCCAAGGTGGTCGCGTATGCGCTGGCGCCTGTACAGGGCAAGGTCGGCGTCATCACCGGCGGCGGTTCGGGACATGAGCCGGCGTTCATCGGCTATGTCGGCCGCAACATGCTCGACGCCGTGGCGGTGGGGGAGATCTTCTCGTCGCCAACCGCAAAGAGCTTCCATGACGCGATCAAGATCGCCAATGGCGGCTGCGGCGTCGTCTGCCTTTATGGCAACTACGCCGGCGACAACATGAACGTCAAAATGGCGGTGAAGCTCGCCGCCAAGGACGGCATCGAGGTCAAGACCGTCGTCGCCAACGACGACGTGTTCTCCGCCCCGCCGGATCAGCGCGAGAAGCGCCGCGGGGTGGCCGGCGAAATCCTGATGTGGAAGGTCGGCGGCGCCAAGGCCGCGTTGGGGGGCAGCCTAGAGGAGGTGCGCGCCGTAGCGCAGAAGGCGATCGACAATTGCCGTTCGGTTGGCGTCGGCCTCGCGCCGTGCACCTTGCCCGCGGTCGGACATCCCAACTTTCACATCGAAGACGGCAAGATGGAGGTGGGAATCGGCCATCACGGCGAACCGGGCGTGCGCGTCGAGCCGCTGAAGCCGGCGGCGGAGGTGGCGCGCGACATGACCAAGGCGGTGCTGGACGATCACAATCTACCGGCGGGCGCCGAGGTCGCCGTGCTGATCTCGGGGCTCGGCGCCACGCCGACCAACGAACTCTACATCCTCAACGACACCGTCGAGGAAGAGATCAGCGCTCGCGGCCTCAAGGTCGCCCGCACTTATGTCGGCAATTTCTTCACCTCGCTGGAAATGATGGGGGCGACGCTAACGGTCATGGCGCTCGACCGCGAACTGAAGCAACTGCTTGCCGTCGACGTCGCGTGCCCCGCTCCGCTCTAGGAGGCCATAAGATGCAGAGCTTCTCCAACGTCGCCAGCGGCGACATCGCTCTTTCGATCGCAGCGCGCATTGTCGAAAATCGGGCCTATCTGAGCGACATCGACGGCCTGATCGGCGACGGCGATCACGGCGTCAACATGGCGAAGGGGTTCTCGCTTGCCGCAGATCGGCTGCGCGGCCAGGCGCAGCCGCTCGCCGCCTCGTTGGCCGCCATCGGAGATGTGCTGATGAACGAGATCGGCGGCTCGATGGGCCCGCTCTACGGCGTCATGTTTTCAGGGTTCGCGGAGGCTCTCGACGGCGTAGAGGAGATCGACGCCGCCGCCTTCGAGCGCATGCTTGGCCGAGGCATGGAGGAGGTGCAGTCGATCGGCGACGCCAAGGTCGGCGACAAGACGCTGATCGACGCCTATGCGCCGGCGCTGCAGGCGTTCTCGGCGGCGACGGCGAACGGCGAAAGTTTCGCCAACGCGCTCGACGCGCTGATCGCAGCTGCTGAGAAAGGGCGCGACAGCACGATCGATCTTGTCGCCAGGGTCGGCCGCGCCAGTCGCCTCGGCGAGCGCTCGCGAGGCGTTCTTGATCCGGGCGCTACGTCCTGCGCGATCATTTTGCGGGCTCTTGCGGAAGGAGCCAAGGCGAAGCTCGCGGGATAAAATTCGCCGGGTTCCAAGCTGGGACGAACGTGATAATCGTCCCCGGCGTAGACAGCGCCAGAAAGCCGTTGCCAGACGTTATCGCCGCGCACGGCCGCGGGCTCCGGTTCGACTCGGGAAGGATGGCGCCTGTGGCGCAAGGCGGGAGCGAGCTTCGCGGCGGCGCACGCAAACGCGCAGCGTCGGTCGACGCCGGCGGCGTGACGCCATTGCGCTTCGGCGATGACCCCTATGTTTGGGCGAGCTGGCTCTACTACCAGGAAGGAATGACCCAGAACGATATCGCCCAAACAATGGGGATATCGCGCGCGACCGTCATCACCTATCTCAACGAGGCGCGCGAGCGCGGCATCGTCAACATCGCTATCGAGCCCGGGCGACTGGCGTCGTTGACGATCGCCCAATCGCTGAAGAGCCATTTCAACCTGCGCGACTGTCTCGTCGTTCCCAACGGCGCCGACGACCGCGCGCTCGGCGATCGTCTGGGCGCGGCTGGCGCCTTGGTCCTGCGCAAAATCCTCAAATCGGGCGATACGCTCGCCGTCACCGGCGGACGAACCGTGCTGGCGGTTGGCGAGAACCTGCGAATCGCCGGCCTGCAGGACGTGACCGTAGTTCAGGCGATTGGCGGCGCCATCGCCAGAAACCCAGCTTCGCCGTCGCAGTGCGCCTCGACGATCGCCTCCGCAGTGAATGCGACGTTCGTGAATATCTCCGCGCCGGCCGTCGCCTCGAGCGTCGCGGCGCGGGCGATCATGGCCGCCGAACCGCTCGTCGCCGAGCAGCTGAGCATCCTGTTGCGGGCCAACAAGGCGTTGTTCGGCATAGCATCGTTGCGGCCGAACACGTCGCTCTACAGCGAGGGCGTGTTCGAGGCGGTCGATCTGCAGAGCTACATCGACGGCGATGCGGTCGGCGTATTGGCGGCGCGATTCATCGACGCCTGGGGACAGCCGGTCGGCGGCGCGCTCGACGACCGCGTGATCGGCCTGTCGCTCGAAGACTTGCTGCGCGTCGACCTTCGCATCTGCGTGGCCGGCGGGTTCGACAAGGTCCCGGCTATCCTGGCGGCGCTGCGCCGAGGTTACGCCAATGTGCTCGTCACCGATGCGGCCACCGCGCGAGGCGTTTTGCGCGCCGACGGCGGCGTCGAAATCGATCGGCGAGCGAGCGACAGGCAGGCGGCAAGGGAATACGGTCGCGAGCCCAGATCGTTCGTCAAGAAATTCATCAATGATCCCAATTATGTAGTCGAGGAGATGATCGACGGCGCGGTTCGCGCCCATCGCGCCTTCATCCGGCCGCTGGCGTCCTCGCGTCGCGCGCTGGTGGCGCTCGAGGGGCCGCGTCCGGGCAAGGTCGGCCTCGTCGTCGGCGGCGGGTCGGGCCATGAGCCCTGCTTCCTCGGTTACGTCGGCAAGGGGATCGCCGACGCCGTGGCCGTCGGCAACGTGTTCTCGACGCCGCCGCCCGATCCGATCTTCCAATGCGTGCAAGCGGCCTCCGGCGGCGCCGGGGTTCTGCTCGTCTACGGCAATTATGTCGGCGATGTCATGAACTTCGATATGGCGGCGGAAATCGCGCAGGCTCACGGCATCGAGACTCGTTCGATCGTGACGACCGACGACGTCGCTTCCTCGCCGCGCGAGAATCGCGATTCCCGGCGCGGCGTCGCCGGCAACGTCTTCGTGTTCAAGATCGCCGGCGCGGCTTGCGACAAGGGCTGGAGCCTCGACGATTGCGAGGCGGTGACGCGAAAGGCGAGCGCGCGAACCTATACCGTCGGCGTCGCCCTCGAGCCCTGCTCGCTGCCGCAAACCCGCCGCTACAATTTCGAAATTGGCCCCGACGAGATTGAGATCGGCATGGGCATTCATGGCGAACCCGGCGTATCGCGCGGCGCGCTCGCGCCGGCCGACGAGATCGTCGACAATATCCTCGATCAGATCTTTTCGGAGATGCGCCCGGCGTCCGGCGACAAAGTCGCGGTTCTGGTCAATTCGCTCGGAGGCACGCCGCTGATGGAGTTGTACATCCTCTATCGGCGGGTCGAACAGCGGCTCGCCGCCAAGGGCGTCGAGATCGACATGAACTTCGTCGGGCACTATTGTACGTCGATCGACATGGTCGGCGCCTCGATTACGCTTCTGCATCTCGATCGGGAGCTGCAGGAGCTGCTTCATCACCCTTGCCGAACCGCGTTCCTGCAGGTGGGCTGATCGCGGCAGGTCACTTTAGTGGACATTCCCATGGTCGAGCTGCTTTCCCATTGCCTCAGCCGAATGTTTCACAACATCTCGGACATGATCGAAGACGCGAAGGATCGCCTTTCGGCGCTCGACGGGGCGATCGGCGACGCCGACCATGGCGTGACGATGTCGATCGGTTTTCAGGCGGTGAAGGCCGAACTTTCGCGGCGCAATGTGGACGCGATGGCGGCGTCGGACCTGATGAACACGGCGGCGATGGCGTTCCTGAATTCGGTCGGCGCATCGACCGGGCCGCTCTACGCGACCGGATTGCAGCGCGCAGCCCAGGCGCTTGCGAGCGTCGACGACGCGACGCCGGAAATCCAGGCGGCGATCGTCAAGGGAATCGCCGATGGCGTGCGCGAGCGCGGCAGGGGGCGGCGTGGCGACAAGACGATGCTGGACGCGTGGATTCCGGCGGCGGAGGCCGGCGTCGCCGCGGTCCGCCGATCGGCTAGCGCCGAACAGATGTGGCGCGAAATCGTCACCGCGGCCGAAGCCGGCGCCGCCGCAACCAGTTCCATGGTTGCGTCGAAAGGGCGAGCGGCGCGACTGGGCGAACGGGCGCTAGGTCATATCGATCCCGGAGCGTGCAGCGCGGTCGTCATTCTCAAGGCGATGGCGCAGACGTTCTGCGGCGGCGACGCCGCCGTCGCGCAGCGCGCTTGAGAGCGCGGAAGTCCGCAGTTCGGTCGAGCGCTTTCGCCACGGCGCCGCAATGGGCGGAAATGCCCCGCCGGGACAACGGCGGGGCGAGTCTCTGTGTGCGTGCAGTCTTAAAGGCTACGCCGCTGCGAATATGCAGGTAGGCTTGCGCGAAACTTTTGCGGCGGTTTGGTTTCAGCTGGCGGTCGCGTCGACTTGCTTCCCCATTGCGTTGACCCGAACGTCTCAAAATGACGGCTAGACCGTCGGGTTGACGCCGTCCCGCTTTCGCTGCCACGTTTTTCAATCCCTAATTCTCTGTCCACCGGCAATCACGTCTGCGACGCGCGCAAGAGTAGCGTAAAGTAAACTTGACAAGCCAATCGACTGTAAACACAAAGTGACACATCCGATTGCGGATCACGAGTAAGATATAGATAATTTGATCGCAATTTGATTGGGATCATGTCAGGACTACAACTCTGGCCATAGTTTCCTGTACGGGAGCCGCGGTCACAAAGCGATCCCCTCGCCGAATAAGCGACGTTATCCGTCATCACTCAGGCGATAGACTTGGCCCTGCCGACCTCTTAGATCGGCAGGGCGCTTCTGCGCGAGAGATGTTCCGCGCCGAGCGTCCCTGATCCGAGTGATCGAGGCCGCCAGCGAGCAAGTCGCGGCGCAGGCTTTCCTGAAGCAGCCCGTCACCTGCGTTCCCGTGCGCGGCGACGGAAAATCATCGAGCGCAATCTGCTGGAAAATCGAGGGGCTTCGGCTGCGGGGCCGCAAACCTCGGAGAGGGAAGCGGACACCCGTATCGAGGCGAGGCTTTTGGACGCATTCGGCTTTCGGCGACATTCCGGTGACGCGCGTTCGAGGGTGGCGCTAAGTAACTGGGAAGACCGGCGCGCCGGAAAGGACGAAGGTGAGAACCCTTCGAGCTGGGCCGCGAGCCGGATAATCCCTGCAAAACGTGAGCGTTGAGCATTAGGCGCCCCGCGCACGTCGGAGCCAGCGAAGGTCCCCGCTTGCCGATCGCGTCGTGTAAGGGCAAAATGAGCCCAGCAAGGCGTTCAGCGGTTGGGGGCCTGCGTTGTCCCTGACCGGGCGGCGCGAAATGGGAAGCTCCAAATCATGAGGATGGACGGTGGGATGGCCGAGGACGGCGGGACAAACGAGGCAGCTCAGCCCAGGCTTCGGTCGGGGTTTCTCAACCGCCGGGCGTTTCTGTTCGGCTCTGCGGTCAGTCTCGGCGCGCTGGGGCTGGCCGGCTGCGCGTCGGACGGCATGAGCCTCGCCGAGGCGCAAAAGCTCTACGGGCCGGCGCCCGACGAGAAATTCCCGATCCCGGCGGTCGATGCCAGCAAGATTGACCCAAAGTATTATCGTCGGATCGTCGACTACGCCAGCGACGAAGCGGTCGGCACGATCGTCGTCGATCCAAAGAATTACTACGTCTACCGCGTCGAAGGCGATGGAAAGGCCACCCGCTACGGCGCCAACGTCGGCCGCCAGGGCTTCCTGTGGAGCGGCGAGGCCTATGTCGGGCGCAAGTCCGAATGGCCCGTCTGGACGCCGCCCAAGGAGATGATCCAACGCCAGCCGGAGGCGCGCAAATACGCCAGCGGCATGAAGCCAGGGCTCGACAATCCGCTCGGCGCTCGCGTGCTCTATCTCTATCAGAACGGCAAATACACGCTGTTCACGATCTACAGCACCAGCGACCCCGAGACGATCGGGACCAACTTGACGAGCGGCTGCACCGGCCTCCTCAGCCAGGACATGCTCGACCTCTTTGCACGAACGCCGGTCAAGACCAAGGTCATCGTTCTGCCGGCCTAGGCGCCGCCGATTGCGGCGAAGGCTGTGGCTTACCGTGTCTCGACGCTACGCGAGCGTCCGGCGCTATGAGGTTCCCGGCGAGCGGCGGACCCGCTGGAATCGACCACGGCGCGGTGTTAGCGGAACTCGCGGGACAAATTTGCGCGCCCGAAGAGATTCAAACTCCAGACCCGCAGTCTCGCTCTAGTCATTGAAATCGCTTGATCGTGTTACCACGAGCGGCGGGAAGCAAAGCAGATCCGGGCGCTACGACGGCTCCGCGCCTCTAGCGGAGGTCAAGTGGAACGGCCGTTATTGCATCCGATTTGTGTAAAGGATGACGGTCCCCATCGATGGCGAATACGTCCGCTGCAAGCGGTCTGCGGGTCTGCTACTCGTCGGCAGCCACATTGTCGACGGCGCAGAAGAAGCGGAGGATGTTCGAGTCGTCTTCATCTCTGCGCACCTGGAAACCGTCGGGACGCTCATCCACGTTCGTCTTTGTTTCGTGCGAGTCTGGCGAGTTGTCTTCATGCGACAGTTGGGCCGCCCCTTCCAATCCGCAGATGGGGCATCGCAAGACTTTGGTCCATGTCTCGCGCGAGGCCATGCTGGCAATTCCCTACAATACTCTGCAACTGGTGCCGATATCGACCGCCCAGGTTCGTCGCGAGCTTTACGCTCTTGGTTCGCTCACCTGACGCGAAGATCGCACAAATGCGGCCGCGGGCGTTTGATCGTAGGAGCGCCGTTGGTTTGGTTTTGCTTTGAGACAGGGGCGGCTGCGGCGCCGTTCGAATCGCCAATCAGACGACGCCGCCAATCAATGGTTCCTTCACTCCGCCGGCGCCGCAGAAAGTTCGGAATGGCCGTGCGCGGTCTCAGGTTCGGCCGGAGCGATGTGAGCGTATCTGTCGAATGCGAACAGCATCGCGGAGACGCCGATATAGCCGAGCGCGACGACGGGCGATTGCGCGACGCCGATCTCCTCGCCGTGGATGAAGCCGAAGAATGTCAGGACGCCTCCAGCCAATGCGAACCAGCCGGCCTTGTCGAGTTGGCGCTCGATGATGAACACGGTGACGGCGCCCAGGATGATCCCGGCCAAAGTCGCACCGCCGCCAAGCGTCGCCAGGCCATGATAGAGCACGCCGGCGGCGCCGAGCTTGTCGAAGCCGACTGCGGCCGCGTTGGTCCCCGCCGCGCCGAGCGCGCCGTCAATCATCGTCTTCCCCCAGGCGGCGATCTGCGGCATCATCGCCAGGATGATTGCAGGCGCGTGGCTGCGCGGCGATTCCTGGAACGCCTGGGAGCCGATCAACATGCCGATGTACAAGAGGATCGGCAGGATCGCGACGACCGGGATGAGGCTCGAGATCAGCGCGGCAATGCCGAGCCAGGTCAGCAGCAGAACCATCACCCCTGTGGCGGCGGAGTAGCCGATGCGCCCGCCCATCGCTTTCCAACCGGGATGGCCGATGTAGACCGCGTTGATGAACGGGTTGCCGAGCATGCAACCAATCAGGCTGATGACGCCGTCGGCAGTGAGAACTTGCGTCGTGGGAAACGAGTCGCCGGCCGCCGCCGCGCTCTCGACATTGTCCATCGCCTCGACCAGATCGTAAATGCCGAAGGGAATCGCGGTGATCAGGATGACGCCGAGATATTTGAAACCTGAGAACACATGGCCGACAGCGGGGAGCGGGATCGAAAAGCCGAAATGCGAGACCGCATCGCCGACGGCGCCGAAGGTCAGGCCGCCGTAGCCCAGGCCGAAGATGTTGGAGCCCCAGGCGATCACCGTGCCCGCGGCGATGGCGACCAGGCCGCCCGGCACGCCCTGATAATAGCGCACGCCGCCGAACCAGTTGGCCAGAATCACCGCGAAGCAGACGAGGCCGATGAGCGGCGTCTCGAACATCAACAAACCCGGGCGCATCGAGATGAAGGTGATCGAGATGCCGGCCAGCGATCCCAGCAGCGCCGCCCGTGGGGTGATCTTGCGGATCACCGGCGCGATGAAGCCGCCGATCATCAGCACGAAACTCTGAACGAACACCCAGGTGAGGCCGGCTTCCCAGGCCTGCACGGGATCGTTGGTCTTGCCGAGGATCGGCAGCATGACGACGAAGGTGACGACGAACATATGCGGCACGCTGATGCCCGAGGGCAGCGCGCAGACGTCGCTGCGGCCGGTCCGCTTGGCCAGACGCCAACCGAGCCAGGCATAGTAGACCGTGCTGAGAAACAGCATCAGCCCCGTCGCCGGCAGGATGCGGCCGAACACCAGCGCATCCGGCATTTTCAGCACGTAGCGAAGCAGGCCGGTCAGCACCAGCACATTCACCAATATATTCGTGCCGAAACCGAAGAAGGCGTTCCAATCGCCGGGAACCCAGAACCGTTCGCTCGCGTGCGCCGAAGTCGCTGAGCTTGTCATCGCTTGCCTCCTCTGCTGCTTGTCGATCCTGCGGGGCCGCCCGTTCACGCCAGGGCGGCGAGAACGGCCTCCGAACCGGCGACCCATCCAAATATGCCGCCCTGCGCCTTGATCATTTTGAGGCCCATGGCGTGGAACTCGGGGAAATAGGAACCGACGCAGTCCTCCAGCACGAGGCAGTCGTAGCCCCGGTCGTTGGCCTCGCGCACGGTGGTGTTGACGCAGACCTCCGTCGTTACGCCGGTGACGACGAGTTGTTTGATTCCGCGATGCTGCAGTATCGAATGCAGGTCGGTCGCGTAGAAGGCGCCCTTGCCAGGCTTGTCGACGACCGGCTCGCCAGGTTGCGGATAGAGTTCGGCGATGATGTCGTGGCCGGGTTCGCCGCGCACGAGAATTCTGCCCATCGGTCCTGAGTCGCCGATGCAGGTCGCGCTGCGGCCGCGGATCTTCTTCGCCGGCGGGAGATCGGTCAGGTCTGGCCGATGGCCCTCGCGCGTGTGGATCGCGAGCAGGCCGGAGGATCGCCACGCGGCCAGCAATCGGCGGTTGGGCGCGATGGTTCGACGCAGTTGGGAAACGTCGTTACCGAGCATTTCGCCAAAGCCTCCGGGCTCCAGGAAGTCACGCTGCATGTCGATGATCAGCAGCGCGCATTGTTTCGGCTTCAGCTCGAAGGCGTAGGGTTCGGCGGCGATTTCAATAGTTTCGCGCATGGCTTGCGTCCTTGCGTCCTTGCGTCCTTGCGTCCTTGCGTCCTTGCGTCCTTGCGTCCCTGGCGAATTTCAGATGTGCTCGGCGGCCTGCGCGGCGAGGAAGGCGCCCGTTTCCGCCTGCTCCTGGCTGGTGCGGTTAAAGAAGGCGTTCAACGCGACCGCCGCGATCGCAGTCAGGATGATGCCGTCGCCGAAGATCGGCTTGAGCTCGGCGGGGAAGATGTGGAAGAAGTTCGGCGAGACGATCGGGATCAGGCCGAAGCCGATGGAGATCGCCACGACGAGGACGCTGTGGCGCTCGCGCGCGAAATCGACGGTCGCCAGGATCTTGATTCCGGTCGCCGCCACCATGCCGAACATGATGAAGCCGGCGCCGCCGAGCACGCATTGCGGCACAGAGGCGACGATGAAGGCGAGCTTGGGCAGCAATCCGAGCAGAAGCATGATCACGCCGCCCGCCACGCAGACCCAGCGGCTGTAGACGCCGGTCACCCCGACGAGGCCGATGTTTTGTGAGTAGGAGACATAGGGGAACGTATTGAAGATCGCGCCGATGATGGTGCCGATGGCGTCGGCCCGCAGGCCGCGCTTGACTTCGTCAGCGCCGACTTGCCGGCCCGTCATCGCGCCGAGCGCGAGAAACATGCCGGTCGCCTCGATGAAGACGATGGTCATGACTAGGCACATGGTGAGGCAGGGAACCAGATAGAACCGCGGCAGGCCGAATTGCAGCGGCCAAACTATGCGCAAGAGCGGCTCAGCCTGGATGCCGGTTACGTCCGTCCAACCGAGGACGAAGGTCACAATATAGCCGACGCAGATGCCGATCAGCACCGCCATGTTTTGCAGAAATCCGCGGGCGAACTTGATGATGGAAACGATAGTGGCCAGCACCAGCGCCGCGATGGCGATGTATCCTGCCGCGCCGAAATCGGCCGCCGCCGCGCCGCCGCCGGCCCAGGCTACGCCGACGCGCATCAGCACCACGCCGATCATGGTGATGATTGTCCCCGTCACCACCGGAGGAAAGAAGCGAAGCGCATATTTGATGAACGGAGCGACCGCCAGGCCGAACAGGCCGGCGACAAACACGGCGCCATAAATGCCCGGCAGTCCGATTCCGGGCATAGCCGCTATCGCGAGCATCGGCGAGATCGAGACCGCAGTGACGCCCATGATGATGGGCAGGCGGATGCCGATGGGGCCGACGCCAACAGTTTGGATGAGCGTCGCGATGCCGCAGGCGAAGAGATCCGCGTTGATCAGCAACGCGATCTGGTCCTTCGGCAGATGCAGGGCGCCGCCGAGGATGAGCGGAACCGCAACGGCGTTGGCGTACATCACCAGAACGTGCTGAAGCCCCAGAGCGGCGAGCTTCGGCAGCGGAAGGATTTCGTCGACGGGGTGAACGGAGGGAGGCATTTGAAGCCCTCATCGGCGCATATGCTCTGACAACATAATGCATACAAATCGGTCGTATTGTATGCTCAAATGATGATTTTGCATGCTGATAACTTGTGCTAAACTTGCCCAAGAACCGGGCTTTCAGGATTCGAGTCTTCCTTGGAACACGTGGAAAATGAGGGAATTACGCAAGCCGAGCGGCTTGCGGACGCCATTGCGGACTCGGTGCTTTCCGGCGAGTTCGAACCCGGCTTCCGGCTCGACGAGACCATGCTAGCGGAGCGCTACGGCGTTTCTCGCACGCCGGTGCGGGAGGCTCTGAGGCAGCTCGCAGCGACTGGGCTGATCGAGGTCAAGCCGAGGCGCAGCGCGACCGTCGCCAAAGCGACGTCGGCGCAATTGGAAAAGTTGTTCGGCGCCATGGCGGAGTTGGAGGCGACCTGCGCGCGCTTGTGCGCCATGAGCATGACGCCGATCGAACGTCGCCGGTTGCAGAGCCTGCAGGACTCCATGGCGGCGATCGCCCAGCGTGAGGACCGCGAGTCTTACGCGCTGGCGAACGTCGCGTTCCACAACCAAATCTATCTCGGCGCGCATAACGAGATCCTGGCTGACATAGCAACCGGCCTGCGCCGCAGGGTCGCGCCCTATCGCCGCGCGCAGTTTCGAACCGAGGGACGGCTCAAGCGATCCCATGTCGAACACGCTGAAGTCGTAAAAGCCATTGTCGGCTGCGACGCCGCGGGCGCTCACGCGGCGATGTTCCATCACATGAGTCTGGTCGAGGATGCTTTCGGATTGCTCGGCGTCGCCTCGCGGGCGAGTGCGTAAGGCGCGCCTCGACCGTCCCCTTTGGGCGATCTCTTCGATACCAGCACGTAGCCTCTGGTCGTGCCGCGATTGACGGCGCCCGGCGTGCTCGGCGTCGGCGGCTTGCCTCTTCAAGCGATCTCGGGCAAGTCTCAAGGCCATGACCGACGATCCGACGAAGGCGCCGAGCCGCCGCGCGCTGCTGACGCGGATCGGCGCGGCCGCCGGCGGCGGCGCGCTCTACCGGATGATGACGAGCCTCGGCTTCGCGGCGGAATCGACCTATCGCGGCGCGATCCGTCTGGAGGGCGACGCCCGCGGCGCGTCGGTTCTGGTGCTCGGCGCGGGCCTTGCGGGCATGACCGCGGCCTATGAATTGCGCCGCGCCGGTTATCAGGTGCAGGTTCTGGAATACAACGCTCGCCCCGGCGGCCGGAACTGGACGGTGCGCGGCGGCGACGTCTATGTCGAACTCGGCGGCGCGCGTCAGGTCTGCGGTTTCGACGACGGCCATTATCTCAACCCCGGGCCGTGGCGGATTCCGCATCACCATTATGCGGTGCTCGACTACTGCCGGCGCCTCGGCGTCGCGTTGGAGCCGTTCGTTCAGTTGAACCACAACGCTTACCTGCACCGGCCGGACGCTTTTGGCGGCGCGCCGAAGCGCATCCGCGAGGTCAAGGCCGATTTTTCTGGCGGCGTCGCCGAACTGCTCGCCAAGGCGACAAACAAAGGCGCCCTCGACGATCTCGTCAGCAAGGAGGATCGCGAAATCCTGCTTGAAGCCTTGCGCGATCTCGGCGGTCTCGATCATGACTTGCGCTATCGCGCCGGACCGACAGCGTCCGAATATCGTGGCTATGAGCGGGCGCCCGGCGGCGGCCTTTCGGGCCGCCCGGTTGACGCCGAGCCAATCGGGCTCAACGATATTCTGACTTCGCGGCTTTGGAGCGGCTTGCAAAGCTCCCTGCTCTACGATTTCCAAACCACGATGTTTCAGCCGGTAGGCGGCATGGGACGGATCGGCGAAGCTTTCGCGCGCGAACTCGGCACGGCGATCCGCTACGAGGTCAAGGTTGTCGAGATCGCGCAGGATGAGCGCGGCGTCGAGGTTCGCTTCGAAGATCTCGCTGCCGGCGCGCCCGGAACTGCGCGCGCGGACTGGTGCGTCTGCACGCTGCCGCTCAGCATTCTGGGCCGGATGCCGGTGCAGGTCGGCGCGCCGATGCGCGAGGCGATCTCGGCCTTGCCCTATGCGCCGGCGGTGAAGGTGGGGCTGCAGTTCTCCCGCCGCTTCTGGGAGGAGGACGAGGGCGTCTACGGAGGCATATCCTACACCGATCAGGCGATCCGCCAGATCGCCTATCCGAATTACGGCTTCAACCGTGGAGGCAAGGGCGTACTGCTCGGCGCGTATCTGTTCGGCGGCGCGAACGCTTATGAGTTCAGCGCCATGAGTCCGCAAGAGCGCGTGCAGGCGGCGCTCGAACAGGGCGGCGCCGTCCACCCGCAATATCGCGACGCCTTCGAGACCGGCTTCTCCGTCGCCTGGGCGCGGGCGCCGTTCACGCTCGGTTGCGCGGCCGATTGGACGGAAGCCAAACGCGCTCAGCACTATGACAATCTCTGCGCGATCGACGGCCGCATCGCGCTCGCCGGCGAGCACGCCTCGTATCTTCCCGCATGGCAGGAAGGCGCGATCCTGTCCGCGCTCGACGGCATAAGGCGCTTGCATGCAAGGGTGATCGCGCGATGAGAGCCTCGCTGACGCTTCTGATCTGGCTGGCGGGCGCGGCCGGCGCAGCGGCGCAAACGTCGTATCTCAGCAAGGGCTGGACCTTCGACGAGCCCGACGGCGCCAGCCTGTATGCGCATGTCTGCTCGGCTTGCCATCAGGAAAACGGCGAGGGCGCGACGGGCGCGGGCTCATATCCGGCGTTGCAGGGCGATGAGAGGCTGACTTCGACCGACTATCTGTTGGCCGTGTTGCTCGGCGGCCAGCGCGCCATGCCGGCGCTCGGGCGCGCTATGAGCGACGCGCAGCTCGCGGACCTGGTCAATTATGTGAAGCGGAGATTTGCGGGCGTCACGGACGAACCGGCCACGACCGCGAAGGCCGCGGCGGCGCGGGAACTATTTAAGCCGTAACAGTGAGTTGTGATTCGCGCCAATAATCTGTTCGTGCGCGCGCTCGCCGACGGCAATTGCAGATTGGTCCGTATCCGCGATCGGCGCAACCGCCCCGTTCCGCTCAGGCCCAGGGAGACCTTGGCTCGATTGCCCGGCCTACGTCATCTCAAGCTGCGGAAAATTTCGAGGCAGGCGCCGCCGACAAGCGCCGAACTTCGTGCGAAACAAGGAATTCCGCGTCGCGGCCGACGCTCAAGAAACGACCCGAACCCCAGGTCCAAAGCCACGGCAGGCCGACGACATAGGCGCCCGCGACGCCAGTAACGCCGCGCCGGTGCATGGGATAGCCGGTTCCGTCGAAGATCGGCAGGCGCGCATAGGACCAGTCAGGCGTGAAGCCGGTCGCCCAGACAACCGCCCCGACGTCCGCTTGGTGGAGATCGAGTTCGGCAGGTTCGACGGCGGGCCGCCATGTCGGTTGATAGACGGAGGGCGCCGGCGCAGCGATCCCCTTCTCGGCGATATGGCGATCGATCAGCGCGTTGATGCCGTTGTAAATCCGGTCGGCCTCGTCAAGATTGGCGGCGAGATTGGGCGCAAACAGCATCCGACCCGCGCGCACGTCGTCGAGACGGCCATAGAGGGACATTCCGTCCAACGCGAAAGCCCGCAGGTCGATGTCACGCCCGCCGTCGCGGCCGGTGAGATAATGGTTGGTCTCGTGGCGCTTGCGGCCCATGCCGTCGCTGGCGACGGTGATCTCGTACTGGCCGATGTCCCACAGCCAATCGACGACGTCGCGGCCGCGATAGAAACGGGCGCAGCGCGGCGCATTGCCCGTCACGAGATGGACCTTTCGCCCGGCCAGATGCAGATCCTCGGCAATCTGCGCGCCGGATTGTCCGGAGCCGACGACAATGACCGCCCCCGCCGGCAGCGCCGACGCGCTGCGATAGTCGCGGGAGTGGACTTGCCGCACGGCCTCCGGAATCCGCTCGGCGCAGCGCGGTCGAAACGGCTCGCCGTAGAGGCTGGAGGCGAGGAACACGGCGTCCGCGGTGCAGCGGCCTTCGCTCGTCGCGATCTCGAACAGGTCGCCGGCCTTCTCGACGCTAAGGACGCCCACGCCCTCGCGGATCGGCGCGTCGACCTTGCGCGCGAAGGCGTCGAGATAGGCGAGGATCTCGGGCTTCACCATGAAGCCGTGCGGGTCTGGCCCGTCGTAGGCGTGGCCGGGCAACTGACATTGCCAGTTCGGCGTGACCAGACAGAAGGCGTCCCAGCGCTCGTCGCGCCACTTGTGCATCGCGCGCTTCTTCTCGAACACGACATGATCGAGCCCGGCGCGGGCGAGGAAATGGCTGACGCTCAAACCCGCCTGACCTGCGCCGACGACCACGGCGGCATAATGCCTCTTCATCTCACGTCTCCGTCTCGAAGGTCTCGCAAAGCACTTCGGCCTTGGCCGATGAGGCGAACGCTGCGGCGGCGGCCTCGATGCGGGCGAGCTGCTGAAGCGCGAGCGAACAAGGGCGGCCGTATTTGGCCTGGACGCGCTGCGAGGCGATGGTCAGCGCGGCGCGGGCGCGCGTCAGGAAGTCGTCGAGGCGGTAGCTCTCGCCCTGGCGAAAATAGTCGCGGATGACGAGCGAGGGCGAATAGCAGCTTTCCCGCCGGCCGTCGGGCCAGCGGATGACGAAGCGCATCTCAGGCATGAGCGAGTTCCCTCAACCGGCGATAGAGGGCGAGATTGCACTGTGCGACCGCATCCCAGTTGCGCCGCGCCGCCACAGCGAGGCCGCGGGCGCGCCGCGCCTCGTTCGGTTGCATTGCGGCGCGCATGCCCGCCGCAATGGAGGCGGGATCGTGGGGATCGCAGAACAGCGCGTCGTTCTGGCTCAGATACTCGGTAAAGGGCGCGATGCGCGACACGACGACGGGCGTCCCGCAAGCCATCGCCTCCAGCACGCAGAGCCCGAAACCCTCGTTGATTGAAGCGAAGACGAGCGCGGTCGCGAGACGATAGAGCGCCGGCATGTCGGCGTCCGCGACCGGCCCCGTCAGCACGACGGCGGCAGCGCGTTCACCCATCGCCTGCAAATCGGCGCGGAAGGCTGCTTGATAGGCGCTGTGGTCGAGCAGGCTCGCGCCGCCGGCGATGACGAAGCGCGAAGCCGGCGCCTCGCGTGAGATGGCGTCGAAGCCGTGGAGCATCGCCCGCGTGTTCTTGCGCGCCTCCACGCCGCCAACCGCGAGGTACACCGGGCCGTCGCCGAGGCCGAGGTGAGCGCGCAGGCCGTCCTCGCTCCCGCGCGCCGGGCTGTATTTGGCGAGATCGACGCCGTTGCCCGACATCGTCGCTTCGCGGCCGAAGTCTTCGCGCAGCCGCCGGCGCCAGAGTTGGCTCACCGCCAGCAGCGCGTCGGCCTCGCGGATGGAGGCGTCCTGCCATGCGTTCAGGCGCGGATCGGCGAAGGCGTCGAGGTGATGCACGGTGCGCACGAAACTGGGAATGAGCCCCTCGCGCTTCAGCCGCGCCAGCGCCGCGCCGGAGATGCCGTCGTGCGCGTGATAGACGTCGAAGCCACGGTTCGCCTCGCGTCGCAGCCAGCCGACGTAATCGGCGATGCGCTCCGCGACCATGGCCTTCGTATCGGGTGGAGCGGGCGCGACAGGGAACGCCCGCGTGGCGCAGGCGGCGCGACGGAAGAAGCCGGCCCCCGAGGCGTCGGGCGCGTGCAGCACGGCCTCGCACCCCCGCGCCGTCAGCGCCTCGCACAGGCTCATCGCGTGCACGACGCCGCCGCGCGGCAGCGTCGAATGGGCGAGCATGGCGACGCGAAGCGGCGGGCTCATGGCGCGCTCCGCGTTAGGCCGAGCAGACGGTCGGCGGCGTGATCGCGCAGCAACGCGCGTCGCCCGCCGCAGATGAGCGCGACCTCAGAGCCAGTCTTGACGGCGCCGATGACCTCCGCGTGCAGCTCGCGCGCGTGGAACAGGCCGAGCACGGGCGCCAGCGCGTCCGGCGCGACCGACAGCAGGAAGCCGTAGCTCGGAAAGGTTTTCAGCCAGCGTTCGCGCGCGACGCCGGGCGGCGCGACGATGGCGTCGAGATCCAAGTCTATCGCGACGCCCGAGCTTTCCGCCAGCATGATCGCCGTGCCGGGCACGCCGCCCTGGCTCACGTCCTTGGCCGCTCGGGCGAGGCCGCGCTCGGCGATGTCAGGCAGCAACGCGAGATCGCCGCGCAGCCGCTCCGGCGGCGCGTCGAGCGCAGCCTGGAAATTGTCGAACGGTTCGCGGTAGACGCCGCGATGGTCGGCGACGAGCACGAGCGCATCGCCCGGCCGCGCGTCGAAGCTCGTCAGCAGACGCGCGCCCGCGCGGCCGAGCACGGCGACGGCGAGCTGGGCGTGGCTGGTGCGCAGGTTGGTGTGGCCGCCGACGATAGGAACGCCATAGGCGGCGGCGGCGGCGCGCATCCCGTAGAGGATTTCCGCTGCATGTCCCTCGCCGTCCGCCCACACGGCGTCGACGACTGCGAGCGGCCTGCCGCCCATTGCGGCGATGTCGGAGAGGTTGACCATCACTCCGCACCAGCCGGCGAACCAGGGATCGGCGGCGACGAAGGCGTTGAGGAAGCCTTCGATGGCGAACAGGAGATGGCCGTCGCCGTCGGGAATGGCCGCGCAATCGTCGCCGACGGGAACGGCGGCGCCCGCGAGGCCGAGGCGTTCGGCGACAAACCCGATGTCGGCCTTCGCCGCGACGCCGGCGCTGGCGCACAACGAACTCGCGAGCCGCTCTAACTCTGCGCCGTTCATCTCACGCCGCCTTCCGCAACGCGACGAACCCGGCCTCGGGCGCACGGCAGGGCGGATAGAAGGCGAGATCGGCGCGCATCTTCAGATGCGGCCGGCCATGCAGGTCGACCTCCGCCAGCGTCTCCCAATGCATCTGATGAAATAGGGGCGCGTTCTGCGCCTGGACATGGGCGAGAAAGGTCCGGCAACCAAAAGCGTGCGCCGAACTCACCGCCAGCCGGATCAGCGTCGCGCCGATCGCGCCGATGCGGCGGAACTCGCGGTCGACCGCGAGCCGCGAGCCGAACCACACGCCCGGCGCCTCCTCGTGAATGCGCACCGCGCCGACGACCCGGTCGGCGGCGACGCCGAGCATGGAGAGCGCGACGATGGGAATGGCGTAATCGTCGACGCCGTCCCGGTCGTCGGCAAACAGCCCCTGCTCCTCGCAGAACACCGTGCGCCGCAGCGCGCAGGCGGCGTTTCGCTCCCAGCGCGAGGCGGCGAACTTGACGCGGAACTCGCTGGGGCTGAACGGCGCCACCGGCTCGAACATCATGCGACGCTCCTTTCGTAGGTCGAAAGCGCGGAGCAGGCGCCGCATCGGCCGCAACCGGCCTTGATGTCGGCCGCCCGCAACCCGGCTTCTACGAGCAGGACCGACAGCGGCTTGAGGATCGCATGCATGAAGTCTGCGCCCGGCGCGGGGTGGCTTTCCAGCGGCGTGCCGGAGATCGGCACGAACGGCACGACGAACGGATAAACGCCGAGCGCGACGAGGCCGGCGCAGAGATCGAGGATCGTCTCGACGCTGTCGCCGAGCCCCGCGAGAATGTAGGTCGAGACCTGCCCGCGTCCGAACACAGGGACCGCGGCGGCGAAGGCGGCGAGATAACGTTCGACCGCGATCTCGGACTTGCCGGGCATCAGGCGCCGGCGCAACTCCGGCGTGACGACCTCGATATGCATGCCGAGCGTATCGACGCCCGCCGCCTTCAGGCGCGCAAACCAGCCCGCGTCGTCCGGCGGCTCGCATTGCGCCTGGATCGGCAGATAGACGGCGCGCTTCACCGCTGCGGCGCTTTCGGCGAGGACCGCGGCGCCGCGGTCGGCGCCGCTCGGCGTGCCGGTCGTCATCACCATGTGCCTGACGCCGTCCAGTTCGACCGCCGCCTTGGCGACCTCGGCGAGTTGCGCCGGCGTCTTGTGGGCGATGGTGCGTCCGGCCGCGAGCGACTGGCCGATGGCGCAGAACTGACAGGATTTCGTGCGGCTCTGATAGCGGATGCAGGATTGCAACACCGTAGTCGCCAGCACGTCGCGCCCGTGCAGCGTCGCGATCTGCGAATAGGGCACGCCCTCCGCCGTCGTGAGATCGTAGAAGCGCGGGCGCGCGGGGAAGCGCACCTGCGCCAGCGCCTCGCCGTCGCGAAACACGCGCGCTCGCCCGTCGCTGTCGGGTTTCTCGATGGCGTAGGGGCTCTCGAACGCCGGCGCGGTGTGGACCGGCGCCATCAGCGTGACGCCGTCGAGCGTCAGCGCCTTATGGTCGGATGGCCCGGCGCCGCCGCGCCGGCTCTCCAGCCCCGCCTTGGGGTCAGCCAGCCGAACGCCATAGGTCTGCAGTTCGTTGATCAGGCGCGCGGTCGACAGGCTCACGGGGAACTCCTTCGTCCTCAGAGGGGTTTGCAGGCGGGGACGGCGCGGCGACATGCAGCGGCCGGGCAGGGCGTGGATCGAGCGTCGCGCTGATGACTTCGGGCCGCGCGTAATGGCCAACCGAATCCATCATGCGTTTGCGTTTGACGATGAGCCCGAGATCGAGATCGGCGACGAGAACGCCCTCGCCCTCGGTCAGCGGCGGCGCCAGATGGCGGCCCTCAGGAGAGATAATGGCGGTCATGCAGCCGCCGCGCAGGCCGCGTTGCAGCGCCTCGTTCGGCGTGATCGCGGCGATCTGCGCCTCGCTGAGCCAGCCTGTCGAGTTGATGACGAAGCAGCCGCTTTCCAGCGCGTGATGTCGGATCGTCACCTCGATCTGCTCGCTGAAGATGGAGCCGACGAGCGAGCCGGGGAACTGGGAGACGTGGATCTCCTCGTGCTGCGCCATCAGTGCGTAGCGCGCGAGCGGGTTGTAATGCTCCCAGCAGGCGAGCGCGCCGACGCGGCCGACGGCGGTGTCGACGACCGTGAGGCCGGAGCCGTCGCCCTGGCCCCAGATCATGCGCTCGTGAAACGTCGGCGTGATCTTGCGGCGCTTCAGTTTCAGCGCGCCGTCGGCGTCGAACACGAGTTGCGCGTTGTACAGCGAGCCGTGGTCGCGCTCGTTGATTCCGAGCACGACGACCGCGCCGGCCTTGCGCGCCGCCGCCGCGACGCGCTCGGTCTCCGGACCCGGCGCGGCGATGGAGTGCTCATAGAGCCGGATGTGTTCGGCGCCGCTCTGCACGGGCGGCAGCACGAACGAGAAATAGGGATACCAGGGCACGAGGGTCTCAGGGAACACGATGATCTCGGCGCCCTTTGCGGCGGCCTCGCCGATGGCGTCGATCACGCGTTGCAACGTCGCCGCGCCCGATGTCAGATCGGGCGCGATCTGCACGGCTGCCGCGCGCACTTTTGTTTTGTTCGACATCGGCGGACTCCGTCGAAGACGGCGGGGGGCGCCCCGCCGGAGTGGGTTCAGAGAGTCCAGGTGTCGAGGATAAAAGCGTTGTCGCGCCGGTGAATCAGCACGAGATCGAGCACGTCGAGCGGGTTGATCGGCTTGATTCCCTCGATCAGCGAGGGCTCGCCGTGGCCGTAGAGCGCCTGCAGCGCGAAGCGGCAGGCGTAGACCTTGCCGCCTTCGTTGATGAACTTGGTGATCTGGTTGTTGAAGTTCTGATGGCCGGGAAACGCCTCGTCGCCGATCTTGGGGAAGCCGCGCTGCACGCCGAGCGTCACGCCGGGGCCGTAGAGCAGGATCGAGGTCTCGAAGCCCTTGCGCAACAACCGCGTGGCTTGCAGCAGATTGACGAGCCCGATGGAGCCTTCGAAGGCGACGGTGTGGAAGGTGACGAGCGCCTTCTCGCCGGGTTTTGCTTTGACGTCCTCGAACACCTTCTCTTCGTAGTCGACGAAAACATCGCCCTTCTTGTGGGCGGGATGGGTGACGGCTGGCATTGCGGTTGCGCTCCGAGGTTGGACCGGCCCTCGCCGGCGGCCTCGATCTCACCGCAATAGCGGCGCCAACGCGTTTGCAGTCAATTTTCCGATCAATTTGACTTGATGGCGGCGATTTCTCCTGTCAATTTTTACAGGAACGGGTCATTGCTTTGTAAAGGCGCACAAACTTGCCGCTTAGGGGCGCCTCAAAGTGTCGCACCCCACCCGCAACATGATCCCGTCAATTCAACGGCGAGCGCACCCATGCCAGCCAGAAACTGGACGCCCGCTTTGGAGACCCGCGAGGGCCCGCGCTATCTCGCCATCGCCGCCGCCGTCGAAGCGGACGTCGCCGCCGGACGGCTCGCGCCCGGCGACCGTCTGCCCCCCCAGCGAGAACTTGCGCGCCGGCTCGAGCTCGATTTCACCACCGTCGCTCGCGGCTATGTCGAGGCCTGCAAGCGCGGCTTGTTGGAGTCGGTTGTCGGGCGCGGCACCTTCGTGCGGCGCAAGGCGTTCGTGCGCGGCGAAGCCGGACCGCGCCGCTCGCGCGCCGACTTCACCATGAACATGCCGCCCGAACCCGAGGACGCGGCATTGCTGGCGCGTATGCGCGAAGGGTTCAGGAGCGTCGCCGAGGATCTCGATTCTCTTCTGCGCTATCAAGGCTTCGGCGGCTCGCCGGCCGATCGCGACGCCGCGACCGCCTGGCTCGGCCGACGCGCTCTGGTGCCGTCGCAGGAGCGCGTCTTTCTGGCGCCGGGCGCGCATGGCGCGATGGTCGGCGTCTTCAGCCTGCTTGCCAAGGCCGGGGAAGCGATTCTCTGCGAGGCGATCACCTATCCCGGCGTGCGTGCGATCTCGGCCCAACTCGGGCTGCGTCTGATCGGCGTCGCGACCGACGGCGACGGCGTGATCCCCGAGGCGCTCGAAGTCGCGATCCGCGCCCACGCGCCCAAAGCGATCTATCTCAACCCGACCTTGCAGAACCCGACGACGATCACGATTCCCGAGCGCCGCCGGACCGCGATTTGCGAACTGGCGCGCAAGCATGGCGCGCCGATCGTCGAGGATGACGCCTACGGCTTCATTCCGACCCACGGTCCCGCGCCTTTGGCGGCGATTGCGCCGGATATCTGCTGGCATATTGCGGGGCTCGCCAAGTGCATCGGCGCCGGGCTTCGCCTCGCCTATGTGGTCGCGCCCGACGCCCGCGCAGGCTGGTCGTTCAACGCCACCATGCGCGCGCTCTGCGTCATGGCGTCGCCGATATCGGCCGCCGTCGCGACGCGCTGGATCAACGACGGCACCGCCGATACCATCCTGCGCTTCATTCGGGCCGAGAGCATGGCGCGTGAGCGCATCGCCGCGAGGTGGCTGGAGCCCGGCGCTTATCTGTCCGATCCCTTGAGCTTCAATCTCTGGCTGCCGCTAAGCAACGGCTGGACGCGCTCGGCGTTCGTCAACCAGATGCGCGCGACGGGGCTCGGCATCGTACCCAGCGACGCCTTCGTCGCCGGCGGCCCGTCGCCGGAGGCCGTTCGCATCGGCCTCGGCGGCCCGGTCACAAGGTCGCAAATCGAACGCGGAATGCAGCTTGTCGCGCACACGCTGGCGACAAACCCGGAAGCGGTTGTTTCATAAGTAGCATACCGACGCTGACCTGCTGCTATGCGGACAGTAGCAGCTCATGGCGCGAATTCGATCCGCCGAACAAAGGCGGCATATATGTAACTTGGGATCGGGAGGCCTCGTCTCCTCCAGCAAGCCAAGCTTCAGCGCCGCGCAATTACGCCGGCGCGTGCTTTATGTCCTTACCGTATTGCAGCACCTGCACCTTCTCCAGCGTGACGAGCCCGCTCGGCATCATCGCGTCCAGCCTGGGCAGGAAGGCTTTGATCTTATCCTCGGTATCGACGATCTCGATGATCATCGGAAGATCTTCAGACAGCCTCAGGATTTTCGCTGTGTGCAGATGGCTCGAATGGCCAAAGCCCATCGGCCCCCGCAGCACCGTCGCGCCGGCCAGTTGAGCTTCGCGGGCGGCGGTGACGATCGCCTCATAGAGCGGACGGTTCTGGAACTTGTCGTCCTCGCCGAAGAAGACGCGTAGAAGCATGGCGTCGCGGGGAAGCGTCATGGGGTCAGGCTCCCTTGAGCTGGTTGACAGAGAGCGCCGCGACATGGCCGGCCCAGACCGCGATGAGGCAGAACACGACCGAAGCGCCGACATTGGCCCCGGCGAAAAGCATCTCGCCGTCGCGGACTAGGTTGAGCGTCTGGAGGCTGAACGAAGAGAAAGTGGTGTAGCCGCCGCAAATGCCCGTCATGAAGAACTGGCGCCCCTCGGTGCGAACGAGGAAACGCCCATCGGTCCCGGTCACGGTGGCAAAGAATCCGATGAGGAAGCATCCGGTCACGTTGACGATCAAGGTCCCGAAGGGGAACGTCTCGCCGAACTGGTTGGCGATCAGACCGGAGAAGAAATATCTCATTCCGCCGCCGAGCGCGCTGCCGAGCATCACCCAGACGTACATCATCGCGCAACGCCCCTCACGTAGCGCAACCCGTCCAAAGTCCTAATCGCTATCCTCATCCTCGCCATCCCCTGTCGGTTCCGAATCGTCGGCGCCGGCGGGAAGTTCGGGCAACCGATTCCCACCGCGTTCCGGCGCGGCAGGAGTCATCAGCCCAGAAGGCGGTTTTGGGGGACTCCATCCCCTCGCGGCCGGAAACTACGGCCGGCCGCGGTCGGCGTCAAATCCATGCAAGCGGCGCGCGGGTGAGGCTTCCTGCGAGCGGCGCCTTCGGTGGAGGATTCCCGATGGCGACGTTTGCGCCGATTGGCATTGCGTCCACACTGGTCGTGGCGGCATCGTCGTCTGGCGCTTCGGCGGCAGGCCTTGGCGAATCGGTTGATGCGCGTGATCGTGGAGGCGACCGCGATGTCGCCGCAGTTATCGAATCACCGCAATCGCTTTCGCCGCCGCGGGCTCGTCTCGGCGCAGCCCTCGCCGGCCGCGCGGCGGCCTTTGCCCGCGCGCGCCGCCCGTCTGCCGCCGACGCCCGGACCGCCGACGCCCGGCCCTCGCCTTCGCCCTGGGAGCGGCCGTCCCCGCGATCTGAGGGACGTCGCCGCGATCTCGAAAACCGATCCTGACCGCGCAAGCTCGCTGGCTTCCGAAGCAGGCTCCCTCGCACCGGCGCCGTGGCGCCCCGTCCGAGACTCGGAGCAAACGGGCCTTGCAGCGCGCCTTTAAGCGAACGGCGAGGAAAACTGCGCCGCGCCGCCAAGCTCCGCCTCGATCTCCAGCAGGCGGTTGTATTTGGCGATGCGCTCGCTGCGGCTCGCCGATCCCGTCTTGATCTGGCCGCCGCCCATCGCGACGGTGAAGTCGGCGAGGAACGTGTCTTCCGTCTCTCCGGAGCGGTGCGAGACCACGTAGCCCCAGCCGGCCTTGCGGCACAAAGCGATCGCCTGGATCGTCTCGCTCACCGTGCCGATCTGGTTGAGCTTGATCAACACGGCGTTGGCGGTCTTCTCGCGGACGCCGCGGGCGATGAACTTCGGGTTGGTGACGAAATTGTCGTCGCCGACGATCTGGATGCGCGACCCCTGCGCCGCAGTTTGACGCGCAAAACCGCTCCAGTCGTTCTCGTCGAGGCCGTCTTCGATCGAGACGATTGGATAGGCGTCGATCCATTTGCCGTAGAGCGCGATCATCTCGTCGCTGGTCTTGCGGCCGCCCTTCGACTTGGCGAGGTCGTAGGCCCCTTCGCTGAAGAACGAGCTTGCGGCGGGGTCGATGGCGATGCCGATGTCCTTGCCCGGAGTGTAGCCCGCCGCCTCAATCGCCGCGACGATCAATTCGCAGGCCTCCTCGTTGCTGCCGAGGTTGGGCGCAAAGCCGCCCTCGTCGCCGACCGAGGTCGCGTAGCCCTTGCCCTTCAACAGTTTCGCGAGCGAGTGGAAGGTCTCGGCGCCGTAGCGCAGGGCTTCGCAGAACGAAGGCGCGCCGATCGGCATCACCATGAATTCCTGGAAGTCGACGGAGTTCGCTGCATGCTTGCCGCCGTTGACGATGTTCATCATCGGCACGGGCAACCGCGTCGCGCCGACGCCGCCGAGATAGGCGTACAGCGGCAGGCGCGCCGACTGCGCCGCCGCCCGCGCGACCGCCATCGAAACCCCGAGCATGGCGTTGGCGCCGAGCGCGCTCTTGTTCGGCGTTCCGTCGAGCGCGATCATTCCCGCGTCGATTTCGGCCTGCGCGGCGGGATCGAACCCCAGGATTTGCGGCGCGATCCTTTCGGTCACGTTGGCGACCGCCTTGCGCACGCCCTTGCCGCCGTAGCGGCTCTTGTCGCCGTCGCGAAGTTCAACGGCCTCGTTCTCGCCGGTCGAGGCGCCCGACGGAACCGACGACGTGGCCAGCGTCCCGTCGTCGAGGCCGACCTGCACGCGCACCGTCGGATTGCCGCGGGAATCGAGAATCTCAAGCGCCCGCACCCAAGTGATTTTCGCCATAGCCGAGACCTCCCTGAAACCGTCAACGACCGTAGCGGCGTCTCGCCGCGTCGCGCTGAGATAGGTCAAGCCGGCGGTCAGCGCGGCTGATGTTTGATCTCTTCCCCGTATTGCAGGACCTGCACCTTCTCCAACGTAACGAGCCCGCTCGGCATCATTTCGTCGAGGACAGGCAGGAAGGACTTGATGTGCTCTTCGGTGTCTACGATCTCGACGACGATCGGCAGATCCTCGGACAGCCGCAGGATTTTCGCGGTGTGCAGACGGCTCGAATGGCCGAAGCCCATCGGGCCGCGCAACACTGTAGCGCCGGCAAGATGTTGCTCCCGCGCCTTCATGACGACAGCCTCATAGAGCGGCCGACGCTGGAATTTAGCGTCCTCTCCGAAAAAGATTCGGAGAAGCATCGCGTCCCGTGGCAGGGTCATCGCTCACTCCCGTTGCGCGGATCGGGCTCGCCCGCGCTCTTTGTGTCAATCCGCGGCCGAAGCGGCAGGCGTCGTTTCGTGGCGGGAAGGCGGGTCTCATTTGACCACCATCACCTTGCAGGGCGCGTGCTCGACCAGACGGACGGTCGTGCCGCCAATCAGACGATTGTAGATCGACGAGTGTCCCATGTAGCCGACGAAGAGCAGATCGAACCCTTCCGCCTTAAGGTATTCGACGATGCTGGGAAGCGGATGTCCGGTGGCGATATGCACCTTCAGGCCGACCCCCTCCGCGCTGGCGAGCGCTTTGGCCCTCTCGATCGCCTTGTCGAAAACCCCCGCCGCCTCGGCCACGGTCTCCTCGATCTCGTCGATGCTGGCGGGAAAGCTCGGCAATTCCTCGACGCAGATCATCGCCAGATCGACTTGCAGACGCTTGGCCAGTTCGAGCCCGGCTTTCAACGCCCGCTCTCCCCACGCCGATCCGTCATGGGCCACAAGCAGTTTGCGCAGCATTCATCCCTCCTCTGCTTCCGCGGGGATGAGAGAACCGACTTGCTCCTGGGCAGGCGGCGCCGGCTGGAACCATCTTTGCGCGATCAGCGTCGGCACGAGGGCGCTGCCGATGACGGCGGTGACGAGGATCGTGTACTGTCGTTCGTCGATGATGTGGTTGGTGAGACCGAACAGCGCCGAAATCGTTCCGAAGGTGAGCCCGGTCGACATCAGCAGGGTCGTGTACATGCCCTCCTTCGGGTCGAACTTGAACGCATAGGTCAAAGGCAGGATGCCGACGAACTTGGTCGCCATCTTGATGGCGAGGAAGACGACGACCAGCCCGGCGGCCGAAACGATCTGCCTGAGGTCGACGAGCGATCCCGCTTTCAGGAAATAGAACGGCGTCAGAATCGTGAACGCGATGATGCGCATGCGGTGCGGCAGCTCCCGGTTGGTCAGGAACGCGGGCGCGAGCGCCATGCCGACGAGGTAGGCCGGAAGCACCGCTTCGCTGCCTGCGACCGCCGCCAGACCGCCGAGGCCCAGCAGCACCACGGCGACGAACTTCGTCTCCGGCTCGCTCACCCGATTGCCGACCTGGTCGAAGAACCAGGGCGCAAAGCGCGGCAGCAGCGCGAGCGCCGCGGCGGTCACCGCGCCGAACAGGGCCAGCTTCCAATCGTAATGGGAAAACACGACGCCGAGCGCGAGCACGGTGCCCAGATCGTTGACGAAGCAGGCGGCCAGGATAAGCTTGCCGATCTCGGTCTTGTTGAAACCGGTCTCAACCATCACCGCGTAGACGACGGCGACGGAGGTGGTCGACAACGAAATTCCGGCGATCTGCGCCTCGTCCCAGCTCCAGCCCTGTGCAAAGCGCGCGTAGGCGAGCACGCCGAGATAGGGCGCGAAAAATCCGACGACGCCGATGGTCACGGCCGGCTTGAAGTGCTTGCGAACGACGGTGGGATCGATTTCCGTTCCGGCCAGAAATGTCAGCATAATTGCGCCGAAGCCGGCGAGGAAGTTGACCCATTCCGTCAGGTGCAGGCCGATGGTGTTGCCCGCGACCACGCCGACCAGGATTTCGATCAGGGCGACCGAAATCGCGACGCGAATGGAAACGATCGACGCGACGAGCGCCAAGCCGATCCACAGTGCTGATTGAAGCCAAACCTGTCCCATTTGACGCTCCGCGCTCTGCGCGCCGAAGGTATTTAGGCCGCTTTCTCCTGCCGCGTTCCGGCGCAGCAGTAGTCATCAGCCGGCAGGGCGGTTTTGGGGGACTCCATCGCCGTGGCCAAATAGGCTAATCCTATTCCCTGGAGGCGTCAACGCTACGCTTGGCGCGCCGCTCTGCCTCAGAGGCGCGCGGGCGGCTCAAACAGCTCCCGGCGGATGTCGTCGCCGAAGCTGGCGCCGAGCGGTTCGCCCTCGACCGGCTTGAACGTCCGGGTTCCATCCTCTTGCCGGTCGGCGCGCAGAAAGGCGCTGGCCGCAGGGTCGCGCTCACACATGGCGTGCGAGAACGCAAACTGGTGGCTGACGAAGGCGATCCGGTGGCCGCGCTCCAGCAGCGCCGAGACGATTTGCCGCGCGATTTCCGCGCCCTCCCGCTCGTTGGTCGCGGAGAACGACTCGTTGAACAGGATCAGCGACCGGGGCGCGAGATGGTCGACGATGTCGCTCATGCGGCGCAGTTCCTCGTCGAACTTGCCGCTCTTCATCGCGGCGTCCTCCTCGGGCTTGAAATGGCTGAATCCGCCGCCGTCGAGACAAGTGCGGAAGCGTTGCGCCGCGACCAACATCCTCGTCTGCGCCATGACCTCGGCCACGCCGAAGCTGCGCAGGAACGTGGTCTTGCCGCCTTGGTTGGCGCCGGTGATGACGATGAGCGGCTTGGCGTCAGCGTCCAGATCGTTGCCGATCGGCCGCCGGCCCCCGCTCAGCGCCAGGTTGACGTCGTAAAGCTCGCGAAATCCCAGAGCGACCTGTTCGCCGGCCTCGACGTCGGGAAAGGCGAAGGGCGCGCCGATCTCGCGCAGGCGTTCGTGCAGGTTGAGGCAACCGATGTAGAAGGCAAGTTTGGCCAGGAACATTTCAAAGAAGTCCAGTATATGCCGCGCGCTGCGCGCCAGCGCGTCCGCGGCGATCGCGAGCCCGCGGTCGCGAAGCTCCGACATCGCGTTCGCGCCGGCCTCGTCGCGCGGCGCGAGATAGATCGTGTAGTGCGGCGTCCGGCCCGGCAGGAGACGATTCAACCAACTGTCCGAGCCGGGCGCCGGACGGCGCAGCACGTAGTCGCTTCCCTTCAGGCCCTTGCCGAAGCCCGCACTCACCTGCACGCCGCGGCGAAACTTGAGGCGGCGCAGATGATCCTCGACGACCTCGAAATAGTCGTCGCTCAACTGATCCGCCAGGGTCCGAAACAACGTGCGGAACGCGTCGGGATCGAACTGATCCGCGTGGTAGTCGGCGAGCCGCCTTATGCGGTGCAGCACGTCGATGGGACTGTCCATCTGCGCCACTGCGTAATCGAGCCGGCCGCTCGGATAGTCGCGGAAATGGCCCCCACGCGCGTCTGTCGGCCGAGCGGCTCTTGCGCCAAGTCGTAGTGACTGCGCACGGCGTCGGGATTTCGCAGGCAATCCCTGAGCGCCGCCTGTCGGCTCCTCACCATGCGCGCGTCGTTGGCGGGCGACAGCATAAGGGCGCGTTCGACGACTTGAGCAACGCGGGCACCCCCGTGCGCCATCGCAGCGATGAGGATGTCGAGTTGCAGGTCGCGGCGCAGGATCAGCCACAAAGCTGGCGCGTCGCCCTTGACTGCGAAATCCCGCCCCGGATGCAGCAGAAACGCTTTCATGGGTCACAGTCGGTCGAGAAGCTGGCGATAGGTGAGCCGGTGTTTCTCGGCGATCGAGATCGCGTAAGCCAACCCGTCCGGCGGCTTGCGGATGACCTTGAACGTCCGCTCGGCGACGCATTCGGGATTGACCGTGCTCGCCACGCTGACGATCCCAACGCTGAGCGAGGCGAGATCGTCGAGAAAGGTCACGCAGACGCAGAACGCGTCGAGCTTGAGGATGGCTTGCAGGATCTTCGTACTAAGAAACACGGCGCCGTTCAGGCTTGTCGAGTTGAAGACCTCGTTCAGGACGATGAGGCTGCGCGGCGTCGCCGCGGCGAGCGTCGCCCGCAAGCGGTAGAAGTCGTCATAGAGCTTGCCGTGCAGATCGCGCAGGTTCTCCTGCGCCTCGAAATGTGTGAATATCTGGTCGAAGGCGCCTGTGGCGTAGACGTCGCCTTTCTCCTCCACCACTTCAGGCAGACAGAAGCTCAGGCCGGGAGCGTTCAGCTGCGCGATATGTTGATGGTAGGAGATATAGAACTGCGCCTCGCGGTCGAAGGCGACGATGTTCTCGTCAGCGAAGCCGCCGTGCCTCAGGGCGAAATCGTCGAGCGCGGCGAAGGCGCGGGGTAGATGCGCGCAAGCCGCTCGACGATCGCCGCCTCGATGTGGTTCATGGCCGCGTAGTCGGCGAATTTTAACTTGAACCGCGCCACGTCTGCCTGCTGGAAGCGGCGGAAGTCGTCCTCGATCTCGGCTTCGTAGTGGCTCTCGTCGCGATAGGGCGCGACCGTGATCCATCCGCCCCTAGGCCGCCGGCGTCCGAGGTCACCGCCCCGCCGTCGAATTCGGCCACCACGGACCGCCCATCAACGCGTGCAAACTCGCTCGGTTTCGCGCTACGCTCCGTCGGCGTCGGGGACCCTCGCGGTGTCAGTCTAAGTCGTTCTCGCAAAACAACTTATCGCTGATTCGTAGCCCCGATGCACCCTGCGCTTTGAGAAATTCAGGCTGGCGAACTTCCGGAACGCCTCCTCGACTTTGTTACGTAGAGCCCTGCTCAGGTTGCCAACATTGCGCAAGGTGGCGCGGTCGGCGCCCGCGATCAGGCTCTTGCGCGGCCCGTGGCGCCAAAGGGCGCGCGGCAGCAGTCTCGCGATGGCGAGCGCCGCTGAGTTGGATATGGCGTTCGCAGGCGCGGGCGCCACCCAGTAGGGCTCCCGCCAGAGCGCGAATGCGTCTTCGGGCGGGACCGTTGCGGCGGTTATCGCCATGAGCCCGGCAGCGGTCTCGCGCACTTTTGCAATCAGCGCGGCGACGTTCGCTTGCCGCGCCGAAAGCGCGTCAATCAGATTTTGTCGGGCTTGTTCCGTGCGGGACTTGAACGCGGTCTCAAAGAAGGCCGTTATTTCCTGGGCGATTTCCGCCCGTAGCGCACCTTCTTCGGCGCGCTCTGCGGGACCAGGACCCACTTTGGCGCGAAATGCAGCATGCGCCTCGGACCTCAACGCATTGGTCACATCGTCAACTTGCGAAATCATGCGACGTCGGTCGCCCGCCAGCGGGTCGGACAAGGTCTCGCCCTCGGTCTGGAACCGGGCCGCGCTCTGCTCAAAGGCGAAAATCTTGGCTTCCAGTTCCTGGGTCGGCGTCAGAGGGGCACGATGCCGGAACTCGGCATGGAACAGCAGTTCCGAAAACAGCGCTGCGACGCGGGCGCGCGCGGTGGCGATCAGGATGCCGGCCTTCTCCTGCAACAGTTCCTCGGACAGCGTTGTCTCAAGAAACGTGAGGCCGCTGGCGGCGGCTTCGTTCTTGTCGCCACGTTGTTTCGCGACAAGAGCGCGTCGGGCCGAGACGGAAAAATACGGGCGCGCCCATCTGGCCGAGATGGTCTTGCAGGAGCCTGCTCAGATAGCCTTCCGTAGCAGCACGCTCGTCTTCATCCAGGCGATCAACCTTGTTCAGGACGAAGAGAAGCTTGGGGGGGGCAGCGGCGGATTTGGACCAGATACTCCGCTTCCACGGCCGTCATCGGCGGATCGGCGGAAACGACGAGGACGCCGACATCGCATTCCGATAGGATGGCGTGCGCGGCGCGCGGGTTGTGGATCAGCGTTGAGCCGGCGCCGGGCGTATCCGAGCGACCAGGAAGACGCGCGATGTTCACATCGCGCCCCCCGGCTCCGCAGGAGTCATCAGCCCAGGCGGGCGGTTTCGGGGAACCCTATCCCCATCGGCGGAGATGCAAAGTGGACGTCGCAATGGCGTCAAATCCGCATAATCGTTCTCGACGGCGCAGCGGGCGATGAGCTTTGTTGCGCTCAGGGGCGCGGGCTAGTTCCGCCCCGGATGCGCTGCGCCGTCGGCGCGAGTCATGGCCAATCGCGCAGCGCGGTCGAGATGCGCGCGCATGGCTTTGTCTGCGCCGGCTTCGTCCTTGGCGAGAATGGCCCTTGCGATTGCGCGGTGTTCGCCGACCGAGGCTGACATCGCCTGCGGCGTCAGCGCATCGTCGACTTGCGCCATGATCAAAGGCAGATGCAGCCGCAGCGACAGATCGCTCAATTGACGATTGCCGGCCAGCGTCATGACGGCGGCGTGGAACTCTGCGTTCTCGATCAGATAGCCGCAAGGTTCGCGCGGCTCTTCCGCATAGATGGGAGCGATGGCGGCCGCGAAGGCGGCGCGCTCGTCGGGATCCGCAGCGGCGGCGGCTCCTCGGGCGGCCAGCGCCTCCAATTCGGCGCGAATTTGGAACAACTCGAAGATGTCTCGCCGCGAAAGACGGCGCACCACCGCCCCGCGATTGGGCGCATGTTCGATGAAACCCTCCGCGGCCAGACGGCGCAGCGCTTCGCGGATGGGTCCGCGGCTCACAGCGAACCGGCCGGTCAGATCGGCCTCAACCAGACGCTCTCCCGGAGCCGTCCGACGGCTCAGGATTTCGTCTCGCAGTTGCGCGACGATGCGAGCGACTTTTTCGCCGTGAACGGGATTGGCCGCCGGATCCTTCACGCGCGTCTCCACATCGTTGGCGTCTCAAGACATCAGCTTGACGGCGTGCGTCAAGCTGATATTGTCCTACAATCAGACGCGCTCGGGAGGCGACGCGATGAGGATTGGCAAGCGCGGCGCCGCGACGACCGCGATCTCGGCGGCGCGCGCCGACGGGATCAGCGTGCGTGGCAAGGATCTGGCGCGCGACCTGATGGGGCGCGCGAGCTTCACCGAGTTCTTCTTCCTTCTCGCCGCGGGCCACATGCCCAGCGACGCCCAGCGCGATTTTCTCGACATGAGCCTGGTGGCGATCGCAGAGCACGGATTGACGCCGTCGGTGCAGGCGGCGCGCATGACTTACGCGGCCGATCCGGCGGCGCTGCAAGGCGCGGTGGCGGCTGGCGTGCTCGGCTGCGGCACGGTCATCCTCGGCGCCGCGCGCCTGTGCGGCGATCTCCTCAGAGACCTGCTCGCTCGTTGCGACGCGGGCGCTTCGCTGCACGAAGCCGCGCTGGCGGTCGCGCGCGAGCATCGCGAGGCGAAACGGGCGATTCCCGGCTTCGGCCATCCGCTGCACAAGCCGACCGATCCACGCGCGCGCACCATGATCGCTGAGGCCGAGGCGCGCGGCGTCGCCGGGCGCGCGGTCGCCGCCGCCGGGGCGCTGGAAGCGGCGATCGCCGAAGTCTGGGGCAAGCCGCTGCCGATGAACGTCTCGATGAGCATCGCGGCGACGCTGGCCGACCTCGACGTGCCGGATGCGATAATCAACGGCGTCCCCATCCTGGCGCGCACCGCGGGGCTCATCGCCCACCTCGGCGAGGAGGCGCAGACGCCGATCGGCTTCCTGCTGGCCGCCGCCGGTGAAGCCGCCATCGCGCACACCGCGTCGTTCGAGGAGGACTAGCCTTGCTCGAACCCGACATTGAAGGCGCGCCCTGGGAAACGCAGGCCAAAGCCGACGACGCCGCCTTTCGCGATCAAATCGCCTATCTGTTCGCGCGCTCGCGCTTCTATCAGGAGAAACTGACGGGCGCGGGCTTCGCCAGCGCGGCGGCGGCCGGCGGTCTTGCCGACATCGCCGCGCTGCCGTTCACCGAGAAGGACGAACTGCGCCGCAGCCGCAGCCGCGACGAGCCAATCGGCGCGCATTGCACCGCGACCGCCGCAGAGATCGTGCGCATATACTCGACGAGCGGCACGACGGGCGTGCCGAGCTATATCCCGCTCGCGGCGAGCGATCTCGAGGTCTGGTTACGCACCTCCTCGCGCTCCTACGCCGCCTCCGGCGTTGAACGCGGCGAGCGGATCGTCTCGACCTATAACGCCGGGCCGTTCGTCGCCGGCGCGGCGCTCGGCGTCTTCGACCGGCTCGGACTCTGTCATATTCCCGTCGGTACAGGAAACACCGAGCGGTTGATGGCGGCGGTCGAACTGCTCAAGCCGACCGCAGCCGTGATGACGCCGTCCTATGCGCTGCATCTTGTCGAATGGGCGCGCGCGCGCGATTTCGATCTCGCGGGCTCGAGCGTGAGCCGGGTGATGGTGGCGGGCGAACCCGGCGGCGGCGAGGCGGCGATGCGGGCGGCGCTCGAAGCCGGCTGGGGCGCCAGCGTCACCGAGGCGATGGGCATCGGCGACATCTCCATCTCCATGTGGGGCGAATGCGAGCTGAAGCGCGGCATGCATTTTTCCGGGCGCGGATTCATCCATTTCGAGCTGATCGATCCCGCGAGCGGCGCGCCGGTTCCGCTGGTTGACGGCGCCGAGGGCGAACTCGTGCTGACGCATCTCGTCAACCGTTCGGCCCCGCTGCTGCGTTTCCGCACGCGCGACCACGTGCGCCTCGGCGTCGGTCCTTGCCCCTGCGGGCGCACGGCGCCGCGCGTGCGCTGCATCGGACGCACCGACGACATGCTGATCGTGCGCGGCGTCAATGTGTTTCCCTCCGCCGTGCGCGAGCTCGTCAACGAGTTCGCGCCGGAGGTGAGCGGCGTGATCTTGATCAGGCCGGGGCAAGCCGGCGTCAGACAGGAGCCGCCGCTGCCGATCGTGGTCGAGCTGGCCAAAGGCGGCGCCAGCGAGGGTTTGGCCGAGCGCATTCGCCAGCGCCTGCGTGACAAGCTGCTCTTCACCGCCGAGATCGACTTCGCGCCGGCCGAGAGCCTGCCGCGCAGCGAATACAAGTCCAAACTCGTGGCGAAACACTAGGGAGCCGGCGATGGAGAAGCTGCAAACGCAAGGCCTGCACCATATCACGCTGGTCGGCGCCGACCGGGGGACTTCGATCGACTTCTGGGAGGGCGTGCTCGGCATGCCCTTCGTGTTCGAGCAGCCGAACCTCGACAATCCCAACGAGAGCCACATCTACTTCGATCCTGGCGACGGCCGGCTTATCACCGTGTTCACGCGCGAGGACCGCAAGCCCATGCGCAGGCGCACGCCGACGGAACCCGGCTGCGTGCACCACATCGCCTTCAACGTTTCGCGCGCCAGTTTCAACGAGGCGCTGAAGCGTTTGAACGCGCGCGGGATCGAGAATACGGGATTGAGAGACCGGCAGATATTCGATGCGGTCTATTTCGAGGACCCGCTCGGGCTGCTGATCGAACTGTCGTGCTGGAAGTTCGAGCCGCCGGCCGGCTTCAACCGCAGCGACGTGCTGCACGAGGCGCATCACATCCGCGTCGCGCGCCAGGACCGCGCCATCATGGAATCGCATATCGCCGACGCGATCGAACACCTGGTGCAGCGCTCAACCCGGAGTCTTTCGACCGACCGGGCGCCGAAAGACCCCTACGGCCGGGACTGAAACAGGCAAACACCAATCAGGGAGGACAACATGACCGCGATCAAGCTGCATGTCATCAAGCCGAGCGTCAACAACATGAGCGCGCGCGTGTTCGTGCGCGCGGCGGGGCTCGACTTCGTCGAGGACGACGCTTACGGCAAGACACGCAGCCCGGAGTTCGCCGCGAAGAATCCCGCGTTCCTCACGCCGATGGTCGAGACCGACGGCTTGCCGAACGGCGTGCTGTGGGAAAGCTGCGCGATCATGCAATATCTCTGCAACAAACACGGGCTGGCGTCCTTTTATCCGACCGAGCCCGCGGCGCGCGCTATGGTCGACAGCGCGATGTTCTATGTCGTCGGCACGCTCTACCCCTATGTCGCGCGTGCGACCTATCCGGCGCTCGGCTTTCCGCAATATCCGGGCGAAGTCGGCGCCAGCGACGCCAGCGCCGAAGCCAAGGCGGCGGCGCAGAAAGCTGCGGCGGAGGCTATCGCAGGCCCGCTGGAGGTGTTCCGTTCGTTCTATCTCTCCGGCCGGCCGTTCATCGGCGGCGAGCGCCCCTCCATCGCCGACATCAGGCTGGCCGCAACGCTCGAATTTCTCGCGGCCATCGACTATGCGCTGCCCGCCTGGGCCGGCGACTACAAAGCGCGCATCGAATCGACGCTGGGCGCGGCCTATAGCGAACCCGCCGCCGACGTGAGGGGCTACATCGGCTGGGTCAAATCGAAAGCCTAGGCGCGCAGCGGCGCAAGCGCGAAAGTTTCCTCGCTGTCGTAGCGCCCCGGCGCCAAAGCCGCTTCGGCGCGCGCCTCGATTGCGCAAGCTTTTGAACAGGCGCTTTTTTGCGCCTTCAGCCGGAGTCGCGATCGGACCCGGATCGGCACGAGAACGAGCGGGGGCGCGAGCGAGCGCAAGAACCCCGTCGCCGCTATCGTGGGGAGAAATCTGATCGGCCGTCGCATGACGCCGAGGATTGCGACTTTCACGCGTTCGAGCGTCTATGATATGCAAAGTCGCCGCAGCGTCCGAATCGTCTGCGCCGCCTGCGTGTGCGTCGACTGACGCCTCGGCCTTCGGCATGACGGGGCGCCGACATGGGGGCGCCGATATGGACGCGCGCCTAAGCCGTATCGGTTGCGGGCTCAACGGGAGAGATTGGCATGACGAAACCACCGAACCGGTATCGACCGACCGACGCCTTGTCGGTCGCCGAAGCCGTGTTCAGACCGGCGTCGCCGCCGCCGCCGGAACCCGTTCGCGCCCAAGGAAAAGGCGGCGTTCCCGTCTCGAAAGAACTGGTGTCGATCAAGCTCGATAGCGATCTGCTTGCGCATTTCCAAGAGGATGGGCCGGGTTGGCAGGAGCGGATCAACGCTGCGTTGCGCCGGGCGACAGGCTTGTAAAGCGGCGCGCGCTCGAACGACATATCGTTGCCGGATGCGCGAGCGGACGAGCCTCAGGCGGCTGGGGAAAAGCTGGATAGTCCAAGGGCAGTCAAACAACTCTCGACGCCGTCAAGCACGAACGGCGCCGTCCAACTGAGGCTATCTGTGAAGCCCGCGAAGGGCGCGCCCGCCAACAAGACGCAATTGGCGCCGCCGCGCGCCAGGTCGAGAACAATTTCGGCGACCTCCGGGATGATAGCATCCCGGTTGCGAATGAAGTCACAGACGCCGCCAGCGGCAGGAACAGCGAAGCGGGGAAGACGCTGCGCTGGAGGCCGCACAAGACGTCGAGGCCGAAAGCGGCGGGATAGCCGAGTGCGAGCGTCGCCGCCGTCGCCGCATTGAAGAAAGTCGACGTCGAGCAGGTTGTATGTCTTTCCGGCGAGCGCTTCCGCGGCATTGAGGGCCGCCTTGCCCTTGGCGCCAGCGAACGCGAAGATAACGACATAGACTCTGTCTTCGTTCGTCTCTCGGGGCCGAAACGAGGCTAGTTCCGCAATCGCCGCAGGTTCGGTTTTGCGCCAAACGCCACAGCCGGCGAGAGGCGTCGCGGCACGGTCATTCCAACGGGATTTCGAACACGGCGCAGTTCGAGTCGGCCGGCGCCGCAAGCGCCAAGCGGCAGCGTTGACGAAACATCGCCGCCGGCCGATCTTCGGGATGCCGCGCGAAACATCGTTCGGCGCCCGCGAAGTCCCGCTTGCGCCATGCGCTCAGCCCTTCGGCATAGGCTTGCGCATGCCGGCGCTGCGCCTCGGTTTCTTCGTTGCGACGCGCCATCGGCTCGAAAACGGTCACCGGCGTGGAGCGGCCGCGCACACGAATGGTGGCGATTTCGCGCCAGAAGAACCTGTCGCTGGTGCGGGCGACTAGGTATTGCGACGCGAGAATGGACGTGCCCAGGCTCGCGTTCGCATGTTCAAGGCGGGCGGCGAGATTGACCGCGTCGCCAAGCGCCGAATAGTTGAAACGATTGCGCGAACCCACATTGCCGACCAGCGCCTCGCCCCCGTTCAACCCGATGCGATGCTGAAGCTGTATCTCCCGGCCTTGGTTGAAGCGGCGTAGCCGCTCGCGGCAGGCCACGGCCGCCTCCACCGCCTCCGCCGGGTGATGCGAAGACGCGAGCGGCGCCCCGAATATGGCGACGATCGCGTCGCCTACGAACTTGTCGACAAAGCCGCCCGCGCGCTCGATCTCTTCCGACATCTCGCTGAGATAGGCGTTCATCAGCGAGACGATGGCTTGCGGGGTCATGGACTCGGACAGCGTTGAAAAGCCGACGACGTCCGAGAAGAACAATGTGACCTCGCGCGTTTCCCCGCCCAGGCGCGGCAAAATCCCCGAGGCGGATATGCGCTCCACCATCGCAGGCGCCAGATACAGGCCGAAGACGCGCTGCAAAAACCGTTGCTCGCGATCGACCCCGACGATCCTCACCAGCGTTGCGCCGATTGCAGCCATCAGGGCCGCTGCGAGCGGCTCGAACAGGGGAAGCACGGTCAAGCCCTGGAAGGCGACGAGAACTAGGGCGAGCCACGCGGCAAGGATCGCAATCGCTGCGCCCGCGGCGCCGGCGCCGCTCAGCGTGGCGCCGGCGAGCCCCGCTAGCGCGGCCGCCGCAATCGCCAGCGTGAGGTTCGCCGCTTGCGTCGGCTCAACCAGCGCCTCGCGGTGGATGAGATTCTCAACCGCCGCCGCTTGCAGGAATACGCCGCTGATGGCGCCGCTGCGCGATTGAGAGAGCGGCTGCGGGAGGGCGCAGCGGGCGGAGGCGCCGATCTGCGCCGATGGGAGGAATCGCCGGGCGGTGCGAATTTGATCCTCGGTGGCGATGTTCTGGCCGATCAGCACGACCTTGCCGGCGAATTGTCGCCGCAGATAGTCCTTGTCCGGCTTCTCCAGGCAGGAGCGTAAATCGGCGAGGGAATAGGAGGGGGCCTCCTCGGCGCCGCCGGAGAAGGCGACCGCGATGGATTTCGCCTCGTCGATCGGAACCCGCCAGCCGGCGAGCGTCGCGCCAACGCCGTCAAGGCCCGGCTTCTCGCCAAGGCTTCTGGCGGCAAGTTCGAGAGACAGCGAGGGCACGTAGCCCGCCTCGGTCTTGAACGCCACAGGCACGCGCCTGACTACGTCGTCGGCGTCGGTCTCGACATTGAGCGCACGAATATTGGCGTCGCCGCCGACGGCGAACCGCTGGCCCGCCGAGGGGCGAACGAGTCCGTCGGGGGTTGCGATCTCGCCCAGCACGATCCTTCCCTCCCGCGCCGCGGTCGCCAGAACGCGCAGATAGTCCCGGTCGAACCCGCGCAGGCTGGCCCCGAGCGCGCCGTCCGCGTAGCGGATCGCCGAGTCTTCGATCGAACTTGCGAAAACGATGTCGAAGCCGACGACCTTGGCCCCGGCGTCAAGCGCCGCGCCGACGACTCGGCCGATGTCGCCGGTCCAGGTCAGGGTCGGGGATCCCTTGAACGGCGGCGTGCGATAGGTCTCCTCGTCAAGCGCGATGACGACCGTCGAAGACGCGTCCGGCCGGCGTCGATCGCCGAAAATCCACCAACGCAGGGTCGTTTCCGCGTCGATCGTCCAGCCTCGCAGCAACGGGCCGAGCGGGCAGGCGGCGCTCAGCCCGGCGGCGAGGGCGATCAGCAGAGTCGCTACGATCTCGGCGCGCTTGGGTTTACGCATCGGCGGCGAAGTCTTCAGGGGCGCTCCGGAGCGAACACGATCAGGCGGCCAAGCATGTCCGTCCGCCCCTCCCGCGCATCGCGGTCGATACGAAAGACGATTTCGCGCCGCCCGAGCGCCGCTTTATATACCGCCCCGGGTTTGAGCGAGCGGCCGAAGCGCGCGAAATCGTAGGCGCCCCGCCCGTCGAGCGCAATGGTTTGACGGTCGTTCTTGTCGGCCAGACGGGAAATCACCACCTCGCCTCCGCCCTGGGCGACGACGATCGGCGCTGCGCCGTGCAGCCGCAATTCTCCGCGCGGGGACACGGGAATGGACGTCTTGGACTTCGCCGCCGTGCGCTCGGCCGAACCGGCCGCCTGCACGGCCTGCGACTTGTCTGCGACGATATTCTCTTTATCGCACTCCACCTGTCGACGCTCCGCCCGCCCGCCCAAGGCCTCGCTGCGCTCGACGCCGATGCGAACGATCCCGCCGGTAATCCGCTCATGCGTGCAGGAGGCGAAATAGCCGATCTCGATCCAACCGGCCGCCCCGAGGTCGAGCGTCCGCCCCGCCTCAAGATAATCCATGAAGCCGACGCCTTTCACCTGCGCGTCGACATTCTCGACAATGGCCGCCAACGGATCGGCCCATCCCTCGCAGCCGCCCAGCGAAACCGCGAAGGCCGCGAGAAGCAGCCGGAACGGCGCCCGCCAGCCGAGGGAGATCGCATGTGGCGACATTCCGGTCTTCCTCTGTTTCGCCGGCCCTGCCGGCGTCTCCGTCGATAGGCTATTCGCAATATTGGGCGCCGTTGAAGACGAAGCAGCGGCCGGAAACGGGAGCGGCGAGCGGCGCGGACCTCGTCACGACGCGCGGGCGCCAGGTTCTGGCGACCGGCGTCAGGACCGCGAAGCGAAAAGTCATCCTGCTCGCGTCAGGCGCAGCCGAAGCGCCAGCCGTAAACGAGACACGGCACGCGCCGCCGTGCGTGAGCGTGATCGTGAGGTCGCGCGCGCAGTTTTCGCACAACAGGGCGCGAGGCAGATTGCAGACGTATGAGCCTGCGGCGGCGGGAACGGCTGCGCCAAGCCCAAAGGCAAGGGCGATCGCGAGGACAAATCGGCGGCTCATTCGCAATACTGATTGCCGTTGAACGAGAAGCAATGGTTGGCTCCGCTGGCGTGAGAGTGGGGGCGAGGCTCCGCTGCGGGCGCCTCGGCAGGCGCGGGACGCGCCGATCGCGTCGCAATCGCCTCGTGCTGGACGGGCGGCGGCGGTCTCGAGCAATGGCCGGAGCGCGTGAGCGTCGCTCCGGCCGGGCAGGTCTTAACGACGCACTGACCGCCGACCAGCGCTTCGCGCGCCGAGCACTCGCGCGGACAAAGCCCGGCGTGGCGCGCCTTCATGTCGTCGAGCAGCGACTGGTCCGGGCTCGGCGCCGCATTGGCGAGATTGGCGTAGCGAACGTATTTGGCGACGCCGAGCCGCATGGCCCGCGAGTCCCAGTTGAGATCGCCGCCTGCGAAACAACCGAGCCGTCGCAACTGGTCGCGGATTTGCGGGATCATCGCCGTCGCCGTCGCAGCCACGGCGGAAGGCGCGTCGGTCGGGGCGGAGGCGGCGGGGCTTGCGAGCGCGACTTGCTGCTGCGCCGGTTGCGCAGCTTTGCGACCGTCGGCGGCCTGCTGGGTCTCGTGTTCGCTTTCATTCCTGGCTTCGGCCACCTTTCCTTCCAATTCGGCGATGCGACGTTGAAGCTCCTGCACCTTTTCGCCGTCGGCCTTGGCTTTCGCATCCGCGGCGGTTTTGACGTCGGCCTGCGCCGCGCCCGCCGCCTGTTGCTGCTCGGCCACGCGGGCGCGATCCTCGTCCAGCGCCTTCTGCAGCAGGCGCTCCTTTTCGGCGTCGCCCGCCTGAAGCCGTTCGATCTCGGCGCGCAGCGCGGTTTCGCGCCCGACGCGCGCCCGCTCCCCATCCGCCGCCTGTCGCCGCGCCTGCTCCTCCGCCGAGGCTCGCTCCTGTGCGGACTTCGCGAGTTCCTCGCCCAACCGCGCCTTTTCCGCTTCGGCGGCGGCCAGTCGCGCTGCGAAGTCCTGCTCGCGGCCCTTTGCCGATTCCGCGGTCTTGTCGAGATCGTCCTGCTTCGCCTTCAGCTTCGCAGCCGCCTCAGACGCGGTCCGCGCGGCGGCCTTCTCCGCCTCCGCCTCCGCCTCCTTGCGGGTCTGGCTCTCGATCAGATCGAGCCGGGCGGCGGCGTCGGGCGCGTAGAAACTGCCGGGATAGCGCGCCAGAAACGCCCTGAGCGAAGCCGCGTCGGGATTTGCGCGCACCCGCGCCCAGAGCGATTGGTCGGTCTCCGACTGGTTCATGAAAAACTCGGGAACCATCGAGATCGAGAGCTCCGGCGATTGTAGCCCCGCAGTGTCCTGAAAAACATCGCTCTCCACGCGCCGGAACAGCGCGCCGACTTCCAGTCCGGGCTGCTTCAGCTCCTTGACGAAAGCGGCCGAAAACGGGCTGTTGCGGCCGCTGCCGTCGTGCGCGACCTCGTCGGCCTGGGTCGAATAGACGATGACCATGCCGTTGGTGCGTTCGTCGCGCGCGAAGCCCTGCACGTGCGGAACGTCGCGGGTGGAGACGGAGATCGATCGGACGAGTTGGTTGGCGAGCGGATTGTCGCGGCAGGAATCCAGCACCAGTATCTTGACGCCCTTTGACGTCTTCAGCGCTTCCTTGACCTCGTCGACCCCCGTCATTTCGTAGCGAAGGCTGACCTCGTCGCGCAACTCCGCGTCGACCGGCATCAGCAGATTGCGTCCCTGGAATTGCATGCCGTGGCCGGCGTAATAGAACAAGGCGGCGTCGGCCGCCTTGGCGTCGCGCGAGAATTGTGCGAGCGCCTGATCGAACTGGCGTTTCGAGGCGTCCAGGCGCAGCGTCACCTTGAATCCGACCGCGCTCAGCGCGCCAGCGACGTCTGTCGCGTCGTTGCCGGGATTATCGAGGGCTGGCGTATTGAGGTAATGCGAATTGCCGATCACCAAGGCGATGCGCGTATCCGCCCATGCTACGTTGAGCGCCATGGCTGTGGCGAAGAGAAAGGCTCCGAAAAAGAGAGCTATGGCCCGAAACCACGTCAAGACATCCCTCCCAACCGTTCAGGGATCGCCGCAAAAACCGCCGCCTGCCTCCAACTCGCCATGATAGCGCAACTGTTGAAAACCGAAAGCTTTCAGGCGGCGTACAATTGCGCGCCATTCATAACGGGGCTCGAGCTCCTGGCTGCAGGCTCTCACGCTCGAAGCTTACGGTCTGCTCGACATTATACTTTATCGCGGGCGATATTCCCGCATTCGAATCCTGTAGGGTAACCGCCGCGGCGGCGCCGACGAGACGTTCGCGCATTCGCTTAGTCAGTACGGGCGAGGAGCAAAAGGCGGCTTAACTGTCGCACGGCTCTGGCGACTTTGCCGCCATTTCAGTTCACGGTGCAGTCGACTCGGCGAATTCGGTAGTTGTTAAACGTTGCATCCGTCTGGGTGCCGGCAATTTTGGCGGGATGCGCCGACAATCCCGGTCGCAGCGACATTTTGACTTGAACGCGGCAATTGTGGTTCGGGCTTACGGTAATGTTCCACACCGTAAGAAGGCCGTTCGATTCCGAGGTTCGCTGCAGCGCGCTGGGGCCGCGAACTCGCCAAACCACGCCGTTGTCTTGCCCCAAGGCCGCTTCACGACTGCCGCCGGGGTCCTGATGCGCACTCGCGCCAGTCAAATCCGAATTGGCGACTGTTTCTGTAATCTGCTTGTCCGGATGCAGCGTTATATCATAGGCATGCTGCTTGACGATATCCAGCAGAACCGTCGGCGTCAGCCGGTCATGCATTTCTACAATTACAATATGAAAGTGAACGTCGGTTGCGTTTTGCGCTGCAACGGGCAAAGGTCGGATACAGATCGACAAGATAGCCAGCGTTGCGTATATCGTCAAGTAGAGGGAGCGAGCCGCCGCCGGCGCAATTATGCTTCGCTGAGTATCCGAGCAAAAGTGTTTGCGCATTTGTCATCCTCCTGAAACCACGGACGGCTCCTCTGCGGTTTGCCCCGGGGAGGCGCACAGCGTCGGTCTCGCCGCCGTCTTCGCCCTGAGATCATTGAATTGAACAGGAAGCGCTCGTCACCCTCGGCTGACTGAACCGCGCCATTTGTCCATTGTCGCGCCGTCGCATGACGACGTCGCCGAACCCCTTCTCCAGGACGAATTTAACCTGGACCGAGCATGTTCCCGCTTTGCCGATTTCCACGTCCGCGATGGCGATGAACTGCTTGCCGACAACAAGTCGCTGCAACTTGTTGGCGCCCTCAACCCTCCAAACGGCGCGTGCAGACGTGTCGCCGAGCTGGGCGTCGTTTTGGCCTCGATCTGTCGCGAAATAACGGCCCCTCCGGACTTCGGCGGTGTTGGCTTCGTGCACGTGTCCATCGTGCGTCAGCACAGCTTCAATAGTGACGGCGCGAGAAATCCCGGCGATTGGGTCTGGGTCGAGGCGATCGTGGGTTTCGACGAAATGGATCGTGAAATGGGCCGCTAGCGTTTCATCCGCTGTAGATGAGGAAGAAAAAATGGAAAAAATGGCGAGCGCGAATGCTGGTGAAGTTGCAATTCGCCGAATCGCCCCTTTGACGCGCTCCATCGTTTCCCCCTTGAACTGTTTTTCTAACGGTTGCCCCTTCGCACAAGTCGGGGTCCCGGCATGGGGCTTCACATATACCAATCTTCCCCGTTTAGCCACTCAGCTCGGGGAACTCTGCGCTGATAGGAAACACTCAAGGCGGTCCTCTTTGGACGATTTATGCAATTACATGTTGGTCGAACCGACCGTAAGCAAACTGCGTCTATGTATCGGCTGAGTGCATAATTCACGTCAACATCGCTCGCATAAGCTGGCAAGTTGATCGCCTAAGAAAGCGCGATTTCTCGCCTTCTTCGCCCGCCAGACCCGGCTCGGCTTAACTGCATTGATGGGGTGGGCGCCTCGCTCAGCGCCGGCGTTGATATTCGTCCACTCCCGCGAAAAGAATGTCTTTCATCGCGGCAGCGCGCTGCGACCCCCGAGAACGATCCCCATAGGGCTATGACCTGCAGCACCGCGCGGCGCGTTAACGTCTCCAAAATGGTTGCTTTGTAAGCGCTTTTCGACAGCGGCCTGGCGCCTTCGCGCGCGGCGCGGCCTGCGGCTGTGCTCGACCGGCCATCGATGCGGCTGCCAATCAGGGCCGCCTCCGCCGCCCGCCGCGGCGTGGGCGCCACAGAGCCCAGCGCAATCGTCGCGCGCCGGCAGAGTCCTGCGGCTTCGAGGTCGAGCGCGACGGCGACGCGGGCCGGCGACCTTGTAGCTTTCCAGATTGGCGTTGATCATGCGTCCGGTCGCGCGGTCGAGAACGCGCTCTTCATACAGCGCGTAGGAAACCCCCATCAGCAGGCCGCCCTGAAGCTGGCTCCCCAGCAGCAGCGGATTGATCGGCCGGCCGCAGTCCTGCACCGCGACCACGCGCTCGAGGCGAATGATTCCCGTCTCGACGTCGACGGCGACCTCGGCGAACTGCACGCCGCCGAGATCCTGCTGCGCCAGCGCAGCCTCGCCCATCGTGCGTCTGAAGCCGCCGTAATCCTCGGCTCGGGTTTCCGTCACGCTTAATCGCTCGCCCTCGATTAGCGCTGCGGCTTCGGCGAAGCTGAGCGAGCGAAGCGGCGCCGAGCGGGTTTCGAGGCGTCCGTCGCGCGCGACCAGATCGTCATCCGACGCCTTGAGCGCCAGCGCCGCCTTCGCTTTGAGAACATTCAGGATCTTCCAGGCGGAGACGCGCGCCGGCGGGGTGATGGCGGCGGTGGCGCGGCTGCCATAGGACGGCGGCCCGGCGGGAAAATCGGCGTCGCCGATGCGCACGCCGATCTACGACGGCTTCAGCCCCAGCGTTTCCGCGATCGTCTGCTGGATCGTCGTGCCGACGCCGGAGCCGATGCCCTGCACGCTGGAGAAGGCTTCGACCGACCCGTCGCGATGCAGCCGGACCTCGATCGAGGAGGCCGTCTGCACATTCGCGCCCCACGGCGATTGCGCCGTCGCGGCCAGGATCATTCCCGAAGTGAAAAAGCCGCACTGCATCGCGTCATGTTCGATGAAGGCGGCTTGCACGGGATGCAGCCTGCCGCCTTCGGCGAACCTCTCGATGGTGGTCACGGCGCGGGCGCCGACATCGGCGGCGAGGGTCATGCAGATGAGGCGCGGCTCGCCGTCCAGCAGAACCGTGAAAGCCGAACAGGCGCCGCGGTTGCAGGCGATTTCGTTCCCGTAAGGCCTAGGTTTCCGCGCAAGACCTCGGCGAGCGTCTGCCGCTCGAGAACTCTCTCCGACCGTCGCCAGCGCGCCATCAGCGTCGCAAGTCCCGACGTCTGAACGACGAGATCGCCGGCGAGGTCGCGCACTTTGATGCGCACGTTCCTGCGAGCGGAGTGGTTGGTCGCAGCCTTCTCGACTTCCGGCCAAACAGCGGCTTCGCTTGAAACCTGGTGCGCCGCCACGAGCCTGTCGCCCTCGAACACCTCCAAACGGTACGACGTCGCCATTATCCGCTCCCGCTCGTTCTGAGTTGGCGGCCCGACTTTCCGGCCGCGCTTGTTTTGTGACGATTTCAATCGTCCGCTCGCTGCGCCGAGTTGGGTCGCCATGCAAGAGTGACTGTTAGGTCCAGAGTCGGTTAGCGTCGACGCGGCATATGTGCAAATATGTACGCGAGCCGCGTTGCAGAGGATCGGCCGCGGCTTCCAACTATCTTTACAGTTGGCAGCCATGTCAACCGAGTGCGACAGTGACTTTTATGCGCGGCGAAGCGAGTCGCGCGAAATCAGCTCTGTAGAAATATCTCATGATATCCAATCATAGTTGTGAGCGCTGACGGTGCGGAGTTCGAGCGCGATGTCCGCGAGCAAGAGGACATCGGTCCTGATTGTCGAGGACGATCCCCACGTGCGCGCGCTTCTACGTCAGGCGCTCGAAAGCGACGGCTATTCTTCAGCCTTGTCACGCTGGACCTGCGCCTTGGTCACGAAAACGGGCTGGAGCTCGCGCGCGAGTTTCGCGCCAAGGGCAATGTCGCCGTGGTCATGATCTCCGGAAAAGGCGCCGTACTCGACCGCATCGGCGGACTTGAACAGGGCGCCGACGACTATATCGCCAAGCCGTTCCACATGCGCGAGGTGCTGCTTCGTATCCGCAACGCGCTCAGGCGTTACGAACGGCCGCCCGCCGAGATCGAGTTGTCGGCGGCGCCGGACGGACATCGATATGCGTTCGACAACTGCCGGTTCGACGCGCTGAAGCGGGAATACCCGTCGCGCCAGCTCGAATCCGGTCATGCCTCCAGGCATGATGATGTCGCTGAGCGCCAGATCGATCCGCAGCCCGCCTTTCAGCATCGCCGCCGCGTCCGTCCCCGAAGAGGCCGACTCCGCCACGTAGCCCAGCGCCTCGATCCGCTCATCGTGACCTCGCGGACGCGATCGTCGTCGTCGACCACCAGAACGACCTCGCCATCGCCGAACGGCCCAGTCAACGCCGGCTTGGGTTGAGCGTCGGGTTGCGGCGGCGCGCGGGGCAGGTATAGACAGACGGTCGAGCCGTCGTCCACTCGGCTTTCGATCGCGGCGAAGCCGCCCGCCCGCTTGAGAAAGTTTTGCACGCCGCTGAGGCCGAGCCGCGTCCCCTTGCTCTCCTCCTCGGTGGTGAAGATCGCCTCGAAGGCCCGGTTCAGCACTTCCTTGCGCATGCCGTGGCCGCTGTCCGACTTCGCGATGCGCACGTAGTCCCCCCGGCGCTGCGTCCCGCCACGCGCTCCAGCAGGCCGCGAAAGTCCCGCACGCGCTCGTTCGGCGCGAACAGAACAGGCGTGAATTGTCGGTTGACGCTGAGCGAGTGCAGGCGGCGGGTGTAGGCGACGCTGGCCTCAACGGCGTCCAGAGCCGGTGATCTCGCAAAGCCGGGCGTTGACCCGTAGCCATTTGGCGTCGCGGGTGAACTGCACGACGCCGATGTTCGTGTTCTCGAACATGGCGCGCAACAGGGTCTCGCTGCGCGCGGCCTGCGCTTCGATCCGCTTGCGGCTGCTGATGTCCTCCGAGAAAATGATAACGCCGCCGATTTTCCTATCCATTCTTCGCCACGGCCTCGCTTCCCAGCTAAGCCATGGCTCGCCCCCGTCCGCGCGTCTCTTGTGCGTGTGCGGCCAGAGGCGGGAGCGCGGCGATTGCAGCCTCAAGCGACCCACGAGCGCGGGGCCAGTCCCGCAGGTCAACAACGAACGACCGCGAGAAGGTTAACACAATGAGCTTTTTGCGTCCCGCGACAATCCGTCCGCCACAAATCTGCACAAACGGCGATTTGGCGATCGTCGCGACGGGCTATAGGTCGTTTCGGACGCCGCAGTCCCGACGCTTCGGGGCGTTGACACAGGCTTCGGCGCAGGGCCGCTTGATCTGCGAGGTTGGCGAGGCGTCGTCGTGAATATCTTGAACGCGGCGGGACGTCCGCCTTCGTTTGAGATGAGCCTGGGAGGTTAGGTTGGACGATATCGAGAACCTTGTTAAGCTCTTGGCCTACGAGCTCTGGGAAACAGCGGGCCGCCCGTCGGGACGCAACGACGAATTTTGGTTCTCCGCCGAAGCGCAAATCAAACAGGCTCTTGCCGAACCGCCGGCGGCCGACGGACTGGTTGCAGAAAGCGGGCCGGACGCGCCGGTCGCGCAACCGGTCGCCGTCGCGGCGCCTGCGGGCGTCGTCGCCGAAGCGAGCGCCCGCGCCTGAAGGCGACGCGACGCCTGCCGCTCGTTTCACCTGCGCTCGCCTGCCTGGAGCGCGGCGTGTCGGCAGGGGGCGTCGTGCGTGAGGACCCGATTTACCGCGAGTTCGATAATCTCGTTGGTGATTTCTTCCTGCCGCAACTGGCGGGCGCGCGCGCCGAGCGCTTCGAGAATTTCGCTGACGTGGCCTCGCGCCGCCGTCATAGCGCGAATGCGCGCTTCGTTCTCGGCTGCAAACGCGTGCGTCAGAGCTTCGCAAAGCTCCCCGAATACATATTCCTCGGCCAGCATCGCCGGCGCGGCAAGTTGGGTCAGCGGCGGTGGCGCGTAGCGGGCGTCGGCAAATCGGCGGAAGCCGAACGGCGCCAGCGAGCGCGATACGATTTCGCCGGCTCGGTCCGGCGTTGCGTAGACGAGCGACACACGCACGACCCCTGCGCGACGCGCGACCAGATCTCTTCGGCGATGCGTTCCGCGACGGCCTCAATCTGGTCGAGGTGCGCCGCGGAGAGCGCGGACCACGCCGTCCGGAGTCCGAGTTGCTGAGCCAGACCGATCGCGCGGTCGCCGATCAGCATCAGGTCGTCGGGCTTGGCGGCGGCGACAACGCGCAACACACGCTCGCTGAACCCGCCTGCGAACCCCTGCTCCGCGCCTATGGCGACGACAAGTCGCCGGCCGGCCTGTGAAGGGCGCTCGCCGGCCGCCTGCGAAGCGAGCGGAAGCGTCCGGCTGATCGCTTCGCCGACCGATTGCGAGTAACGGCGCACGCTGTCGAGCCGCAGACGGGCGTCGCGCATGCGAGCGGCGGCGATGGCGCGCGTGGCCGAAACTACCGAGGAGATCTGCCGGGCGGAGGTGATGCGGGCGTTGACGTCGCTGAGCCGTTCGGTCATCGCAAATTCGCCGACGGCGAGCGGGCGGCCGTGCGCACGGCTTCGACAAGTTTCTCCAGCGCGGCGGGCGCGATCGCCTGCGCTGCTTTCACCTCTTGCGCAAAGCTCGGACCCAGCGCGTCGAGCGCGCGCCCGACGCCTCGCCTCGCCGTCGCAATCGCGTCCGCGGGCAGGTCGTCGAACGCGCCCGCGCCGAGCGTGGCGAGCAAGGCGATCTGATCGGCAAGGCGCAGCGGCGCGACGCGCGGCTGGCGCAGCAGTTCGCGAATGTGCTGGCCGCGAGCGATCTGCCCGCGCGGGCGCGTGTCGGAAGGTCCGCCGAACTTCGTGAACGTCTCCAACTCGAGAAACTGCGCATAATCCAGCCGCAGCCGACCCGCGACCGCGCGCAAGGGCGCCGTCTGGGCCTTGCCGCCGACGCGGCTGACGTTGAGCCCGACATCGATGGCGGGGCGCAGGTTGGAGGCGAACTGGCGCGTATCGAGCACGATCTGCCCGTCGGTGATCGAGATCAGGTTGGTCGGGATATGGGCCGCCAGATTGCCCGCGTCGGTTTCTGCGATGGGCGGCGCCGTCAGCGAGCCGCCGCCGAGTTCGGGCGACAGCTTGGCTGATCTTCAACAGTGCGAAATGCTAGTCGCCCGAGTCACTCGAACTGGGGATAGAGCCTTTTGAGTTTTACGCGGCCGTTTTCGGTTGTGAATTGCCAATCGGCCTTTGCGTGACGCTTGTTTCGGTGGCGCTCCCAGGCGGCGACTTCTTTTTCGAGGGTCTGCCTGTCGGGGATGCGGCGGCTCAGGCACTGACGGGTGAGAACGGCAAGC
>Ga0181528_10000150_pt1 | contig 63843 bp, 55 predicted proteins | sample PEATcosm2014_Bin_47_FD_119742 | JGI IMG/M metagenome (GOLD analysis project Ga0181528, IMG submission 119742) | Peatland microbial communities from MTU Mesocosm Facility, Houghton, MI, USA - PEATcosm2014_Bin10_10_metaG | ecosystem: Environmental > Terrestrial > Soil > Wetlands > Peat | place...
CTCGGTCCTGTCATCTCAATACATGGAATCAATAGCTTAGGAGAGTTGTAACCGACTACGAGAGATTTCGTTACACTGTTGCGCTTTGCATCGTATACAAAAACCTTTTCCACAGGAGGCAGGACAGTTCGGGTAAATATTTGTATGAGAGCGAGTGAAGGCGCAATAAAGTAGGCCCACCAGTCACGGCGGGCCTACTTAGGTACGTTAGTCGCAAAAGCCTTATTGCCGGGCCTCGGTTCCTTCGGGTTGCGGAGTGATCGTGGGCAGTGGGCTGGCGACTGGAATGTCGGGCAGCGGCTGTTCCAGCGCGATTTGCAGAACCTCGTCCATCGAGTCCACGAAGTGCAACTTCATCTCCGTTCGGAGGTTGTCGGGCACTTCGGCCACGTCCTTCTGGTTTTCCGCCGGCAGGATGGCTTCAAAGATGCCAGCTCGGTGAGCTGCCAGCAGCTTCTCCTTCAGTCCACCGATGGGCAGAACCTTTCCGCGCAATGTAATCTCGCCGGTCATGCAGATATCGCGCCGCACCGGAATCTTGCTCAGGGCGCTAGCGATTGCCGTGGCGATCGTAATTCCCGCCGAGGGGCCGTCCTTGGGAATGGCTCCTTCCGGCACGTGGACGTGGATATCCACATTACGATAGAAGTCGCGTGGAATCCCCAGCCGCTGCCAACGTGAGCGCAGATAGCTCATCGCCGCTTGTGCCGACTCCTGCATCACGTCGCCGAGTTTGCCGGTGAGCGTCAGCTTGCCCTTGCCGTCGATGATGGCAACTTCGGTAGTCAGGATGCAGCCGCCGACTTCGGTCCAGGCCAGTCCGGTGACCAGGCCGATCTCGCTTTTTTCGTTGGCCGCCGTATCCCGGAAGCGCATGACCCCGAGATAGGTATTCAAGCTCTCGGCCGAAATGCTGGCGGAAAATTTGTCACCCTCGCGAACCACTGAGCGTGCAATCTTACGGCAAACGTTGCCGATCTCGCGTTCCAGGTTGCGAACCCCAGCCTCGCGCGTGTAGTACCGGATGATTCCGCGTAGCGCGTCATCTTCAAACTGAATGTTGGCCGACGTCAATCCGGCTTGATCGAGCTGTTTCTTCACCAGGTATTGGCGTGCGATCTCAAGCTTTTCAGGCTCCGTATACCCATGCATCCGGAGCACTTCCATGCGGTCCTGCAGAGGTGCGGGAATAGTGTGCAGCACATTTGCCGTGGCGATAAAAAAGACCTGCGACAGATCGTACTCGACGTCCAGATAGTGATCGACAAACATGAAGTTCTGTTCGGGATCGAGCACTTCCAGTAGCGCCGAGGATGGGTCGCCGCGGAAGTCACTGGACATCTTATCCACTTCGTCCAGCATGAAGACCGGATTGCGAGTCCCCGCCTTTTTCATCATTTGAATTATTTGGCCGGGGAGTGCGCCGATGTAGGTGCGGCGATGGCCGCGGATTTCCGCCTCGTCGCGCACGCCGCCCAGCGACATGCGGACGAATTTTCGCCCCGTAGCCTTCGCGATGCTCATGCCCAGAGAGGTTTTGCCGACACCCGGAGGTCCAACCAGGCAGAGGATCGAGCCTTTGGGATTTTTCACCAACTGGCGTACGGCGAGAAATTCAAGGATGCGCTCCTTGATCTTATCCAGCCCGTGATGATCCTCGTTCAGGGTGCGCTCGGCAAAGTCGATATCTCTGATTTCCTTGGACTTTTTCTTCCACGGGACTGCAAGCAGCCAATCCAGGTAATTGCGTGAGACGGTGGATTCGGCCGACATCGGCGGCATCGCCTCCAGTTTCTTCAGCTCCTGGGTGGCTTTTTCCAGCACGTCGGGCGGCATCCCGGATACGTCGATCTTTTTCTTCAGTTCGTCGAATTCGCTCTTTTCGCCGCGTCCCAATTCCTTCTGAATGGCCTTAATCTTTTCGTTGAGGTAGTACTCTTTTTGGGCGCGTTCCATCTGCCGCTTTACCCGCGACTGGATCGTGCGGTCCATGTTCAGCTTTTCAATCTCAATGTCGAGCACGTCGGAAACCCGGGTCAGCCGCTCCGCCGGATCAAAGATCTCCAGCAACTCCTGCTTTTCCTCGATCGAAAGCTGGAGATTGGCGGCAATCGTGTCACTCAGGCGTGAGATATCGTCCACCCGCACGGTGGCGGCAATCGTCTCCTGGTTCAGCGATTGGCAGAGCTTGACGTACTGCTCAAACAGTGACGAGACGCGCTGCATGGTGGCGTCCACCTGCGGCGTGATCTCCGGCGTGTAGCGGTTCACCCGCACCGAAGACATATAAAAGCCATCAGTTTCGGTAACCTGCAGGATGCGGGCGCGCTCCACTCCTTCGACCAGAACCTTGATATTGCCGTCGGGCATCTTCAGGCTCTGCACGATGTTCGCAATGCAGCCGACCTGGTAAATCTCGTCCGGCTTGGGTTCATCGACACCGGGATCGTGCTGGGTGGCGAGAAAGATCCGTTTGTCTCCCGCAAGAGCCTCTTCCAGGGCGCGCACACTCGACTCCCTGCCTACTACGAAGGGAGTCATCATAAACGGAAAGATGACGACATCCCGGATTGGCATCATCGGCAGCTTGCGGGTTTCGAATTTCTCTTTGATCAGGCTCACTCAGCCTCACTTCCATTGTGACCAGTCGATTTTGCAGGCCTAGCAAACTCGCTGGCTCACTGATTGATTTCGAGCCTACTACATCGTCATATCGGCGGCAATACGGGCCCGTGCTAATCGATTCTGCCTTAATTCGAACGAACCATACTGAAATGGGTTTCCAAATCTGTGCCGGGAACTCTTGAATCGAGCGTATCTCGACTCATGCCAGTCGCTTGCGTCGCATACCGGAGCCCAACAGGGGGAGAATTCCTCGCCTTGGCCATAAAACTTCCACTCTCCGGAGGCGGCCACCGTCTCCGGTTGTTTCTTGCCGCTCACATTCGAAACAAACGTCAAAAATGACGCCCAGCCATCCCCGGCTGGGCGTCATCCACATCCTTTTCGGCTATGAAGCCTGCTTCTCGACCCGCGGCATGGAAACGTTGCGTTGTTCCACCATTTCCCGCGTCACCTCGAACTCCTTGATCTTCTTCTGACCAGGGAGGTGATACATCAGATCAAGCATCAGCTCTTCCAGGATCATGCGCAGTCCGCGTGCTCCCACCTTGCGATTCAGTGCTTCGCGTGCAATCGCCGTCAGCGCTTCATCCGAGAAGCGAAGCTTCACGTTTTCAAACTCAAACAGCCGCTGATACTGCTTGACGATGGCATTGCGGGGACGCGTCAGAATCTGCACCAACGCTGACTCATCCAGATCGCTCAGTACCCCCATCACCGGCAGGCGTCCGATAAACTCCGGAATCAGCCCGAACTTGATCAGGTCTTGCGGCTGGGCAAGTTGCAGCAGTTCGTCGTCACGCTTATGCGGGTTGCCCATCTGATCGCGCTCGGCGTCTTCGCCGGTCTTGAATCCCACCGCGCGTTTCCCAATACGGCGCTCGATTACCTTCTCCAGTCCCACAAAGGCTCCACCAACCACGAAAAGAATGTTCGTGGTATCTACCGGCGTGAACTCCTGGTGCGGGTGCTTGCGGCCACCTTGCGGCGGCACATTGGCAACCGTGCCTTCCAGAATCTTCAGCAGTGCCTGCTGTACCCCTTCACCGGAAACATCGCGGGTGATCGAGGGATTCTCGTCCTTGCGGCCGATCTTGTCGATTTCGTCGATATAAATGATGCCGGTCTGTGCCCGCGCAACGTCGCCGTCGGCGGCCTGCAGCAGCTTGAGGATGATGTTTTCCACATCCTCGCCCACATAACCGGCTTCGGTCAGCGTGGTCGCATCGACGATCGCGAAGGGCACATCGAGCATCTTGGCCAAGGTCTGCGCCAGCAAGGTTTTGCCGGTTCCCGTGGGCCCAATCAGCAGAATGTTCGATTTCGTCAGCTCGATCTCACTGGTCTTCTGCCGGTTCATGTAGATGCGCTTGTAGTGGTTGTAAACCGCCACCGCCAGCTTCTTCTTCGTGCGCTCCTGTCCAATCACGTATTCATCCAGGAAGGTCTTGACTTCCTGCGGCTTGGGCAAGTGGTTGGGACTGGCAGCGGTCTGCGCCTCGCTGCGGTCATCTTCCAGGATGGAGTTGCAGACCGCAACGCACTCATCGCAAATATAGGCGCGCGGATAGTCGGATGGAGATGAGATCAGCTTTGCCACCGCGTCCTGGGACTTATGGCAAAACGAACATCGTAATACTTCGTCAGAACCAGACCTGGATCTCACTAGGAAACTCCTATGGCTTTCCCGGGTAGCCCGGATGTCTAAAACTGGCCCTGGGCCGGGGGCTCTGTGAATCGCCCTGGAACAATCTGTAAGGCCCGGAATTCGGTCTGGCTTTCCGGACGTAACCGCCCTACAACCGATTATCCTCCAACGCTACTTGAGAGGTACAAACCCGCAGGTAAGATGCCTGATGCCGATGGTCCAACAGTACATGTCCGTTAGTAACCAGCTCGGCGGTCCGAACCCTCACCTAACAATAGCGCAACTCCCGGCGTTCTTTCCTCCGCCGAACCGGATTTGCCAATAAGAAAACCGGGGGAGCTCTCGTTCCCCCCGCTTCCGCATCAGCTACTTATGCTTGTAGATGATGTCATCTACAATGCCGTATTCCTTGGATTGCTGCGCATTCATGATGAAGTCGCGCTCGGTGTCGCGCTCCACCTTATCCAGCACCTGGCCGGTGTGCTTGGCCATCAACTGGTTCATCAACTCGCGCATACGCAGAATCTCGCGTGCGTGGATGTCGATGTCGGTCGCCTGTCCGGAGATCCCCCCGCCCATGATCAGCGGCTGGTGTATCAGGATGCGCGAGGTTGGCAGGGCATAGCGCTTGCCCGGCGCACCGGCCGCCAAAAGCATCGCCCCCATGGACGCGGCCTGTCCAATGCAGATGGTTACCACATCATTGCGGATGAACTGCATCGTGTCATAAATCGCCATGCCCGCCGTGATAGAGCCGCCCGGTGAGTTGATATATACCGAAATATCCTTTTCCGGGTCTTCGGCGGAGAGAAACAGCAACTGCGCGATAATCAGGTTCGCGACGTTGTCATCAATCGGAGTGCCCAGAAAAATAATGTTATCTCTGAGTAACCGGGAGTAGATGTCGTAGGCACGCTCGCCCCTACTGGTTTGCTCGACCACCATCGGCACAAGCATAATTATCCGGCTCCTTTGCGGACCGGGGTTGGAACGCCATCCCGATCCTGGTAAAACCGCTCCCGACTATTCGATGCTCAATCGGAGCGGTCGACTGCGAAACTTTCCAGCTATTTACTCAGACTGCTTGTACAACGCACCCAGGGCGCGATCGCAGCGCATCTGCTGCCGCAATCCATCCAGCCCGTTCTTCTCCTCAAGCTGCTTGCGCAGCGCCAGCGGGCTTTGCTTGGACTGCGCCGCCGCCGCCGCAATCTCCTTATCGAGATCCTCGTCGGAGATCTCAATGCCTTCCAAATCTGCAATCTTTTCCAGCAGCAGGTTGGCGCGAACGTCCCGCAGTGCGCCCTCGTGCTGACCCTCGCGCAATTTGCTCAGGTCCATGCGCTTGATGTCCTCGGCCCGCAGTCCCTGTGAGATCAGCGAGCGCAAGCCGCGTTCCAGGCGCTGGTCAATCGCGTTATCCACCATGGTCGTGGGTACGTCGATCGGGAACTTTGTGGTCAGCTCATGCACAATCAGGTCCTTCACCCGGTGTTCGGACTGGTGCGTCTTTTCGTGCACCATGTTCTCGCGGATGCGGGCGCGAAGGTCGTCGAGCGTCTCCATCTTCTCCTGCCCCAGATCCTTCACCCACTCGTCGTTCATCTCCGGCACAGACTTCGTCTTGATGCCCTTGATCTCGACATCGTAGTGCAGCGTCTTGCCTGCCAGACGGCTGTCGCCAAAGTCCGGCGCATAGGTCACGTCGAAGCTCCGGTTCTCTCCTGCCTTGGCGCCGCGCAGGTTGTCGCTGAACTCCGGCAGCGTGTTCGCCCCGCCAATGTCGACCAGTACGTCGTTCATTTCGACCGGCTCGGCGCCTTCTTCCTGGCTGGTGCTTTTGAACGCCACCGAGGCAAAATCGCCGTCGGCCAGCCCGCGATCCTCATCCACATTGATGTAGGTCGAGTTCTGCTCGCGCAGCGCGTCGAGCGCCTTCTGAACCTCGTCGTCGCTGACTTCGACGCTTTCGTGCGCCACCTTGACGTCCTTATAGCCGGTCACATCGATCGGCGGCAGCACCTCGAAGGCAGCCTTGAAGCGCAATGGTTTCTCTTCTTCCAGTTCCAGCTCCGTTACTCGTGGCTGACCGACCGGGACCAGGTTCTGCTTCTTGGTCTCTTCGCGGAACGCCGGGGGAATCAGATGCTCCACCACTTCGGACTTGATTTCATCGGCATATTTGTTCCGGATGATGGTGGCCGGGACTTTGCCGTTGCGGAAGCCGGGGATACGGGCGTGCTTCTGGAAGCGCGCAACTGCGCTCTTCCATTCGCGGGCTACGGCTTCGGCGGAAACCTCAACCGAGACTTCGCGCTCGCACGGGTTCTTAATCACTTCAGGGGTTACTTCAGGGGTCGAATCGCTGGATGTCACATCAGTGGATGTCAATGGGATAACCTTAAGTCTTCAAGAGATTTGCGGAGGCCGGGGGGCCGTTCGCTCCAACCTGTGAGTACATGCAGCGGCGCAAGCGCCGACTGCGAACGATTCAGTGTATGAGACCAAGCAAGCGCGGGTCAAACCGGCGGCCAATAAAATTCCCTCCAGCAAAAGCTGTGGCCCGCAATGGATACGGGCCACCAGAAAGGATCAACCGGAGAAGTGCGCCCTCCGGAGTGGCGGAATTACCGCGGATTGGTCGACCCCGGAGTCGTGGTTGACCCCGCTGGCGGCGGGGTGCTCGTCGAGGGCTCCGGAGAAGTCGTAGCTGGTGGTGGCGAGCTCGGCGATGGTTCCGGCATCGCCGTCGGATTTCCACTTGGATTGCTCATCGAGCCCGGGTCCGTGCCGGTCGATTCCCCAGCCGTGCCCGTCGAGTTGGTCCCGGAACCGCTAGTTCCGTTCATCGTTGTACCGGAGCCATTTGAGCCCATATCGCCGGGGTTGCTTCCCGGAGCGGTGCTGCTGTTCCCGCCCATAGTTCCAGACTGTGTGCCGGTCTGGCCGGTCTGGCTGGCGGCCGGTGCCCCGGAACCTGAGCCCACGCTTCCTGTGCTTTCGGCTGAACCGCTGCCCGTGGCCTGAGCCAAGGCAAAGCCAAATGTTCCGAGTGAGAGGGTGGCGATCAAAAGAAGTTTACGCATCTGTAGATTTTCTCCATGATTCTGTTTCCGGCCGTGACCGCCACGACCGGTCCGAAACGTTGAGTGGCGTGTTCGGTCTGATGGCATTCCGCGGTTAGAAGTTGGCGTAAAGTACCAGCCGCACTGGAATTCCGGCCTCCGGGCGTATATTGCAGCGTAGGGAATCAAGTCGAATGGAAAACACTCCACTCAAGCTTCTGGAGACCGAGGTTGTAACCTGTCGCCGGTGCCCGCGCCTGGTCGAGTACCGCGAGCGCATTGGCCGCGAGAAGCGTCGTGCCTACCTCGGATGTGAGTACTGGGCGCGTCCTGTCCCTGGCTTTGGCGATCCCCAGGCCTGCGTCCTGGTCTTCGGCCTCGCCCCCGGAGCCCACGGCAGCAACCGCACCGGACGCCCTTTCACCGGAGACGCCTCGGGCAAATTTATGTACCCGGTGCTGCATCGCCTGGGCTTCGCCTCCCGGCCCGACGCGCTCCACCGCGATGATGGAATGAAGTTGCGCAATCTGTGGATCACCGCCGCCGTCCGCTGTGCTCCCCCGGACAACAAACCATTACCCTCCGAGCTCGCCAATTGCGCCGAATACACCGCCCGCGAGCTCGCCGCACTAAAGAGGCTAAAAGTCGTCGTTGCCCTCGGCAAGATTGCCTTTGACGCCTACCTCGACACCCTGCTCAGCCAGTCCGTCATCGCCCGCAAAACCGGCTACCGCTTCGCCCACGCCGCCGAATACCCCATGCCCAACGGCATCACCCTGCTTGCCTCCTACCATCCTTCCAACCAGAACACCGCCACCGGAAAACTCACCACCCCCATGTTCGAGTCCGTCTTCCTCCGCGCCCGCGAGCTGGCACCTGAATAGCTGTTCGGAGTAGGCATTCTGTCTGTGTTGGTGCTCACCAGAATTAGCAAAGTTACGGTGTTTTGCCAGCAAGGAGTGCGTTGAGAGTATGAGTGTGTTAAGAAGGAGTGTGTTGAGAGTATGAGTGTGTTAAGAAGGAGTGTGTTGAGAGGACGAGTGTGTTAAGAGTGTCATCCTGAGCGTCAGCGAAGGACCCCTACGCTGCGCAAATACGCGTGCGGCTTCGAGTTTTCCAACCCGCAATCGATTTTCCTGTCGTCTGATTCTCAGCAGGCGGGTGGCCCACAACCGCCCTCAGTTGGCGATTGTGGGGTGCGGTCGCTCCCATATTGCGTGAGTCGATCAAAATGCCATTTTGGGATACTGAGTTACTTGCCCTGTTTTCGTAAACAATCGCGTGACTCTGCAACTCAGCCCCGCTAAAGTGTTGGGCGTGAAGTAAGTGTAGTGTCCAAGGGAAAGGACTCGAACGCATGAGCCGCATGTGGTCATGGTTGCTTCTGGGTATTGCAGTAACGGCTGTAGCTCAACAGCCAGCCCCGTCCAACTCCGAAGATGTGAACGTCATGCTAACCGCCGTTTCGCGCTATGAATCCATGTTCGCCGGAGGGATCGACGGTTAGGTGGCGAACAATCGCCATGTCGCTCAGTATCCCGTTTCGGAACTGCCGAGGTCTGTTCCGGCGGAATCTGTGCCCGGCAACGATTAGCAAAGCAGTAAAATGCGCCTTCCAGCAATTAACCCTCTTGCCAATGGTTTCCCTGAAACTGCACCATGTAAAGTGCAACACATCGAGACCCGACTGCTCCGAAACTGCCCCAAAATCCGCTTTCACGCGACCAAACAGCAACATTTCGCACCAGAACGGACATCTTTTGCGCTTTCGTCAAGTGAGAAATCCCAGCAATCCATCCCAACCTACTGATTCAACGCCAGATAGAGTTTGTCTCCAATTGAGGGGATCGTTCCTCAAACTTGCTATTCTGGAAGTAGGAAAAGATCGGGAAGTGCTCCTAACCATCCTGTTTTCAAATTTTTACCAGGAAATATAGGGGGAGGGGAAGCGCTGTCATCAGCACCGCTCTACTTTGAAGTGTTGAACCCTTGAACTTCCAACTTCGCATTCCGGATCTTGTCGATCTCGATCACCGCAATCCACACTCCGGGACTCGAATCCTTCCAGACAATGCGCCCATGCAAAAGCCGCGCAATCGTAGCCGCTGGCAGATCCTGATGGAAATCGAAGAATCGGGTTTGCATGGCTGTCCAGCCCGGAATGTATTGGAAGAACCCGCGTGGCGGCTCGTATTTGGTCGAGAACGCAACCACCACGTCGAAACTTTCTGGCTGCTGCTGCGCGCGCAGCACCTCCCCGGCGGTAAAGTTCTCCAGTCGCACCACGCTGAACGGCCGTTGCACATAGCCCAGAAACGGCCGGTTCAGTTCATCCGAAGCCGGCCACGCGGTCAGAATGGAATCCTCGGCATAGTGCGCTTCCACATAGCGAGCCGCCTGCTGATGCATCCGCACAAACTCCGTCCATGTCAGGTTATCTTCCGGCGAGATGAACCACGGCGGATTGAAAAACAGCGCGACCAGGAATGCAGCCGCGCATCCTGCGACCCACCACTGCCAGCGCGGCGCATATCGTCGCAGTACATTTACCGCCGCCAGCACCACCAGCGGAATCGCCGGAATCATGTAGCGCGCCAGCAACGCTCCGCCCACCACAGAGAATTCCACGACCTGCGCCAGCACCACCAGCGCCAGCAGCAACCCCACGTTCGCCGGAATGGCGGGCGCGGAATCATCTACTTGGCAGCCCACCTCCGCAGTTTGGCAGCCCACGTCCGCGAATTCGTGGCCCACATCCGCCGTCTTTTGGCGAATGTGGGGCGTTCGCCGCGCATCCCACAGCACCAGCAGCGCGGCCGAGGTCAGCACGAACAGATTCATATAGCCGGTCACGTGCCAGAGCCGCATCAGCCCCGCCAGCACGATGCGCAGTGGCGTCACCGTCGCTCCCACGTTGTAGCGCAGATAGTCAGGATTGCCGAAGACATGGCCAGTGCGCCGGAAGTGATACCAATACCAGCCCACCAGCGGCAGCAATGCCAGTAGATACGCCGCGATCTGCGCCAGGGTGCGCCGCGGCAGGCACCACTTTCCGGCCACCACCGGCCACCACCGGTAGGCGAACCAGCCCAGCAGGTCGGCCCCCAGCAAGGTCAGGGTGACGGCCACTGTGGTCTCCTTTGCCACCGCCGCCAAGGCCGCAAAGGCAATGGCCTGCCAGCGCCGGCCGCAGATGTGCGAGTACAGCATCCACAGCACCAGGGCGAATGCCGCGATATCCAGTTGCGCCATCACCGACTGTGAATACACCGTGGGTGACAGAGCGGTAAGCACCACGGCCGCACTGGCTACCGGCGCGCTGGCCACCCGGCGCCCCAGCAGCCATAGCCCGGTGAACCCGAACCCCGCCACCAGTAGCATTGCCGTGCGAGTCACCAGAGGCGTGTACGCCGTAAGCTTCCACCACAGGGCCAGCCACAGCATCACCAAAGGGGGATGGGCATTGGAAAGGGTGGTGTGTGGAATGAGATCGCCAGTAAGAAGAATGTCCCGTGCCGCCGGAACGAAGTACCCGGCTTCGTCCCAGAAATAAGGTAACCGCAACAGAGGAGCGTGCATCAGCCAGAGTCCGGTAAAGATAGCTCCGAAGGCAAGCAGGGCCGGAGTCAGTGCGCCTCCGGCGGATGCGTGCGGTGTCTTCCGAGGCATGGATTTAGTGGATGGGACCGTTCTGAGCGAACTGCGGATCAAGCTTGATTTCACCAAAGGTCTGCTCGTAGTTTGCCACATTCTGCTGGAGCATGAGCGAGAGCGCCTTTGCCTGCTGCGGGCTCAGGTAGATTCCCTGGAAATTGAGCAGGTCAATCCCTGGGCCATTGCCCGGCAGAGCTTTTCCAAAAGCGAGAAAGAAATCCCACACACTCATGCGCACCTGAACGCTGTTGGAATAGCCTTCTCGATAATCTTCGGAATTCTGAATTCGAATCTCGGGCTGATCGTTAAAGTTAGACATGGGAGAGTCTCCGAGAGACAGCCTAACAAGTTTGGCGCCGAATCGCACGCGCTCGGCCGAGTTACCCCAATTTGTTGCCGCATCGTCATCGACGGCACCGGCATCTCAGATAGGGTGCCAGGTTGCGTGGGGCAGGTGAGGGAGCGATGCGGAGTTTAGAGCATACCGAACTGGTCGCGGCAAAGCCATTTCTGATTGAACAGGATTACACGAAGTACACCTCCGAGCAGCACGCGCTCTGGAGTGAGTTGGTTGCAAGGCGCATGGCGCAACTGAAGCAATGCGCCTGCCGCGAATACCTGGAGGGCTGGCGCGCTTTAGGGTTGGAGCAGGAGCGGATTCCGCGTTTGCCGGAGGTGAGTGAGCGACTGGAAAAGCGAACCGGATGGAGGGTGCAGGCGGTTTCTGGTTTCATGCCCTCGCGGGCGTTTTTCGAGATGCTGGAGGCAAGGCAGTTTCCGACAACAACCTGGCTGCGCAGCCGCGAGGCGATGGACTATACGCCAGAGCCGGACATTCTTCATGATGCGCTGGGGCACCTTCCAATGTTCGCCAATCAGCGCTTTGCCGACGCCGTGGCAGAGTACGGGCGGGTGTGCCACGCGATGGGGGGTGAAGAGAAACTGGAACGTATGGGTCGGCTCTACTGGTACACCTTTGAGTTCGGATTAATCCGCGAGGACGGTGCCGTGAAGGTCTACGGCTCCGGCGTTGCGTCCTCACAGGAAGAGTGCACGAATGTACTTTCCGGCGGCTGCGAGATTCGTGATTTTAGCGTTGCCGAGGTACTGAATACAATGGTCAAAGTGGACGAAATCCATAAGCGGCTGTTTGCGATCAATTCATTCGCCGAGATATTGAGCGCCGTGCGTGTGGCTCTGGAGATCGTGGAAAAGTCATAAGAGAACGTTCGGCCCGCAGTGGCTGGATTGAGATGCGCCATCGCCGACGATGGCGCATTCTTATGCACGCCGATTCGGGCGATAGAATTACATGGATGGCGATAATTCAAGGATATCGTGGACGGATCGCGCCCTCCCCGACCGGGTATTTGCACCTTGGCCATGCCCGGACATTCTGGCGGGCGTTCGAGCGGACGCGGGAGCAGGCGGGCGTACTGATTTTCCGTAACGAGGATCTCGACCCAGAGCGCTGCCGTCCTGAGTTTGTGCAGGCAATGTTAGAAGACCTGCGCTGGTACGGGCTCGAATGGCAGGAGGGTCCGGATGTGGGCGGAGCGCGAGGACCTTACTCACAAAGTGAGCGGCGCAAATTCTATCTGGATGCGTGGAGAAAATTGCAGAGCGAAGGATGGATTTATCCGTGCCTGTGTTCGCGTAAGGACTTGGCGTCGGCGGCCAGCGCACCGCACGACGACAATGATGAGCCGATCTATCCGGGAACTTGTCGTGAGCAGCGAAGGACGGCGGCGTTTCCCGCGGGAGTGAACTGGCGCTTTCGCGTTCCCACCGGCGAGCGGATTGAGTTTGTAGACCAGCGGATGGGCCGTCAATCATACGAGGCTGGACGTGATTTCGGAGACTTCCTGGTGTGGCGCCGTGACGACGTTCCGGCGTATCAGTTGGCCGTGGTAGTGGATGATGCGGCGATGCAAATCAGCGAGGTGGTGCGCGGCGAGGACCTGCTGCGCTCGACAGCCCGCCAAATTCTGCTGCAACGTGTGCTGGGACTTCCGACTCCAGAGTACTATCACTGCGCATTAATGATGGATGAGAGCGGGGTACGCCTTGCCAAGCGTCACGATGCGCTCAGCCTTCGCACGCTGCGTGGCAGGGGGCAAAGCCCCGAAAGCATACGGACGATGGCTGCCGGAACATTGGCTACTAATATCGGTAAAAAAAGTGATCCAAATCACAGAATCCCAGTACCCAACCCGTTACGATAAAAATGCGCGCGGGTACGCGGGTTACATGGTTTGAGATTCGCAGAACCCGGAGCTGCAAGGAGATTTTTCTATGGCCCACGTTATTACTGATGCCTGCAAGAAGGACGCGGTATGCGTCGAATCCTGTCCGGCAGATGCTATCCACCCGACAAAATCCGAACCCGCGTTTGAAACAGCAACCCAGATGTACATCAATCCCGCTGAGTGCATGGATTGCGGTGCGTGCATCGCAGAGTGCACCGTTGACGCGATCTTCCCTGCTGATGAAGTGCCTGCTGATAAGGCCGCCGCAGTTGATAAGAATGCGGAATACTATAAGTAAATAACCTAACAACGTCTGTGAACCGACCGGACGAGGATTAAGAAAGCGCTTCTCTGCGGAGAGGCGCTTTTTCTTTTGCGCGCGGCTTTTTACCGAAACGAACAATTCAGTTTAGCGATCGCCCCCGGAACGAAACGATTCATCCTGCTTTCGAGATTGCTTTCAATCTGCCGCAGGTAGAAGATACTGAGGAAATCATCTGCTTTGGCCCGGAGTCTGAACCTTGAACTACCCACACTGGCAACTCGCGATTCCCGCCGGCATGCTGATTGCACTGGTCGCGGTGCTGCACGTTTTCATCTCGCACTTCGCGGTCGGTGGAGGCTTTTTCCTAGTCGTGACTGAGAGCCTGGCGCGTCGGCAGAACGACGCGGCGCTGCTCAAGTACTGCCGCCGCCACTCCATGTTCTTTGCGCTGCTCACTCTGGTCTTTGGCGCGATCAGCGGCGTCGGTATCTGGTTCACGATTGGTCTGGTAAGCCCGGAGGCGACGTCGACGCTCATTCATACTTTCGTGTGGGCGTGGGCGATTGAGTGGGTCTTCTTCTTCGTGGAGATAGCGGCGGCAATCATTTACGCCAAAACCTGGGAGAGCCTGTCGGCGCGCGATCATCAGATCGTGGGCTGGATCTACTTTATTGCGGCTTGGATGAGTTTGTTTGTCATCAACGGAATTCTCACTTTCATGCTTACTCCCGGGCGCTGGATTGAGACCCAGAACTTTTGGGACGGAATTTTTAATCCCACATTTTGGCCTTCGCTGGTGGCACGCACGGCGGTGAGCGTGATTCTGGCCGGCATCTTTGGCTACATTACGCTGCCCAAGGACGAGGGCCGCGAGAAGGTGGCGCGCTGGGCGGCGCTGTGGATGATCGCCGGTGTCCTGGTGCTGCCGTTGTCGCTGTGGTGGTACCTTGCGCGCATCCCGCAATTCTCCCAGTTGTATCTGAATGGAGTTCTGATCGGAGTGCGTCACGCGGTTCGCGGCGGCGTGGGATTTACCCTGCTGGCCTTGGTGCTCGTGCTGCTATGCGGACTGTGGAAGCCGCGCTGGATGCGGGCTCCAGTGGTGGCGCTGCTGGTGGTCTGCGGTTTGGGCATGATCGGCGCAGGTGAATATTTGCGCGAATTCGTACGCAAGCCTTGGGTGATCAATCAACTAGTCTACGCCAACGACCAGCGCGCCTCGCAGATAGAAGCGCTGCAGTCAACAGGAGTGAGCCACACGGCGAATTTTCTGTTGGCCGACGATCCGGCCAGTGCGGCGTACGGAGAAAATCTATTCCATCTGCAATGCGGGAGCTGCCACGCCGCAGGAGGATATCGCGGCATGAAGCGGCGCGTCGATGGCTGGGATGCCGAGTTTGCTGCCGATATTCTGCAACACATTCAAATGTTGCGCGGGACAATGCCTCCCTATGCGGGGAACGAAGAAGATCGCAAAGCCCTCGGGAGTTATCTCGCGGGACTCAATCCCGCGTGGCAGTTCAACATCACGGACGGCAACCGTCTCGAAATTGGCGAGAAAGTGTTTGCCTCCCGCTGTGGGCACTGCCACACCGTCAATGGAAAGTTCCGTCCGCTGCGTGGTGTTTTTGAAAACCAGACTCCCAGTCAGGTGCAGGAAATGTTCCCGGCACTCGGCATGATGAGCAGCAATATGCCGAATTTCAATGCGCCGGATGACCAGGCGCTGGCACTAGCCTTTTACATTGCACAGGAGGCCGCCAAGCCATTGCCGCAAAAATTTGCTCCGGCGGAAACACCCACCGGCAGCTCTCATTCACAACTTATGCGCCCGGCGCAGCTACCACAAGGGGTGCGCTGATGCAGACGATTCCGATTCCTCACGTCGATCCCTTGCCGCTGCCCGGTCCGGTGTGGCTGTTGACCACATTGCTGCTGTTGGTATTCACTCTCCACTTAGCGGCCATGAACTCCGCCCTCGGAGGGAGCATCTGGGCGCTGTGGAACTATCTTCGCGGACGTCAGTCGGAACATCTTTACTCGCGCCGGTTGGCCAATGATCTGGCAACCGTGCTGCCCACGTTTCTGGCGTTCACGGTGACCCTGGGCGTTGCGGCGCTACTGTTCGTACAAGTGCTGTTTGGAAACTTCCTTTACACCAGTTCGATCCTGATTGGCATTCTCTGGCTGATGGTGATCCCGCTGGTGATGGTGGCGTACTACGGATTCTATTACTTCTCCTTCACAGCACAAAGAGGAAAGGGAATCGCGGGGTGCGTGCTGGCAACTTCGGTTTGCGTGCTGCTGGGCATCGCGTTCATTTTCGTCAACAACATGACGTTAATGCTGAGCCCCGGGCGGTGGCTCGCGATGTATCGCGCCCATCCGAACGGATGGAATTTGAATTCTGGCGACCACAGCGTGATTCCGCGGTATCTTCATATTGTCAACGGCTCGATCGCCTTGTTCTCGGCGATCCTGGCGCACCTCGGCATGCGCAAGATGAAGGTGGATGCAGAGTACGGGCGCTGGATGGTGCAGCGCTCGGCGCTGGTGTTTGCAACCTGTACGGGATTGCAATTTCTGCTCGGGATGTGGCTGCTGCTGGCAATTCCGCGTGAAATTGCGATGGTTCTGTTGCGGGGGCCGCTCGCCGGCGCGGTCTTTGGCTTGGCCCTGTTGTCGGTGATCTCCGCCATGCTGCTGATCCTGCTGGGGAGTTTGGCGGAGAAGCCCATGGCGATGGTCCACGTCGGTTTTGGAATGTCGCTGGTTACACTCTTCCTGATGGTCTGCCTGCGCTATCTGCTGCGGTTGGCTTATCTGAAGCCCTACCTGAACCTGGGAACGCTCGCGGTGCGCCCGCAGACCGGAGTGATTGTGTTATTCCTGCTTCTGTTTGTGGGCGGACTGGCGACGGTCGGCTACATGCTCTGGTTAGTGGCGCGGAGTGCCAAAAGCCGTGCCAGTGCGGTTGCACCATCCTGACGCGGGTCTGTGGGGGCAAGCGGCAGGACTGGTTTTATTTGAAATATTCACAGGGCGCATACGTGAAAAGGAAGGTTTTTCTCTCTAAAATTATTGACGTGCTCTCCCAATAGGATGCATACTTATACGATCGTTTGAATAATAATGCTTTTTTTGGGAAACCCATGTCGAAACTGTCACGTCAAAATCTGATTCTGGACCTGGTACAGCAGGAGTCCGTTGCGAACCAGGAGCAATTGCGCAAGCTGCTTTTGCGGCAGGGATTTGATGTGACTCAAGCGACATTATCACGGGACATCAATGAGTTGGCCTTGGTCAAAACGTCGGCCGGCTACAGCGTGACTCATGGCGACCAGCAGGTCGAGCCAGGATTTCACTCGGCGGGGCGGTTGGTTCGCGAGTTCGTGATTGAGGTACGAGAGGCTCAGAATTTGCTGGTAATCAAGACTGCAACCGGTTCGGCGCAGCCAGTGGCGGCGGCAATCGATGCCGAGGGATGGGCAGAGATCGTCGGTACAGTCGGAGGCGATGACACGATCCTGGTGATTTCACAGAACAGAAAGAATGCGCACAAGTTATCCCTGCGGATAAAAGGGATGATGCAGTGAGCGAGGCGAAGTTGCAGGCCGCGGTGATGGGGGCTACGGGGTACGCGGGATTCGAACTGGCAAAGTTGTTGCTGCGGCATCCGCACATGGCAACACCGCTGTTTTTAACGCGGGAGCGGGAGACGGCGGCGCATTCGCTGGAAAATTATTATCCGGAGCTGGCCGGCGACACGAGTTACCCGCTGGAGCCGTTTTCGTTGGGGTTGCTGAAATCGCGCGGGGTCGGAGTTTTATTCCTCGCAACCCCGCATGAGCTTTCGCGGGAGCTGGTTCCAGAGGCTTTGGCGAGGGGATTGCGGATTGTGGATTTGAGCGGTGCATGGCGACTGAAAGAAGCGGCGAACCGCGCGGTGTATGGTTTCGAAGACAAAGACGCCGCTGTTGCGGCAGAGTTGGACCGGACGGCTGTGTACGGGTTGCCGGAGTTGCACCGGAACGAGATTCGCGACGCCGCACTGGTGGCGAATCCAGGGTGTTATGCAACCTCGGTGATTGTACCCTTGGCGCCGCTAGTGCGTTCAGGATTGGTAGACACGACGCGCGGTGTGATTTGTGATTGTAAGTCGGGTGTCTCTGGCGCGGGCAAAAAGCCAACGCAAAAGACGCATTTTGTGGAAACAGCCGATAACTTTTCGGCCTATTCGGTATTTGGACATCGCCACACCGGCGAGATTCTGGAACAGGCGGGTTTACATGCAGACGAACTCATTTTTACCCCACATCTACTGCCGATTCCACGCGGCATTCTTTCGACGATCTATCTAGGGCTAACCAGGCCCGTTACTCCGGACGAAATTGAAGCCGTGTTGCGCGGGTTCTACGGCGGCGCCTGCTGGGTACGCATCTTTAACCACGGCAAGCTGCCGCAGATTCAATATTCGTTGCGCACGAACTATTGCGACGTGGGGTTTCAGCTGGCCCCGGATGGAAAGCGCCTCGTTGTGGTGTCCTGCTTGGACAACCTGATGAAGGGCGCGGCTGGCCAGGCGCTTCAGAACCTGAACGTAATGTTTGGGTGGAGCGAGAAAGAGGGATTCTAGTGATGAAACTCGTGGTGAAAATCGGTGGTGCGGCGCTGGAGGATAAGGCGCTCCTGAAAAAATGCGCACAGGCGGTTGCGGATTTGGCAGCCGAAGGACACAAGGTTGCCGTGGTGCACGGCGGCGGCAAGGCGTTGACCCAGACGCTGGCACTGATGGGCAAGGAATCGGTTTTTGTGAACGGGTTGCGAGTCACCGATTCCGAGACGCGCGACGTTGCTCTGATGGTGCTGGCCGGCCGGGTGAACAAGCAACTTGTCGCGGCCATCACCGCCACCGGGCAGGCCGCAGTTGGATTGTGCGGCGGAGACGGAGCGGCATTTCTTGCACGCAAGAAGAAGACCAAGGGCGGCGACCTGGGCTTCGTTGGCGAGATCAGCTCGGTCGATTCGCGCTGGATCGAGGCGATCTGGGACAACGACGGAATCCCGGTGATATCGAGCCTCGCACTTGGCTCCGATGGCGAGTACTACAACGTGAACGCCGACCAGATGGCTTCGGCGTGCGCCAGCGGTTGCCAGGCCAACGCGCTGATCTTTTTGACCGATGTGGAGGGCGTGAAGGACGCGGACGGGACGGTAATCCGGTGGCTCTCGACCAGTGACATTCCGCAACTCGTAAAGAGCGCCGTGGTTTGCGGCGGAATGCTTCCCAAACTGCAGGCATGCCAGGATGCTTTGCGTTCAGGAGTGCATCGGGTTCGCATTCTACCTGCGCTCGAAGCCGAGATGTTGCCGGCGTTTTACCAGACAAAGATCGAATGCGGTACGGAGGTTATGGCGTCGTGAGTTTGAGTAAGATACAGAAAGCGGAAGAGAAATATCTGCTCCACACTTACGATCGGCATCCGGTACTGCTGACGCACGGCAAGGGCGCATATCTCTACGCCGAAGACGGCAGCAAATTTCTGGATTTCTTGAGCGGAATCGGTGTGATGGCCTTGGGCTATTCGCATCCGGCAATCACCAAGGTGATCAAGGAGCAGGCCGGAAAACTGGTGCATTGTTCCAACCTTTTCTACACCGAGTATCCATCGGCGCTGGCACAGAAGTTGGCCAAGCTTTCGGGCATGGACCGCGTGTTCTTCTCCAACAGCGGGACCGAGGCTTGGGAGGGCGCGCTGAAGATCGCGCGCGTGGTCGCCAGCAGCAAAGGTTTGAAGAAGCGCACGAAGTTTCTGGCGCTAGAGAACTCCTTTCACGGACGCACGATGGGGTCGATGGCGACCACGTTCACTGAAAAATACCGCAAACCGTTTGCTCCGGTAATGCCGGGCGTGACGTTTGTGAAGTTTGATGATGTCGAGGATCTGAAGAAGAAATTCGACGACGATGTGTGCGCCATTTGTATTGAGCCGATACAAGGCGAAGGTGGTGTTCATCCGGTCAGCCGGGAGTTTCTGAAGACAGCCCGCGAGCTGACGCAAAAGAGCGGCGCGTTGTTGCTGCTCGATGAGATTCAGTGTGGTCTGGGGCGCACCGGCAAGATGTTCGCCTTCCAGCATTATGGTGTAAAGCCGGATGTAGTCACCTTGGCGAAGCCATTGGCCTCAGGGCTCCCGTTGGGAGCGATCCTGGTGACTGCCGATGTTGCGGAAGCGATTCATCCCGGCATGCATGGCACCACCTTTGGCGGCGGGCCACTGGCCTGCGCCGTGGCCTTGGAAGTTTTGAAGGTCATGGAAGACGAAAAGATTCTGGACCATGTCAAAGAAGTCGGCGGATATTTTCTCGATCTTCTCCAGCAACTGGACGCCCGCCATGGTTGCATCGTAGATGTGCGCGGTATGGGGTTGATGGTGGGATTAGAGTTGGACTCCATCGATCTGGCCAAGGCCGCGCAAAAAGCGATGCTGGAGCAGAAGATCATCATCAACCGCACCCACGATACAGTACTGCGTTTCCTGCCGCCGTTTGTGGTGACGAAGAAGCAAGTCGAAGCTGTAGTGAAGGCGCTCGATCAAGTTCTGTCCTCCTGCGCGTCATCTGGCGACGCTGCGCCCGCAATCAAGCGCAGCCCTCGGCAGAGGCTCCCCAAGGCATCAGCGAGCGGCGCGAAATGAACTCCCCGGATTTCGATCCGGATCCGGAAGTCCAGGAGGAACAAGCCATGGCGTCACGCCCCGTGGAAAAGGATATGATTGACAACACCGTCCCAGAGCCGGGTCTGAACGATTTGACGGCGATGAGTGACTTGAGTCCTGTGCAAGGCAAAAGCCTTCTGGAGTTGGCAGCGCTGGTAAAGTCGCGGCCTGCGGATTTTCGCACGGCTCTGGCTGGAAAGCAGATTGTGCTTTTCTTCGAGAAGCCCTCGTTTCGCACCAGGTTGACCTTTGAGTCTGGTATTTACTCTTTGGGCGGACACGCCATGTTCGTGGACCAGTTAACCTCGCGCATTGGCGAGCGCGAGCCGGTCAGCGATATGGCTCACAACCTGGAACGCTGGGTGGATGCCCTGGTGCTGCGCACCTTTGAGCACAGTACGGTTACGGAGTTGGCCCGGTTCTCATCGATCCCAGTCATTAATGCTCTGAGCGACTACGAGCATCCCTGCCAGGCGCTGGCGGACTTTCTGACCCTGCGCGAAAAGTTTGGCGATCTGAGTAAAGTCCGGTTGGCGTATGTTGGAGACGGCAACAACGTGGCGCACTCCCTGGTGATCGGAGCCGCGCTCTTCGGTTGCCATATCGTCGTCGGAACGCCCAAGGGATTTGAGCCTCGCGCCGAAGTGGTGGCGGCGGCCCGTGAGATTGCAGCGGAGACCGGCGCGACCATTCAGGTGGACAACGATCCGGTGGAAGCAGTTCGGGGCGCCGACGCAGTGTATACCGACGTTTGGGCCAGTATGGGGCAGGAAGCTGAGATTGCTGAGCGAGCGCGGATTTTCGCAGGCTTCCGGGTGACTCCCGAACTGTTTGCGAACGCCGCTCCGGGAGCTGTGTTCATGCATTGTCTGCCGGCGCATCGCGGCGAAGAAGTGGACGCGGCGGTGATTGATTCGCCCGCATCCGTTGTGTTTGACCAGGCGGAGAACCGTCTGCACATTCAGAAGGCGATCCTTCTGCAGTTACTGGGAGGAGGCGTGCGCCGCTTCCCAACGAGGAGTTTTAATGTCTAAGAAGAAGGTTGTACTGGCATATTCGGGCGGTCTTGATACCTCCATTATTATTCCGTGGCTCAAGGAAAACTATGACTGCGATGTGATCGCATTTGTGGCCGACGTGGGACAGGGCGAAGACATGGAAGAAGTTGCTGTCAAGGCGATCAAGACCGGCGCATCCAAAGTTGTGGTGAAGGATCTGCGTGAAGAGTTCCTGACCGAGTATGTCTGGAAGTGTCTGCAAGCGGGCGCGGTGTACGAGCACAAATATCTGCTGGGTACCTCAATGGCGCGGCCGATAATTGCCAAGTACCAAGTGGAAGTTGCACTGGCCGAAGGCGCAGAGGCTGTCGCGCACGGCTGCACCGGCAAGGGCAACGACCAGGTCCGATTTGAACACGCGTTCCAGGCGCTTGCGCCGGAGTTGCAGATCATTGCACCGTGGCGTGAGTGGACGCTGAAGTCGCGCGAGGATTGCATCGATTACGCCGAAGCCCGCAAGATTCCCATCGTCGCAAGCCGCACCAAGATTCATTCGCGGGATCGCAATATCTGGCATATCTCGCACGAAGGCGGCGAACTGGAAGATCCTGCAAACGCACCGCTGGACACGACCTGGCAGATTTCGAATTCCCCGCAGAACGCCCCTGATCGCGTCGAAGAAGTGGAGATCGGCTTTGATATGGGAGTTCCGGTTTCGGTAAACGGGCAGAGTATGCCGGCTGTACAACTGCTCGAACTGCTGAATGAAATCGGTGCCCGCAATGCAATCGGGCGCATCGACCTGGTGGAGAATCGCTTTGTCGGCATGAAGTCGCGCGGCGCCTATGAGACTCCTGGTGGCACCCTGCTTCTGCTGGCTCATCGTGAGTTGGAAGCACTCTGCCTGGACCGCGATTTATCGCATTTCAAAGAGCATGTTGGGTTGAAGTATGCTGAAATCGTGTACTACGGCCTGTGGTTCACGCCGCTGCGCGCCTCGCTGGATGCGTTTGTCGCCTCTACGCAGGCAGAGATCACTGGCACCGTGAAGCTCGCACTGTACAAAGGCAATGTCAGCATCAGCAGCCGCAAGTCCGAGCACTCGTTGTTTAACGCCGATCTGTCGTCATTCACCATGGGCGATAGCTATGATCAGAAGGACGCTGCCGGATTCATCAAGATTCTGGCGCTGCCGGCGCGAGCACGAGTGTTGAACGCAAACGCGAAGAAGAAAAAAGCAGTTGAGGTGACGAAGTGAAGATGTGGTCCGGGCGGTTCAGGCAACCGCTCGATCCTGAATTTGAACGCTGGCAAAGGTCGTTTCCGTTTGATCAGCGTCTCCTCCAGGAAGAGATAGCAGCCAGCCGCGCGCACGCGAAAGCCCTGCTCGCGGCTGGTGTTCTTTCGGCGGACGAATACGCGACGATGCTCGACGGCTTGCAGACACTTGCCGTGACCGGGCAGCAGTTTCTGGATGACGAAGAGGCTGAGGACATTCACCACTTCGTCGAGAAGCATCTGCAGCGCATCATCGGAGAAACTGCGCTCAAGTTGCACGCAGGCCGCAGCCGCAATGAGCAGATTGCAACCGACCTGCGCTTGTTTGTGCGCGCATCGTGCGATGAAATCTCCGCTCTGCTGCTGAAACTGGTGAGTGCGACCGCCGTCCGCGCGAAGCAGGCGGGTATGGCTGCGATGCCGTCGTACACCCATCTGCAGCGCGCCGAACCGGTACTTGTGGCGCATTGGCTGCTCGCTTATTGCGAGATGTTTCTGCGCGATGCCGACCGTTTACTGGACTGCCGCAAGCGGGTAAATTTCTGTCCTCTTGGCTCGGGAGCGATTGCCGGTGCAACTTTGATGCTGGATCGCGAAATGGTCGCCCGGGAATTGAGCTTTACAGCTCCCACCGCGAACAGCATGGACGCCACCAGCGATCGCGACTTCGCCATTGAATTTGCGCAGGTTTTGTCGCTACTGGCGGTACATCTGAGCCGCTGGGCCGAGGAGTTCATTCTCTTCTCCACGTTGGAGTACGGCTTTGTGCATCTACCGGAGAGCTACTCGACAGGTTCGAGTGCGATGCCGCAGAAACAAAATCCCGATGGGTTGGAGTTGATTCGCGGCAAGGCCGGAAGAGTGATCGGTGCAGCGCAGCAGTTGCTCATCACGCTTAAAGGACTGCCCCTGGCCTACAACAAGGATATGCAGGAGACCCAGGAAGCGGTCTTCGTGGTTGCCGGGACGGTCAGCATGATGCTGCGGGTCGCCGCCGGATTTATACGCGAAGTGCAATTCGATTTCGATCATATGGCGAAGGCCGCGACCTCGGGCTACATGAATGCCATGGCCGCCGCCACCTACCTCGTAGGTAAGGGCGTCCCTTTCCGCCGAGCCCACGAAATCATTGGGCGTGCGGTGCGTCTTGGCATGGAGCAGAGCTTGGAACTGCACCAGATGGCATTGGCTGACCTGCGCGCCATCAGCGACGCATTCGGCGAAGACTTTTACGCAAACGTAACCCTGGAAGCGGTGCTGGACTGCCATGATGTAACCGGCGGTACGGCGCGCAAGAAGGTTGCGGAGGCGTTGGCCGCGATGGAGCAGAACCTGAAGCGATTGCAGAACTCCGAGGCTGCCGATGTACACGCGTAAAGCGGTTCTGCCGGACGCGGAGACTCTTCGCGAGCTGATTGCGAATTTTTCAACCGACGGTACATTATTGCCAAGGTCGCTGCCGGAAATCTGTGAGAACATTCGCGACTTCACCGTCGCCGTAGAAGGCGATGTGCTGCTCGGCTGCGGCGCGCTGCATCTCTACGGCACCCACCTGGCGGAAATCCGCTCCATTGTTGTGTGGCCCAAATACCAGGGAGCCGGCGCCGGACGCCTGTTGGTGGACGCGCTGCTGGAAGAGGCCGAGCAGCATCACGTACACTGCGTGTGCCTGTTCACGCGCATTCCGGAGTTTTTTGCGCACATGGGCTTTGCCGAAGCCAAGCGCGAAGAACTGCCGGACAAAATTTATAAAGATTGTGCGAACTGCCCTAAGCTGCACGAGTGCGACGAGGTGGCAATGTATTGCGGCGAGTTGCCGCAATTTGCCATCCTCCCTCGTCCTGCGATGTTGCAACTGCGCATGGGGCAGCCGCTAGTGAAACTCAAGAAATGAATCTGAACGGACCGGACGAGCCGGTGTTTCTCCCCCTGGGATTTTTCTGGTCGGCCACCAAGGCCGGCATCAAGGCTAGCGGACGCAGCGATGTTGCTCTGGCGGAGGCTCCGCTGGGCGCCAGCGCCGCAGCGATGTTCACGCGGAACCGGGTTGCGGCCGCGCCTGTAGTTGTAGGTCGGGCGCACCTGCGAAAGAACAAGGGCCACGTGCGCGCCGTGCTGGTCAACGCGGGCAACGCGAATTGCGCAACTGGCGCTTCTGGGATCGATGTCGCCGAGCAGAGTTGTGCAGCCCTTGGCGCTGCCCTGGAAGCCGCGCCGCAATTCATCATTCCGTCGTCCACCGGAATCATTGGCGTACCGCTGCCGGTAGAGAAACTGGTGGCCGCCGTGCCGGCCGTGGTCGCCGGGCGCGGCGACAATGAAGAAGCGCTGAAGGCTTTTGCCACGGCGATCATGACCACGGATACGCGCATGAAGTTGGCCTCCGCCGAAATTCAGGTGGGCAAGAAAGCCGTACGTATCGCCGGGGTGTGCAAGGGTTCGGGCATGATCCATCCCGACATGGCGACCATGCTGGCGTACATCTTTACCGACCTCGATGCCGAGCCGGAGAATTTACATAACGCCCTCAAGGCTGCGGTCGATACCACGATCCTTGCCATCTCGGTCGATGGCGACACTTCGACCAATGACACGGTTCTGCTGCTGGCCTCAGGCGTCAGCAAAGTGAAGCTTACCGCCAGCGGTGTGGCGAAGAAGTTTGCCGAAGCCCTGCGCGGCGTATGTGCCTCGCTGGCGGAGCAGATTGTGCGGGATGGGGAAGGTGCGCAGCATTTGGTTCGCCTGCAGGTCAGGGGCGCGAAATCTGTGGATGAGGCGCGAACCATTGCCCGTTCGATCGCGAACTCTCCGCTGGTTAAGACCGCCTGGGCAGGCTGCGATCCCAATTGGGGACGAATTCTGTCGTCGATTGGCAAGAGCGGCATTGCGGTCGACCCGGAAACGATCAATATCTTCTTCGGCCCGCAGCAGGTGTGCAGGAAAGGTACGGCGCATCCCTTCGACGAGAAGCAGGCGCACGAATATCTGAAGCAGCCCGAGTACGAAATCAAAATCGAACTCGGCCGCGGCAAAAGCTCGCTGGAGTTTCTCACCTGCGACCTGACGGTGGAGTACGTGCACATCAACGCCGACTACTCGACGTAGAGTTCAACGTGATAAGTCCCTCCCGTGTGCGGGGCAAGATTGGGGTACGGTATGGGCGTGCAGATCGAGCGTATAAAGCCGCGTAGTTCCTGCGGAGAATACCCGACACTCACCCGCCGTGGATACGTTCTCGGCAATCCACAGTTGATCCCTCGCTGGCATACGGCGGAGTACGCAGTCTACGTAGATACCCTTGAAGAAGCCGCCGAACTCATCGAACGGCGCGGGTTCGCGATCCGAATGAGCTGTCCTGGCTGCCGACCTTTCCTAATTTGTCAGAGCGGTCTCCGGATCACTCGGTATTGAATTGGAAAGTCGATTGGCGTTTTGGAATCCAGATACTTATGGGAGGCGGGCGGTGTTCAGAAAGAGATCAAATTCCGGTGCGAGACTCAAACGGGATTGGACCATTCCAGCATCGCACGTACTTTTTGATAAGGACGGAAAGTGGTATATGCCTCTCGAGCGGTTTCCGGGTGCCTTGTGTGACCCTAGAGGATACGTTCTTTTCTCATCAGCAGACGAGCTACTGAGCAACTCTGAGATATCCGTCGGCCCATCGTCGACAAATCCGCGATTGCATGTACGACGTGGAATAGAAACGCTCCCGCAATACCAACGTATGAAAAAGTAAATAGCGGGCGCGTGGCACCTTGGCGAATGTGGGATTATCAGGACGGTGCCAGGGGCTCGCCATTGGCGGGCTCTTCGTGCGATAAAGACACATGACCCACGCTCGGCTGGTAGAACTCGCGGAGGCATGGTTGCGGCGCTCGCGCTGCGGTATCGTGCTCAGCGAGCAGGGTTGCTCCAGCGGAGAGATGCCGGATGCAATCGGCTGGAAGGGCAAGAACCACTCCATCGTGATCGAGTGCAAAATCAGCCGCGCTGATTTTCTGGCGGACTCGGCGAAGCCATGGCGGAAATATCCAGACATTGCGCTTGGTTGCGAGCGGTATTACGCCGCCCCGAGCGGGATGCTCCAGGCGGAGCAGATGCCCGAGGGATGGGGGTTGCTGGAGTCGCACGGGCGCGAACTGAAGATGGTAAAGAAGTCCAAACGCAAGCTGCGCCAGCCCGAAGGACTGATGAACGAGATGAATCTGTTGCTGGCGAGCCTGCGCCGGGTAGAGGTGCGGATCGAGCCCCAGCGGATTGCCGACTTTCTGAAATGGAAAAACCGTATGGCCAGCTATAACGGAGGCGAACTGCCGAAAGGCTTAGTGGCTCCCGCTCAGGAAGAGAATTCGCACCTGGTATGATCGATGGCCCGCCTGCCGTACAATTCAAGAGTCATGTTCGCAAAAATTCAAAACATTCATTTTGTCGGAATCGGCGGCATCGGCATGAGCGGAATTGCCGAAGTGCTGCTTACCCTCGGATACCGCGTCACCGGCTCTGACCTTCGTAACTCCGCAACTACGGACCGGCTCACCAAGCTGGGAGCCCAGATCTTTCAAGGCCACGGTGAGTCCAACGTCCACGGGGCAGAAGTGGTGGTCACCAGTTCGGCCATCTCGCGGGAGAATCCCGAAGTAGCCGAAGCGCGCCGCCTGCATCTTCCGGTGATTCAGCGAGCCGAGATGCTGGCCGAGTTGATGCGCCTGAAATACGGCATTGCCATCGCGGGAATGCACGGCAAGACCACGACTACCAGCATGGTCGCAGCGGTTCTGGCCGCCGGTGGGCTGGATCCCACGGTGGTTGTCGGAGGACGGGTTGACTCGCTAGGTTCGAACGCACGTCTTGGCACCTCGCAATATCTGGTTGCCGAAGCCGACGAGAGTGACCGCTCGTTCCTGAAGCTTTCGCCGATTCTGGCAGTGGTCACCAATATCGATCGCGAGCACATGGACTGCTATCGCGATATGGAGGATGTGCAAGCGACGTTCGTCGAGTTTATGGACCGGGTGCCGTTTTACGGAACGGTGGTGGCCTGTACGGACAATGATGCACTGCGGAATCTGCTGGCTCACGTCGAGCGTCGCGTGCTCAGCTACGGGCAGCGCGAAGATGCGGACTTCCGGGCCTTCGACCTGTTGACCGAGCATGCCCCCGGAGCGATGCACAATAGCTTCGGCGTGAGTTTTAAGGGCGAGGACCTGGGCCGCTTCGATCTCTTTGTTCCCGGCGTTCACAATGTTCTGAACGCCACGGCTGCCATTGCCGTGGGCATGGGGCTGGAAATTCCAGTAGAGCGCATTCGCGAGGGCATCGCGCAGTTCCGAGGCGTGGATCGGCGCTTTCAGTTGCGCGGCACTGCCGCCGGGGTGCGCGTGGTCGATGACTATGGCCATCATCCGACGGAGATTCTGGCAACGCTTGCGGCGGCTCGGCAGTGGTTGGGTGCGTCCGGGCGGATTCACGTAATTTTTCAGCCGCACCGCTACACTCGCACCTACCTCCTGATGGATGAGTTCGCCTCGGCATTTCCGGATGCGGACCGCCTGCTGGTGCTCGACATTTATGCCGCCAGTGAGCAGCCAATCGCAGGCGTTAGCGGACTTACCTTGGCGCAGAAGATTCGCTGCCGGAACGGCCACCCCGCGGAATTTGCCGCCAGCTTTGCCGCCGCCGTAGACGCCATAGTCGAGCAGGTGCAACCGGGAGACGTGGTGTTGACCTTGGGCGCGGGAACAGTTTCGCAACTCGGGCCTCAGATTCTGGAGAAGCTCCGGGCGCGTGAGCAGGCGGCTGGAGCCTGAAATGCACCGGCTGAGGTGCATCCAACCGTGGAAATTACCTGCCCACTGTTGGCGACTCAAGAACCGCCCGGGGAAGCTTGGATAATCACCGGCTGAATCCCCGGAAAAATTAGGTATAGTGAGCGAATAAGGCGCACGATGCCTGTTTCATTTCTATGGCGCGCAATCAGCAACCACCCTCCGACGATCCGTTCTACCGCCGTGGCCAGGCGGGCCGCAACTCCTTTGCGGACGACGCTCTGCCGCTGGATGCCGGATTGACCGAAGACGACAACGAGGCCGAGCCACAGCAGTTCCGGCGCGCCGACAAGCGCGTTCCCGTCAGGCGTGGAGCGCTGCCCCGGAAAACCGCATCACGAGTGCGGAATGTGGTGGTTTTATTTCTGGTGACGGTGGCGCTGAGCGCGGCGGTGTACGAAGCCCGCAGTTTTGCCTTGCACTCGTGGCGATTCCGTGTGCGCGCCGACAGTATTGAACTGCTGGGCGAGGCTCCCAACTCGCGGGCGCAGGTGCTCCAGAAGATGCATGAGGTAGTTGGCCGAAATGTTTTTCAGATCTCGCTGGCCGAACGGAAGCAGGAGTTGGAGCGGATTCCCTGGGTTGAAACGGCCTCAGTGCTTCGTCTTTGGCCGAACCGCCTGCGAGTGATGGTAAAAGAGCGCATTCCGGTCGCCTTTGTTGCCATGGGTGATCAGGTCGAGTTAATTGATGCCCAAGGCGTGCTGATGGAAATCCCGCTGGGGGTGCAGAGCGATTACTCATTTCCGGTGATCCTGGGAATGAATGAAAGCGAACCGCTTTCCACCCGCGCGCCGCGCATGAAGACGTTTGTGCGGTTGATGAGTGAACTCGACGAGGGGAACAGCGGTACGCCCGCAAAAACGCAATACTCACGCAATCTTGATGAGGTGGATCTCTCGGATCCGGAGGACGTGAAGGTCACGGTGAAAGGCGGTTCCGGACCTATCCTGTTACACCTGGGCAATGAGAATTTTCTCCAACGCTTCATGGTGTTTCTCTCCAATGTGCAAAAGTGGGAGCAGGAGCGCGGTAAGCTGGAGTCAGTGGATTTGCGTTATGGGCGCGAGGTAATTCTGAATCCGGATATGCACGTTGCTCCGCCTCCGCCTCCCACTGAAACTGCCACAGCTAAGGCTCCATCGCCGAAGCCCGAGACCGCGAAGGAAGGCAAAACTTGGCATCGGCCACCGAAGAAACGGAAGTAGATGGGTAAGCGAAACGAAAACATCATCACGGTCATCGACCTGGGAAGCGCAAAAACCATGGCTCTGGTGGTTGAAACCACCGAGGCGGGCCTGCGCTATCGCGGTCACGGCATCGCGCCTTCGGCTGGAACCAAGCGGGGCGTGATCGTTGACCTGGAACTGGCCGGAAGAAGCGTGTCGGAAGCCGTAGCTCGGGCAGAAACCGCCAGCGGGTTGGCACTGGACTCGGCCGTTGTCGGCATCAGCGGTCCGCACATTCGTTCGGTCAATAGTCACGGAGTGATTTCTCTTGGTTCGCGTGCCCGCGAGTTGACCCGCGCGGACGTGCAGGCCGCCGGAGATCGCGCGCGCGAGATCGCGATGCCGGAAGACCGCGAAATCCTCCACCTTCTGCAGCAGGAGTTTGTAGTGGACGATCAGGACGGGGTGCGTCAGCCGGTAGGAATGCTGGGCCGTCAACTTGAGGTGCGCGTGCATGTCATCACCGCCGCGCACTCGGCGGTGCAGAATGTGGTGACGGCCTTGAACCGCGCCGGCATGCATGTGGAAGATACGGTCTATGAGGCATTGGCCTGCTCCGAGTCGGTGTTGCGTCGCGATGAGCGCGAACTGGGGGCAGCCGTCATAGATATCGGCGCAGGCACGGCCGATATCGCGGTGGTCCAGGAAGACGTGGTGATCCACTCGGGAGTTGTGCCTCTGGGAGGCATTAACTTTACCCGCGATGTTGCCTACGGCCTGGAGACTCCACTCATCGATGCCGAGAGTCTGAAGCGCCAGTTTGGCTGCTCCATGGTCACCCGGATTGCCGAACAGAACGAGATCGAGGTGCCCTCGGTTGGCGATCGCCCGCCGCGGATGATGCGGCAGCGTGAACTAGGGGAGATTCTGCAGCCACGAGCGTGCGAGCTGATGGAACTTTGCCGCGACAATCTGCGTCATGCTGGAGTTCTCGACATGCTCGGTGGAGGGATCATTCTCACCGGCGGAGGAGCGCGGTTGCTCAGCCTGACGGAAAGTTGCGAAGACATTCTGCGGCGTCCGGCGCGCATTGGTTTGCCCATGGGCATGGCGCAGCTGCCCATCGAGTTGCAGGAGCCAGAATATTCGGCCGCCATCGGCATGGTTTTTTACACGCAGCGCGCGCGCGTACTAAAGGGCAAGGAAGAAAGCGGATTCGGCGCACGCCTGCGAGCACTATTTGCTCGAGGATATTCAGATTGATTGATATGGCGCGACGCAGCGTCAGGTGAGGTGGCAATTATGGAAGAGCAGGATATTCGGATTCAGTTTCACGAGGAGCCACGCAACAACGCCAGAATTAAGGTGATTGGTGTCGGCGGCGGCGGCAATAACGCGGTCAATCGCATGATCGAGACAGGCGTCGAGGGGGTTGAGTTCATCACCGCCAATACCGATCTGCAGGCGCTGCAGATGTCGCGGGCGCCGAAAAAGTTGCAGTTAGGTGTGAAGCTTACCAACGGCCTGGGCGCCGGCGCCAATCCCGAGGTTGGCCGCCAGGCCGCGCTCGAAGATACCGATCGCATCATCGCGGCTCTTGAGGGCGCCGACATGGTCTTTGTGACCACCGGCCTGGGTGGTGGCACCGGTACGGGAGCCACCCCCATCATCGCTTCGCTCGCCAGTGAGATGGGTGCGCTTACCGTAGCCGTGGTCACCAAGCCGTTTGCCTTCGAGGGCAAGCGGCGCATGAAACAGGCCGAGCAAGGGCTGGATGAACTGATCGAATCGGTTGACACCGTGATCGTGATTCCCAACGAGAAGTTGCTCGCCGTGGCGCAAGACGCAGGCTTCTTCGAATCTTTCCGCGTCGCCGACGACATTCTGCGTCAGGCCGTGCAAGGCATCTCCGACATCATCACCATCCCGGGCATCATTAACCGCGACTTCGCCGATGTGAAAGCGATCATGGCAGGCATGGGTTACGCCGTCATGGGCACTTCCACGGGCAAAGGAGAGCGCCGGGCCCTGGAGGCGGCACAGCGGGCTATTGCGTCCCCTCTGCTGGAAGCGGGCGCCATCGACGGCGCACGTGGAATTCTGCTCAACATCACCGGCTCAAGCTCGCTCAAACTGGCCGAGGTGTACGAAGCCTCTACCATCATTCAGAGCGCCGCGCATGAGGATGCCAATATTATCTTCGGCGCTGTGCTGGACGAGAAGATGAAGGACGAGGTGAAGATTACCGTCATTGCCACAGGTTTTCGCGCTGAATCCCGGTTGCATTCGCACAATACCATGACAACCACGGCTGCCGCCATCCAGCAGGCCCGCCAGACGCAGTGGCCAGTGCCGCCCGAGCCGCAAATCACGCGCCGCGCCGATGCTGCCTACGAACTGCACGCCGAGGATACGGAGTTTCGCAATGCGCCCGAGCCACAGCCGAGCCCCATCGCGGCTCCTCCCGCTGCGCCCGTGGTAGAGACTCCCCTGCCGGCACCGCCCCCGACCCGGGTCTGGGAGGCGGTGCAACTCACTCGTCCAGCGCCTTCGCTGGAGGCGCTGAGTGCCGAAGACGAGCACGACGAACTCGATGTTCCTGCCTACTTGCGAAAGAAGAATTCGGATATGGGTTAACGTTGCGGGGCGGGCGTAGTGATTTCGCTAGGCTCGCCCTTGCACTCCACCCGTTCCGCGCTCTCTTCGAAATATTTCTTTACAAGAATTCAACTATGAGCGTCGCGTTCAGGCGCGTTCAATCAAATTGCACCGATATCGCAAATGAGCGGTCGTGCATTTTTTTCAATCGAAGCATTTTTTTGCCGGCGGGGACTCAAGACGGTTAGCCTCCCAACGTTTCCTTTTGTGCTAACAATCAACTTACAGGATGTTCTGCCGATAGATATTGCTGAGTCAGCGCATATCCTGCAACTCTACTGAATGCTGCCGCATCAGTGTTGGGTTGGCAATGTACTTAGGTCATAGGGGAGAATCACTGAGATGGGCGTTTTGACTTGTATCCGCAGGATCAACTCACCTACCATCAAGATACTCACCGCCTTGGACCAAGTTGTTTTGGAAAGCCCGGAGCAGCGGAGCGGCAGCAGAGGTGTAGGTAAGGAATGTTTACTTTGATGCAAACCCGAAGTCTTAAAGCCGCACTGGTGGCCATGCTGACATTTTTTGTCGCGCTCAGCTCTTTTGCAGCCACGGTATCCACCCGTCATGAGGCACGAAGCAATCGCAAAATTAAAGAGAGCGCAAACACAGAGAAGCGCATGGCCGCATCCCGGCACAGTCGTGCGGTTCATTCTCGTGTGGCCAGGAGCGCAGGCAAGAGCAGTGCGGTGGTTGCTACGGGCAAGAGAGGCAAGAGAAGAGTCCGCTATTATGAGCGCTTCACCGCTACCTCGTTTGCGAGTGATCCGGCCGCAGGGGACAACCCAGCGGGCGAAGATCCGATGGTGCGCGAAGCCGCCATTAATGCACTGGGGAATCTGAATGGGACCGTGGTCGCCATCGATCCCAGCAATGGCCGGATTCTGGCGATGGTAAACCAGAAGCTAGCGCTCTCCAGCGGCGCTGAGCCCTGCTCCACAATCAAGGTTTCCGTTGCCCTGGCCGCCCTGAGCGAAGGCATTGTGACCAAAGACACGCCACTGAATCTGGGCGGCTGGAAGGTCGACATGAACCAGGCCCTGGCCCACTCCAACAATCAATACTTCGAGGCGTTGGGCCGCCGTCTGGGCTTCCAGAAGGTGAGCTATTATGCGCACCAGTTCGGGTTGGGCGAGCTGGCGGGATGGAATCTTCAGGGCGAGCACCTTGGCGTGTATCCGAGCGAAGAATTGCCAGCGAAACTCGGCGGTGTCGGCAAAATGTGTTCGTTCGGCGAGAGCGTCAGCATGACTCCGTTGCAGCTTGGCTCGTTGATGGCCGCAATTGCCAACGGTGGCACACTCTATTACCTGCAGCACCCGCGCTCGGCGGCGGAGATCACCAACTTCCAGCCCAAGGTCAAGCGTTACCTGGATATTGCACCGTTGATTCCCGAAGTCAGCGTAGGCATGTTAGGTGCGACCCAGTACGGAACCGCGCGCAGTCTGCGCACTAACTTCACCTCGGAGCAGGTGCTGGGCAAGACCGGGACGTGCAGCAACGCCGGAACTCGCTTCGGCTGGTTCGGTTCGTTCGCCAACTCCCAGTCTGGCCGCATCGTCACGGTGATCTTTCTGCAGGGAGACCATGCCGTGTACGGACCCAAGGCGGCGGAACTGGCGGGGCACTTTTACCACAACCTGGATGAGCACAACTACTTTGCAGGCAAGGCATCCCCGGTGCATAATGCCGCACTCAAAGTTCAGAAGTAATGTCCTGATGTGAAAGAAAACAATTCGTTTTTCAAAAGCCTTCCCCAAAGGAAGGCTTTTCCTTGCGCCCGATACAGCGTATGGTTTGTTCCTGCAATCCAATGCAAGCAGGAATCTATTCCTATCTGCGGATGAACGATGGCTGGAAACATACTTCCTGGAAGACCCTATCCTCTCGGCGCGACCTGGGACGGAACGGGCACGAACTTTGCTATTTATTCGGAACACGCGACCAAGGTTGAACTTTGCCTCTACGATAATCGCAGCCGGCAGGAAACGGAGCGCATCGAGCTGCGAGAGATGACAGCTTTTGTGCACCATGGATACCTGCAAGGGATTCAGCCAGGACAACTCTATGGCTATCGCGTGTACGGTCCGTGGGAGCCGCTGCAAGGTCTTCGCTTCAACCCTTCCAAACTTCTCATCGATCCGCAGGCCCAAGCTCTCTGCGGCGGCGTTGACTGGTCCCAACCTGTCTATCCCTACCAGTTCGGCGGCGCTGATCCAGACCTGGCGCAGGACGAGCGCGACGACGGCGATGGGATGCCGAAGGCGGTTGTCGTCAATCCCTACTTTGACTGGGAGCAGGATCGCCCGCCAAACATGCCGTTGAGCGACTCAATCATCTACGAGACGCACGTGCGCGGCTTCAGCAAGCTGAATCCCGAGCTTCCGGATGAAATTCGAGGCACCTATGCCGGTCTCGCCTCACCCCCCAGCATCCAGTATCTAAAGCGGCTTGGGATCACCGCGGTGGAGTTGCTTCCGGTGCATCAGTTCATCGACGATAAGCACCTGATGGACCGGAATCTGCGCAATTACTGGGGCTATAACACCATGGCGTACTTCAGCCCGGAAGCGCGCTACTCCTCCAGCGGCGACACCGGAGGACAGGTGAACGAGTTCAAGGCCATGGTCAAGACGCTGCATCGCGAAAACATCGAGGTCATCCTCGACGTGGTTTACAACCACACTGGCGAGGGCAACCATCTCGGCCCAATGCTCAACTTTCGTGGCATTGACAATTCCGATTACTATCGCCTCGTCCCGGAGATGCCGCGCTTCTATATGGACTACACCGGCACAGGAAACACCCTGAATGTGCGTCATCCGCAGGTTCTGAAGCTCATCATGGACAGCCTGCGCTACTGGGTCACGGAAATGCACGTCGATGGTTTCCGCTTTGATCTCGCCAGCGCTCTGGCTCGCGAACTGCACGACGTGGATCGCCTCTCGTCGTTTTTTGACATCATTCATCAGGACCCGATTCTGTCCCGCTTGAAGTTGATTGCTGAACCGTGGGATGTGGGGGAAGGAGGCTACCAGGTCGGAAACTTTCCCGTGCTCTGGGCGGAGTGGAACGGCAAGTACCGCGACACCGTGCGCCGCTACTGGAAGGGCGATGAAGGCCAGCTTTCAGATCTTGCGTACCGTCTCACCGGCAGTAGCGATCTCTACAAGAGTGATGGCCGCAAGCCCTCCGCCTCAATCAATTTCATCACGGCGCATGATGGCTTCACCCTGAACGATCTGGTGAGCTACAACGAAAAGCACAACCTCGCCAACGGCGAAGATAACCATGACGGCACCAACGACAATAACTCCTGGAACATGGGCGTGGAAGGCCCTGCCGACGATCCGGCAATCCAGACGGCACGGCAAGTGCAAATGCGTAACTTCCTGGCGACCCTTCTGCTCTCTCAGGGCGTGCCGATGATCTGCGGTGGCGACGAGATCGCGCGCACTCAATTGGGCAACAACAACGCTTATTGCCAGGACAACGAGTTGAGTTGGTATAACTGGAAGCGCGCTGCGGAACAAAACGATCTTCTGGAGTTCGTCGCAAAATTAATTGAGCTGCGCAAGAAGCATCCCAACCTTCGCCGCCGCAACTTCTATCAGGACCGCAGTATCCGCAACTCAACCGTCAAAGACATTGCATGGTTCGGCTCCGATGGCCATGAAATGACCGAGGAAGAGTGGAATTCCGGCTGGATTCGCAGTATCGCTGTTCTGATCAACGGTGAAACACTGAGCACCGTGGACGAGATGGGCCGGCCTCTGATTGACGATACGTTCCTGATTTTGCTCAACTCCTATCACGATGCGGTCTCCTACAAGCTACCGTCGTCACCGCACAATCGCGGTTGGCGCAATGTGCTCGACACCAGCAATCTGGAATGTCCGTTCTCTGATGGTCCGGTGGAGACCACCCCGGAAATCGCCGGACGATCCTTGCGCCTGATGCGAGAATCGCGCGAAGACGAGTAATCGTATTATCCTGAGTTGAGGGAAAGTCGCTCGGGGCCGTCGCGATTCAATCGCTTCTGCCCATGGCCGCTTCACCGTGATAAGTTGAGAGCAGACGAGCAATTCATCTCAGGTTTCAGGTTCCGGCCGATTGCGATTGGTTTCGGGCTTGCCGGTGATGGTTCTCACCTCCCGGAGGATTGATATTGATGCGTAAACTTACTGCTTCTTTTGTGTTTGTCCTGGTTTTTGGCGCGTTCGCATTAGCTCAAATGGAACCGCAGCCCTTGGTCGTACCGAATACAGAATTATTCCTTGGATATTCCTTTCAGCACGCTGATACCTCCGGCAGCAACCTTGTGAAGGTCGGCGGTGTGCCCACCAATCTGGTGAACGTGGACAGCACAAACCTCAACGGATTTGCCATCGAGTTCAGCCATTACCTCGGCGGCAAATTCGGCTATACCATTGATATCGCCCGAGGTTCCAATAGCAAGGTCGATTCAACCGGAATCAAGTACGTTCGTATAAGCTACTTAGCCGGTCCCAGCTATCGCCTGCGCCAGTGGGGATTCCTTACACCCTCGGTCCACGTGCTCGCGGGTCTTGATCATGACGATTTCACCATACCCACGACTCTTCCCAGCACCTTCGACCAGACAGATCTAAATTTTGCCGCCGCTGCGGGCGTCACATTCGATGGAAATCTATCGCGCCACCTGGCGGTTCGTCTGGCGCAGGTGGATTATCTTTACACTCATCACTATGGCACCAACCAGTCTTCCTTCCGCTATGCTGGCGGCGTGGTCGCGCGTTTCTGAACCCAAGTTCTGGACTTTCTTGCCTTTTTTGCCCGAGGGTCGGCATTCCGGCCCTCTTTGCTTTGTCTAACCCGCTTCGGCCCGCTTATAATCAATCTATGGCTAATGGCTGGGAAAGCAAATCCGTAGAAGCGCTGCAAATCGATCAGGAAGAACAGATCCGTTCACAGGAAATCGTTGATGAAAAAGAGCGGGTGGGACGATTGAGGGCGGAAGTGGCCCGCAAGGTTCAGGCTCTCACGTTGACCCGAGCCCGCATTCGCGAACAATTGTCGCGTACCAGTAATGAGCGCTACACGCTGCTCTTGAATACCGAGTTGCAGCAGATCGACAGCGAACTCACAAAGCTGGTGTAAGCGCAATCCTCACTCGCGACGGTGATTGGCGTCACCGAAGGATGGTTGTTCTCGGCAGACAATAGGCGGCGAGGTGGTTTATGCCGGTTCTTGTCATTGCCGTAATCTTTTTCGCGCTCTTCCTGGTGATGGGCGTGCTCGCCACGGTGGCTGTCCTGAGTGAAACGCGCGGTATGCCTGGCAGTGTCTTGAAACTCAAACGCGTCCGCAATTTGCCGCAGAAGTAAATCGCGCGACGAACCGGGAGTCACTCGATCTCCGTTAGTTAGGAGTGTCGAAGCCCAGCATCACCGGCTCCGGACGCAGTTCCACCCCGAAGCGCTGGTGTACCCGTCGCTGCACAAACTCTTTCAGCAGCAGCACATCGGCGGCCCTCGCGCCGCCCCGGTTAACCAACGCAAGGGTGTGCTTGCTGCTGATGGCCACCGGACCGAGGACGAATCCTTTCGCAATTCCTGCCTGCTCAATCAACCAGGCCGCCGCCAGTTTTACGTATCCCTCGCTCGCCGCAAAATGCGGCACCGGCATCGCTGAAGCCGCTGCAATCCGGGCATACTCAGCAAGGCTCACTACCGGATTCTTGAAGAACGAACCCGCGCTGTGGCTGTCTGCATCATCCTTATCGAGTACCATGCCCTTCGTTCGACGGATCGCCAGCACGGCTTCGCGTGTATCGGAAAGTGTTGGAGCTATGTCGCTTGCGCCATCATTGCTGAAGCATCGCTTTAAGTCAGCATACGCAACCTTCGGCGGCCCGCCCGGTTGCAAAGAGTAGTCCACACGGGTTACAACGTAGCGGCCCAGATCGCATCCATTGAAGCGGCTCTGCCGGTAGCTGAAACCACAAGCCTCTTTGTCGATTTCCACCGGCTCTAGCGTCGCCGTATCGATCGCGCAAACTCGCACAATTGTCTCCGAGACATCCTGCCCATAGGCACCTACATTCTGTACCGGAGTACCGCCCACAGTTCCCGGAATCCCGCTGAGGCACTCCACTCCCGCGCAGTTGCCCTCTACCGCGCGCGCCACGAACGTATCCCAATCCATGCCCGCACCGGCCGAGAAGACTCGTCTGTCGCCGCAGTCACACGTGTCAATGCCGCCGATCGCCATATGCAGCACGAGGCCGGCAAAGCCCGCGTCGCTCACCAGCAGATTGCTGCCTCCGCCCATTACAAATGCCGGAATCGAACCCGCGCGCGCCCACCGCAGAGTCTCAATTACTTCGTCGTCACTTACTGGCTCGGCAAAATATTTTGCGTTCCCGCCCACCTGCAACGTCGTGAACGGCGCCAGCAGTACGTTTTCTTGGATCTTCATATTCTGCTCACATGACGGAGGATACTGCGCGTCTTCTATTGTCGCTGTGCCTGTTTCAGTAGCGTTTCCACTTCCTCATCCTGGGGATGCAGATCGTGGGCCTTCTGGAGATAGGGCACCGCTGTGCGGGTCTCGCCAGTTGAGATCAACATCAGGGCGTATTGCAGATTTTCGTCAAAGCCTTGCGGGTTCAGCGACACGGCCTTGGCCAGCGCATCCCGCGCCCCGGTCGGGTTGTTCAGCTCATAGCGCACGCGTCCCAGGTTGAACCACGATTCTGCTTCGGTAGGAGCGAGTCTTGCCCCCTGTTCGCAGTTGGCGAGCGCCGCGTCGAGTTGCTTCAACTCGCGTTGCGCCACGCATAGATTCACATAGGCCGGCCCGAACTTCGGACGCAGCCGTGTCGTGTTTGTGAACGGCCCCACGGCGTCGGCGTAGCGATGCGCATTCAACAGCAATGTCCCCAGCATGAATTGCGCATGGGCATCCTCCGGCTTCAAGGCAGTGGCGCGCTCGGCGTGTGAGAGCGCAGCGTCAGCGTCGCCGTGCTCGTGGGCATCGGAGGCCTTCTCGATCTCGATATAAGGCTGATTGCGCTGCTTCGCAAACGCTCCTGTTCCGGCGAACGCCAGCACCATGAGCAGCGTGCTCGCAATCACCCGCATCCGCCCGCGCTGTTCATAGCGGTCGGGACCGGTGGGGAAAGCCACGCCCAAAATCAATCCGGTCAAAAGTCCGCCAATGTGCGCCGCATTGTCAATGCCGCTGGCCGCGGCTCCGAACGCAAGATTGTAGAGCACGAAGAGCGCGATGCTAGTGAGGTGTCCTTTCAGCAATGCGCGGAGCTGCTGATTACTGTGCAGCAGCATCGCCGGAATCAGCGCTCCTGCTACCCCGAAGATGGCTCCCGACGCGCCGACACTCACGCCATTTCCGTGCCAACAAATGCTGCCCAGGCTGCCGCCAATGCCGCACAACAGATAAAGCAGGGTAAAGCGTGCGCGCCCGAAGAGCAACTCCGCCAGCCATCCCAGGCTGTAGAGGCACCACATATTCAGCGCGATGTGTACCAGTCCGCCATGCTCAAAGGTGGATGTGAGCAGTCGCCACCATTGCCCGCCAGCGGTCAGCACCCCGGCGTTCGCTCCCCAGTTCAGCAGAAGTTCCGGATTGAAGGTGAGGAAACTGCGGGCTTGCCACGCCATGATCAGATAGACCAGCGTGTTCAGCGCTATCAGAACGATCGTCGGCGACTCGAAGAGCTGCTGTAGTCGCCCCGGCGCTGCCGGGGCAGGTTTCATCTGTTCCGCCGAGCATTGCGGACAGAGCGCTTCACTGTCGGAGGTAGCCTCAAAGTCGCGGCCACAGTTCGTGCAGATGTTCATGCTAATTCGCTTTCGACGATGTCTTCACGGCAATCTGAGAGGGTCTCGCCCCGGTGGGAATCATCATGAACAGTCGTGGCGGCGGCGCCTGAACTTTTCTGTCCCGCCGCTTGTCCAGCAGCAGTACGGCCACGTCTCCGGAACCCGAATCGGCGACCAGCAGCATGTTCTCCGCCGGTGTCAGTGCCAGAGCATCGGGCTTCGAACCAACCTCCACCGTAGTAATCAGCTTGCGCGTGGTTGCGTCAAAGACGGCCACACTGTTGGATGCAAAGTTGCTCACATACAATGTGCCGTTGTCGCCGCTCACCAGGGTTCGCACCGGATGATCGCCAGCCAGAAAGCTTTCACTCACCTCGTCGGTATAGGGGCTCACTGCCGAGATCGTCTGCGCCTCATAATTTGATACAAAGATTTCGCCGCCATCGGGCTTCATCCCCAGGTCCACGGGTGTCCCGCCCACCTGGAGTAGCGCCTCGACGCGTCCATTCTTCAGGTTCACTGATGCCACCTGGTGCGAACCCGAGCAGCCGACAATGGCCTTGGACGCATCCGGCAGAATCACCAGTGAGTCCGGGGTTCTACATACATGCAGGGTTCCGCGAACCTTCATCGTCGTGCCATCGATCAGGGTCACAGAATCATCGCCGCGATTGGCCACGGCCACGAACTTGCCATCCCCGGAAACCCGCGCAATCCCTGGCTGCTCTCCCACCGCAACTTGCCCGATCACGCGATGAGCATCCAGATCCAGTGCTGTCACCGTGTTCGATCCCGCATTGGCAACCCAGCCGCGCTTTCCGTCGGTGGTTACGGAAATGGTATAAGGGCTTCTGCCCACGCTGATGCTGCCCGCAACCTGGTTGCTTGCACTGTTGATGACACTCACTGTGCCCGAGTCAGTGTTCACCACATACACTTCATCTTTGGTGGGACTGGCGGTGACGCCCGTAGGATTGTTTCCCGTGGTGAGTGTCCGCACGATCTTCAGGGTTGCCAAGTCCAGCACGCTGACCGAATTGGAGCCAGAGTTCGTAATGTAGGCAAAGCTGTGTGCCGGTTCGCTGTTGTGTTTGCTGCAACCGGCCAGCATCACCATGGCTCCAAGCACAAGGCCGGCAACCCGCCGGCCCGTCACACCCTTCCTTCGAAGCTTCACGAGCGTTCCGCCACTGGTTTGGTCGCTGCGCGCGCTGGCTCCGGGCTCAGGGTGCGATGCACCACAGGAAGAATCTCCCGCAATTGCGACATCAGCGTCGCAAACTGGTCGGGGTATAGCGACTGTGCTCCATCGGAGAGTGCGTGGTCGGGATCGTGATGCACTTCAATCATCAGCCCATCGGCTCCTACCGCTGCGGAAGCCAGTGCCAGTGGCGTCACCCGGTCGCGCTTGCCTGTGCCATGGCTCGGGTCGGAAAGTATCGGCAGATGGCTCAGCTTCTGCGCCGCCGGAATCACGCTGAGGTCCAGTGTGTTGCGGCTATGATCCGAAAATGTACGCACGCCGCGTTCGCAAAGCACTACGTTACGATTTCCCTCGCTCATGATGTATTCGGCTGCCATCAGCAGTTCTTCCAGGGTCGCGCTCAGCCCACGCTTCAGCAACACCGGCAGCGGAGAGCGCCCGGCCCGCTTCAGCAGCGAGAAGTTCTGCATATTGCGCGCGCCAATCTGAATCATGTCAGCGTAATCTTCGATCGCTTCCATCGCCTCGGTGTCCACCGCCTCAGTCACAATCAGCATGCCGAAGCGCTCGCGCACTTCCGCCAGAATTTTCAGTCCTTCTACTCCCATGCCCTGAAATGCGTAGGGCGAGGTGCGCGGCTTATATGCGCCGCCACGAAACAGCGTCGCGCCTGCCGCGGCAACCTTCTCGGCAACATTCAGGGTTTGCGAGCGGTTTTCCACCGAGCACGGCCCCGCGATGATCGCGAACTCCTGGCCCCCGATCGTGACGTTGGAGTTAGGAAATCGCACCACCGTGTTTTCCGGCTTGGATTCGCGACTCACCAACTTGTAGGGCTTGCTGATGCGGATAATTTCCTGTACGCCCGGAAGGTCTTCGAATCCGCAGGTTTCTATCCCACTCAGGTCGCCGGTTACGGCCACCGCGTAACGTTCCGTACCCTCTACCGAGTGTGCCCGGAATCCCAGGGCTTCAATTCTTTCGCAAATGGCGCGAATTTCGTCCGGCGTGGCATGCGACTGCATTACTACCAGCATGGTTCCCTCACAGAAGTTGTATTAGCCCGGTTGTATTAGCCCAAGTCCCGCGGTTGCGGAAGCCGGGTTAGCGAAGCCCCCGCGATCGGGGTACGCGCGCCGTCGGGCGTGTTATTGCTCCCGCGCCGTAAGCCGTTGTCGGGCGGCCTGCGGCGCGGTAGAAAGTTCTACGCTAGCTCCAACTCGATTTTCTTCGCGGCGGCGTCCAGTTTCACAATCCGGAAGCTGCGAATCTGCCCGGCGCGCACTGCCTCAGGCTTGGCCTCGCTGCTCGGACCGCCCTTCCACTTCGCATTGAGCATGGCGCTGAGTGATGACATGTCGACCTTGTTGCTGGCAACCTTGGGCTCTTCCTTCGCCGCCGGTGCAGCGGCAACCCGGCACGTCGCGCGGATGCCTTCTCCCAGTTCGACCCGCTCCCCGGATTCCTCCATCAGACGTCCGGTAACCACGTCGCCCACCTTGTGTTCGGCGATGTATTCATCCAGACCAGTCGGAACAAGTTGCTTCATGCTAAGCCGCAACTGCCGCTTTTCGAGATCCAGTTCGAGCACCTGGGCCTGTACCACCTGCCCAAGTTTCAAAACGTCCTGCGGATGCTCAATGCGCTTCTCCGCACTGATCTCGCTGACGTGCACCATGCCTTCAACCCCCTCTGCAAGTTGCACGAAAGCGCCGAACTTGGTGATGCTGGTGACCGGACCTTCGATCACCGTGCCCGCCGCAAATTTCTGCGCTGCCTGAGCCCAGGGATCGCCCAACGCTTGCTTCAGTCCCAGCGAGATGCGCCGTTCGCCCGGACTCACGCCCAGAATTACGGCTTCCACAGTCTCCCCGGGCTTGATCACGTCGCTGGCTTTCTTCACCTTCTTCGCCCACGACATTTCTGAAAGGTGAATCAACCCTTCAATGCCCGGCTCCAACTCCACGAACGCTCCGAACTCGACCACCCGGGTTACCGTTCCCTGTACCCGTTCGCCAACCTTGTACTTCTCCGGAACCGCATCCCACGGATGCCGCTGAAGCTGTTTCAGCCCTACGGAAATCCGGTGCTTCTCAGCGTCGACCTTCAGAACCTTCACTTCCACCTGCTGGCCCACGGAGAGCACGTCGGCCGCCTTGTTCACCCTGCCCCAGGCAAGGTCGCTGACGTGCAACAGCGCGTCCACTCCGGCCAGGTCAACGAATGCTCCATAATCGGCCAAGCTGCGGACCGTCCCGCTCAGCGTGGCCCCTTCTTCAATCTCGCTGAAGCGCCGCTGCTTGTTGACGCGCTCTTCTTCTTCGGCCACGGCGCGGCGATCCACCACCACATCCTCATCGGTAACGTCGAGTTTGATGATGCGGCAGCGAATCTGCTCGCCCACCAGCTTTTCCATCGCCGTGGCGTCGCGTTCTCCACTGCGCGAGGAGGGCATAAACGCGCGCACTCCCACGTCCACGCTGAGTCCGCCCTTGATCACGCCGGTCACCGTGCCCAGGATCACAGTCTTCTCGGCAAAGGCCTGCTCCAGGGCTGACCAATCTTTCGGCAACTCCACCTTCATCCGCGAAAGCTCGTAATAGCCTTCCGGATTGCGGCCTTTCACCGAGACAAGAAACTTATCACCGACTTTTACCGTTTCGCCTGCACCCTGAAATGGCGCGAGCGGCAGAATACCTTCGGTTTTGTAGCCGATATCGAGAAATACTGACTCGGCGGAGAGGGCGACAACCGTACCTTCAAGTTGTTTATTGCCATCGGGAGCCTTGCGCGAATGCGTCTGCTCGTACTGGGCAAGAATGTCCTCAAAGGACTCGTTGGATTCGGGCGTGGGCTGGGACTCAGGGCTATACGGGTTGGACATGGAAGGTGAATGCCTCATTCTGGCGTGATGCCGATTAGGATATCATCGCGCGACTATTCCAGCGTGATGGTTTCGCCTTCCGTGCCCTATCCGCCTTCCGCCCGTGCTGCAAATCTCGTGGCATTTCGAATTTCAGCCCCAGCGCCCGCGCCATTGGGAGCAGTTGGCCGGCTTTGGCCTTGAGTCGTGGCGCGCCTTACAATCTCCTCATGCCCCGAGCCGTCAAGAAGTCCGCGACTGCCCCTGAAAGAGACATCCTCAAGCTGATTCCCGCTTCTGAGCGCAGGCCGCAGCCTTCCTCGCTCCGCATCGGCATCCACACCTCCACCGCCGGAGGCGTCGAAACCTCCGCCGAGCGTGCTTGGCGCCTGGGTTGCAACACCCTGCAAATTTTCAGTTCCAGCCCGCGCATGTGGAAGCCCTATGACATTTCGTCTCAGCAGTTTGAAGCCATGGCCCGCCTCCGCAGCGCCTACGACCTGAAGCCCCTGATGGTCCACGCGAACTACCTCATCAATGTTGCTGGCACCAACCCCGAGATTCTGGAAAAATCCGTCTCCGCCTTTCGCGCTGAGATGGAGCGTGCGATCTCGCTGCGCGCCGAATACGTGGTACTTCACCCCGGCAGCTTTCGTGGCTGCTCGCGCGACGAGGGTATCGGCAACGCCTGCCAGGCCATCGCTCGCGCGGCTGATGACCTGGACATGGCGGCCAACGGACTCACCCTGCTGATCGAGAACACCGCCGGGGCAGAGTTCTCCTTGGGATCGAGTTTTGACAGCATTGCCGAACTCATCGCCGCCCTGGCCAAGAGCCTTCCGGTCGCCGCCTGCATCGATACCTGCCACACTCACGTCTGCGGCTATGACATTGTCAGCGAAGAGGGTTACGCCGAAACCATGCGCCGGCTTGACTCCACCGTCGGCCTTGCTAACGTGCGCGTCTGGCATTGCAATGATGCCAAAGCCGCCTGTGGTTCCAAGCTCGATCGCCACGAACACATCGGCAAAGGTAGCATTGGCCTCGAACCCTTCCGCCGCCTGCTCAACGACTCGCGCCACGCGCACGCCGCCTTCATTCTGGAAACCCCCATCGACGAACCTCTCGACGATCTCCATAATGTCGAGGCGCTCAAGTCGTTAGTAGGGTAGAGAGTGGCGATCCTGCGCACGCGTTGTAAAATAAAAGCTTACCGATTGCGCAATTTGCGCCACTGACAGGGCGAACCAACACTCATGGCCGATCAGCAGAAATCCATTCAGCAGCCGTCGCCGGACTCTCCCGCCGACATCCTTGAACAACCCGCGGAAGTCCTACGTCAGACCGCCGAACCCCGCCAACGCGCCGTCGGTCGTGCGGAAGATGACAGCCGCTACAATCCCACTCCGGTTGAGCAGCGGTGGGCCGCGCTCTGGGACAACGATCTTACCCGCTATGCGCCTGAGCCGCCCTCCTGCGGCAAGCCCAAGTATTACGTGGTCGAGATGCTGCCCTATCCCTCCGGCGCCTTGCACATGGGCCACGTCCGCAATTACGCCATTGGCGACGCCCTGGCCCGCTATATGTGGATGAGCGGCCATAACGTACTCCATCCCATGGGATGGGACTCCTTTGGTTTGCCGGCTGAAAACGCTGCCATCAAGCACCAGCGTCAGCCCCGTGAGTGGACGGTCAACAATATCGCCGCCATGAAGACGCAGATGAAGCGCCTCGGCTTCAGCTATGACTGGTCGCGCGAGATCGCAACCTGCCTCCCCGAGTATTACCGCTGGAATCAGTGGTTCTTCCTCAAGTTGTTTGAGAAGGGTCTGGCGTACCGAAAGAAGAGCAAGGTGAACTGGTGTCCGAACTGTGCCACCGTCCTCGCCAACGAGCAGGTCGTCGACGGTTGCTGCTGGCGTCACGAAGACACTCTGGTCGAGCAGCGCGAACTTGAGCAATGGTCCCTCCGCATCACCGACTACTCCGAGGAACTGCTGCAAGGTCTCGACCGCATGGAGGGCTGGCCGGAGAAGGTCCGCACCATGCAGCGCAACTGGATCGGCCGCAGCGAAGGCGCCAATGTGGATTTCCAGCTCGATGGTGGCTCCGAGACGAAAATCACCGTCTTCACTACCCGCATTGACACGATTTACGGGGCCACATCCTTGCAGCTCGCACCGCAGCATCCGCTGGTCGCCGAACTCGTCGGCAACGATCCCGCCAAACTCGCCAGCCTGGAGCAGATGCTGGCCGATCAGAAGAAGGCCCGCGAAGCGGGAGACATCGGCTCCGTCGACAAAAAGGGATTCGACACCGGTTACTGTGCCATAAGCCCCTTCAACCAGGAGCGCGTGCCCATCTGGGTTGCCAACTACATCCTGATGGACTACGGAACCGGCGCCATCATGTCCGTTCCTGCCCACGACGAACGTGACTTCGAGTTCGCCCAAAAGTATGGCCTTGAGGTTCGGATTGTCATCCTGCCGCGCCGCGAGCAGGAGCCGCCGGAACCAGGGCAGCCCGAGTCTCCGGTACTTCCTTTTGTCGCCGAGGATTCGCTGCTCATTAATTCCGGTCCCTTCAGTGGTCTCGCCTGCGAAGAAGCACAAAAGAAGATGGCTGAATATGCTAAGCTGCATGGTTTCGGAAAGGCAACCATCACTTATCGCTTGAAGGATTGGGGAATCTCACGCCAGCGCTACTGGGGCACTCCCATTCCCATCCTCTACTGCGAAAAGTGCGGACTCGTTCCGGTGTCGGAGGATCAACTCCCGGTCCTTCTACCGGAGAACGTTGAGATCACCCTCGCCGGTGGTTCGCCGCTCACTCGGGTCAAGGAGTTCTACGAAGTCTCATGCCCCAAGTGCGGAGGCATTGCCCGCCGCGAATCCGACACCATGGACACCTTCGTGGATTCGAGCTGGTACTTCTATCGCTACACCAGCCCAATTTCCACCGCACCATTTGATAGCGAAATCGCCAACTACTGGTTCCCCATGGATCAGTACATCGGCGGCGTCGAACACGCTATTCTGCACCTGATGTACTCGCGATTCTGGACCAAGTTCATGCGTGACATCGGCCTCATTCATAACGATGAGCCCGCCGCACGCCTGTTCACCCAGGGTATGGTCATCAAGAACGGTGCCAAGATGTCCAAGTCGCTCGGCAACGTCGTATCGCCGGATGACATGGTGGCGCGCTACGGTGCCGATGCCACGCGTCTCTACACCCTTTTCGCCGCGCCGCCGGATCGCGATCTCGACTGGCAGGATCAGGGCGTGGAAGGCGTCTATCGTTTTCTCTCCCGCCTCTATCGCTTCATCACCGAGCACCCGGTTCGCCTCGCAGACAGCGAGTCCCGCGACTACGATGTCTCCACGCTCGCGCCGGACGCCCGGAATGTGCTGCGCAAGTTGCATCAGACCATCCAGCGCATCACCGATGATTTCCAGGGACGCTGGCACTTCAACACTTCGGTGGCGGCCATGATGGAGCTGCTCAATGCCTGCATGGTGAAACAGGAGCTCTTCTCAGCCAACTCCAAGGCGCCGAAAGCCTTCCGCGCCGAGGTGCAGCGCAACCTCGTCCTGCTGCTCAACCCTTTTGCTCCCTACCTTGCTGCCGAACTCTGGTCCACCCTCGGGGAAGATCCCAACGCGCTGCTGCGTCATCCATGGCCGCAGGCCGATCCTGTGCTGGCCAAGGAGGATGAGGTGGAGATCGTCGTCCAGTTCAACGGCAAAGTGCGCTCGCGCCTCATCGTCGCTCATGATGCCGAGGACAATGCCGTCCGCGAGGCCGCGCTTCAGGATGCGAAGGTGAAGGAAGCTCTCGATGGCAAGCAAATAGTCAAAGTCATCGTCGTCAAGAACAAGCTGGTCAATCTGGTCATTAAGGGCTGATACAGCCGACCGAGTACGAACCACGAATTGCAAGTCCCTCACTGCCCGGAGCGTGCCGTCCGGAGCAGCGAGGGAACTCGTTGTTGTTCTTTCGCCCCTGCTCTTACCTTGAAACCTTGAGACTTGCGAAACCTTGAAACCAGCTTCTTGCGCTATCCTTTCTCCATGACCGCCGACGCCAATCGTGAGGGCTTTCGCGTACTACGCAGCGAGCCGGCTTTATTTGCCATGGAACTCCTCTGGCGCTGGAGCTTCGGACTCGGTCTGCTGGCGTTGTCGTTCTTTGCCTACGCACATCTGCGGCAGGCCATCCTTCTCTCCGACGCGGATCAGGCGGCCCTCAATGGGCAGGATCCATTCACCTTTGCCGCCACGGCCGCCGACCTCATCTCTGGAGCGCTGCCGCTGCTGCTCAAAGCCTTCGCCCAGGTTTTCGGCGTGGCCGCCGTGCTCTGGATCGCCGCCGCCGCCCTTGGCCGCGGAATCATTACCCGAATCCTCGTGCGCCGCTTTGCCGCCGACTCCGGTCTCACCATTGCTCCCGATGCGCCGCGCTGGACCTCGTTTGCGACTCTCATGTTCGTCCGCGTGCTGATGCTCCTGATTCTCGTCATCGGGTATCTCGGAGGATTGTTGCTTGCCTCGCTCGTCAACGGCCCCGGACAAAATCCTCTCGCTTCCGCGCTCATCATCTTCGCCTCGCTGGCTGCCTCCAGCGTGCTTTGGAGCTATGTCAACTGGGTGCTTTCGCTGGCGCCAATCTTTGTGGCGCGCGATGCACTCTCGGCCCTGGGTTCCGTGGTCGCCGCCATTGGCTTTGTCCGCCGCGGCCACGCGCGCCTCGCGGCCATAGCTCTCTGGAACAGCACGTTGCGCGGAGTCGCCGCCACCGTAATTTCCCTCGCGGGAATTTCCACCGTAGCACTCCACCTCGCGTTTCCGCCCTGGGCCATCACTGTTTTGCTCGTGCTGGAGACGCTGGCGTACTTTTTGATCTCCGATATTTTTCTCCTTGCCCGCCTCGCGGCCTATGCCTCGGTCGCGGCTCGCGAACTGATTTTGCCGCAGTCACTGCAGGTTCCTCCAGACTGTTCCGGAACCACGATGCGGTAATCGCTTTACAGCCCGCCCCCAATTCTGCGAACCTTGAGTGTGGAACACACTGCGCTTCCCTCCATCGTTGTCCTGGACTTCGGCTCGCAATACACGCAACTCATCGCGCGTCGTATTCGCGAGCAGAACGTCTTCTCCGTTGTCCTGCCCTGTACGGCTAAGCTGCAAGAAATTCGCAGCTACAATCCTGTCGGCATCATTCTCTCCGGTGGCCCCTGCTCGGTCTATGACGTCGACGCACCCCCGGCTGATCCCGATGTGCTCAACCTCGGATTGCCCGTGCTCGGGATCTGTTACGGACTCCAGTTCATGACCCACACCCTTGGAGGCACGGTCCATGCCGCCAGCAAGCGCGAGTACGGCCACGCCGAGGTCTCGGTTCTGGAAAGCTCTGCGCTGTTCAGCGGCCTGCCGGAAACGCTCTCCGTCTGGATGTCGCACGGCGATGAGGCGGATAAACTCGCGCCCGGCTTCCGGCTCATTGCACGTACGTCGAGCGCCGTGGCGGCCATTGAAAACGTTGCCGCTGGCTACTACGCCGTGCAGTTCCATCCTGAAGTGCACCACACCAAATTTGGCACCAACCTTCTGAAGAACTTCGTCTTCGGCATCTGCAACGCGCAGCCATCGTGGACGCCGCGAAAGTTTATCGATTCGACCATCGCGCAGATCAGAGAAACCGTGGGAGAAGGCCGCGCTTTGTGCGCCATCTCGGGTGGCGTGGATTCCAGCGTTGCCGCAACCCTGGTGCATCGTGCCATCGGAGAACGCCTGACTTGTGTCTTCGTCAACAACGGCGTATTGCGGAAGGACGAATACAGCAAGGTTCAGCACAATCTCCGCACCAAGCTCAAACTGAACATCGATGCCGTGGATGCCACCGATCGTTTCCTCTCGAAGCTCGCCGGTGTTACCGACCCCGAGCGCAAGCGGAAGATCATTGGCAACGAGTTCATCGAAGTGTTCGACGAGGAATCGCAGCGTATCAAGCGCGAGTACGGCGAGGTGCAATGGCTGGTGCAGGGCACGCTCTACCCTGACGTCATCGAATCGATCAGTGTTCGCGGCCCTTCGGTCACCATCAAGAGTCATCACAATGTGGGCGGACTGCCCGCCAAGATGAAGCTCAAACTCATCGAACCGTTGCGCGATCTCTTCAAGGATGAAGTGCGCCGCATTGGGCGCGATCTCGGTATGCCGGACGAAATGCTGCAGCGTCAGCCGTTCCCCGGACCTGGTCTGGCGGTGCGCATCCTCGGAGAAGTTACGCCCGAGCGTGTTGCCTTGCTGCAGGCAGCCGACGATATCGTGGTCACCGAGATCAAGCGCGCCGGACTCTACGAGCAAATCTGGCAATCCTTCGCGGTGCTTCTGCCGGTGATGTCGGTGGGTGTGATGGGCGACCAGCGCACCTACGCATACACCTGCGCAGTTCGCGCCGTTACCAGCGAAGACGGAATGACGGCCGACTGGGTGCCTCTGCCACACGAGGTGTTGAAATCAATATCGAGCCGAATCGTGAACGAAGTCACTGGAATCAATCGCGTGGTTTACGACATTACCTCGAAACCTCCCGGAACTATTGAGTGGGAATGACGCAAGGTAGTTACCTACGTTTCGTCTGGGTATGATTTTCTGTTGGTTCGGCACAGCTTCCTGGATTATTGTTTAGAAAACACACGCGGCCTTCCGTTAAGGCGGGAGCATGCGCGGTGCCTGCTCTGAAACTATGATTACCGAGAGAGGTCTTGATTTATCGACGATGAACGGCGCAGATGAACAACTGGAACCGGCGGACGGCGGAAGTCTTTGGAAGGGCGTCGGCCTAGCCATGCTGTGCCAATTTGCGTATCTGCTCTTCATCTCCGGGCTCTCCTTTCCTGAGGTGCGCACCCTCGGATATATGCTGTTTGCGCTGCTCCAGTTTGCTTATCTTTTTCCGCTTGCGGTGTTCTTTCAGAAGCGTAATCAGGGAAACACATCGAACGGAATCATCATCGCGGGTGCGGTGGCACTGCTGGTGGCGGGCATTTGGTTTGGCTACGCTGCCTTCCACGGCCAACTGCCGTCGATCAATAACAATTGAGAGTGAGAGCGTGATTGCGTTCAAGCTGAACGGTTCAGCTTAGTCGCTACGTTTGTACTGCTACGCTCGACTACCCTGCGGCGAATCCACAACAGGAAGATCTGGTTTATTTTGCACCATGAATGGTGCAAAATAACTCAAACCATTGACGCTTGAGTCAATGGGGCGACTACCGGTGGTTACAAAGTGGTGAATCGTCTTCCAGGGGATTAATGTTTCAGTCAACTTGAGCCCGGCGAGGGTGACACATGAGTGAATCGTTTGACGTTTCACGTTACCTCGGTCCGTGGCACACTGCTAAAGTAACTTCTGTTCTCACGGACAATCATGGCTCAATGCATTCGTTGTGGTCGCACGCTTTCCGGGTTCACGTTCGGCAAAAAACTTTGTGGCTGGTGCAAGCAGCATGAAGCGGCACAGCGCGGCGAGGACTCGCCGTATCAACCGGTGATGGCGACGCCGTGGAATCGTCGCGAGGCGACAATGCCGATGCTGGTTACGCAGGCGATTTTCGGCATCAACGTCGCGGTCTTCGTGGGGATGCTGCTCTCCGGGGCTTCGCCGTGGAGTCCTTCCGGCGCGAGCCTGCTGGCGTGGGGCGCAAACTACGGGCCTTACACACTGACGGGGCAGTGGTGGAGGCTTCTCACCTCCTGTTTCGTGCACATCGGCATCATTCACATTGCGTTTAACATGTGGTGCCTGTGGATGCTCGGTGGGATGGCGGAGCGGCTGTATGGACGCTTTACATTCGCATGTGTCTATGTTCTGTGTGGAGTCTCGGGGAGTCTCTGCAGCGTGTGGTGGCATCGCGCACCCACGCTCAGCGCGGGTGCATCCGGGGCCATCTTCGGCATCGCCGGAGCGGTGATCGCATCGCTGAAACTGGGCGAGTTCGCCTCCGGCGAAATGTCCCAGAGCACGATGCGGAGCCTGATTGCGTTTGTGGGATACAACGTGGTCTTTGGCCTCATCAGCGGCAGCACCGACAACGCCTGCCACGCCGGAGGGCTGCTGTGCGGGCTCGTGCTGGGAGCACTGATTGCGAAGGTTGCACCGGGCGACCGCCCGATACCTCGCCTCGGGGTGCTGATGGTAGTGGCCGCGGCGTTGTACGCAGGAATGTTTACCTTGCAGCGCAGCCGCGCCTATCCCTATTACCTGATGCGCGCCAGCGAGCAGATCGAAGATGGAAAGAGCGACGCGGCGATTCCGTTGTACGAGGCGGCGCTGAAGCTTCGTCCGGATTCGGCAGGCGCTATCCATTATGAACTGGGGCGGGTGTACTGGGAGAAGAAGGACTATGCGTCGGCCGAGCGCGAGTTGCAAAAGGCGCTGGAGATGCACCCCACGGACGAGGCGATACTCTACCAACTGGGTGGGGTGCGACTGGAGGAACATCATTTTGCCGATGCGCGGCAGAGCTTTGCGCAACTGCTTACGATGAATCCACAGAGCGCCGAAGCCCATCTTGGCTTAGGAGTGGTGGCGTTTAACGGTGGCGACTGTGCAGGCGCGCAAAGCGAATATGCCGAAGCCGAGCATCTGAATCCGCAACTCGCCGAGGTCCACGCCCGGCAGGGGGCTTGCCTGATGCGGCGGAAGGATTATGACGGAGCGATTGCCGCCTTTCGCAAGGAGATCGAAGTCAGCGGCGACGATGAGGCTTCCGAGCGCTCTCTTGCCGAAGCCTACACTGCGAAGGGCATGACGGCGGAAGCGGAAGCCGCAAATCAACAAGCGGAAAAGCTGAAGGCAAAGGGCGCTCAGGAGTAAGCTGCTGCGGTCGCGAGTAAGCCAACAGCAGCGCTTGCATTGGCAGCCCGCCTATTCCGAAATCGATTGCGGCACGCTGACTAGTAGCCGCACAGGACGTGCGGTTCGCGGCGGTACGGGTGTGGTCAATTCAAGTGTTGGGGAGATTCTGCCGTTAGAAGGCTTGAGGGAGAAGCTGGCCGGGAGCACCAATGCATAAGATTGCCACATTGGCAGATGCGGGATCGATCGATACTAGCAATTGGGAAGAGTTCCTGTGCACGAGCGCACAGGAAGTCTTCGAGATGATGATTGGTATGCCGCTAGAGCGATGCGCTGTCACTTCGCCATACCACGCCGGAGAGTTTACGGCCGTCATTGGAATGGCCGGTGCGCTCAATGGAGTTTTTGCGATCCGTTGCGATGAGCGGACGGCGTGTGGACTGGCGTGCGGAATGCTAGGCGTGGATGAGAAAGAGGCGCGGGCCGAAGTGTGGGACGCGCTGGGCGAAGTCTGCAATATGGTGAGTGGAAATTTCAAGGGCAAGACAGGCAAGGCGGGAGAGATGTCTGTGATCTCGGTCCCGACGGTGATTCGCGGACTTGATTACAGAGTGCGGCCGCTGATCAACGGCTCCGTTGTGGAGTGCCTGTTGCAGACCGGAGATGGAATGATTCACCTTCGCCTGGACTACAAGCTGGGGTAGCGCAGGCGCTGGGCCGTAAAGAGGGCGGCTATGAAGTACGTGAAGAATGGAAGCGCGCCAACTTGGCTGAGTTGGCGCGCTGATTTTTTTCGTGCTAGTTGAGGAAGAAAGTGCGATAGAGAGTATCGCGCTGGACGGGGCGGAAACCGGCGTCGCGGATGATCCGGCGCAGTTCTTCTTCGGTGGTGCAGTTGGTGGTGCCCGCAGCCTTGACCACGTTCTCTTCCAGCATGACCGAACCGACATCGTTGCCGCCGAAGCGCAAGCCCATCTGGCAAACCTTCAACCCCTGGGTGACCCAGCTTGCCTGCACGTTGGGAAAGTTGGAGAGGAAGATGCGCGAGATCGCCAGGGTCTTGAGGTATTCGACCGCGGTGGACTCAGGCCAGCCACGGCCACCAAGTGCGGTGTGTTTCGGCTGGAAGGTCCAGGGAATGAAGGCGGTGAATCCGCCGGTCTCTTCCTGCAGGTCGTAGACGCGCTGAAAGTGGTTGACGCGATGCGCCTCGGTTTCGCCCACGCCGAACATCATGGTGGCGGTGGTCTTCATGCCAAGTTTGTGGGCGGTGCGGTGAACGTCGAGCCAGTCCTGGGCGGTGCACTTGAGGCGAGCGACCTTGGAGCGGACCTCGTCGTCGAGAATTTCCGCGCCGCCGCCGGGGATCGATTGCAGTCCGGCATCCATGAGGCGGCGAATGGTTTCTTCCAGCGTGAGGTTGCTGAACTCGGCGATGCCAATGATTTCGCTGGCCGAGAGGCAGTGCAGATGCACCTGCGGGAAGCGCTGCTTGATGCCGCGGAAGAGAGACTCGAACCAGTCGATTTTGAGATCAGGATTGATGCCGCCCTGCATGAGCACACCAGTCCCGCCCATTTCGACGGTTTCGGCGATCTTGTCGTAAATGGTTTCGAAGTCGAGGAGGTAGCCTTTTTCGCGGCCCGGACCTTTGACTGGCGCATAGAAGGCGCAGAAGGAGCAGTACTCGGTGCAGATGTTTGTGTAATTGATATTGCGATCGATGATGTAGCTGACAATGCCGTCGGGATGAAGCTTGCGGCGGATGGCATCGGCTTCCATGCCGATACCGATCAGATCATCGGAGCGGAACATATCGAGAGCTTGTTCGTGGGTAAGGCTCATACGAACTTCATGATATCAGCAGGCCGAGCTTCGAGGTTCAAGAGTTGAAGCAAGACAGGTGCCCTACTTGTCTGACGGCGGGGCACCTGAGCGCAGGATTGCTATTTCGCAGCGGTGGTACTGGAATTGCCGGCGTGCGCGATAATCTTGTCACTGATCTTGTTATAGGTAGGCTGGTTGACAATCTTGCGGGTGAGCAGGTCACGCTTGGTGTGATAGGGGCGTCCGGCGATGATCTTGGTGGAGATGGCGTCGCCCACGCCATCGAGTTTCATGAGGTCCGCCTTGCTGGCGCTGTTGATGTCAATCTTGCCGGTGACTTTGTCGCTGACGGCTTTGGTGCCGCTCACGGTGGCGGAGCCGACACTCTTAGCGGCGTCCTTGGTGGCGGTGCCGGCGCTCTGCATGGAACTCTTGGCCTGGTCGCCCTGGGTCTGGGCGTACGCGATGCCTGGCAAAGTGATGAGGGCGAGGATGAGCAGGATACTGAGGGCGCGATGTTGCTTCTTCATTGCGGGTTACTCCTTACAAGGAAAATTGAACTAGGTGATGAGATGGCTGTAACAGGGACTATGCTGCCCGGCGCTGCGGCTGATTGGAAACTTCGGTGGTGCGACGGCGACGTTCGCGGATATAGAACCAGAGCGCGACGGCTCCTGATATCACGCCAAGGGCGGCGACGGTCCAGAGCGCAGGCTGGTAGTAGCCGCGGAGCCAATGAAAGATGTTGTGTCCGTAACGTTCCGTGATCCAGGCGACGAGGCCGAAACGGACGAGACGTCCAAAGGTCCACGCCAGAAGGAAGCGGTGCCATGGATATTGTAAGGCACCGGCAGCTAAGACAAAGGCGGAAGCGGGCGTGGGAGGGGGAGCCACGGCGCCCACGAACATCGACCAGAAACCCCAGCGCTGGAAGGCGGCAAAAACTTTCTTGGAACGGCTTGCGCCGAGCCTTCTTTCGAGCGCTTCCTCGCCACCCCGGCGGCCTAGCTGAAAGCTCGGCCAAGCGCCGAAGACCGAACCGGCAGTCGCCATCAGGGCGTAGTACCACCAGAGATCTTTGTGTGCGGCGGTGAAGACGATGAGCAGAGCATCGAAGCTGCCCGGTGCAGGAATTACGGACATATCAACCAGGCCGAGAGGAAAGAAGGCGATGGCACCAAAGCGGCGCACGACGATCCAGAGCGAATGAACGAAGGGCGCAAGCAGAAGTGTCATGTGCATTAGACGTGGAAAGCGCGTGCAGGGTTCGAGAGGCAAGCTGGATTGCATCGCGGCCTTTGAAACTTGAGACATTCATATTCCGGTACAATCAAAGACCGGGATGAATGCCAATGGATGCTGGTGCATCGTGCGGCTTCCGGTAACATCCAATTCACCAAGATTGCCGACATCCTGCAAAGGGAAGGGCCTACATGCTTGAGTTGTGTATGGAGCTGGATCAGTGAAGACCGAATGTATGCCGTTCACGGCGATTCCGCACAGCTCACGGCTGTTCCTGGATTTCGTGTTTCAGTACGAGAAGGTGGAACGCTTCTACGCCCACCGGCCACACGCGCAGGCGGTGCTGGAGTATGCGCGGCGATTGGAGTTTCCCGCGGAGCGGCGGGCTCGAGTTGCGGACGTGCTGGAGAAGCAGAACCGCCGATGGGGCGCGTCGGCCGCCGCACTGGCCTCGATCGAGAAGTTTCGTCAAGGCGCGGTTGTCTGCATCAGCGGACAACAGGTAGGAGTATTGGGCGGACCACTTTACTCCGTACTGAAGGCGGTTTCAGCTCTGCAGATGGCCGAGGAACTCTCGGCGCAGGGGATTGCGGCAGTTCCTGTGTTCTGGCTTGCCACCGAAGACCATGATCTGGCAGAGATCGCCAGTGTGACCATTCCGAACGGGTGCGAGTTGGAGAAGCTGACGGCAGCAGGTCCGAATGGGACGGAAGCTCCGGTGGGTTCGATTGCGCTGGATGCGCGGATCGAAGCGATCGTGGAGCAGGCGACGGCAGTGCTGGGGCCAGGGTGGGTGAGCGAAGCACTACGCGAGAGCTATCGCGTAGGCGAGACCTATGGCTCGGCATTTGCACGACTCTTTACCCGGATACTGGCCGGCACCGGGATGGTACTGGTCGATCCGCTGGACGACGAACTGCATACGATTGCGCAGCCACTGTTTACGGCGGCGGCAGAACGCGCGGAAGAACTCGACCAAGCTCTGCTGGAGCGTGGCACGGCTCTGCACAAGGTGGGGTATCACGAGCAGGTGCGGGTGACGCCGGAGTCGACCTTGCTGTTCTCGCTGGAGAACAACCGGCGCACGGTGTTGCATCTGGCGGGCGATGGCTTTATGTTGGGGGCGCAACGGATATCGCGGAGCGAAGTGTTGGGGAGGATTGGCGCGCATCCGGAGCAGTTCAGCGCCAACGTACTGTTGCGGCCCGTGGTGCAGGACTATCTGTTTCCGACGGCGGTGTACTTTGGCGGACCGGCAGAGTTGGCGTATTTTGCGCAGGCAGGAGTGGTGTATGAAAAGCTGCTGGGGCGCACCACTCCGGTAATGCCGCGGCTTTCGGCAACCATCATCAGCCCGGCGATGAGCGATCTGCTGGCGCGCTACCGGCTGAGCTTCAGCGATTTGTTCCACGGCAGCGAACGCGTTTGCGAACTGCTCGCCTCGCGAGTATTGGCGCCGGGGCTGCAAAAAGCTTTGCACGAGGCAAAGGAGTCGCTGCAAAGCCATCTGGAGGGATTGCGGGAAGAGCTGCGGAAGTTGGACCCGACACTGGTGGATTCCGCCGCCCGGAGCGAACGCAAGATGCTGTATCAGCTCTCCAAGGTCGGCAGCAAGGCGGCCCGGGCGGAGTTGCGGCGCAACGAGGCGCTGACCAAAGACGCGCATCGGGTGGTGACCGAGCTGTTTCCGCACAAAGAACTGCAGGAACGCGTACTGCCGGGCATCTACTTTCTGGCGCAGTACGGACCGGAGCTGATTGCGGAGTTGAAGAAGGCGGCAGCTCCGCAGTGTCCGGGACACCAGATTATCCGGCTTTGAGCGCTAGCGCGACCGGGCTTTTCCTCACAGAACGAAGACTTGGGTCCGGCGGCTCTCGTTGCCGGGTGTAACTGGTGCTACCATGGATGCGCTATGTCAAAGAAGCAGAAGAATTCCGCGCCCGAAGTTGGTTTCGAACTGATGTGTCCATGCTGCGAGGCAACGCTGCGGGTGGACCCGGTAACCCGCGCGGTCATCGCCCATAAGGCGAAGCCGGTGCCTAAAACATTTGCCGATATGGAAGCGGCAGCCCGCGCCATGCGCGAGCAGGATGTGCGAAAGGAATCCATCTTCCGCCAGTCGGTAGAAGCCGAAAAAAACAAGGCCGACCTGATGGAGAAGAGATTCGCCGAGGCGGTGAAGCGGGCCAAGGAAGCGCCCGATCCGTCGAAGCCGTTCTTGCGCGATTTTGATTTGGATTAACGTGACTGAATAGACTGGACTTGCAGGATTTGGATTCGAGGATAGGCTAAACGCGAATGTTACTGCTGGGGCACCGGGGCTGTCGCGGCAAAATTATGGAGAACACGTTTGCCGCGTTCGATCATGCAATTGAAAGCGGTTGCGATGGCTTTGAACTGGACGTGCGGCGGACCTCAGATGCGGTTCCGGTGATTTGGCACGACGCCCGGGTGCACGGCCATTTCATCTCGCGGCACGGCTTCGGCAGTCTCCGCGAACGGTGCTTGATGGCAGGGCGGTTGCGGCGCCGGCGGGTGATCGAACTCTGCCAACTGGAAGAGGTGCTGGCGCGCTACGCGCACGTTGGCTGGATGGATATCGAGCTGAAAGTGCGCGGACTGGAAGCGCAGATCGCCGGGTTGGTGCGGCGCTATCGTCCGGCGCGGGGATTTGTCATCTCATCTTTCCGGCGGCCAGTTCTGCTGGACCTTCATCGCATTGATCCTTCATTGCCGCTGGCCTACATCTTCGACCGGATGCCGCGGGCGAAGGTGTGGAGCGATCTGCCCATTCAATTTGTAAAGCCGAGCGCGCGCCTAGTGACTGCGGCACGAGTACGTCAATTCCATGCGGAGGGGATGAAAGTGCTGGTGTGGACGGTGAATCATGGGTCAGCCATGCGCCGACTGACCGACGCCGGAGTGGACGGGATGATCGGGGACGATCCGGTGCTGCTGGCGAGCGGGCGCTCGTGAAATTGCTTCTCAATCGTCATTTTCCACAAAGAAGTGCAGAGTGCCCATAATGAAGAATCTAGCTCTGTCGGTCCTGGCGATTTGCGCGATGTCGAGTGCTGCGCAGAATGCCGTTGAGACAGAATATCCAAAGGGCCTGAATCTGGAGAAGGTGAAGGTAGCGGCAACCGCGATTAAGAAAATCAGATTTCAACCAGCAACAAAGGACGGCCAGCCAGTCAGGGTAAAGATTAGAGCCATATTCGACTGCTCGCAACCATTGAGCGATACCTCGAAGCCATAGGCTTAGTCCGCAACTACGCTGCGACGCCGTTCGGTTTGAGATTTCCGGGCTTGTGCAGGAATCGGCTGCGTTCTTCTTCGAAGGCTTGAATTTCTTCTTTCATGCGGCGCTCGCTCCAGTTCAGCGCGGGAGCGATGCGTGTTGCCGCCTGAATGGTGCTGTCCTCGCTCCAATTCTGATCGAGCGCCATGGGGACGCGGCGTAGAAGAATATCGGCGAGAGTGAGGGCGTGCTCATAGGTGACGGCCTCGAGGGCCTGTGCTACGAGTTGAGGACGACCATCCACGATAGGCATGCGCAGAACGGGATCGCGCATGGCATTATGCACGATGCACATGGCGTGACGGCCATGCCAGCGGGCGATGGCTTCCGTGCTCTCCTGCGGAATTCCGGTGGAGGCATGAACCGCGCTAGCCCATCGCTCCAAGGTATTTTGCACTTCGCTGGACTCCCCGCAGGCGTTCTGTGGCGCGGGTTCGCCGTCCAGCGGATGAAGGCCCATGGTACTCGCCGTCTTATGAGCGAGCGAGTTGGCCGTGGTCAGGGTGGCCCCGAAGATGGAGAGAAGGCCGAGTGCGCCTTCATCGGCGTGATTGTGCAGAACATGGCCGCTGTCCGTGGAAATGATGCGGAGCAGGCGCCGGCCGGGATGGTAGGGGATGGGACGCACTCCGGCATAACTGAAGGCGATGTCGCCGAGAGTGAGCCCTGCTTGCGGAAATAGGGCGTTCGTGGAGGACAATAGGTATCCAATTTCTTCCGCGCTGGGTGCGACTAGCGATGGATCGCCGCGATGACTGGCTTCCGTGGTGCCGACCTGCAACATGCCATTCCAGGGAGCGATCGAAATGGGGCGACCCTTGGTGGTGCTGGCGTGAAGACCGATGGTGGGAGCGCCTTGCCAGCGGCGGAGCATGATATGCGACTCGCGTACGCTGGTGGCTAGGGGCGAGCGGGCGTTGAGACCCGTGAGGTCCCGCACGAGATCGACCCAGGGACCGGTTGCGTTGATGATCCACTCGCTTTGTACGTAACTTTCCTGCCCGGTCACGGAGTCGCGCAGGCGTACGCCTTGAATGCGGCCCTCGGCGGTGTGGATGGCGAGCACGGCAAGATGATTGCGCGCGATGGCTCCGGCGGCACAGGCATCGCGCAGCCAATCGGCTACCAGACGCTCGGGAAACTCGCATTGCGCGTCTTGATACGGATACAGCGCCCAGCGCCGAGCGGAGTCGAGCGAGCGGCGCAGAGCACCGATCTCGGGGCGAGGCGTGGCAGGAGGAAATCCGCCGAGTTTGCGGTAGAGCCATAGGGCAGCGCGAATTTCCCGGGCTGAGTAGCGGGAGCTGGGGCTGGCAGCAAAGACGAAATCCAGAGATTGCACAAGATGAGGTTGCTCGCGAAGCAGAGCCGCACGTCCCTGCAGGGACTCACGCAACATACCGAGTTTGCCTTGCTCAAGGTAGTGCAGGCCGCCGTGAACAATTCGAGTACTGCGACTGGTGACACCTGAGGCGAAATCGTCGCGCTCCACCAGAAGCACGGATCGGCGGGCTTGCGCACACTTCCGGGCTAGAGCCACGCCATTGACTCCACCCCCAAGGATGGTGATGTCAATGCGCTCGGGCAGTGGGCCGCGTCCGGGAAGGCTTTGCATATAAACAAATTGGATGCATCCGGAAAGGAATGAGTTCAGCCGGGCGGGAGAAACTCCGGCAGGGCCATGGCGCCGACTTGCCATCAGGCATCAGGGGCGTTGAAACTGTTACGCATGACAACTGGCCAGCGCTTTGAACGTGCGGTGGAGATCATGCATCGCTTGCGTGCCCCGGGTGGGTGCCCCTGGGATCGCGAACAGACCTTTGACAGCATCAAGAAATATACGGTCGAGGAGACCTACGAGGTCCTGGAGGCGATTGAAAATCGCGACTGGGAGGAACTGCCGGGCGAGCTCGGCGACCTGTTGCTGCAAGTATTGTTCTACGCGGAGATGGCGGGCGAAGAGGGGCATTTTTCCATCGACAATGTTCTCGAGACCCTGAGCGACAAGCTAGTGCGCCGGCATCCTCATGTGTTTGGTGACGTGGAGGCGGAGACCTCAAGCGAGGTGCTGAAGAACTGGGAAGCTATCAAGACCCAGGAGCGCGCGCAGAAGAGCGCGCTGGAGAAGGCCGAAGATGGGGGACCGGAGCCGCTGCTGAAGTCGGTTTCAAGCGCGATGCCAGCCTTGCTGGAAGGGCTGAAGCTCTCGAAGAAAGCCGCACACGTGGGCTTCGACTGGCCCTCGGTCGACGGGCTCTTCGATAAGCTTCACGAGGAGGCCGAGGAGTTGCGGTGCGAGGTCGAACGCATTCCGGCGCCGGGGCCACAGCCCGTAGCACGAGGCGCGGTGGGCACGGCGGTAGTGCCGCCAGAGCTACAGGGACGGCTGCAGGACGAGGTGGGCGATCTGCTGTTTACGGTGGTAAACCTGGCGCGCTATCTAAAGGTTGATCCGGAATCGGCTCTGCGGCATACGAACCGGAAGTTCCGGCGGCGCTTTGGGCATGTGGAGCGGCGCATGCGCGATGCCGGCAAGGAGTTGGGCGAGGTCTCGCTGGAAGAGATGGAGCGGCATTGGCAGGACGCCAAGGGGAATGAGTAATAGGTTGAGGTATGGGAAACGCCGCCGTAGAAAGTCAACCGCAAAGTCGACCACGGGCGAACCTGCTATACCATAAATGTTGCGTGCTGAAACCAGTTGCATATAGTGTGCTAACCGATGAGATTTCAACGCAGTTCGGGGGTGCTTCTGCATCCCACCTCGCTGCCGGGGCCGTATGGCGCGGGAGACCTGGGGCCGGAAGCGTTTGCCTTCATTGAGTTTCTGGCCGAGGCGGGACAGAAGATATGGCAGGTGCTCCCGCTCAATCCCACGGGATATGCGGATTCTCCCTACCAGTGCTTTTCAGCGTTTGCCGGGAATCCGCTGCTGATCAGTTTGGACCGGCTGGCGGAGCAAGGATGGTTGAGCCGCGACGATCTGTCCGCTGTGCCCGATCTATCCACATCGTCGATCGATTACGGTACGGTCATCCAGTTTCGCTTTACGTTGCTGCGGCGGGCGGCCGCGCGCTTTATTGCGACGCTCACTGGCAGCAGCAAGGCGGAGTATGAAGAGTTTTGCGCGCAGCAGGCAGCATGGCTCGGGGACTATGCGCTGTTCATGGCGGCCAAGGATGCGCATGGCGGCATCGCGTGGACCGGGTGGGAGCCTGAGTTGGCGGCGCGTCACCCGGTGGCGCTGGCACGGTGGAGCGACCGGCTGGCCGCGGAGATTGCGGCCTACAAGTTCTGGCAGTTTGAGTTCTTCCGGCAATGGAGCGAGGTTCGCGCGGGTTGCGCGCGGCGCGGCATCCGCATCATGGGCGACCTTCCGATCTATGTGGCGCACGACAGCTCGGATGTGTGGACGGCGCCGCAACTGTTCTGGCTGGACGAGCGTGGCCATCCCGTGAAAGTTGCAGGAGTTCCGCCGGACTACTTCAGTGCGACCGGGCAATTGTGGGGCAATCCCATTTATCGTTGGGAGCGGTTGCGGGCCGATGGCTACCGCTGGTGGCTGGCGCGGGTGCGCGGCGTCAGGCAGCTCTTCGATATGGTGCGGATCGACCACTTTCGCGGCTTTGAGGCGTACTTCGAAATACCGGCGGGCGAGACCACGGCGGTGAACGGCACCTGGGTAAAGGGACCGGGAGCAGAGTTGTTCGAAGCCCTGGAGCGGGAGTTTGGCGAACTGCCCATCGTGGCGGAAAATCTTGGCAACATTACGCCGGAGGTCGAGGCGATTCGCAAGCGCTTCGATTTTCCGGGGATGGCGATTCTACAGTTTGCCTTTGGAACCGATCCGCAGGGGCCGAGCTTCCGGCCGCACAACTATGAGCGCAACCTGGTGGCCTACACCGGGGGACACGACAACGACACGACCCTGGGCTGGTGGACCAGCGGAATCGCCGACTCGACGCGCAGCGAAGAGGATCTGCGGCGCGAGCGGGAGTTTGCGGGTTCGTATCTGAATTTGCGCGGCGAAGAGATCCAGTGGGCGATGATTCGTGCGTTGATGGCCTCGGTCGCCGACACCGTGCTGATTCCGATGCAGGACATATTGGGACTCGGCAGTTCGGCGCGCATGAACTTGCCCGGACGAATGGATGGCAACTGGAAGTGGCGCTACGAGCGCGAGCAACTGCGTCCGGAGATGACGTCACGACTACGGGCGCTGACTAAAACGTATGCTCGCTAGCGGGCTTAACTTTGGTTTTTTGGAGGCGAAGGCTTGGCTGCACACACAGAAAAGAGCTGGGGCGGCGTGACGATGCGCACCTGTCACACGGTGGGCGAGTTCCGGCAGGTGGTGGCGCTGCAGAAGGAAGTGTGGGGATTCGAGGACATCGAACTGATTCCGGCGCGGCTGTTTGTGGTGGGAGAAAAGATCGGCGGGCACGTGCTCGGCGCCTACGAAGGTGCGACGCTGGTCGCGTTCGCCTTTGGATTGCCGGGAGTGCGCGACCGGCACGCCTACATTCACTCGCACATGCTGGCGGTGAAAGAGACGCATCGAAATA
>Ga0181528_10000151_pt1 | contig 63837 bp, 50 predicted proteins | sample PEATcosm2014_Bin_47_FD_119742 | JGI IMG/M metagenome (GOLD analysis project Ga0181528, IMG submission 119742) | Peatland microbial communities from MTU Mesocosm Facility, Houghton, MI, USA - PEATcosm2014_Bin10_10_metaG | ecosystem: Environmental > Terrestrial > Soil > Wetlands > Peat | place...
CGCAGGCCTGGAACGAGGAGATCAATCGCGCACAAACGAAAATCAATTGGCAATTCAGCTGCAAGGACGCGCGCCGGAAGTTCGGGTATAGGAAGAACCAATTCAAGCGGTCAGAGAACTAGCGGACCTCGTTGGTTACACAATCGTGGCTGCAACGCACGTTGATGGTAGCTTCGAGGGCGCAGATTATGACAGGCCAGTCCTCCTCGACAACGGGTTGCTCTTCAAGTTCCGCACCTATCACTACCATTACGCTTACCACCCTCAAGCGATTGTTTTGGCCCAGCAAACAACAGCTGATGAATTGCGGAAAATGGGTTTGAAGCCCTTATCCGAGAAGCCGCTCACCACATACAAGCTCATAATCGACGATGAGGTGTACGATGTCTCCCGAGTTCGGTAACTCGATCCGGAGATCTACTTGGTGTTCTGCGGTCCGGCTCGTTATCGTGCAGGAGGCTCAGTAGCAAATTGGCATCTGGGGTTGAACGGCAAGTCCGCCCGCGCTGACAAGTAGGTGGTCGGCTCCCCGACCGGCTGCCGTCGTTGCGCGATGCCGAGCTTCGGCGATGCGTGCCAAGATCGATGGTGACGTTCTGCTCGACTTCAATGCGGTCGCCGCAGACCTTTGGTGCAACTTGCCGGCTCGCCACATGTAGGCTCGGATGACAACTCTGGCCGCGTGTGGATCGATGCGACCGGCGGAGACTTCATCGGCTAAATGGAGGATCTTAGCGTCTTTTGTCTCCGCCTGATCTTGCTTCGCTCGCGCGTACCTGACCTCGAAGTCTTTGTGCATTGGATCTGGCAGCCTTTTGAGCACGTTGCCCGCATCGGGCATGTGTTCATCCTTGGTGATCTGATTGAGGCTTTCGCCGGCGGCGATCCTGTCGCAGATTTCGGCGATGATTGCTTCGCTGTAGACGGAGGGCCGACCGGGACCGGCTCGTTTCGGTTTGCCGACTGTGGTGATCGGCTGACTCGATTGACGTGCGACCTGGAGGGCATTGATCGGCGCAGAAATTCTATTCGCACTTCATAGTGAAGGAGTCGAAGCTCCGCCCACCTTCGACCAATCGAAGGGCGGTTTGCCCTTGGCTTCGATTCGGTCGATCAGTTTCGTCGTCCCCATATAGGATCGAATCCTACGGAAGTTCTGGGCAGTCTCGAAGCGTTGCCACGAGCATTCGGGCGACCACGAGAGCCAGTTTTGCATTGTCGGAGGACGGCTCGCGGCCATCGTGTACGACCGAATTGCGGATTTGAAAAAGATCGCGGCAGTGATCCGCATTTTCGCGCGACAGCATCTTGTTTTGTCTAGCTGCGCTCAGGAGAGCAGCCGCCGTATCGCGGTCAGACCGACAGATTCGCCTCAGTTGTGTCTCCACCGCGCTCGCACATAACACGATACTCGCCCGATAAAACCCGTACAGGAAGGTGTTGGAAGCTTCCAAGAGTTGTGGATCTGTAAACGAAAGAGTCTCGAGTTGTTCCCATCGATCAACCATCTTGGGATACTTTCCCGCCATTTGCCTCAGGCAGAGCTTCTCGCGTGTGATCCTAACCTCGGAATCTTCTCGCACGGCTCGTTCTATAGCCGAGACATCGGCCCGACTGAACTTGACGGCCACTGCAAGGTTGCTAATCAGCTTCATCCGTTCCTGGACGGGTATCTTCGCGTTGGGCATCCAATCGTACAGGACCTCCAAGTTGCCTTGGATGAGACGGTCAATTGACGCGGGCGCCAGCCCGGCCTTCTCCATCTGTTTTCGCGCTTCATTCAGATGGTCCTGAAAACTGGTCTTATTGTCGGCAACTTGTGACCGTACCACCGATTCCGAAATGGGTCCGAGGGGTACTGGTAACGGGAAGTCGCAACGAGAGAAGTCAGCCTGGCCGTTGAAATCTGCGTATTGTGCCTGCGACCCGACAATGTAATATGCCTGATCTCCATCGGGCGTGGAGATCCGGCTCCAGTCATCCCGCAGGAGCTTTTCAGCTATTTCTTTGAACACCGGAAGCAGGCTGGGCTCCTGTCCAGATATCTCAACTGGGCTTTCCATTTGCGACTCCTAGATCCGGCTCAGTATACACCCAGACTCCATACCCAAATCCTCAGCCACATTCCGCCAATTCAAGAGCGCGCGGGTTTGCCAAAGTCTACGCGCGCGAGGATCTTATGATTCCGGACTGCGGGACCGAGACCGGGACAGCCCGACCAGAACCACCCGCAACTCATTGAATGCAGGGCGCTTGGTGCATCGAATCCAGGGACAATTCAGGAATCCTGAGACATCCGAAGCCTACTGATCCCGTCGCAGCCTTACGTGACTCCCGCGCTGCATCGCGCGCTGGAAGCCGAACTCGCCGAGAGTCGCGATCACCACCCGGCCCGACAACACGCGTAATCGCGGCATTACGCGACCGCTTCCAACTCCATTGTCGCCAGGATCGTGGGGTCGTCGGCGAAACCCAACTCGGCGAGATTCTCGCCCTCCAGGTGCAGGCCGATCGCTTCACGAATGTTGGTGGCCAGTTCGTCCAAGGTGCGCGCCTGCGTCACCACGGGCAGGTCGAGACACTCGGCGACGTACTGTGACTCTCCCCGTGTGATCCGTACCTGAATTGTCCGCTTCATGCGTGGCCCTCTCCCACAGTATGCACCAGGGCTGGACGCCGGGTGACGTGCAACGAGACAACCAGACGGCGTGCGGGTTACGCAACTTCCAGCCGCTTGAGATCTATGCGGTCGGCGCGAACTTGAGCGAGATCGTACTGCGCCTGTTGTACAAGCCAGCTTTCCGCACTGCCACCAAAGACCTTCGATAGCCGCACGGCCATTTCAGGAGAGATGCCGCGCTTCTCGTTCACCAGTTCCGAAAGCGTCGTGCGCGTGACTCCGAGGGCGGCGGCGGCAGCGGTGATGCTCAAGCCCAGAGGCTCAATGCACTGACGGAATACAAAACCTCCAGGGTGAGGCGGATTCTTCATCGGCATGTGGTCAGTCTCCTTTCAGTGGTAATCCACGTAATCGACGTCAAAGGCGTCGGGGTCGGCAAAGCGGAAAATCACCCTCCAATTGGCTCGCACCGTTACCGCCCAGAAGCCTTGCTCCCTGCCCTTGAGCGGATGAAGCCGAAAACCCGGCATGTCCATATCGGAAACCGTTCGGGCGGCATCGAGCCGCGCCAAAACATCACGCAACTTCACCGCGTGTTCGGCAATCACGCCGCGCGGGTCGTCCTCCTCGTGGAGGCGTTTCAGCCCCTTGTGACGGATCGACCGAATCAACCTTAACCGTAATGCGTTACGTAACGGATGTCAAGCAGATTGTGTCAAGTTGCACCGAATGTGCCGCAGAGCCGATTTAAGCGCAAAGAGACAGTTAGGTTCATGCCTTCAACCATCACTTCTCCCGAGTCTCAATACTCCAGCACGATTCCGGTATGCATGGCGAAGGTTGGGACCGCGAGAGCCAACACGCCTGCGTCCTGGTTGAAGGAGAGTGTCTCGTTGGCGGGGATGGTGCGCACTTTGGTGATGCGCTCGGGAACTCGAACCTCCAGCTTCGTCCCGGGAATGGGCGGAAAATCTTCGATGACGCTGACATCCCCACGCTGCAATGCCGGGCTGTAGAGCAAGTGCGCCACGTAACGGCGCTTGGCTGCCTGGTGCAACAGGCTCACTCGTCCGCTGCTCGGCAGTCCCGTCACCTTGAGCACGGGTGCGGCATCGAGCTGGTCGATCGCATTCTTAAACAGCTCGCGGTGGAGACGGACGGCGCTGGCGTAGTACAGACGGTCGAGCGGGTGCGCGAAGAAGATCACGTTGCCGTTGCGCACCACGGCCGGGAAGGCTGAATCTTCGAGCTTGTAGGGGGTGTTCGCGTGGCTTGAGTAGTGGGCGTAGGTGCGGTTGAAATAGGGCTCGCGGATCATGGCAAGCACTTGTCCCGTAGTGGGCTTGGTTCTCAAGCCAGCCTGATAGTTCAGGAACGGCGTCGAAACGACGTGTGCGCCGAGAGCGGCCTTCACAACCGTGTAATCGAACTGGTATTCGGAGGCGCCCACGTAGTCTGCGCCGACGTCGAGCAGGAAGCGGGTCTTCTTCCGATCCAAGGCGCCCGCTTCCAGCACGACCAGCTTGCCACCACGCTTCACCCAGGCCGAGATGGCAGCCGCCTGGGAATCGGAAAGGCAGGACTGGCTCGGGACAATCAGAGTCGTGAGACGGTCGAGATTCCGCTCGTCGGCCGGCACGAAATCGTAGTGCATCTCCAAAAGCATGTTGACCACGCCGCGATCGGCGTGGAAGTCGAGCGTCAACCACACGCCCAGCTTCGAGTACGGAAGTCCGCCGGGACCGTAGTCCTCGATCTTTTCGACGTAGCTGTAGGCGTAGCCGATATTGCTGTAGGTCGCGACATCCATCTCGCCGCACGGGTGCAACTGGTCGCCGAAATTGCAGGCCACGCCGTTCGAGATCATCGCCGCTGCTTCATATCGGATCGCCTCGGGCGCCTTGAAGCCGCCGAATTCGCCCCACGACTTGTGGAATTTGCCGCTCATGGCCACGACGTGCGAGCCCTGGCCGAGGTGATACTTCGCCTCGATCGGCAGCTTGTCGTAGCCGCCCCACGTCGTCGGCAGGTCTTCGAGTTCCTGCTGGGTATTCAGGTCGAAGAGCCGCTGCTCGAACATCTGGGTGTCGCCCACATGGGTCGCGGAGTTGAAATACACCGTCGCCCGCGGGTGGTAGCGCGCTACGAGAGTCCGCATCTGGCGCATGTGCTCTTTGACGGACAGCGCCCAGCTCGTGATAACGGCGTCCTTGTCCTCCAGATTCACGCCTTCCTTCTTCATGCGCGTCACGCAGGAGTCGCAATAACATTGCGTATCGCCGTAGATGTCGAACCAGAAGCCGTCCACCGGGTATTTCTGGCAGATTTCCTCCACTTGCCGCAGGATCATGGCGTGATACGGCCCGGTCGCGGCCGCGCAGAGGAACTTCCAACTGGTGTGGGGTTTGGGGTCGCTGGGTTTCGCCTTGAAGTCCCAGCCTCCGCTGGCCAGATAGGCGCCGTCTTGCGCGCGGGCGCACCATTCCGGATGGGTCTCCGCATCATTCGCCGCCCAACCGACCGTGAAGTAGATCGGGCAATTGACGCCGATCTCGTGGCAGGCGGCGATCTGGGAGCCGAGCAGGTCGAACTTGAGATTGGGATGCGTGTGCCCGACCTGGGTGGGGTAGTAGCTCCAACCGTGGTGGCCCTTGGCAAAGATGTTGATGTGGTTCACATGGCCCGAGCGGAGCGCGTCCTGCCACTTTCCCTTGTCGAACCGCTCCCCGATCCCGGGGATCAATTCCGAGGTGTGGAAGTCGAGATGCACCTGGCGGTTGCGCGGAACCGGTGGCTTCGAAGCTGCCTCGCTGGGTGAAGCGGGCGCGGGCTCTTGTGCGGGTTCCGGGCTTGCTTGAGCTGCCAGTCGGGTGGCTGCTACGACGCCTGTTGCGGTCTCAAGGAGGGCGCGGCGAGTAAGATTCATACGGATTCCTTAGCGCTCTTTGCTTTCGGTATCGCGCGGTGGGCGCGCGAGAGCTAACGTAGATTCTACATCCGATGCGTCCGGGCGCCTCGCCAGCTTCCGGCTTCGCTTCACTTGAGTACAGAGCGCGGCGCTCCGTTTGATAGACTCAGCGCAACGCGCGATATCCCAGGCTCCTGGATTCGGGAAACTCCTGCGAAATCCATACGGCCGCGGCACTCCCGGCACGGCGCGTGTATGAAGGAAAGGCGAGGATTATGGTAACTGCGATCATTCTGATAAACACAATGCAGGGACGCACGCCGGAGGTCGCACAGGCGTTGAGCGACCTGGCGGGCATTACCGAGGCCTACTCCGTCGCCGGCTCGTATGATCTCGTCGCCATAGCGCGTGTGCGCGATCACGAGGAGTTGGCCGACCTGGTGTCGGGGCGCGTCCAGAAGATACCGGGCATCGAATCCACCAACACCCTGATCGCCTTCCGGGCCTACAGCCAGCACGACCTGGAAGCGATGTGGGACATCGGGAACGAAGAGCCGGCGAAGTAGGCCTCTCCCCAATCGTCCGGACGCATGGCCGCCCACCGCGAAGTTGCGAACTCCATTCCGGATTGCTGCCTGGGCTGGCAATCATCAGCTCGTGGGCCGAGCCTGTCAGGCCGAGCGCAATCTGTTACGACTTGTGCACGCGCGCTGCGAACTCCGCCCCCTGGCGAAACACTTCTTCGAGTGACCCGCTGGCCAGGTCTCCGGAGGCCTCGCTGAGTTCGTCCTGGAACTCGCGCAACGCATCGGCGATGTAGTCGCCGTTCGTCGCCAGGATGTCTTTCCAGATCTCCCAGGAACTGAGGGCCAGACGCGTCATGCTGGCCAGGCCCGGTCCCGCGGCGCTCAGCAGCGCATCGCGATCCTCGCACGCGCCCAGTGAGTGCGCCAGAGCGGTAGAGAGCATCTGCGGCAGGTGCGATGACCGCGCCACCCAGCGGTCGTGATCTTCCGCGCTGCAGATCGTCGTTCGCGCGCCGATCCGCTCCAGCCACGTGAGAAACTCGCGTGCCTGCGGGCTGTCCATTGTCGCATTGCCGTGGGGCGTGACCAGCCAAGGCCGGTCGCGGAAAAGCTGAGCCTCCGCCGCCTCCACGCCCGAACTCTCTTTGCCCGCCATCGGATGGCCGCCCAGAAAGCTGCCTTCGCCCAAGTGATGTGCACCGCGCTCGCAGATGCGCCGCTTCGTGCTGCCCGCATCAGTGACCAGCGCACCCGGCTTCAGTTTCCCGTCCAGCTTTTCGAGCGTGTCGAGAATCACGGAGACCGGCTGCGAGAGAAGCAGCAGGTCGGCCTCGGCGGCTGCTTCGTCCAGGCTCACGCCGGCGTCGATCGCGCCTTTGTCGATCGCCTTGGCAATTGTCACCGGCCGGCTCACGCCCACGATCCTGCCGGCAAACCCGGCGGCTCGCAGCGCCAGCCCGAAGGATCCACCGATCAAACCGACCCCAGCAATTGCTACTGTTCTCATCGATCCTTTCACCTGCGTTTGGGAGTTCCCTCAGCGCCGCGCCTGGGAGCGCCAGTCTCCCGACTGGCTCCCATTGCCGCTTCAGCGGCACCGCAACATCGCTCCCCCATCGGTCTCGCCGGGCCGGGACACGTTCGGCGAGGACAGCTTCTACAACTCCCGTCCCACGGCTGGCGCGATGATCTTCAACTGCGACATCAAATGCTCAAGCTGAGCCGGATTCAGCGATTGCGACCCTTCGCCCAGCAGGTTGTCCGAATCCGGTTGCACGTCCAGCAGCAGTCCGTCCGCGCCTGCAGCCACAGCCGCGCGCGCCAGAGCCGCCACCTTGTCGCGCCGTCCAGCGCCTCGCGAGGCGTCGCCAATGATTGGCAGGTGCGACAGCTTCTTCACCGTCGGAATCGCGGTGATATCGAACGTGTCGGGCGTTGACGTTTCGAACGTCCGAATCCCGCGCTCGCACACGATCACGTCGTAGTTGCCGCCCGACAGGATGTAGTCCGCCGACACCAGCAACTCCTCCACCGTCGCGCCCACACCGCGCTTGAGCAGCACCGGCCGCTGCGTCTTCCCGAGCCCGCCCAGCAATCCGTAATTCTGCATGTTCCGCGAACCGACCAGCAGCAGGTCGACGTATTGCTCCATCAGCGGCGCCTGCGATGCATCGACAATCTCGCTCACCGTCAGCAGCCCGTTTCGCTCGGCCGCATTGCGCAACGCCTTCAGCAGATCCTCGCTCAGGCCCTGGAACACGTAGGGCGACATGCGTTGCTTGTACGCTCCGGCTCGCAGAAACTTGGCTCCGGATTGCGCCACTGCCTCCGCCGAGCGCTCGATCTGCGACGCATTGTCGACGCTGCTCGGCCCCGCCATTACGACGATGCGCTCGCCGCCGATCTCCACGCCGCCGATGCGCACCACCGTACCTTCCGGCCGGAAAGCGCGGTTCGCCAGCTTGTACGGCGCGATCACCCGGTGGCATTCCTTCACGCCCGGCAGCACTTCGAACTCGGCCGGTTCGAAGTTCTCGCTCGGACCGACTGCACCCAAAACCGTGTGGACCGCTCCCGTCGACCGGTGTATCGTAAACCCCAGATCGACCAGCTTCTCTATGACGTTCTCCACCTGTTCCTCGGAGGCGCCCTGTTCCATGATGATGATCACAAAGTCTCTCCCTTGGTCTGAGCTTCGGCTTGGGCTTCGGCTTGAACTTGCGCTTGGGCCCGCTTCATGCGTTCGCGTTGCAGCGTGCGCATCTCGTCGACGATACGTTCGTAGAGCCGGCGGATCGCGTCGTTCGGCAGCGGCCCTCGATTGTTCTCGGTGACGTTTTTAAAGACCAGCTCTTCGCGCTTCGGCTCGTAGATGGGCAGCGCCGCGGCGCGCTTGATGTCGCCGATCTGGCCCGCCACATTGGCGCGCTCGTTGAACAGCGCCAGCAGCCTCAGGTCCACGTCGTCGATTGCCGCGCGCAGTTCGTCGAGTGCCGCCTGTGCCTCTTCCTGGGTCACGGTCTTCTCCCGGTCAACTCGGATAGAAATTCTTCCAGACGGGCTTCGATCGCTCCCTCGCGATGTTCGTCCACCACGCGCATAATCGCGCTGCCGACCACCGCTCCGTCGGCGTAGTGGCCCAGCGCTTCCACATGCTCTCGCTTGGATACGCCGAAGCCCACAGCCAGCGGCTTATCGGTCAGCGCGCGCAATTTGTTGCAGAGCGGCTCCACGTTCGCAGCCAGCGACGACCGCTCACCCGTTACGCCGGTTCTCGATACCACGTAGACGAACCCGCTCGAATACTCCGCCACCAGTTTCAGCCGCCGTTCTGTACTCGTCGGCGCGGCCAGGAAGATCGTGTCCAGGCCGTGCGCGCGCAGTTGATTCACCGGCTCGCCCGCTTCTTCCACGCTCACATCGGTCAGCAGCACGCCGTCAATTCCGCTCTCTCTCGCGTCCTTGGCCAACCGCGTGAAGCCATAGCTCAGCAGCGGGTTCAGGTAGCTGAACAGGACCAGCGGAATCTCGCTCCGCTTGCGGATCTCGCGCGCGATTTCGAGCACCTTGGCCACCGTCGTGCCGGCTTTCAAGGCCCGGTCCGAAGCTTCCTGTATCACCGGCCCGTCGGCGATCGGGTCGGAGAAGGGAACACCCAGTTCCAGTATGTCCGCACCGCCGCGTTCCAACGCCAGCACCAGCGCGGGGGTGCGCTCCGGAGCCGGATCGCCCGCCGTCAGATACGCTACCAGAGCCGGCCGTCCCGCGCTCTTGCATTCCGCAAATCGCCGTGCGATGCGTTGACTGCTTTCCATCGTTCTCCGTATTCCCTCATCATCAATCCTAGGGCGGACCCGCGCAGTGGGGCGGACCCCCAGGTCCGCGGCCGACCCCCAGGTCGGCCAACTAACTTCTTCTTTATCCCTCCGGCCCGTCCAACTCCGGCAAATTCTCGCGATAGATGTCCGTGTCCTTATCCCCGCGCCCCGACAGATTCACCAGGAACACCTTGCCCGTCGCCGCTGGAGCCTGCTTGATCGCCTCGGCCACGGCATGCGCCGATTCCAGAGCCGGGATAATCCCCTCCGTGCGCGCCAGCCGCGTCGCGGCCTGCAGCGCTTCATCATCGCGCGCCGATACGTACTGCGCGCGTCCCTGGTCATGCAGGTAAGCATGTTCCGGACCGATCAGCGCATAATCCAGACCCGCCGAAATCGAATGCGTCAGCGACACCTGCCCGTCGTCATCCTGCAGCAAGTAGCTATAGGCCCCTTGCAGCACGCCCGGTCTGCCGCCCGAGAGCCGCGCCGCATGATCGCCCAATCTCGCGCTCCGCCCGCCGGCCTCGACGCCCACCAGCTTCACATCTTTATCGTCGAGAAAAGCCGTGAAGATCCCGATCGCGTTCGATCCGCCGCCCACGCAGGCGAAGATCGTATCCGGCAGCCCCCCGATCCTTTCGAGCATCTGTTTTCGCGCTTCGTCGCCCGTGCAGCGATGGAAATCGCGGACCATCATGGGATACGGATGCGCGCCGAGCGCCGAGCCCAGCAGGTAGTGCGTCGAATCGACATTCGTCACCCAGTCGCGCATAGCCTCGCTCACGGCATCTTTCAGCGTCCTGCTGCCGCTATGGACGGCTACCACCTTCGCACCGAGCAGCCGCATGCGAAACACGTTCAGCTTCTGCCGACGCATGTCCTCGTCGCCCATGTAGACCGTGCAGTCGAGACCAAACAGCGCGCACACCGTAGCCGTCGCCACGCCGTGCTGTCCCGCGCCGGTCTCGGCAATGATCCGCTGCTTGCCCATACGCCGCGCCAGCAGAATCTGCCCCAGGCAGTTGTTGATTTTGTGTGCGCCGGTATGCAGCAGGTCTTCGCGTTTGATGAAGATGCGCGCCCCGCCGAGTTGCTCGCTCAACCGCTTGGCTTCGTAGAGCGGGGTCGGCCGGCCGGCATAGTTCGCCAGCAGATCGGAAAGCTCGGCCTGAAACGCCGGGTCCTGCCGCGCCTCGTAATACGCGCGCTCTAGCTCTTCGAGCGGAGCCATCAGCGTCTCCGGCACGTATCTGCCGCCGTAGGGACCGAAATGCCCTCCAGCGTCGGGCGTCATTGAACTACTCGTCTTGGGTCTACTCATCGGGCCTCAGCCTCTCGCACCGCTTGTATCAATGCTCGCACCTTCGCGGCGTCCTTCCGGCCGGGCGCGCTCTCGAGTCGCGAACACGCGTCGATGCCCCACGGCCGCACCTGGCGGATCGCCTCGGCCACGTTGTCCGGCCCGAGACCGCCGGCCAGAACGATCTTTCCCGCGAGTCCTCGCACCAGACTCCAGTCGAAGCTCCTTCCCGTGCCGCCGCGTTGCGCGCCGGCCGGCGTATCGACCAGGAAAGCCTCCGCCGCGCTGGCTTGCATTTTCTTGCTCAGTCCAGGCCCGGCCGCAAGCGCCTGCCAGAAACGGACCGTCAAGCCGGCCGCCGCGCCGTGTACTTGAGCTACATCGAGCCCGGCTTCGCGGACGACGCGCTCGATCTGTTCCGCGCCGGCATCCACAAAAACACCCACTTTTAGCGTGTTTTGAGGCACTTTTTGCACGATTCTTGCCACTTTTTCGACAGTCGTGAAACGCGGGCTGCCCGAATAGAAGTTGAACCCGAGCGCATCGGCGCCCGCCTCGACCGCCGCGAGGGCGTCTTCGACGCACGTGATCCCGCAGATCTTCACGAGTACGTGGCTCATCGCCCGGTCAGCGCCTTTAACGCCGCGCTCGGGTCGCCCGATTTCATCAGATGCTCGCCCACCAGAAAAGCCCGGAACCCGCAGGCCATCAGCCGTTCGACATCCGCGCGCGAATGGATCGCGCTCTCGGTGACCTTCAGAATCTCCCCGGGCATTCGCGCCGCCAGACGCTCCGAGGTCTCCAGCGACAATTCGAACGTGCGCAGATTGCGATTGTTGACGCCGACGATGCGCGCACCCGCTTCGAGCGCCACGTCCAATTCCGCTTCGTCATGCACCTCGACCAGGGCATCCATCCCGTAGTGCCAGGCAAGCTGCTGGAATTCGACGATTTCATCGCGGCTGAGAATAGCCGTGATCAGCAGGATCGCGTCCGCCCCGGCAGCCGCGGCTTCCACAATGTCGATCCCGTGGATGGTGAAGTCCTTGCGCAGCACCGGCAGTGCCGCCGACGCGCGGGCGATCTTCAAGTCGCTCAACGAGCCTTGAAAAAACTGCTTGTCCGTCAACACGCTGAGCGCCGAAGCGCCGCCCGCGAAATACTGCTGGGCCTGTTTGGCGGGATTGAAGTCAGCGGCGAGCAGGCCTTTGCTCGGGCTGGCCTGCTTGATCTCGGAGATGATGGCCGGCGTGACCGCTTCCAGCGCTTTGCGAAAGCTCCGCCGCTGCCCGCGCTGCGACTCGGCGTTGCGCTCCAAGCCCTTGCGCACCTTGAGCTTTTCAGCGACTTCGACGCGCTTCACTTCGACAATTCGAGCCAGGATGTCCGGAACCGCCAGTGTCATGGGGATAATCCTTCACCATAACAAACCCTGCCGCTCCAGCTTGGAAGAATCGCCCGCTCAGACCTCGATGCTTTCCAGCGTCTTCCTCGAATCAAGGAACGGCCAGCAGAGCGCCGCGAGGGCGTAGGACGCGACGAACGTATACAAATACAGGTTCCAACTGCCGGTGTGTTGCAGGATGACTCCCCCCAGGAACGGCGAGACGAAGCCGGCGAAGTTGCCCATCATGTTCATGGAGCCCGAGAGCGTGCCCGCGTACTTGCCGCCAACGTCCATGCAGGTACCCCAGGCGCAGGGCATCACGATGTCGTTACAGAAGCTGGCCAAGCCAAGCACGAGCATGGCCGGCAGCGCGGATTCAATCCGGGTGTGCAGCAGGATCAGCGCGCCCGCCAGCAGGAATCCGACCGTGCCCACCGTGCGGCGGGCGCGGTCCATGCTGCCGAGCATACGCGCAACGTGCGGCAGCAGGAAGCCGGACACGACGCAGCCAACGCCGCCGAAAGCGAGCGGGAAGAAGGCGTAGACGCTCGCCATGTTCTGGCTCACTTTGCGGTACTCGAGCAGGTAGATGGTCATCCACGTGATGTACAGGTACCACGGGTAGGTCATCAGGAAGTACTGAATCCACAGCAGCCACACCGAGCGCGAGCGCACCATCTTGCCCCACGGCACGTCGCCGTGCCGTCCGGCCATATACTGATTGCCCTTGATCAACTCCCATTCCGCCTGGTTGACGCCGCGGTGATCCCTGGGATTGTCGCGGAACCAGCGGAAGAACAGAATGGCCCAAATGAATCCCAGCCCGGAAAAAATGAAGAACGCGGCGCGCCACGGCAGGTAGGCGAAGATGACCGCGCACAGCATCGGCGTCACCGCGCCGCCCCAGCGCGCGGCCATCCACATGATGCCCTGCGCGCGCACTTTCTCATGCGGCTGGAGCCAGGTGCTGAAGGCCTTGGTCAAATTCGGAAAGCAGCCCGCCTCGCCCGCGCCGAAGAGAAATTGATTGATCCACAGCGACGTGAAACTCCACATCAGCGTCACCGACGCCGTGAAGCACGACCACCACAGTACAATCCGCATCAGCACGCTGCGGGCTCCCAGCAGGTCGCCCATCCATCCGCTGGGAATCTCGGCCAGCGCGTAGCTCAAGGCGAATGCGCCGAACACCGCGCCCATCTGTTGCTTGCTCAGTCCCAGGTCGCGCGAGATGTACGGTGCGGCCTTCGAAATCGCGACACGGTCGATGTAGGAGAGGATGGCGAGCGTGACGGCGAAGACGAGGACGTAGTAGCGCGCGTGCGACGCCTTCAGCTCCGGCTGCTCGGTAGGGACCGTTGACATGAGGTTCCATGCCATCACAGGGCGAGGGTTGAGCGCAAGACGAGAGGTTGGTTCTTATTCGTTGGAAGCGAGTCCCCGATGAGCCGGACCAGGGGGTACCCGCGGACGAGAACGTCCGCCCCACCTTGCGGGATAATTGGCCCATGCGAGTTCTTTTCATCGGGGGCACGGGCATCATCAGCACGGCTTGTACGAGGCTGGCGGCGGAGCGGGGCATCGAACTGACGCTGGTCACGCGCGGGCGCCGGGCGGTGGAGTTGCCCGCGGGCGTGAAGACGCTCACGGTGGACATCGATGACGCGGCGAGTGCGGGCAAGGCGCTGGGCGAGGCTTCTTTTGACGTCGTGGTGGACTGGATCGCGTTCACGCCGGAGCAGATCGAGCGTGACCTGAACCTGTTCCGCGGCCGCGTGCGGCAGTACGTCTTCATCAGTTCGGCGAGCGCCTACCAGAAGCCTTCCACGCATTACCTGATTACCGAGTCCACGCCGCTTGCTAATCCGTTCTGGGATTACTCCCGCAACAAGATCGCGTGTGAGGAGCGGCTGCTCCGCGCCTATCGCGAGGAAGGGTTCCCGATTACCATCGTGCGTCCGTCACTGACCTACGGCGAAACGCAGGTGGCGCTGGCGATCAACAGTTGGGTGAAGTCCTACACAATAGTGGACCGCATGCGCCGGGGCAAGCAGGTGATAGTGCCGGGCGACGGGTCGTCGCTCTGGACCATCACGCACAATACCGACTTCGCGAAGGGGCTGGTCGGGTTGCTGGGCTTGGAGCAGGCCATCGGGCACGCTTTCCACATCACCAGCGACGAAGTGATGAGCTGGGATCAGTACTATCGGATCACGGCCGAAGCCGCGGGCGTGGAGCCCAAACTGATTCACATCCCGTCGGACTTCATCGCGGCGTGTGTCCCTTCGATGTTGGGCGGATTGCTCGGCGACAAGGCGGTCAGCGTGGTCTTCGACAATACGAAGATCAAGCGCTTCGTGCCGGGCTACCGCGCGATGACGCCCTTCGGGCAAGGCATCCGGCGCACGCTCGCGTGGTTCGATGACGACCCTGCGCGGAGGCAGATTGATGCCGAGGCGAATGCGACCTGGGATAAGCTGATCGAGGCGTACGAGAGAGGGATGCACGAGGCCGTGCGGGGATTTCAGGGGGAATGGCGCGTGTCGTAACGAGCCGCGGAATCCGCTGACTTGGGACTGGCGGCACATGGGCCAACGGGTTAGCGTGCCGTTCCGCTCAAGTGTTGACGATGAGTGCGCTACGGGTTTCCGCGCCCGCTCATTGCCAAGCATCAATGGCACAGAACACCAGACTCTACCGGTCAGATGGATTTGCGCCAATCGGAATCGGACTGTTTCTTTACTCCGACTCGATAGGAACCGTCGGGTTCAAGCGGCTGCTCACAGGCCCAACGGACGTTGCGGCGGACGCCGCCCTTCGTTTCCAGTTGGGCGGAAAGAAAGACGTCCTGGCCTTCGAGATCCCTTGGCACAGCGAAGGCCGCCTGGCGAATCCGGCCGCCGTGCGGGTGGCCCGCATCGAGGCAGCCGCCCGCGATAACGCGTCCGCCGGATGCCGATAGGGTAAGGCGCAGCAGACCCGGGACACCCGCCACGCCATCGTTCGTGAAAGCGACTACGAGTTCGTTCGCCCCATAGCGCTTGCGCTGCCAGATCCAGGACGGGCGGACGCGGTAGCCGAGCCGCTGCCGGAGCCTCGCGAAGCCGCGCGGGTAGAGCTGGTTGTACTTCTCGAGGTTCGCCGTCTCGGTCCACAGCGACCAGTAGTTCGAGCCGATATCGAGGACGTGCAGCATGTAGGCTTCCAGCATGTTGACGCCCGCCGGATCCTTGGGCAGGTAGCCGGGTTTGGCCGTGTCGTACTGGCGGAAGTAGCCATCCTCCAGGATTGTGGCGAGCCACGGGGGACGGTTGGCGAGCGATTCGATCTGCTCGGGTTCTTCGACCAGGATGCTATCCGAGCGCAGCCAGGCGCCCGAGCGGACGCAGGCGTCGATGACCTCGCGATTGCCGACGTTACTGATGTCCGGCTCGGTGTTCACGGCAAGTTGGGCGCGGCGGAAAGACTCGATCTGCAGGCGCGTCATGCTCATCATCGTCCGCTCGGCCGTGGCGTAATCGGGGAACGGGCTGGGCAGTCCTCCGGTGTGCGATTCGCCCCAGAAGCCGTACTGCATCAGGTCGATCCATTCGACCAGCGGGTTCTGGTCGTATTCGGTGGCCAGCAGTTCCACCAGCTCGCGGAACGCCTTCTGGAACTCGGGGTGATCGTAGCGCGGCTCGCGGAAATCACCCGGTATTTCGCCCCGCAGCGTACCTATATTGACAATGGGCACCTTGGCCTGGACGAAGTCGGGCAGCGCGAGGTATTTGGGTTGACCCACCGTGTTTGAGAGCATCACGCGGAAGGCGACGCGCTTGCCGTGGCGGCGGGCGGCGTCGAAGGTCAATTGCCAGACGGGATGGAGGTCGAGCCGGCCGGGGCGCTTCTGCACGTCACGCCAGTCGCAGCGGATGTAAAGCACGTCCACGAAAGGCAGGCTGGCCATCTTCTCGACGTGCGCCTCCAGGGTCTCGCGGCCCTCCCGGGCGGCGATCGACGGGCCGGATTCTTCCCAGGTGTAGCCGACCAGGCCGAGGCCGAAGTTCGGCACGGGCTGCTCCGAGGCGGTGGCGCCGCCGAGCGTGAACCAGCCGTCGTCCTGTTCCACGCCGAACGGTCCCTGGTTCAGGCGATCGACGGGTCTCGGCGCGGGACCGAAATCATAGCCCGCCCAGAGGTGCGTGGGCACGTCCGCGCGAAGCTCGCCGGGCAAAGTCCTGGATAGGGCTGGGAGCGCGGCGGCGCTTTTCAAGAGGTCTCGTCTGCGCATGCAAACTCCATTCCGCTTTTGTGAACGCCAGAGCTTTGTAGTGATGCTCTTGTACTCTACACCGTTCGCCGGGCGCGCTCAGAGAACGGCGCGCGGGGGTCGCCGTGATCGTGTGGGCCACCGATGGGGACTAAGGCCGGATGACACTCGCGCGAGCGCGCCGCTGGGAACGCCGATCTCCAGATCGGCTCTGTCCGGTTCACACCCCGGCCGCCTGCAACTGCAGGCAGGCTTCCGGGCTCGCGAATGTACATTGGAGTTGCCGCGCGCCTGGGCGATGGGAGCCGATCTGGAGATCGGCGTTCCCAGGAGCGGCCTCCGCCTCCCGGACGATTGCGATTAAGAAGCTCCGCCCGGGAAGCCGCCGCCGCGGTATTTGCGGAAGGCAAAGATGGCGTCCTTGAGGGGCGTGCCGACCACTTCAATCCGCCCTGGGTCGCGAGTCCCCAGGCCGCGCGCTTCGGCGAGTTCCAGGAAGCTGTCGCACACGTCGAAGGGCGGCTGACCCCGTGTCGCCATAGGGTCATAACCCATCGCAGCCGTGCCGATGGCATCGGTACAGACCGGATTGAAACCGGCGATCAGGATACCTGGCTCAGCGATCTTGCTGTTAGGCCCAGTCCAGGGACCTTCACCGCCGATCATGGTCGAAATGCCGTCGATGATGGTGAGATGCACGGGGAGCGCGGAGCACACGTCCACGACGATGCGGGGCATGCGGTAGTCGCCGCGGCGGGGGGTGGTAGGATCGAGCTCTTGAAGGGCGCTTTTCGACGGAGGCTGCGACCCGTCGTGCATGGTATTCCCCCGGCCGCCCTTTGCTTCCGTGGCCGGCTCGTCCTTGCCGCAGGAATCGCCGTAAATCGTGATGGGCGTCGCTCCAAACATGTTTTTCATGCCGAGAGTGATGCCGACCGTGGCATGCTCTTTCAGCTTGGCGATGGAGACGACGACGTCGCTGTCAACCCAGGCATGATTGAAATCGAAACCGGGGAAAATGTAAGCGCCCTGCGGCGACGTCCGGCGCAGGTACCGCTTGCCGCGGCCGAGAACGTTGGTGTTCTCCATCTCGACGTTCGGGCCGGCGTTCAAGAGCGGGCTGGGATCCCAACCGGCGTCGATCATGAACTCTTCCAGCGGGTCGGCGCACACAAAGCATCCTTCGAGCACGCGAATGCGCCGGGCGCCCGCGGCGGCCAGCAGGTGAATTGTGGAACCGATGACGGCGGGGTGCGTGTAGTGAGCTAACTCCGACGGCGTCCCGCCCAGACGCTCGCGGGGACTTCCCGTCAGGTTGATCTTGACGGCTACCGTCTTCCCGGCGACGAGCTTGCTCAGCCCGCCGAGTTGGTCGAGCATGCGGCCCAGCGTCGGCGTCAGTTCGGGGCCGTAGCTCCGGCAACGGCCGATACTGACCGGGGATGCCGGCGCCTGCGGGCTATAGCCGCTGAGCCGGGTGACAAACGGAGTCAGCGCGAGCGAGCCGAGTCCCGCGAGGGCTTGGCGGCGGGACAGGCCATGTCGTTGGCAAGGGTAGTCAGGCATGGGCGTGTTCCAATTCTACGGCAAGATATACAGAAAAGTACGGAATTACGATTTCGGGACGAGCCGGATCGCCGCCGATTGCCACGGACTTCGGTTCCGCCGCGCCGGGGAGATGGATTCTAGCGGACTTAACGGGACGGGTTACCTGCAGGACAACGATGTTGAAAAATGGCTCCGCCCCATAGTTGACGATGTGAACCATCGTGCGTTTCCCGTCCGGCGAAGCCGCGGTATGGGTGTGCAGCAGGCCGCCGTTAAACAACCGTGCCGGGTCGTACCGGCGGCTCATCAGCAGGTGCGCGTCGTCGGCCAGAGTCCAGGCGTCGTCAAACGCGGCACGCGCCAGAGCGACGCGTCCCCGGCCGAGCGTGAAAATGTCGAAGCGCGGGTGCGGATGCGCGGCCACGGGCTTGAGATCCGCGAAGGCTTTGGCCGCGGCGGGGCCGGCCAGTACAAGGCCGCCGCTCGCGGCGAAAGCCTTGAGCAGCGCCAGCAGATTGGGCGTGGGGGGAGCCTGATCCAGGTAGAGCACGGCCCGGCGGCCGGTCAGGTCGCCGGCTTGCACCTGGGCGACGGGCAGAGGCCAGAATGGGATCTGCTTGCGCGCGGCCAGCAGCATGGTCTCGCTGGCCAGATACTCGTTGTCGCCGCTGAAATCGGAGAGGACGACCAGAGGAGCCACGGCGGGCCAGGAACGCCAGGCGTCCCGCTGCTCGAACCAGCGCGCCGTGTCCACCAGCTTCTTCCAGTCGCCTAACGACTTGCCGTTGCCGGCCGCCAGGGCGGCGGCAAACTCGGGCGGCAGCCAAAGCGGGCGGCGGCCTCCGAAGGCAAAGGCCTCGGCGAGCAACAGGTGGAGATGCGGTTGACGAACGGTGCGCGGGTCCTCGGGCGGCTCCGAGCGCACCCAGACCGTGCGGCCGCCGCCCCTCGCGCGGCTGTAAAGATACAACCAGCCGTTGGCGTCGAGCCAGGGCTCTCCGGTCGGGCCGGCGCTTCCGTCGGCCAGCCCCTTGTAGTTGTAAGCAGGCCAGAAACCGTCGCCGATCGCGATGACGCCGTCGGACTTGGCCCAGTCAATTTCCTTCCATGCTTTCCAGGCCAGCAGCGGCGCGTTGAGGCCCGCGGCCCTGGCCGCTTCAGCGACGCCCGCGGGGGGCGGGTCCTTGAACGCCAGCGCATTGAACGGGGTATCGCGCAGCAGACCAAGCTGCTCGGGGCGCCAGGACGCGGGCCATTCGATCGGAATCCACTCGGCAGAAGTACTCATTAAACCTAAACCAGCTCAATCTCCAATTTCATCACCGAAGCAGGCGCGATCCGAACCGTGAACTCCGAACCGGAAGCGGTCAACGCCTCGCTGCGCGGCTCCACGGTGTGCGGCGCGTCGAACGTGTTGTGCGCATTCAATTCGGCGTGCGTCAGCACAGTGGCCAGCACTGACTTAGCAGACGCACCGCGCAGCCGGATGGTTCGCTCCGTCTGACTGTCATGACGCGTATGAACCAATGTTAGCGTCAGGACCTTGCCCCGGATGGATGCCGAGCCGCTGACCTCCGGCAAACCCGGTTGTCCGGGGACGGGGCGCAGTTCGGTATCGATGACGGCCGGGACTTTGGCCGCGCCCTGATGGGCGGCGTACATGGCGAAGACGTGGTAGGTGGGCGTGACGATGAACTTGTCCTCACGGGCGCGGAAGAGCGCGTGGAGGTTGTTGATCAGTTGCGCCGCGTTGGCCATGACGACCTTTTCGGGGTGGCGTTGGAAGATGTCGAGCGTGAGCCCGGAAACGAGCGCGTCGCGCAAGGCAGACTGCTGATTCCAGAGATACGTCGGGTCCATCTCGGTGCCGCTGGCGTGCCAGGCGCCCCATTCGTCGACCACAAACTTCACGTGATGATGGGGGTCGCGGGCGGCGAGCGCGCCCCAATGGCGCTCGATGATCGGCTCCATGCGGATCGACTTGGCGAGCAGCTCGTACCACTCGTCCGTGGTGAACTCGATCGGCGACTTGCCGGCCGTGCCGCAGTAATAGTGCAGGGCCCAGCCCCAGACACGGTCCACAATACCGGGATCTTTGCCTGCGAGCGCCTCGAAGAAGCGCTGCGTCCATGCGATGTCGTCGCCGTTGGGGCCGGAGGCGATGAACTTCAGATTTACGCCAAAACCGGGCGTCCAGGCGGTGTAGCGGCGGAAGGCCGTGGAGTACTCCTCGGGCGTCATGTCGCCGCCGCAGCCCCAGCTTTCGTTGCCGACGCCCCAGAACTGCACGTTGAACGGATCGCGGTCGCCGCCCTGTTCGCGCACGCGCGCCAGGCTGGTCGTACCGGCCGGAGCGTTGCAGTAATCGATCCAGTCGTCAAAGCTCTTGGCGGGCAGGCTGCGTACGTTGTTGGCGACGTAAGGCTGCGCGCCGGCAAGCCGGCAGAAACGCATGAACTCATTGGTGCCAAAGGCGTTGGGCTCATACTTGCGCGGGCCGCCCGCAGCCTTCGCGAGCCCCTCGGTATCCAGCCAGAAATTCGGCCGCACCGGCCGCGCGGCGCGCGGGCCGATGCCGTCGCGCCAGTCGTAGGAATCGGCGAAGCAGCCGCCGGGCCAGCGGATCACCGGCGGGTGGATCGGCTTCAGCGCGTCGATCAGCGCTTTGCGAATGCCTCCGATGTTCGGAATGCGGCTGTCCTCGCCGACCCAGATGCCGTCGTAGATAACGCCGCCGATGTGCTCGGTGAAGTGCCCCTGCTGATAGGGCGAGATCGTCTCTCCCGGGCGCGTCGGATCGAGGTCGATAAAGGCGCGGGAGGCCGCTGGAGAACGTGGAACGACAGCGAAAGCCGCGGTGCCCAAGGCAGTGTTCAGGAAGTGTCTACGGAGCATGGAAATCAGCGTGGATGCGAGGTTAGCCTATCACAGACGGTGGTGTGGAAAAAACCGTCAACGCGGGGCGCCTGTGAACGCACACGGGCTGATGACTCGAACCACCTGGCAGCGGGCGCGACGTGGTGTTATGCACGGTTTTCCTGTTCCAGCCGGACACCTTGCGGATATGGCGAAGATCTCAAAACCGTGATCCCTACCGGTATTGCGTCGTAAGTCATTGATTCCAGGTTCAAAAACCGCAACCCCCAAACGGTTTTGGAGCTTCAATCACAGGCCGCAGGCGAATTGGAGCCAGGAGAGCGGCAGAATGCAGCGCGAGTGCTATTCAGCCCGAGCGGATGCCGCGCTTACTTGCTTTCGAAGCCGGGCGCGAGCTTAATGGCGAGGTAGTTAATGACCTGGACCTCGTTGCGGCAAGCTTCCATATATGCGCCGCGCAACAACTGTTCTTTCCGTGTGCGCAACTCTTCGCGAATGCTCTGCTGTACTTTCGGGTCGTTCAAATCGCGCTGCCCGGCCTCTTCCCGCTGCGTGACCTTCAGAATGCGCCAGGCGCCGCCGGCCTTGACGGGCGCGGAGAATTGTCCGGAAGGCAGAGAGAGAATCAACTTGCGGATCTCGGGGTCCACTTTTTCGAGCGAAGACTGCGGGATGAAGCCCATATCGCCGCCGTTGGGAGCGCTTTCAGGATCCTCGGAGAAGTTCTGAGCCAGGGCGGAAAAGTCGTCGCCCTGCTTTAGCCGCGCTTCCAGCATTTGAATCTTTTTCTTTGCCTGCTCTTCATTCTGAGCCTTGTCACGCTTGAGGTTCTTCACGTCAGGCGCGGGCTGAGGACTCACGACAATCTGGGCTACGCGATAGTTATTGTCGCGATAGTTGAAAGCGGCTTTATTCGCGTTGTAGAAATCGCTCACATCCTTGTCGGCGATGTTGATACGCGAAAACACCTCTTTATTCAGCAGTTTTTCGGTGCTGAGATCGCGGCGCAGCTTGCCCTTCAGCTCGTCGACGGTCATGCCCCTATCGTTGAGCTGCTTCTGAAACTCCTCCTGGGTATAAGGGGCGCGGATTTCGTTAAATTTTGTATCCACCTCGGCTTCGGTGGCGATCAACCCGAGCTTCTCAGCGCGCTGCAGCAGCAGCTCTTCGTCGATGAGCGCGCGCAGAACCGCCAGTTTCTGGAACTGCACCTGATCGCTGGAGACCGCTTCGGGCTGGTTGGGGAACTGCCACTTGAGCTGTTTGTCCACATCCAGGAAGGTGATCGCGTGGCCGTTCACGGCCGCGGCTACATTCTCGGGCGCCTTCTTCTTGCAGGCAGGCAACATCACGAGCGCGGCCAGAACGCCGGAGACGAGGAGTATGGAACGAATAGACATGGACTTTGTCATTGTACCCAAGCGCAACTCAGCGGGCTGAACATTCCGATCGCCGGAACTATGGCGCGTTTCCGCGCCCCGGTTCCAGCGGACACATGCAGGACTTCGAGCCCTGCAACCTTGGCGCGACGGCCGCGCCCAAACTAAGCAAGCAGCTCACGGACCTTCTCAAGATCGGCGGGCTCGCCGAACCTGGCGGATCGCCTGGTTGCGTCGATGTTTTTCAACAGGCCGCAGAGCACCGCGCCCGCCCCGATCTCGACGAAGCGTTCGACTCCGGCCTCAATCAACTTCCTCACGATGGTGAGCCAGAGCACGCTGCCCGGCACCTGGTGAAAGAGCCCTTCGCGCGCCTCTGCGCCGGTGTGAATGATCGCGGCCCGCCAGTTGTTGACGAGCGGAGTAGCCAGATCGGAGAATTCCGTGGCGTCCAGATCCAGCTTGAGCTTCGCTTGCGCGGGCTTCATCAACGCGCAGTGGAAGGGAGCGCTGACGGGCAGAATAATGGCGCGCTTGACGCCGGCCGCTTTGGCCAGCTCGACCGCGCGGTTCACGGCTCCCACGTGGCCGGCGATCACGACCTGATCGGGAGAGTTGAAATTGGCCGCGCTGACGACCTCGCCTTGAGCGGCCGCTCTCAGCACCCCGTCCAGTTTTTCCAGCGGCATCCGCAGAATGGCTGCCATCGCGCCGACGCCGGCCGGGACGGCTTCCTGCATATACTGTCCGCGATGGTGGACCAGGCGCACGGCATCGGCAAACTGGAGCCCACCCGCGGCGACCAGCGCCGAATACTCGCCCAGGCTGTGTCCGGCCACGTAGTTGGCGCGATAGCCGAGATCATTCAGAACGCGCCAGGCGGCGACGGACACAGTCAACAGGGCCGGCTGCGTGTTCGCCGTCAACTTGAGCTGATCGTCGGGGCCCTCAAAACACAGACGTGAGATCGAAAAGCCGAGGGCGTCATCCGCTTCTTCAAAAACAGCCTTAGCGACGGGGAACGTATCGGCCAGAGCCTTACCCATGCCTGTAGCTTGCGAGCCTTGGCCCGGAAATAAAAATGCAATTTGGGACATGAGAACCCTTTTGATTGTACGCCCCGCCCTCCAAAGCCCCAAGTTTTGGGCGATTTTCGGTATCCAACGCCTGGCGAAGACCGCAAGCTGAAGCTGGCGAGAGCGGATTGGGGCAGAGACGGACGGCTTGGGCCAGGCTCGTCCGAAGCGGCGAAGCCAGTAGTCCGGCAGCAGCAGGAGTACCGTCTCCAATTGACTTGTGCTGCTGGCTGGAGTTGACTGGAAGCAGAGTCGAGACCGCGAGCAAACCATGAAACGCAAGAAATCACGCATCTTACCGTCGGAGAAGGGACCGCTCCGGTCCGATCTTGCGGGGATGTCCGTGGTTGTTCCACGCAAGACGAAGAAGCGCGGCAAGTGCGTGATTTGCGGCGGCGATGTCGCTCCATTTTCCACCGAAGCTCTGTGCTGGGTCTGCCGGCGCCTGAAAATCAGCGCCTGGCGGGAATCCGACAACCAACCGTCGATCCAGGAATAGGGCCGGTTCCGTCCCTCAATCAGCGCCTCGCGGCCACGAAGGGCCAGGGAAACTCGCCTGTATATGGGCTCTGCGTTGGAAAGAGCCGATCTGGAGATCGGCGCTCCCAGCCTTATGGCCGCGGCGCTACTTCACTTCTTCGATCGCCACCAGCAAGTCCTTCGGCTCCACGGTCTGTCCAACATGGACCAGGCGCTCGATGACGCGTCCGCCGACCGGCGCGTAGACCGTGGTCTGCATCTTCATCGCCTCCATCACCAGCAGCTTGTCGCCCTTCTTGACTTCCTGGTTGAGTTCGACGGCAATGCTGGTGACCGCGCCCGGGATCGGCGCGCCGACATGGCCGGGGTTGGCCGGATCGGCTTTGGGATTCGCCTGGACCTCCACTTTGAGCTTGCGGTCCCGAACGTTGACTTCGCGCGGCTGGCCATTGAGTTCAAAGAATACGGTCCGGCTCCCGTCGTGGTGCGGGTCGCCGATGGTGAGGAACTTCACCACCAGGGTCTTGCCCGGCTCCAGTTCGAGGGGCACTTCGTCGCCCTGTCTTATGCCGTAGAAGAACGCCGGCGAGGGCAGCACGGTCAGGTCGCCGTAAGTGGCTCGCGCCCTGGCGAATTTCAGGAATACGTCCGGATACATGACGTAGCTGACCAGGTCGGTCTCCGTAGATTTCTGTCCGGTCTTCTTCTCGATCAGCGCGCGGGTCTCGTCAAAGTCGATAGGAGCCAGACGGGCGCCGGGCCGGCCCCGCCGTGGCTTGGCGCCGCGCAGGATCACGCGTGCAATCTTTTTCGGCCATCCGCCTTCGGGTTCGCCGAGCGAGCCCTCGAACATCTCCACCACCGAATTGGGAATGCTCAGGCTGTGGGTGACCGGCAGGTTCTCAAACTCGTGCACGCTCATGCCGTGCTGGATCAGGAACAGCGCCATGTCGCCAACCACCTTGCTTGATGGCGTGACCTTCACAATGTCGCCGAAGGCCCGGTTCACGTCGGCGTACATGCGCGCGATCTCCGGCCAGTGGTGACCCAATCCGAGGTTTTCGGCCTGCTCCCGGAGGTTCGTATACTGGCCGCCGGGCATCTCGTGGATGTAGACGTCGGCGGCGCCGGAGCGCGGCGCGGTGTCGAAGGGCGCGTAGTTCAGGCGAACTGTCTCCCAATAATCGGAGCAGCGATTCAGCGCCTCAAAGTCCAGCCCTGTGGCGCGCGAACGGTCGTTCTGCAGCGCGGCGACGATGGAGTTCAGATTCGGCTGACTGGTCGAGCCGGACATCGAGGAGACTGCGGCATCGACGACGTCCACGCCGGCATCGGAAGCTTTCAGGATCGAGGCCGCTGCGATGCCACTTGTATCGTGCGTGTGGAAGTGGATGGGCAGGCCGATCTCGTTCTTCAGCGCCTTGACCAGCCGGTGGGCGGCGTAGGGTTTCAGCAGGCCCGCCATGTCCTTTATGGCGAGCACGTGTGCGCCCATGCGCTCCAACTCCTTCGCCATGCGGACGTAGTATTCCAGCGGATACTTATCCCGCTTTGGATCGTCGATGTCGCCCGTGTAGCAGACGGCGGCCTCGCAGACCTTGTTTGTGCGCCGCACGGCCTCCATGGCGACCTTCATATTCGGCAGCCAGTTCAGCGAGTCGAAGATTCGGAAGATGTCGATGCCCTCAACGGCGGCGGTATCGACGAAACGGCGCACGGCGTTGTCGGGATAGGCCGTGTAGCCGACGGCATTCGAGGCGCGCAGCAGCATCTGAAAACAGATATTGGGCACGAGCTCCCGCAGCTTCTGGAGACGCACCCACGGGTCTTCGAGCAGGAACCGCATGGAAACGTCGAAAGTCGCACCGCCCCACATTTCCAGGCTGTACAGCTCCGGCATGTGGTGCGCGACGTAACCGGCGATGCGGGTCATATCCCACGTGCGCATGCGCGTCGCCATCAGGGATTGGTGGGCGTCGCGGAACGTCGTGTCGGTGAGCAGCAGGCGTTTCTGTTTGAGGGTCCACTGCGCGAAGCCCTCGGGCCCGAGCTGGTCGAGCAACTGGCGCGTGCCCGCGGGCGGCACGGAGCTTTCGTGCGCAGGCACCTTCGGCTCGCGGATCCGGGCCGGAGCCGTGCGGCCCGCCATCTCCGGATTGCCGTTCACCAGGATCTCGCCCAGGTACGTGAGCATGCGCGTGGCGCGGTCCTGCCTGGCTTTGAACCGGAACAGCGCGGGCGTGGTCTCGATGAAGCGCGTGGTCACCTGCCCCGCACGGAAGTCGGGGTGCTCGACGACGTTTTCGAGGAACGGGATATTCGTCTTGACGCCGCGGATCCGGAACTCACGCAGGCAGCGGTCCATGCGCTGGCAGGCCTGCTCCATGTTGTTGCCGCGCGCGGTGACCTTCACCAGGAGCGAATCGTAATATGGCGTGATGACCGCTCCGCCATAAGCAGAAGCCCCGTCGAGGCGGATCCCGAAACCGGCGGGCGAGCGATAGGTCTGAATCTTGCCGTAGTCAGGCAGGAATCCATTGGACGGATCTTCGGTGGTAACGCGGCATTGCAGAGCGGCGCCGCGCACCTCGATGCGGTCCTGTGTGGGAACGGCCATCTCCGGGCCGTGCAGATCGAGACCCTGCGCAACCTGAATCTGGGCGCGCACGATATCGATGCCGGTGACCTCCTCGGTAACCGTGTGTTCCACCTGAACGCGCGGGTTGACCTCGATGAAGAACCACTCGCCCGCATCGACATCGACCAGGAACTCGACGGTACCCGCGCTGACATAACCGGCCGCGCGCGCCAGCGTGATGGCGGCCTCGCAGAGCGCCGTGCGGATCTTCGGATCGAGCCCGATAGCCGGTGCGACCTCCACGACTTTCTGGTGGCGACGCTGCACGCTGCAGTCGCGCTCCCAAAGATGCACGAGGTGGCCATGCCGGTCGGCCAGGATCTGCACCTCCACGTGGCGTGCGTGGGCGATGTAGCGCTCCAGGAACACCGCGCCATTCCCGAACGCGGCCTGGGCTTCGGCGCTCGCCTCGCGATAGCGGTCGGCGAGTTCCGCTTGCGAGGCGACGACGCGCATGCCGCGCCCGCCGCCGCCGAAAGCGGCTTTGAGAATCAGAGGAAACCCGATCCGCTGCGACGCCCGTTCGGCCTGCTCGAGCGTTGCCGCGGGATGTTCGGTGCCGGGCAGAACGGGGACGCCCGACGTTTGAGCCAGACGCCGCGCCGCAGTCTTGTCGCCGAGCGTTTCCAGGATCGAGGCATCCGGACCGACGAATGTAATGCCGGCCTGTTCGCAGGCGCGCGGCAGGGCTGGATTCTCGGAGAGAAAGCCATAGCCGGGATGAATCAGGTCGACGCCCTTCTCGCGGGCCAGCGCCACGATGCCCTCGACGTCAAGATAGGCCTGAACAGGGCCCAGTCCAGCCCCAATGAGATAGGCCTCGTCGGCCTTGAAGCGGTGGAGGCTAAGCCGATCCTCCTGGCTGAAGATGGCGACGGTTTTGAGCCCCAGCTCGTTCGCCGCGCGGAAGATCCGGATGGCGATCTCGCCCCGGTTGAGTGCCAGCAACTTCTGCATCGTTTCATTAAGGTAGCATGCGTTTTTCGCGGAACGACAGGTGGGAGAATATCGTATAACCAGACTGAACCGAGGTAAATATGCGTCGATCCGTACCTTTAGCTCTCTTTTTCCTGCCCCTCGTTCTCGCTGCCGGTGGTTGCGAGATCGCCGAAGGAGACTGGGGCAACTCTAACCGTTACAAGGAAGATTTCTCCTACGACTTCAAGCTGGCGCAAGGTGGCCGGTTGGAGGTGGAGAGCTTCAACGGCTCAATCGAGGTGGTTGGCTGGGACAATGATGCCGTGCAGGTGCGCGGAACGAAGTCCGCATCGCAGCAGGAGGTTGTGAAGGAGTTGAACATCGAAGCAACCGGGGACACTGGCCAGGTGCGGCTGCGGGCCGTGCGCCCGACGCCGAATTGCCACTGCGGCGTGAGCTTCACGATCAAGGTTCCCCGCAAGACGCGGATTGAGCGCGCGGACACCTCCAACGCCAGCCTGCGTATCGAGAGCATCGACGCTCCGGCGCGAGTCCACACGTCCAACGGCAGCATCAAGATCTATGACGTGAGCGGCGATCTGGAAGCGACGACTTCCAATGCCAGCATTGACGCCGAGAAGCTCTCCGGTTCCGCGGTGTTTCGCACCTCGAATGGCCGGATCCATGGCGACGCTATCCGTGGCAGCCTCGAAGCCCGGACCAGCAATTCCAGCATCGACCTGGCGGTCACGGAAGCCGACCCGACTCACCCCATTATTCTGAACTCCTCAAACGGGAGCATCACGCTCAGCCTCTCCACCTGGAAGGGCAACGAGATCCGAGCCAACACGTCCAACTCGAGCATCAACCTGCGTTTGCCCGACAGCCTGGACGCACGCGTTCACGCCTCGACTTCAAACGGCAGCATCGACACGGACTACGAAGTGACAACTTCGCACTTAAGCAAGACCTTGCTGGAGGGCAAGATTGGCAATGGTGGCCCGCTGCTCGATCTGCAGACCTCGAATGGGAGCATCCGGATCAAGAAGCGATAGACAACTCACGAGGGGGCAGGGTTTTCCCTCGGGTTGTCGATGAGAATTCCCAATTGGGCGGTGGCAACTCGGGCGCGTGTCTGGCACACTAGGCAAGATCTATGGTCCAGCGCCTGGATGAGATTCGTGTTTCCCGAGTTGTTTTTGAGTATGCCGCCAAGATCGGCCAGGAGCAGGACCCGGGCCTTCTCCTCACATTGATCGCCGACATGGGCCGCGATTTGCTTGGTGCGGACAGGTGCAGCATCTGGATGGTGGACCCGGCTACCGGCGCGCTCTGGACCTGCGTGGCCCACGGTGTTTCGCCCATTCGCGTCGAGGCCGGCCACGGCCTGGTCGGCACGTGCGCCGAGTCCAACGGCATCATATTGGTCAACGACGCTCTGAAGGATCCGCGCCTTTCCCGCAGCACTGACGAAATCACGGGCTACCAAACGCGCAGCGTGTTGTGCATGCCGTTGCGGAATGTATCAGGTCAAGTGATTGGCGTTTTCCAGGCTCTCAATAAAGAGGGCGGATTCAGCGCCTATGACGTCAATCTGGCCCATTTGGCCTGTTCCTATTCGGCCAGCGCCATCGAGACGCAGGTGTTGCGCAAGGAAGCGGAGCAGGCGCAGTTGATGCTCAGGGAGCTGGCAATCGCGCGGGAAGTCCAGGAGCGGTTGTTCCCGCCCGTGCTGCCCGAGGTCGCTGGCATCGAATATGAGTGCCTCTGCCTGCCGGCCAAGTTTGTCGGCGGAGACTACTATGACGTGATCTCCGTTCCGGGCGGCCGCACCTGCATCACGTTGGGCGACGTATCGGGCAAGGGCATTTCCGCCGCGGTTCTGATGGCGAGCGTCCAGGCCTCGATCCGCGTCAACATGACGCGCGGCGCGGACTCGCTCGTCGCGGCGATCGTGGCGCTCAACGAAACCGTCTATGCGACGACCGCTCCCGAGCGTTACACCACGCTGTTTACGGCGTTCTTTGAGCCGGGCGCGAGGCGGATGATCTACCTGAACGCGGGGCAGGTGGCGCCGATGCTGCTGCGCGGCTCCGGCCAGGTGGAGCGTCTGGAAGCGGCGGGACCGCCGGTCGGACTGCTGCGCAGGGCATCCTTCGAGGAACGGTCCATCGAACTGGCAACGGGCGATCTGCTGGTCGTCTTCTCCGACGGCGTCAGTGAGGTGAACAACCCTGCCGGAGACATCTGGAACGAGGAAGAACTCGAGAAAGTGGTCGTCTCATGCGCGGGCCTGCCGGCACGCGATGCGCATCAGCGAATACTCCGCGCCGTGCGGAGTTTCGCGGACGGAGCGGAGCCTTCCGACGACATCACTCTGGCCGTCTACCGGCCCGTCTGAAGCGATTGAGCACACCGCCCCAGCGCGCTGCAAGAGTCCTCGTCTCTGCTGCCGCCGAATTCTGTAACATCCTTACGCCGACATTGAATCATCGTGACATTCGGCACACTATAGCTCCATGAGCCCGAATGCTTACGCGCTGGCACTCTCCCTCACCTTCGTCATGGGACTGCGTGCCGACCTTCCCCCTCTGATCGATCGCGAGCTGTTCTTCGGAGACCCGGAAATCTCCGGCGCTCAGCTCTCCCCGGATGGCAAATTCATCACGTTCCTAAAGCCTTTCGAGGGCACACGAAACGTCTGGGTGAAGCGGACCACCGAACCATTCACGGCCGCCAAACCATTGACCAACGAAACCAAGCGGCCGATTCCCGCCTATTTCTGGAGCCGCGACAGCAAGTACGTGCTCTACGTGCAGGACCAGGGCGGGGACGAGAACTATAACGTCTACGCAGTGAACCCGGCCGAACCGCCTCCATCTGGAGCCCCCGTTCCCAAAGCACGCAATATCACTGACGCCAAAGGCGTGCGAGCCGAGATCTTCGCCGTCCCCGAGAGCGACCCGGACCTGCTCTACGTCGGTCTCAATGACCGGGACAAAGCCTGGCACGACCTGTATAAGGTCAAAATCTCGACTGGCGAGAAGACACTGCTCAGAAAGAACACCGACCGGATTTCCGGTTGGGTTTTTGACACGAAAGACAACCTCCGTCTGGCCGTCCGTTCGGCCGAGAATGGCGACACCGAGTTTCTGCGAGTGGACACCGACGGCTTCAAGAAGATCTACTCCTGCGGTGTCTTTGAATCGTGCTCGCCGGTGCAGTTCGAGAAGACCGACAAGCAGGTATATCTGATCACGAATAAGGGCGACGACGTCGATCTCATCTCGCTCGCGCTGATGGATCCCGCGAACGGCGTGGCGACCATCGTCGAATCGGACCCGCTGAAGCGTGTGGACCTGGGCGATGCAAAGTTCTCCGAGCGCACGCACGAACTGCTCTCAACGGTATACACGGACGCGAAGGCCCGCATCTATTGGAAGAACAAGACCTGGGAAGCCGACTACAAGTGGCTGCAGGCGAAGCTCCCTGGCAAAGAGATCGCATTTGGTTCCTCGACTAAGGACGAGACGCTGTTCGTGATCTCGGCGAACAGCGATACCGAGCCGGGCGAGACGTATCTCTTCGACCGTAAGACGAAGAAGCTGGAACTGCAGTACCGCATCCGCGAGAAGATCGACCGCGCGGCGCTGGCCCACATGAAGCCGGTCAGCTACAAGTCGTCCGATGGTCTCGAGATTCCCGCCTACCTCACCTTGCCCAAGGGCGTGCCGGAGAAGAACCTGCCGCTGGTGGTCTTCCCGCACGGTGGCCCGTGGGGACGCGACACGTGGGGCTATCGCGGCTACGCGCAGTTTCTCGCCAATCGCGGATACGCGGTGCTGCAGATGAACTTCCGCGGCTCGACAGGCTACGGCAAAAAGTTCCTTAACGCCGGCAACCTCGAGTGGGGTCAGAAGATGCAGGACGACATCACCTGGGGCGTGAAGTACCTGGCGGCCGAAGGCATCGCCGATCCGAAGCGCGTGGGCATCATGGGCGGCAGCTACGGCGGCTATGCCACGCTCGCCGGCGTCGCCTTCACTCCGGATGTTTACGCGGCAGCGGTATCCATCGTGGGACCGTCTAACCTGATCACGCTGCTCGACTCGATCCCGCCATACTGGGAAGCGGCCCGCGTCGTTTTCTACAAGCGGATGGGCGATCCGAGCACGCCGGAAGGGAAAGCGCAGTTGGCGCGCCAGTCGCCCCTGAATTCAGCGAACAAGATCAAGACACCACTGCTGATCGCGCAGGGCGCCAACGATCCGCGCGTGAACAAGGCCGAGTCCGACCAGATCGTAATCGCGCTTCGCGATCGCGGCTTCCCGGTCAGCTACATCGTCGCTCCTGACGAAGGTCACGGCTTCGCGCGCCCGGTCAACAACACGGCGCTGTTCGCGGCGGCCGAGAAGTTCCTGGCGCAGTATCTCGACGGCCGCTACCAGGAAGGCGCGACGCCCGAGGTGGCCGCGCGATTGAAGGAGATCACGGTCGATCCGAAGACGGTCATTCTGGCGAAAAAGGTAGACCCGAATTCGATTGGCGCGCCCAAACCGGCGAACGAATTGACGCCCGGCATCACTAACTTCAAGGCAACGCTGCAAATGGGCGCGCAGAGCATGAACCTGGCGCTTGCCACGGAGATCAAAGAGGACGGCGGGCAGTGGGTAATCGTCGACAGCATGACGACGCCCATGGGCGCGGCCGTAGACACCACGTCGATCGAGAAGGGCAGTCTGCTGTTCGTCAAACGCAAAGTGGTGCAGGGTCCGGCCATCATCGATCTCGCCTATGCGGACAAGCGAATGACAGGCTCGATGAAGACCGGCGGCAAGGACCTTCCGGTGAACGTGGAGTTGGGCGGGCCTTTGTTCGCCGAAGGTGCGGGGGGCATGCAGGTGCTCGCCACGCTGCCGCTCGACCAGGGTTACAAGGTGGCGTTCCGCAACTTCGACTTACAGAAGAGCAAAGAGAAACTGATGCAACTCCAGGTGACCGGCAGCGAAAAAGTGACGGTACCGGCCGGCGACTTTGACGCATGGAAAGTAGAGATCACCCCGTCCGACGGGAGCGCCGGCAAAGCCACGATGTGGGTGGCGAAGGCCAATCACCAGATGGTTAAAGTCGCGGCGGTCATGCCCGAGATGGGCGGCGCAACAATGACGATGGAACTGCAGTAGATTCGATCCGGAGGCGCGACGGCAGGCGACGTCTGGGGCTTCGGGGCCGTCCCATGAGGGCCCTTCAACTCTTTTGGAAGCTCAACGCTCTCGGGTACCTCGGCAGGAAGGCGAATAGACTGGCCGAGACGAACGTCGCCAAAGCAAGCATCGTCAAGAGTGTGGTGTATGAGCCTGTCGCGTCATAGGCCCGGCCCATCACGACGGGACCGATGGCGCCCGCGATGGCGTAGGCCGTCCAGGTGAAGCCATACAGCGTCGAGAAAGAACGCAGGCCGAAATAGCGCGTCAGCAGGTACGGCGTGATGTCCGCTTCCCCGCCCAGTCCGAAACCGATCAGCGCGGCCGCCATCAATCCGGCGGGCGCGGAGCGGGCCGTCGCCAGGAGCAGGATGCCAGCCGCGGTTCCCACGAGCAAGGACAGGCCGACTCGCGGCGCGAAGAACCGGTCGAGCAGATAGCCCGTAAACAGGCGTCCGCAGAAACTAGCGAGACCGAGCGTGGATGCGGCGAGAGCGGCCGTGCCGGCGGAGATGCCGCGGTCGGTCAGCAGCGGCGAGAGATGGGTGATCGCGCCGTTGACGCTCATCGACCCGAGAAACAGCGTGGCGACGATAATCCAAAACGCGCGAGAGCGCAGTCCGGCGGCGACTGCGACGCCATCCAACGCGTGTTGAACCATACTGTGATCCCGGGGCTTTTCGCGAACGAAGAGCGCCGTCAGGGGTATCCCAAACAAGAGGATTACGCCGCCCAATGAGGCGTATGCGAATCGCCATCCGAAGCCGGAGATCAGCCGCTGCGCGAGGGGAGGGAAGAGCATCGCGCCGGTTCCCACACCCGCCATCACGAGTGAGAGCGCCAGACCGCGCCGCTGGTCGAACCATGTGGAAACGGCGCGCGAGTAGCCCATCTGCGTGGTGCCGTTGCCGACGATGCCGATCACCACGAACGTCGCGTAGAGGTGCGCCAGACTCGGCGTGAGCAGGCTCAAGGAGGCAAACGCCAAGCCGAAAACGGCCATGCAGGGGAGCACGATCTTGCGCGGTCCGAAGCGGTCAAGGAGGTGGCCGAGCGGCGGCGAGCAGACCGCCACGGTGAGCGCGGCGAAACCGAACGCCGCGGAAACGGACTCGCGGCTCCACCCAAACTCGGCGCTCAGCGGCTTCAGGAAAATGCCGAAGGTGAAAACCAGCAGCGAGCCGAAGCCCACCATCACGCCGAAGTAGGCGGCTGCCACCACGCGCCAGCCGGGGTTGTGGCTCGTCATGCGATGCTCACGCCGCCTGCAAAGTGGGGCGGCGCTCTAGCGCTCGCTCCGGACAAACCTGCGGGGCCTGGAGGCCCCGCGCGGCTCTGGAGAGCCGCCCCACACGGTGGCAATGGAAGCCGATCTGGAGATCGGCGTTCCCAGGGGCGTTCCCAGGACGCTCAGTCGCGCGAGTAGCCATGAGCGGCAGACCGTTTTCCTCCCATGCGGTGCGCTTCGTCCGAGAGCGCATGCACGCCGCTTGCGTCAATCCAGCGATTGTAAAAGTTGAACAGCGCGCAGACGGTGATGGCGAAGTAGATCGCCTCGTCGTCCCACCCAACCTCGTAAAGCGGCTTCATATCTTCAGGCGTGATCCGCGGCGAATCGTGATTCACTTTGCCTACAAACCGGAACAGCGCCTTGTGCTTCTCGTCCAGCGCAGAATTTTCCAGATCCTTCAGCACGGACCAGACCAGATCTTCGCTGCCCAGGAGTTCCGCCGCGACCGCGGCGTGCGACTTCAGTCAAAACGGGCAGTCGTTGCGATAGGACGTGTAGGCGGCAATCAACTCCCGGATGCCAGGCGTGAGCGGGGCCGGCTCGCGCATGATCTCCTGGGTGAACCGCGCCAGGTGGTTCGTCGCCTTCGGGTGGAACGCGAACATGTGCCAGATCTGCGGATACTCGGCCCCGGAGGCCTGCATCATGCGGATGCTGTCGGTGAACGAGCCGGGCTTGGGGTTTTGTTCCACCCCAGGCAAGAACATGGGCGTCATCTTCGGTTTGTCGTCAGCCATAGTTTCTTAATTCTCCACTTCGCACGTGTGAAAGCAAGTGCGAAAAGTCACTTTCACCCTTGCGCGGTCCGGTGCCGCACGATCAGTAAATCAGCTTCAGCGCGAGTTGGAAGAGCCTCGGAGCGCTGCTCTGCAGAATGCGGCCGAAGTCGGGAGAAGCGATATCGACCTCGGGCAAATAGAAATTGGCGTGGTTCGCGATGTTGAAACCTTCCGCCCGGAATTGCAGGCGGCGCGTCTCACCGAGCGCGAAGTTCTTCATCAATGAGACGTCGACATTGGCGAGGCCGGGGCCGCGCACGACGTTGCGCCCCTCGTTACCGAACTGGCCCGCTTGCGCCACCGGATCGAGCCGCCCGAAGGCGCTGCGGCTCACCCATTGATCCGGCGTGTGCGGTCCCGAGTTGGGATTGCTCAGCAGGTTTGGACGGCTCGAATAGAAGCCCGAGATCTCGGGCGCGCTGCCCTGCTCGGAGACATTCGCGCTGTCGTAAACCGTGAACGGCGTGCCAGTGGAGAAACTGCCGATGGTGTTGAGCTGCCAGCCGTTGACGAACAGTGCGATAGGTTTGGACGCCTGCCGCCATTTCGGGAGCTCGTAGCTCGCGCTGAGCGCCAGCCGCTGCCGCGCGTCGAAGATCGACGGACCATGCTCGGCCGCCAGGTCGAACGGGTTCTGGGCGAGGTCGTTCTCGCCCGCCACCAGGCGCGGCGCGGAGCCTGAGACGTTGAACGACGACACGTCATCCAGGCTCTTCGAGAACCAGTAGGAGGCCAGAAAGCCGAGCCCGCTGGAGAAGTGACGCGACAGAGCCGCCTGAAACGCGTGGTAAGTGGAGTTGGCCTCGTTGCTGATCAGGCCCACGGAGGCGTAAGCGCAGGCTCCGCCGCTTGGCGGGCAATCGGCGTAGATGCGGCGCTGGTCGATGTTTTGTGCCGTGGAGCCGGGGCCATACACGGGCGGATTCGCTTCCACCATGCGTGGCAGGCGTGTGCCCTTGTTGCCGACATAGCGCAGGTCGAGCAGGTAGTCGTGCGCAATCACGCGCTGCACGGAAAAATTCCAGTCCTGGGCATAAGGTGGCCGCATGGCCTGATCCACGGTCAGAATGGTCGCCGGCCGGGCAAAGGACAGGTTTGCGAAGGGCGGGGCCTGGCTGCCCCAGGGGTTGGCGATGTCGAAGCCGGGCCCCGATAGCTGGACCGCCTGCGTCCAGGGCAGGGCACTGACCGGCGCTTGCAGCGGTCCGCCTTCGCCGTTGGTAAACGAGTCGTAGAAGATGCCGTACGCCGCGCGCACGGTCGTCTTCCCGTCACCGGCCGGATCCCACGCGAGGCCAATGCGCGGCATCAGGCCCTTGTGATAAACCCGCGCGATTCCGTCGGCGACGCTGGGATCGCCGGGGAAAAGCAGCCCTTGAGGCGCATTCGGATACACGGTGGATTGCTGGCCCGGCGCCCACTCGTTCAAGCGATTGCGGATCTCGCTATAAGGTGTGTTTACCTCGTAGCGCATGCCGTAGTTCAGCGTGAGGCGTGGCGTCAGGCGCCATTCGTCCTGAGCGTAGCCGGCCGCCATGTAGTTGCGCAGGCCGCGATCGAACTGTCCGCCGCCCTGGAAGAACGTGACCGACTGGCCGGTGAGGAAACTCGCGAACGAGTCGCTGAAGGGAAACGGCGCGAAGACGAAGAAGCCGTTCGTCGCAATGCCGAAGACCACGTTGATCTGGTTCCTGGTGTAGTCCGCGCCGAACTTGAAGCCGTGCTTGCCCGTGTTGTGCGCCAGCGAGTAGCTGCCCTGGTAGGTGTTTTGGAACGTGTCGCGCGGGCCCGTGATGGGGTTGCCGACGCTCGCGTAGCCGCTGACGATCAGATACGGAGGCCCAGCCTGAATGCCCAGCGTCGGCTTGTAGTCGAAGCCCAGCGTGCTGGGATCGGTGTGATTCAAGCTTTGGCCAAACAGGAAGGCGTTGCGGAAGAAGGCGGCCTTCACCGTCTGCACGGTCTGCGGCGAGAACAGATGCGTGTGCGAAAGCGCCACAGAGTGAGTCCGGCCGTCATCTTCGACGGGAAAACCTGGCACGTCGGCGCCGCTGATGGACAGCGGGTCGATCGAGTGCGTGCTCGACGTCGCATAGCGCAGGAAGAGTTGATCGCCGTTGCCGAAATAGTGATCCAGGCGGAAGCCGCCCTGGTCTCCGTTGTTGGTCAGCATTTGCGTCGAGGCATAGAGCGACGGTGAGAGATTCCCCAGCGGATAGAAGCCGAGATTCTTGGCCGAGACCGGGCTCAACATGTACGCTGGCAGGATTCCTCCCGGCACAGGCGCTCCTGTGAAGTAGTTAATCAATGGTACCGACTGCCCGGTCTGCGGATCGGTGATACCGCTGAAGTCGCCGTTGCGTTGAGCCGGCGTGGGCACGATCGCGGTTTTCGTTTCGCCTTCCCGATCGCGGAGACCCTCATAGTAGGCAAAGAAGAAGTCCCTGTTCTTGCGCAGTGGGCCGCCGGCCGTCGCGCCGAACTGATTCTGGTGCAGTGGCTCGGTGGTGGAAGCGAAGAAGTTGCGGGCATCCAGATCGTTGTTGCGCAGGAATTCGTACACCGCTCCATGAACCTCGTTGCCGCCGGAGCGCGTGACCACGGTGGTGGTCGCGCCGCTCGTCCCGCCATATTCGGCCGGGGCATTGGAAGTGAGAATCCGGAATTCCGAGATCGCATCCACGGGCGTCCGCAATGCGAATCCGCCATCGACGCTGTTCACGTTGGAGACGCCATCCAGGACGTAGCTGTTGGACTCGGGCCGCTGCCCGTTTACGGCATAAGCCTGCCCGCCGCGGAGTGCACCTCCAGACTCGGCAAGCCCTGCCGTCATCGGCGCAACTCCGGGTTGCAGCAGGCCGAGCTGCGTAAAATTGCGGCCGTTCAGAGGCAGATCCGTGGCCTCCTGACCCGAAACGACGTTGCCCAGCGTCGATCCCAGATCAACGGTCGCGCCGTCGGCGGTCACTTTCACCTCGCTCCGGCCGGCCGCAATTTCCAGCCGGACGGGAATACGGACTGTTCGGTTGATGTCCAGGTGAACCTGTTCCGCGTGGTACGGAGCGAAGCCGGATGCGGCGACACCCAGGTCGTAGTCTCCTATGGGCAGAAAGGCGAAATGGAAAGATCCGTCTTTGGCCGAAGGTTGCGCGGCGGAGAAACCTGTGCGCGGATTGCGCGCGGTCACCACCGCCTGCGGTACACCCGCGCTGGATGGATCGAGGATTTGTCCCTCCAATACGCCGGTCGGATCTTGTGCGTGTGCGGCAAGGCACACGAAGAGTGTGGCGACGAAGCCCAGAAGTTTCATATGTGTGGTCCCAGTGGTTGGGCGATAGTATCAGGAAAACTAAGTACGGTTCAATACTACAATAATGCTAGTAACAATACCCTATGGAGCAAGACCGGAGGACCTAGATTCGAGTCCTCTGGCCTTAAGAAACCACAACCCTGCCGTTGCACGGAGAGTTCTGGCGGGCTGGCTCCGACTCAACCGGGATGCGGGGGGGAGCCATCGGTTTAATTCATGCTGCAGAGCGTTGCCGTTGGAAGCGGAATAGTCCGCCCGTACCGATGTAAGCATAAACAGGCCTGTAACTCTTGAGTACATCCCAGGTCATAATACACAGTCCGGGTGAATGGCGCAAGACAAAAGTATTTGATATGCATATTATGAAATATAATTGCGATATACTTATGAGTCGATATGCTTATCTTATTGGAAACTGTCAGCCGGCGGATGCAGGCCGGCGCGTTGGATCAAATAAGCGATTTGTTTTCAGCGCAATACGGGCGTTGTTGAGCATGGCTTGAGCTCTCGCCAGATCCCCCAGTGAGTATCGCGGTACACGCAACAGCGACTGAAACGCGGCTGAGCCGAGCAGAGCTTTCCCTGTTCCCATTGTCGGAATTATGCCCAAGACACGATCAGTCTTGCCAGCGTGGGATACACTCGCACGCGATGAGGATCGGTAGGAAGCGGACAGTGAGCCGTCGCACGCGGGAGATATCAATGCGCCGGCGGAGAGTTCTTCACGGCGGATTATTCGTGTCCAGAGTTGCTTGGCGAAGTGATTTGAGCTGGCGCGAAATCCGCCGGAATGAACGAACGGTCCACGAGGTCCTTCATTTCGATGCGCTGGGTCAGAATGCCCGCCTTCAGGGCCATGTCGCGAATCTTGCCTAGTTCCTCGTCTGAAGGATTGAGCATCCGGTAGCTGACGCGGTCGGGCGGCTGGGTCAAAACGAAGCGCAAGATTTTCTCGTCCTGCCAAAAGTAAGGCGCGGCGATTTTCGCGGCTTCCATGCGGTGGGTCTCCGCCCACGCTCCGCTCTCCGCGATGCCGCGCACCAGGTCGGCCACCACCGCCGGGCGTTCCCGAATGAGTTTCTCACTGGCTACGAGAACACAGGAGATAAAGTGCGGCCAGATGTCCTTGGCGAAATACAGCACACGTCCGCTCCCGTCGAGTTGCGCGCGGGCCGGGTAGGGCTCTCCCACGAAGTAAGCGTCGATGGCGTGAGCAGCGAGCGCGCCGGGCATGTCCGGCGGCTGCATCTCAATGAAACGGATCTCATCCAGGCCGACGCCCTGATCTTCCATTAGCTTGCGGATCACCAGATACTGGTTGCTGTATTTGCTGGGCACGGCGAAGGTTTTGCCACGCAGATCCCGCAGACTCTTCGCCGCAAGGTCACTGCGAACAACCAACGTCGAGCCGTCTCGATGGCCGAGATAGAGGATCTTCACGGGGAGGTTCTGCTCGCGAAGTTTCATGGCGAGCGGGGCGATCATAAACGTCGCCTCCAGCCGGCCAGCTTTCATGGACTCCGCCATGCTCGGAAAATCCATGTATAGCTGCGAGGCGAAGCGAGTGGTCCCGCTCGTCTTGGTGGCGTAATCGGTCACCGGGCACGTCAGATGACAGGTTACCGGGAGAAAGCCGACGATCAGCCGCTCGCGCGCCTCGCCATCGGTGCCTCCGTGGTGCCAGGGCTTGAATCGCAATACACCCAGAACGGCGATGAACGCCAACATGCCGAGGATCCAGCGCGCGCCGTGCGAGCGAAGCGGGTGCATAGTGGTTTCCTCCCTGCTTAACCAGCGTCCGGATGCAGATGTGAACGCGCGGTCACTGGCTTTCTCCCACGGTTGCGTCTTCGGTCTCGATGCCAAGTTCCGCCAGAATGACGCGCGTCGCCTGGACGACCTCGGGCTGCGTAAGATCCCTGGGACGAGGCGTCCGGATCCGGAGTTCGCGCCGTATCTGCGCAGGGCGCTCCGTGAGCACGATCACCCGGTCCGCCAGTTGGGCAGCCTCCTCGATGTCGTGCGTAACCAGGACCACGGTCCGGGGACGCTCGTGGAGCAGACGCGCCAATTCGTGGCGCAAGCGCAGCCGCGTCAGGTAATCGAGCGACGAGAATGGTTCGTCCAGCAGCAGAATGTCTGACTTTCCGGCCAGGGCCCGGGCGAGTTCAACGCGCTGGCGCATCCCGCCCGAGAGCTGATGCGGATAGTGATCCTCGAAGCCCTCGAGTTGAATCAGCCGCACCATCTGCCCAATCTGCGACTGGAGTTCGGCAGGATCGATGAGATGGCGCAATCCGAGGGCGATGTTCTCCGCGACCGTCTGCCAAGGGAACAGTCCGTCCTGCTGGTAGACCATGCGCATGCGGGATTGCCGGTCAACGCTTCCGGAGGAAGGCTGGTCGTCGCCCGACAGAATGTTTAACAGCGTGGTTTTGCCGCAGCCGGAAGGCCCGACAAGAGCGACGAACTCGCCATCGCCGATCGCGAGGGAGATATCGCGCAGCACCTCCACAGCGCCAAACCAGCGTGAGACGTTCGTCAGTGTCAGATTGGGGCCACTCATTTGGGCTCGGCTTTGTCTAGCGCTGGGGTTAGCGCTGATACCCCCATTGAACGCTCGGAATCCGAGTGAGACGCATCAACACACGATCCATGGTGACTCCTATGAGGCCGATCACAATCATCTGGACGATGAGGAGGTCGGTGCGCAATCCGTTGCGGGAGTCCATGACGGCAAAACCAAGGCCATCCCGTCCAGCGACCATCTCCGCCGCCACATCGATGAGCCAGGCGAGTCCGGCGGTCACGCGCAGGGTCGTAATGATCTGCGGCATGATGGCCGGCAGGGTCACCTTCGACAATCCCTCAACCCCAGTCAGACCATAAGCCCGCGCGACTCGGAAATACACGGCGGGGATGCTGCCAACCGCTGCTATCGTCGCCAGAGCGACAGGAAAGTATACCGCCAGGAAGATCAGGAAGATGGTTGCGGCGTCACCCACGCCGAACCACAGGATGGCGAAGGGTATCCAGGCCAGCGGCGAGAGATTGCGGAAGAAGTTGATGAGTGGCAGAAGGGCTTCGCGTGAGGCCGCAACGCGACCCAGCCAAAGGCCGGTGGGAATCCCGAGCGCCACGGCAATCGAAAAGCCGCAACTGACGCGGAACAAAGAGACGACGAGATCGTTCGTCAGGCGCCAGGTGCGCAATTCCATGCCAAAGGCACGCAAGACGGCGAGCGGTGAAGGCAGCGCGCTCTCGTGAAAGATTCCGGTCGCCCAGACAAGTGTCCAGATTCCAATCAGGACGCCGACGACTCCAGTCTGCACAGCGACGGACCTGAGGTTGTTCGATCGGTTGGTCATCTTGTCCACTCCGGGCCATGCCTGGCCACTCGGGAAACACCGGCGCTACGGTATCAGGCCCCGCCTCCAGGCGCCTGACTCCCCGGCAGATCAGAGGCCTTAGCCTCGGAACGGGTTTGGCATGCGGCAGCGCTGGAAGATGGGAATGCCTGCCGCGTGGGCGCCCCGAGCCTTCGTCCAGCGGAAGGCCGGAAGATTCCAGGTCCCGCTACTTCTTTTCCTTGCCCAAGGCGCCGAGGATCTGTTGCTGGTTCTTTAGAACAAGCTCCAGGGCTTCGTGATTCTTCTTGATGCCCTTTTGATTTTCCTTGATGGCCGCCTGATTGTCTTTGATCGCCTGCTGGTTGTCTCGAATCGCCTGTTGGTTCTCAAGAATCATCGCTTGATTCTCAAGAATCTGTTTCTGGTTCGCAATAAGCTCTTTTTCAGCCATCTCTATAGTGTCCTCGCTTGAAATCCAACTTCAAAGAAAGTGAGCTCTCCAGGAAGGCGTTGCGCTCCGCACCCAGCACTACTACTTCCCCGGAAGGATCTACGGTATCAAGCCAGGCCGGATAGGTCAATAGCGGATTCAGCGATGCCGCGGCGGACGCATATCGACTGTCGCCAATGCTGCCTGCTTCCTCAATGCTTGTTGCAAGGCTACATATGCGTCTTGTTGAATGGGGAGGTGGAATGGACTGCGCGCACAGGCGAGGCGTGGGGCGCGATAGCTGGTGGAGACCGCCACCTCATTTTCCTTCTTTCCTCTTTAGAAACCCGCAAGCACCCCACATCCCACGGCGCTGTTGTCGTCGTGAGCGCACCCGCGATCCTATGGGGTCATGTGCGGTCGCGCCCGTTCCCCCGCCTCGTCCCGTCCTCAAGTTGGAGCCCGGAGTTTCTGCACGCGGGTCGCACCCTGAAGCAGCACAGCCCAGTTGCGAGACGGCGCAGAAGGTGATCGCATGGAATGTGATTCGCAAGCGGAAGTCCGATCCCAATTGACGGTTAAGTGATTACAAAATGGAACTTTATAACCTCAAGGTCTTCATGACGGTGGCGAATGAGCGGAGTTTTTCGCGCGCAGCCGAGGTCCTCCAGCGAACTCAGCCGGCGATTACCCTGGCCGTGCAGAAGCTCGAGCGCGACATCAGCGAGAAGCTCCTCGACCGGAGCGGCCGGGACCTGACGCTAACAGACTCGGGCCGCGTTGTGCTTGAGTACGCCCGCCGCTTCGACAACCTGGAGCGGGAGTTACAGAACTCCCTGGCCGAACTCCGGGACGTCGCGGCCGGACGGCTCGTAATCGGAGCAAATGAAACGACTTCACTCTACCTGATGCAGCACATCCTGAACTTTCGCCAACGCTACCCGAAGGTGAAGGTTCAGGTGCGCCGGTCGTTGTCCAGCAAGATCCCGGCTCAAGTTTTCGACGGAGATCTGGAATTCGGCGTCATCACTTACGATCCTGAGGACGAACGGCTCGATTCCCACGTTCTTTGCCGCGACCACCTCGCCTTTGTTGTGAGCCCGAAGCATCGGCTCGCAAAACAAGAAGTCGTTTCGATTCAGGATCTGGGTGGCGAGTCGTTCGTCGCCCACAATGTGATCTCACCGTATCGCGACGTGGTCCTCAAGGCTTTCCAGAAGGCGAAAGTGCCGCTCAACATGGATGTAGAAATGCCGACCGTCGAAACCATCCGCATGATGGTGGCGCGCAACGAGGGCGTCGCGTTCCTGCCAGGGATGTGTGTGGAGCGGGACTTGAAGAGTGGCGATCTCAAAGAAGTGAAGGTGAGGGAATTGAACGTCGAACGCGAAATCCGTCTCGTCTTCCCGGCCTGCCGGATCTTGAGCCACGCTGCTAAAGCATTTGCTTACATCGTGATGGGACCGGGTGGGCGAATTGGCTAATAGCGTTGGCCGCGACGTTCGACCGGACAAACACAACAGGACTCACTGAGAATCTGAGGGTATGCCAGATTCCAGGCTGGCGTACCCGTCGATGGCAATATAAACATATTACTAATAAGTAAGTATATTCACTGGCACAGCATTAAGTTTTCAACACGGATGAGCGCACAGCAGCCGCCATTCGCGACGCGAAAAGACCTTGCCAGCCTCGGCCTCGCGCACTTCCGCGAGCCGGGTTTGTGTCCCAGACAGACGCTTTCCAAAAACCGGAGAAGCGGTGCAAGCGGCCTATAATTCATTGAAATAAAAGCTTTTATAGCCCTACTTTGTATCGTCCTCAGGGTGTACTTGTAAAATACCATTAGCATCTCTCATTGGCTCATAAGCAAATCGAAATTCATTTTTCTTATCGACGTATCAGACATTTTTGTATTGTTTTATGCCATGGCGCTGCATATGATGTAACCGTTGTATGACCCCTTGGTTCAAATTCATGGCGCCTGACATTACCCCCATGTCAAGCAGAGAGTCCGGCTCTTTCGAGGGCCGGGCTCCATTTCTCGTGCGGAAATGATGCACACGACCCAGATCGCGCCACAGTTCTCCCCCCTTAATAAAGCGCCCGAACGACTTGTCAGAAATGGAAAATGAGAGGTTATTATAATGTTCAAACTCTTGGTGCTACTCCTCGCGGCCTTCATGCCGATGTACGCGCAGAGCAATTTCGCGACGTTGAGTGGACGAGTTGAGGATCCTGCGCAGACGTCCATTTCCGGGGCGCGGGTCACGGTTACGGCCAAGGCCACCGCAGTCGTACGGCGAACGACGACGAACCACGAGGGCCTGTTCGAGGTGCCGAATCTGGTGCCCGGCGAGTATTCGCTCCAGGTGAGTTCCGACGGGTTCGCCGACCAGAAGCGCGACATCGTTCTCGAAGTTGGCCAGCACATGGGGCTGGATCTCTCGCTGCAACTCGGTGAGAAGTACGAGAGCGTGTCCATTGTCGCCTCCGCCGAGAACCTGAAGACTCAGGACGCCAGCATTGGCGAAGTCGTGGAGCCGAAGTCGATTCAGGATCTGCCGCTGAATGGCCGCATGTTGATCGACCTGGCGCTCACCGTGCCCGACGCGCACGTCGGGATGGGCGCCCAAACTGGAGATGCGAGCCCGCTCTACTGGCGCCCAGGCCAGAGGTCAGCGATCACCATAGGGGGAAACCGTCCTAACGCCAACTACTACCTGCTCGACGGCGTCACGAATACGGACCCGACGTTCAACACCATGAACCTGAGTCTGTCGCCAGATGCGGTGCAGGAGTTCCAAGTGCAAACCGGCAGTTACTCGGCCGAACTCGGAGGCGCGGGCGGCGGCCAGGTGAATATCATCACCCGTCAGGGCGGCAGCCAGTTCCATGGGACAGGGTATGAGTTCCTGCGGAACAATGCGCTCGACGCGCGCACGTGGAACGAGATGCCTGGGACCAGCCATCTCGTTCAGAACAACTATGGCGGCTCGCTGGGCGGTCCGCTCTTCGGGAAGAAGACGTTTTTCTTCGCGAATTATGAAGGCTTCCGTCAGACCCAGGCCCAGACCGCGATGGACACGGTGCCAACGGGCGCCGAAGCGGGCGGCGATTTCAGTGCGAGCGGTGCGACCGTTTTCGACCCCTCCACGTCCCATCCGAATCCCAACTACAACCCCGCGTTGCCGGTGAGCACCGCCAACCCTCAGACACTGCGAAATGCATTCGCGAACAACGTGATTCCCGTTGCACGGCTCAATTCCGCGGCCGCCCTGATGCTGCAGAACTACGTGCCGCGCCCGAACACGATGGGCGGCATGGGCTACGGCATGACGATGAACGGGACTCCCGCGGTGTTCGGCGCCGGCATGGATTCCAACAACCTGCTCGACGTGCGCGATAGCCTCGAACACAACAACCAGGGCACCATTCGCATAGACCGGACATTCTCCAACAGCGACACGCTCAATGCCCGATTCTCTTCGAGCAACGAGCAAGGCTTCAGCCCGCAGAACCTGCCGGGCTACGGATTCAACTTCGACAATGCGTCCCAAAATGGTTCCGTCATCTGGACACGCATCCTCTCACCGGCTATCGTCAACACGGCTTCCGTGGGCGTCTCCAGGCTTGCTATGCACCACTGGACGCAGAACAACGGTGTGAACGACATCGTCGACGCGCTGGGGATCACCGGGACGAACTTCGGTGGACCAGCCGCCTGGGGCGCGCCGTACTTCAACGTCCAAGGGTATTCGCCGTTCGGCGACGCCTGGCAGGCGACGCCGATGAGCCAGTGGGTTACCACCTTCGAAGGGCGCGAGACTTTGGGGTGGCAGAGGGGCCGCCACAGCTTCAAATTCGGCGGCGACTACCGCCGCGTGATCTGGCCCATGTGGGCCTTGGTCCAAAGCCGCGGCTACTACCAGTTCACGCCCGGTTTCACCACGCAAACATCGACCAACGATGGCACTGGATCCGCGCTGGCCAGCTTCCTGCTGGGCGATCCGGCCTCCCGGCAATTGCAGGCTGGCGTGCCCAGCATGAACTTGCGGAACTGGTCCGCGGACGCCTTCGCGCAGGATACCTGGCGCGTCACTGCTTCCACGACGATCGACGTCGGCGTGCGCTACGAGTTCGAAACGCCGCTGGCGGACATCCAACGCGAGTGGAGCAATATCGAACAGGAAGGCGGGCAACTGGTAGCGTTCATCGGCGGCCAGAATGGCATGCCGAAGGGCCTGCAATATCCGCCCAAGCTGCGCTTCGCGCCGCGATTGGGGATTGCGCACCACTTCCAGCAGACCGGCATTGTATTCCGCGGTGCGTATGGTATTTTCTTCATGCCCGTGGACATGAACACCTGGTGCAACCAACTGCACAACGTGCCCATTCTGTTCCCCATCACTCAACAGAGCGACAACTTCACTCCGCAGATCGCCGGCTTCAACTTCCCGCAGCCCGTGCTTGGCAAGACGGTGGTGGCCTTCACGGGCTTCGACCCGCACGCGCCCGCGCAATATGTACAGCAGTGGAGCGGCTCGCTGGAGAAGAGCCTGGGCCACGATACGACTCTGGAGGTGGGTTACCACGGCGAGCGCGGGGAACACCTGCAGCAGGCGGTCCTGATCAACAACGCGCTGCCCGGACCGGGCGCCATTCAGCCGCGCCGGCCGCATGCCACTGCCACTTTCATGGCCGGCACGGTCTTCCCAAGTACGCTCAACGTAGCGAGCAGCACGTTTCCCGTCAGCTCGGTAAACAATCTTGAGGACAGAGCCCGAAGCTGGTACGACGCCGGTTACGTCAGCCTGCGGCGGCGCTATTCGCACGGGCTGAGCCTGCTGGCCAACTACACGTTCGCGAAGAATCTGAGCGACGCTCCCGACTTCCGCTCACCCATGTCCGAGTCCACGATTCCGCAAAACGACAATAATCTGAACGCGGAGAAAGGACCCGCATGCGACGTGCGCCATCGCTTCTCGGCGAGCCTTGTCTATGAAGTGCCCGCCCTGAGGGCCACGAGTTGGACGCACGCGCTCACCCGCGATTGGCGGCTGTCCACGATCTACCAGGCGCAGAGCGGGTTCCCTTTCACAATCTCGGTTTTCGGCGATACTGCAAACGCGGGAGCGATCATCGGCGAGAATCCTATCCGCGCGAACTACAATGGCCAGCCGGTGTTCGGCGCCGGTACGAAAACCACGGCGGAGTGGTTCACTCCCACTGCGTTTAGCACTCCGGCCGCATACACCTTCGGCAATGTTGGACGCAATACCGTCTACGGGCCGGGCATGCAAACGATGGATCTCGCGCTGGTCCGCTCGTTCGCATTGGCTGAACGCCTGCATATGGAGTTTCGCGCCGAGGCCTTCAATGCGCTGAACCATTCGAACTGGGATACGCCGAACCGCTTCGTGAACACGCCGCAGTTTGGCACGATCACGGAGGCCTCTACACCAGGCCGCGAGTTCCAGTTGAGCGCCAGGCTTTCTTTCTAGGCGCCATTCGGTTGGAAGGACCTAGCATGCAAGCACAAGACAACCAGATTCGCAGCCGCAGCGCAGTGGAAGCAGCAGCGCGGGCGGGTGCGCCATTGTCCGGTGCGGCGTTTATCGCGAAGCGCGCCCGCGTCTCCGGACGGATGTACAAGCGTGGCTGGTGGGTGAAGAGCGTCGCTGGGCCCACTCTCGCGGAGAAGAACGCGGATTTTCAGCGTTTCTCGGGCGACGACATGTTCGCTCTCTATCCAAGGTTGAAAACGGCGCACGACGGTGAAGGCTCGTTCGAGGCCGGGCTCGCCGCGACGCAGGAGCGTACGGTGCAGCGGATCCGGCAGGACGTGCCGGGCTTCAGCCTGCGCGACCTGCAGTTAGGCGAGGGCGCGTGGACGCTCATGCGCAGCACCCGGCCCGGGGAGGGATTGCTCTCGTGGACCAGAGTGACCGTGCGCACGCCCGCCGAATTGGGTGTCGAGCCATATGCCGCGCCTCCTCAGCAAGCCGCGGATACCGTGAAGGCCGCGGCCCGCTTGTATGGGGCGGCCCTCGCCGGCATCGCGCCCATGGACGAGAGCTACGTCAATCTGCGGGAACAGGGCCGGCCGATTGTCTTCGAAGACGTCGATGTGCCTGGAGTGACGGAAGAGAAATTTGTCATTCCCCGCAAGATGAAGTGGGTCGTCGCCCTGGCGATTCCCATGGACCTCGAGCTGCTCGCTCAGGCGCCGTCCGCAGTGGCCGACACGGCGAGCGGACTGGGCTATAGCCACTCCGCGTTCGTCGTAGCCTCGCTCGCCGAATTCATCCGCGGACTGGGCTACCAGGCCATCCCGAGCGTGAACGACACGGCGCAGAGCGTGCCCTTTGCGATGGACGCGGGCCTCGGTGAACTGAGCCGCATGAACAAGCTGGTGACCCCGGAATTCGGTCCGGCGGTCCGCCTTTGCAAGGTATTTACCGATCTGCCGATGAGCTTCGACCAGCCGGTGGATTTCGGTGTGGTTGAGTTCTGTAAGCGCTGCAAAAAGTGTGCCGAAGCATGCCCGCCGGCCGCCCTGTCATTTGACGCCGAGCCCAGTTTCAAGATTCTCGGCGACTGGAATAACCCCGGTCACAAAGCGTGGTTCGAGGATTCGTATCGGTGCTTCGCCTACTGGCAGGCGAGCGGTACGGCGTGCGCCGTGTGCCTGGCAGTTTGCCCCTTCACGAAGGCGGCCCACGCATGGGTTCGCCAAGTCGTGAAAGCAACTGTCTCATTGACACCCGCTACAGACGGCCTGTTCCGGGCCATAGACGATGCGGCCGAGTGCGAAACGCGTCGCGATCCCGAGCGGTGGTGGATAGAAGATCCTCCGCCGGCCTCTCGGCAAGCTTGATCCCTCATCCAAAAACGATTCAACTTCACTCCGCGCGGGCCAATCGGAAATCAGGGTTACACGCCATGTCTGTCTCGAGCTCTGCCTGGGCTCCCGGCAGAATACGGCTGCGTAGCCGAGATACACTGAAAAGAATCCCGATTGCCGCTGCCGCGCACGCTGGCGTCTTGCGCCGCGAGCCGCCGGTTTGGCAATTGGATCTATTGCAAAAGAATCAAATGGCACAAGACATCACTCTCGACTTCCTGGGCGACCTGCGCCGTACGCACAATTGCGGACAATTGCGCGCTTCCGACGACGGGCGCAAGGTCGTGCTCATGGGTTGGGTGTACCGCCGCCGCGACTTGGGCGGCGTGATCTTCATTCACCTCCGCGACCGGGAAGGCGTCACTCAAATCGTTTTCCGCGCGGAGTCTGACGCCGAATTGCACAGCCGTGCCGAGAGCCTGCGCTCCGAGTTCGTGATCGCGATCGAGGGGACGGTGGAGAAACGTACTGCCGACAATGTCAACCCAGGCATCGACACCGGCGAAGTAGAAGTGGTCGCCGAACGTCTACGCATCCTCAATACCAGCGAAACGCCGCCCTTCCCGATGGAAGAGCACATCGACGTCAGCGAAGACGTACGGCTGAAGTACCGCTACGTCGATCTGCGCCGGCCCCACATGCAGCGCAATATCATCCTGCGCTCGAAGATTTCACTCGCCGTCCGGCAGGCGTTGTACGATCAGGGCTTCCTGGAAATCGAGACGCCATTTCTCTGCAAGACCACGCCCGAGGGCGCGCGCGACTTCCTGGTGCCTTCGCGCATTCAGAACGGAATGTTCTACGCCCTGCCGCAGTCGCCGCAGATTTTCAAACAACTCCTGATGGTGAGCGGTTACGAGCGCTACTTCCAGATTGTGCGTTGCTTCCGCGACGAAGACCTGCGCGCCGACCGACAGCCCGAGTTCACTCAGATCGACATCGAGATGTCCTTCCCGCAGGAAGAGCAAGTCTTCGAAGTGATCGAACCGTTGATCGAAAAGATCTGCGCCGTCGCCGGCTATGAAGTGAAAGCGCCGTTCCCGCGCATCACCTACGCCGAAGCGATGCGGAGCTACGGCATCGACAAGCCCGACATGCGACTGCCGCGCTTCTGGCCGGTGGAGGATCTCTTCCCGGCTGAGGCGGGTTTGACCACAGCCGGACTGCCGCTGGTCGCCATTCATATCCCGAACACCGGTGTCGTCTCCCGCAAGGAACGGGACGAACTGAAGGCGTATGGACAAGAGCGCGGGCTGCGCGTATACGATGACGCCAAGCGACTGGATCGCGACTATCCGGAAGCGATGGCCAAGGTCCGCGAGCGGGTGGGCGTGGGCGGGAACGATTTGCTGTTCCTCGCGGGCTGGCCCTCCGCGCCCCAGGGGCATCGTCCCGAAGAGACCGTTTTCCAGGCCTGCGGCCAATTGCGCCTGTACGCCGCGCAGAAGTACAACGACCGGCACAAACTGCTGGACCCGAAGGTCTTCAAGTTCGTCTGGGTTCTCGAATTCCCGATGTTCGAATGGGACGCTGAAGAGAACCGCTGGGCCGCCGCGCACCACCCCTTCACCTCGCCGCACGACGACGACCTGGACAAGCTGACCACCGATCAGGCTCATTGCCGCGCGCGCAGCTACGACATCGTCCTGAACGGTACGGAGTTGGGCAGCGGATCGATCCGTATTCACCGCCAGGACGTGCAGGCCCAGGTCTTCGACGCGATCGGGTTGACCCGCGAAGAGGCCCATGGGAAGTTCGGCTACCTGCTGGAAGCGCTCACCTATGGCGCGCCGCCGCACGGTGGCATGGCCCTGGGGCTCGACCGTCTGGTTATGCTGCTCGCGGGTGAGCCCTCCATTCGCGACGTGATCCCGTTCCCCAAGACCGCGAAGGGCACAGATCTGATGAGCGAGGCGCCTTCGCCCGCCAACCCGCGCCAATTGCGCGAACTCGGCATTCAGCTTCGGCACAAAGAGTAATCCCGTGCATCGCGGTGCCGGCCGCACTCTGCGAAATCGCGCCTTGCCCCAACCGGGCAAGCCGTAATTTTCGTCGCCCCGCCATTCCAGCCGCTCTCCATTCTGGTAGAGTGTCGGTCGCATGGTAACTATTCGCGAGGTCGCCCGTCAGGCGAAGGTTTCGGTCGGCACGGTGTCAAACGTCCTGGCCGGTTCAGCAACGGTGCGCCCCGAGTTGCGCCGGCGCGTTGAGGAGGCGATGCGAGGGCTCGATTATCACCCGAACCAGATCGCCCGCAGCTTGAAAACGCATCAGACGAAAACCTTGGGGATGGTGATCTCGGACATCACTAACCCGTTCTTCCCGCAGGTGGTGCGGGGGGCCGAGGACGCCGCAATGGAGAGCGGCTACCTGCTCATCACCTTGAACACCGACGACAATCCGGAGCGCGAACGGCAGGCGCTCTCGATGCTGCGAGCCAGAAAGGTGGACGGACTGCTTCTGACGGTAGCCGCCACCCGCGAGGACATGAAACACGTCGAGCAGTTCCGCGCCTCGGGTCTGCCGATCGTGTGCATTGACAGAAAAGTGCCGAACATCCCGCTGGACCTGGTGTGCTCGGACAACGCTCGCGGCGCGCGGATGTGCATGCAACACCTGTTGTCCCGCGGCCACCGCCGCATCGGATATCTGTCGGGTTCCGTGGGCTTGTTCACGGCCGAGACGCGTCTCGCCGGGTTCCAGCAGGCGCTCGCGGAGGCCGGCATCACCGAGGACCCGAGATTGGTGCGGCACGGCGACTTTCGGCTCGAAAGCGGATACCGGCTGGCGAAGGAGATGCTGCTCGAACACGATCCGCCAACGGCGCTCTTCGCCTCCAACGCAATGATGGGCTTCGGGGCGCTGAAGGCGATCCACGAACTGGGTCTGCGCTGTCCGGAGGACGTGGCGCTCGCAATGTTCGACGACGTGCCGTTCGGCGACGTCATCCAGCCCCGATTGACAGTCGTCGCCCAACCCGCCTACGAGATGGGCCGGGTGGGGGCAAAGTTGCTGATCGCGCGCCTGGAGGGCCGGGAGACCAGCCCGGAGCCGGTCTGCCACACGCTCGCTCCGGAACTACTGGTCCGGGAATCGACGATTGTACGGCGATCTTGAACAATTTCCGCCGGCCGATGCAAATTCTCACGAATTCTGCCATCAGGTACCGAACGATGGGTCTCAACCTCCTAAACTAGTAGGTTGATGGGGACAGCGGTTGAGCCGAAGGCCGGCAAGAAGAAACGGGATCCGCTCAAGTGGGCCGCTTACCTGCTTTCGGCCATTTGCCTGTGGTGGGTCTACCACAACTTCGCATGGAGCAGCGAGATCCCCCGGCTGAAAGCGGTCCATTGGTGGTGGATCGCTCTTGCGTGCTGCGTCGATTTTCTGGTCTATCTCGTTCAGTCCTGGCGCTGGAATGCCCTACTGAAACCGGTCGCCCGGGTTCCGTTCTGGCGCACGGTGCAGGCGATCTACATCGGCCTGTTTGCGAACGAAGTACTGCCGTTGAAAAGCGGCGAGATCGTCCGCTGCTATCTCCTGGCTCATTGGAACCACCTGCCTTTCCCAAAGGTCTTTTCCGCCGCGATGATCGAACGGCTGATCGACGGCATCATCCTGGTGGCCGGGTTCTTCTGGATCCTGAGGCTGGGCCACCTGCCAAAGCGAGTGGAGTGGGGTGTCGCAGTGCTGGTGGCGCTGGTCATCGTGCTGGGCACATTGGTGGTTTTCGCGGTTCTCAACAAGAGGTTCGCCCATCACGTCACGACGGGCCACCGCTGGTCCGAGTCTTTGCTGATGATCGTCGAGGGATTGCACCTGATGGCGCGCTCGCCTTCCTCCATCGAAGGTTGCTTTGCCAGCCTCGTGTATCTTGGGCTGCAGATCGTTCCGGTATACGCACTGATGGCCAGCTACCAACTTGGGTTGGACTGGACCGACGCTGTTGTCGTGCTGCTGATCGTACGCCTTGGCACCATCATCCCGGGCGCTCCGGGCAACATCGGAGTGTTCCAGTTAACCGCCTTCCTGGCACTCCATACGGTGCTGGGTGTCGAACAGGAGACCGCAAAGAGCGCCGCTTTTATGATGTTCATGGTGATCTCCGTTCCGCTCCTCGTCGGTGGCAGCTTCGCGCTCGCATTGACCGGCTCCGACTTGCACGAGGTTTACGAACAGGCGCGAAACCACAGATATCTTCCGTTAAAGGACCGCCAGTCGGACAGGGAGAGGCTGTAAAGTGAAGACGAACTGCGAGATTCACGCCAAGCTTGCTTTATGTTCTTCCCGCCAGCGTCTGGCAGTCTGTTTCGCCAGATCGGTCATTCAGGAGGTCTCATGAATACAATTGCACGGAGCACAGTGCGGGGCACTCTGCTCGCTGTTATCGCATTAGCCGCCGCGACCATGTTGCCGGCGCAAACTCCGAAGCTGCGCATCCTCGCCATTGGCGCGCATCCCGACGATTGCGACATCCAATTCGGAGGCACCGCCGCCAAGTTGGCACGCGCCGGACATCGCGTGAAATTCCTGTCGCTCACCAACGGCGACGCGGGGCACCAGACGATCGGCGGCGCGGCGCTAGCCAAACGCCGCTTCCTGGAAACCCAGGAATCCGCGCGCCGTCTGGGCATCGCGGAGTATCAGGTTCTGGACAATCATGACGGCGAGTTGATGCCGACGCTCGAAGTTCGCCGCCAGGTCATCCGCGCCATTCGCGAGTGGAAGGCTGACATCGTGCTCGCGCCCCGTCCGAACGATTACCACCCCGACCACCGCTACACCGGTGTGCTCGTACAGGACGCCGCCTACATGGTGGTGGTCCCGAACGTTGTCTCCGATACTGCCGCGCTCGAAAACAACCCGATCTTTCTCTATTACGAGGACAGCTTTCAGAAGCCCGCGCCCTTCCGCCCGGACGTGGTCGTGTCGATCGACAGCGTGTGGGACCAGAAGGTCCACGCTCTCGACGCTCAGGTTTCGCAGTTCTATGAATGGCTTCCCTGGGTGGACCATCAACTAGAATCAGTGCCGAAGGACCCCAAGGCACGTGAGGCCTGGCTCGCGCAGGCGTGGCGCCACAACCTGACCGAGGCCGAGCGCAAGACGTTGCAGGAAGAGCTGGGCGACGCCGGGGCGAACGTGAAGCACGCCGAAGCCTTTGAGCTTTGCGAGTACGGCCGCCGTCCGACGATTGCCGAACTGCGCGCGATGTTCCCGTTGAACTGACAAGCGGTGGGACAGATCATCGCTTTGCGTGGTCTGTCGCCTCTTACGAGCATTGGCAGGACAGACGACATTACGACAGATGACGCAAGCGATCGTCTGTCCCACTCGTCCCCCTTCGGATAACCTGAGCACGCTCCGGCTCTGAAGAGCGGCTATCATAACCACAATATGCTTCGCGCCCTGTTGCTTTGCCTCTTCCTCGCCTCTGCCTGCCTGCAGGCCCGCCCGCCAGTGTATGTGGTTCTCTGGTTCGACACCGAGGATTACATCGAGCCGGCGTCCGACGATGCCGCTTTGCGCATTGCGACGGATCTGACGGCGGAAGGCGTTCAGGCCACTTTTAAGGTGGTGGGAGAAAAGGCGCGCGTGCTCGAAAGCCGCGGGCGTCGCGACGTGATTGAAGCGCTATCCAAGCATGCCATCGGTTATCACTCAAACTGGCACAGCGTCCATCCCACGCCTTCCGAGTATCTGGAGCCGCTTGGTTTCCTGGAAGGCGTGGAAGAATTCTACCGCCGCGAAGGCCCTGGCGTCGCCGACTTGAGGCGGGTGTTCCGGACTCAGCCCGTCTGCTACGGGCAGCCCGGCAGTTCGTGGGGCCCGCAGAGCAACCCCGCGCTGCGCAGGCTCGGCATCCCCGTCTATCTCGATGAAGGGGAGCAGGTCGGCCTGGATGAGCAACCCTTCTGGTACGGAGGGCTGCTGCACGTCTTCCACATGGGCCGGAATGTGTTCCGGGCGGATTTGAACCAGGGCGCGGAAGACAGGGCGGCCTACGCGACGTTTGACGCGGCTGTCGCGCGGCTCTCGGCGCAGGGCGGGGGCGTCATCAGCATCTATTACCATCCCAACGAGTTCGTGACCACCGAGTTCTGGGATGCGGTGAACTTTGCACGCGGCGCGAATCCCGGCCGCGAGGCGTGGGTCAAGCCGCACCGCCGGACCGCCGAGGAGTCGGAGCGCTGCTATGGTGTGCTCCGGCATTTCGTGCAACACATGAAGAGCCAGGCGGACGTGCGGTTCGTCACCGCGAAGGACCTGCCTGGCCTCTATCAGAACGCGGTTCCAGGCGTTGTAGATCCCAAGATGATTGCCGGGCGACTGCGCGACAGGATCGTGTTCGCGGAAGTGCAGGGCCAGACGCTTTCCCCCGCCGACATGCTCGTCGCACTGCTCGGACTGAAACCCCGGGTCGTGGACGGCCCCACCGCGCCCGGCGTGACGACTTACGCCAAGCCATCCATACCCGCTGCTGCTTTCGAGAAGGCGAAGTTGGACGCGGCGGACTTCGTTGTCCATACGCATCGGCTTCCAAGCGAGGTCTTCATTGGCGCCGAAACGCTTTCTCTAGCTGACTTCGCCGCCACTCTTGCGGGCAGCGTGCTGGATGCGGGTAACAGCGTGCCCGTAATTCAAGGCCGGATCGGCTTCGAGCCTTACTTCGCGACCGATCCGCGCAAGCCATTCACCTGGCCCATCCACACCGAGGGATTCTCCGGGGTGCATCTGCTGGAGCTAGGCCGGCTGCAAGGCTGGACGCTCAAGCCGGCGCGGCTCGCTCCGCGGCCATAGGGTGGGGCGGCGCTCCAGCGCCGCGCGGGGCTTCCAAGCCCCGCGACTAGCTATTGCCGGAACGCCGTGTTGGCACCCTGAGCGAAGACGCGGGCGTCGGCTGGAGCCTCCGCGCGGCGCTGGAGCGCCGCCCCACAAGTGTCAACCCTCCGTCTTTTCCACCAGCCGTTCCAGCTTGATCGAATACACTGCGGGATGGCCTTCCTTGTCGCCCTGGAACAGCAGGCGCTGGCTGTCTGGTGAAAAGGTGATCGCCGAGCTTGAAGCGTCGCGCGAGCGATGTTCGCACAGCGTCATTTCCCTGCGCGTCAGGCGCAACAGCAGGAGCGCATAGGGCGAAGCCTTACTACGGCTGGCTCCTGCGAAAACCGTGGCGTTGGCGTTTCTGGCGAAGCAGGCGAACTGAGAGGTCTTAGCCACCAGACGGTCGGCGCGGCTATCTACTTCCTGCTCCCGGATGGCGACCGCCTCACCCTGTACGCCCGGGTCATGCAGATAGAGAACGCTGTTGCCATCGGCGTTCCACAGAGCCTGCAAAACGCTGCCGGAGGGAACGTCCAGGCGGCGCTTATTCCCGCCATCCTGCTCGCAGAGCCAGGCCGAACCGTCCGAACTGCGCCAGACCACCAGCGCGCGGCGCGGATTGGGCGCGGGCTCAAGAATCGCGGTGTCGTGCCGCAGAAGCTGGTTGGCCTCCGGTTTCGATCCAAGACGCAGCTTCATCAGCGCGCCGCCGCCCGAATTCACTGCGTACCACAGCGTGGTTCCGTCATCGGAGGGCGCAAGCGACGAGGTTCCATCCAGGGTGGACGGCGCTTCCCACAGCGGGGAGACTCGCAGACTCCCCAGCGACACGGAGAACACTCCCGTTCCATCCAGATAGTAAACCGTGCGATCGTCAGTGGAGAGTGCAAAGGCGGTCGGAGAGAGGTGCGCCGCCGAGGTGAGAACGCGGCTTTGCCCCGACTTCAGATCCAGCCGCTGGAGCTGCAAGCTGCCGGTGCGGTCCGTAGCCAGGATCACGAAATCGCCCCGGCGTGCGATGGCCCTGCCCGGGGGTGCGCACAGATGGCTCGCATAGGCGGGCTGCGTCAGCCGCTGCAACTCAAATTCGGTGGATGGGTCTGTGTAACGGCTCCAATCGGCCGGCAGCGTCTCACCTTTGCCAGGCGCTGCCTTAATCGCCGGGGCGGAGACCGCGAGCATTGCGCCCGCGGCCAGGAGCAGCCGGCGTCGCGAAAAGCGTTCCGCGCCAGGCTGCCACAGGTCCATGGCCGCCATCTTAGCACCTGGCAAGGGATCTACTTGGCCGGCTGCTTGGGAGGCTCGTGGCCGTGGCCCGCCGGAGCCGTGCGGTAGTGCTCGGCCAGCAGGTCCACTCCAAAGTCGTCTTCGAAATCCCGCCATACCGTATGGATGTGATTGGCGCCGTTCTGGGTGTTGTCGTATTCGACAAGAAACGATGGCGACTGAATCCGGTAGTAGTGCGGGCCGCCCTTCACGACCACGCCGGCCCAGGCGAACCAGATCTTGTCGCCGGACTCGCGGATCCGCTGGCGGCGCTGCGAGGCCAGTTCCCCGGGCAGATTGTCGACATACTCATCGAGCAAGACGTCCAGCAATTTACGCTGGGCCGGAGTCATCCTCGAAGCGGGCAGTCCGCTGGGTTGGCCTTCGAGCGCGGCTTTGCGAGTGCGTTCCGTCAGGATGTCCGGGTAAGCCTTTTCGGCGACGACGCAGGTTTTGAGCTGCGCCGGCGTCAGCGAATCGAGCAGCGCTCGGGCTTTATCCTCCTCGGCGCCGAGAATGCGGAGTCCCTTGCGCGGCCCTTCACGAACTTCGGCCGGATTCGACCCGAGGAACGTCGGGTTCCCCGCAACGCGGCCGTGGACCACGGTGAAGTGCAGGCTAACGTGGTGACCTTCGATGCGGTAGGCCCAGGGACCCGCCTCCGACGGTTCTCCGAAGATGCTGAAGTGGTAGCGCTCGGGATCCCGCCGGCCCTTTGTGTCGTTTTCCAGAATGCGGAGAATGTCTTCCAGGCTCATGATCGTGGTGGCCTTGATGTAGCCCTGCTGGCTCAACCCGGCGCTCATCAAGGCTGCGGCCAGCGCCTTCTGATGGGGGCTCATCTCCTTGAGGGTCAGTCCTTTGCGAGGGCGGCCATAGCTCCCCGGGATGTCGGCCGAGGGGATGTAGTGCCAGAAGAAACGCTCCTCGTCCCCAAAGGGGAAGACGGTTTGCTCGCGCTGCTCCGGCGTCAGGGAAGCCAGGAAATTCCTGGCGGTGAAAATCATTTGCGGCAAAGAGTGGGGACTATCGTGCGCGGCGGCTACCAGCGCGCACAAGCAGAACAAAGCCCAGATTCGCATTGGGCTCATTTTACAGTGCTCCCGCAGGCGAATATCAGTTTTATTTGGAAATGTAAAAAGACAGGCGGGCTAGAATCCAAACTCGCGATGCGTGTTCGGAACCGTCAGGCTATGGTCGAGGTAGGTGTGCGGGTTGACCGCGTTGCCGCCGATCCGGACCTCATAGTGGAGGTGCGGCGCCGTCACGCGGCCCGTGGCGCCCGTCGCGGCGATGATCTGCCCCAGCCGAACTTCCTGTCCGGGCAATACATCCATGCGGGAAAGATGGGCGTAATACGTCCGCATCCCGTGTCCGTGGTCCACGATAATCAACTTGCCGTAGCCGCCAAACCACTCAGCCGAAACCACAATGCCGTCCGCGGCAACCCGGACCGGCGTTCCCTGTGCAGCGGAAATGTCCACGCCAGTATGGAAAATCTGCTCGCCTGCGAAAGGATCGTCCCGCTTCCCGTATCCGCTCAACAGGCGGCCCACAACCGGCCAGAGCGAAGGAGTAGTGTTAACCAGGAAGCGGCGGCTGAAACTGCTGGCGAATACGTTCAGCTTGGCGGACTTCAGGAGGTCGTACTCGTTCAGGGACTCGGTGTAAGTGGGAGCCAGAGCCTTCTCACCGAGCTTGGCCTCGCTAAATTCCGGCGCCCGGGCATCGCCGCCACTTGAGTTCCGCTTGATACCGTAGGACATCGTGACTTCGCTCGCGAGAAGCTGCAGTCGCGCCATCTGGTCGCTCGTCTGGCGGGTTTCGTTCAGCAGATTCTGGTAGCGCATTCTGAGAACGTCGGTCTGAGCCCGTAACTGATTGTATTGAGAGACTTTCCAAGCCATGCGGATGTAGCTGGAAACCATGCCGAACAGAGTGAAACAACCGAGCAGGGCAAGGCCAAGGACCGCGAAGATGATCTTCTGATCGACGTGAAAACGCCGAATACGCCCGTGCAGGGAGTGGGCGAGAACAACAATGAAATAAGGTTGATTCATCGTCGGCCAAGGCTACCGAGTTCCGACGCGCCGGAGCGGGATGACACTTTCCTGGCCCCGCGGTGCCACCTGCCGCGAGGGCGGCTACCAGTGCCCGTGAATTTCCCACGCTAACAGCAGCAACGCCCTGTGTCAACCCATGGGGCCCGGCGTGTCCCAGCGACACACTCCGCCGCGGAAGCGCTTTTCTTACGTTCCAGCGGCGATCGTTGTACTAAAGCAGTTCGCCGCGGGCGTCCTCAGTTGGTGATAATGGTACGTATGAGCATTCGCGCCCTGAGAGCCTGCTCTCTCGTGCTGGCCTCCGCCATTGCACTTTCCGCGGCCGACACAATCGTGATCGAGCAGATCGTCGCCAAAGTCAATGGCGATATCGTGACACGCTCCGAATTGGACCGCCTGCGCCACGAAAACGAAGCCGAGATGCAACAGCGCGGCATGAGTGCGGTCCAGATCCGCACGGCCATGCAGGAGCGCGAAAAGGACCTGCTGCGCGATCGAATCGACTCGCTGCTGCTCGTCCAGCGTGGCAAGGACCTCGACATCAAGGTGGATACCGAGGTCTCCAAGCGGCTGGCTGAAATCCAGTTGGAAAATAAGATCGCCGATCCCGACAAGTTCCAGACGTGGATCAAGGACAACGTCGGGAAGAGCTTCGAAGACTTCAAACAGGATATGAAGAACCAGCTCCTGACGCAGCGGGTTATCGGGTCGGAAGTCGGCAGCAAGATCAACGTCCCCCGCGAGAAGATCGTCGAGTATTACGAGCAGAACAAGACGACCTTTGTCCGCCAGGAGCAGGTCTACCTGCGCGAGATCCTGATCGGCATTGAAGGCAAGGATGCCGCCGGCGTTGCCGCGGCCGAGAAGAAGGCTAAGGACGTGGTGGCCCGCGCCCGCAAGGGCGAGCGTTTCAGCGACTTGGTGCGCGACAATTCCGACGCGCAGACGGCGAAACAGGGCGGCGATCTCGGCGGTTGGAAGAAGGGCGACTTAACACCTGCAATTGAAGCCGTGGTTTGGGACAAGGCGCGGGGCTACGTAGCCGATCCGATTCGCGTGCCCGCGGGTTTTGAGATTGTTCGCGTCGATGAGCATGTTAAGGAGGGACAGGCGTCGCTGGAAGATGTCGAAAACGAGATCAAAGAGCGTCTTTACATGCCCCTATACCAGCCGAAGATTCGCGAATACCTCACCGAGCTGCGCGGGCAGGCGTTCCTCGAAATTCGCGACGGTTTCGCCGACACGGGCGCCGCGTCCGGTAAGGACACCCGCTGGCAGGATCCCGCCATGCTGAAGCCCGAGACCATCTCCAAGGAAGAAGTGGCGCTGCGCAAGCACAACAAGCGGCTGCTTTGGTCGATCCCGATCCCAGGCACGTCTACCAAGATTGAGCAGAAATCATCCAGCCGGTAGGCGGCGCATCCTCGCGGGTGAGAACCCGTAGCGAGCCGGGTGGAACCGCGTGGTAAGTTGGAGCCCTAGAAGCATGAAATCTCCCACAGTGGCCGACCTGAAAGCCGGTAAGGCAAATGGCGGCCTCTTCCTCGTGCAGTCCAAAGACGTGCGTGAGGGCAAGACTGGCAAGAAGTACATGAGCTTGACCCTCATGGACAGCACTGGCGAAATCGACGCCCGCATGTGGGATAACGTCGAGACGGCCAGCGTTGTGTTCGAGCGCGACGACTTTATCCGGGTCGAAGGCGAAACGCAGGAGTATCAGGGCAAGCAGCAGCTCATCGTGCACAGGCTGAAGAAGGCCTTGGACGACGAAGTCGAGTTGAAGGACTTTCTGCCGGCTTCGAAGCGCGATCCGGCCGAGATGTTCGCCGAGCTGCAGGCGATCGTCGCCGGCATTGACAACGTGCACTTGAAGGCGTTGTTGGAGGCCATCTTCGGCGACCCGCGAATCGCGGAGGCGTTTCGCACGGCTCCGGCAGCCAAATCGATCCACCATGCGTGGCTCGGCGGCCTGCTCGAGCATGTGCTCTCGATGTCCGAAATAGCCCGGCGCACCGGCCAGCATTACATCTCCGCCGGTTACCCCGTGGATCTTGACCTTTTGCTTTCTGGCGTCCTGCTCCACGACATCGGCAAGATCGACGAGCTGAATTACGCTCGCAGCTTCTCCTACTCCACTCCCGGACAGTTGCTCGGCCATATCGTGATGGGCGTGCAGATGATCGAGGAGAAACTGCGGAGCCTGCCCGATTTCCCTCCGAAGCTCCGGATGCTGCTGGAGCATATGATCCTTGGCCACCACGGGCAAATCGAGTTCGGGTCTCCAAAGCTCCCGGTGTTCCTGGAGGCTTTGCTGCTCGCGCAGATCGACAATCTCGACTCGAAGATGGCGACGATGCTGTCGAGCCTGGAAAGGGACCGCGACCCCGGAGCCGAGTGGGCCGGCTATAACCCCGCTCTGGAGCGGCAGGTGCTGGACAAGTCGACTTTCCTCCACGACCGCCCGGCCGCACCCCAGGGGCCAGGCGCCGCGACTCCGTCCAAGGCGCCCAACAGCGCGCAACCGCGCCCCAGGCAGGCTACCGCGATCGGCTCGGCCCTGCTCGCCGCGCTGGGCGACACAGAGGGAGTCCATTAGAACGATGTCCCGGCGAAGCGCGCGTGACATTCCGCCCCCACTTGAACTGGAGTGTCTGAGCGTGCTCTGGCGTATGGGGGAGTCGAACGTGCGGACTGTCCAGGAGGCCTTGGCGGCCAGCCGGCCGCTCGCCTACACCACCGTGATGACGATGCTCGAACGCCTGGCCCGGAAACAGCTCGTCAGCCGGCGCAAGACGGGGCGTCACTTTGTGTATGCCGCCCTGGTGGAACGGGACGTAGTGCGGCGGCACGCGGTGAGCAATCTCGTCGACGCGCTCTTCGAGGCCTCTCCCCAGCAACTGCTGGCATTCCTCACCACTAACGGTGGACCTCCGCCCGCCATGGCTCCCGCCCCCGTTGCGGATTCCGGCGATGAGGACCCGGGCGAGAGCGACATGGATGCGGTGCTGCTGTAGAGCTGTTTCTGGATCAGCGTAGGCCACCGCTACACATTTCACCGTCGGATTTCAGCGATCCCGGACGAGCCGCGGATCTTAGCTCGCCATGACCGGTAGACCGTTTACCCCAATGCTGAAAATCGACCACTCGTTCCCCAGCACCGAACCGCGAACGAAGAGAGCGGTCAATGACCCGATGTCCACCGCTCCGTCACGGTCGCGACTCCGTTCCGGTGTTTGCTGAGCAACCGCTCCCGACAGCCACAATCAGCATATTTCGCCTCCCCCGGGAACAACACAGCGCCAATCGGCGTTTCCCTACGTGACAGGCTTGCGCAGAAGATCCCGTCCGCGAACTTCGGGCACGAAGGTCGTTTTTGCGAAGTCAGCGACGAAATGAGGGGCATACTTTGAGCGGGCTCGTTCGCAGCCCCGCTCGTCTGCCTGCGATGGCTGAGGTGACCACGGAATGGTACAAGGGAGCGGCATATGATCATCGGGATGTCCAACACAAGCCGCGCTGCGCTGGCGGGAATTGCGCTTGCCTGTGCGCCATGGTTCTCGAAGACGTGCGGCGCACAATCGATGTTCCGTGGCGACCCTGCGCACTCCGGCGTGTACGCGGGAGCGGGACCGCGCGCATTGGGTGGCCTCGCCTGGAAGTTTGCGACGGGTGGCCGCGTGCTTTCCTCGCCGGTGTTCGACCGGGGCACGATCTATTTCGGGAGCGACGATCAGAACGTCTACGCCGTCGACGCGGAGACCGGCGTTCAGCAGTGGAAATACGCCACCCATGGTGCGGTCGCCTCCACGCCGGCCGTCGATTCCGGTCTCGTCGTGGTCACGAGCTATGACGGGTATGCGTATGCGATCGACGCGACGAAAGGCACGCTGCGCTGGAAGTTCCAGACCGCTGGCGAGCGCCGCTTCGAGGCCAAAGGATTGCACGGGAACCAGCCCGCGAGCCAGACGTTTTGGGATCCGTGGGACATGTTCCTCTCGAGTCCGGTGATCGGTCAGGGCGCGGTCTTCTTTGGCAGCGGCGACGGCAATGTGTACGCGCTGGACCAGTGGAGCGGCGCGGTTCGCTGGAAGTTCAAAACGGGCGACGTCGTGCACTCCTCACCGGCTTATGATGCGGGCACGATCTACGTGGGGAGCTGGGATAGCTATCTGTACGCCCTGGAGGCGGCCACGGGCCTGGAGAAATGGCGCTTCAAGACTGGCGAGGACGCGGCAACCCACAACCAGGTGGGCTTTCAGGGCTCGGCCGCCGTCTCGGGTGGCGTGGTTTACGTAGGCTGCCGCGATGCGCACATGTATGCCATCGAGGCGGGCAGCGGGAAGGAGAAGTGGGATTTCGGCACGCAGGGAAGCTGGGTGGTCGACTCGCCGGCAGTAGCGGACGGCATGGTCCTTTTCGGAACCTCGGATTCAAATCTCTTCCACGCGCTGGACGCCGCGACGGGCAAACCCGTCTACCAGGTGCAGGACAACTTTTTCCTCTTCTCGTCACCGGCCGTGGCGGCCGATGTCGTCTACATCGGAAAGATGAATGGCGGCCTGGAGGCGCTGGATCTCAAAACTGGCAAACAGCTTTGGGAATTCCAGACGGAGGCCTCGAAAGCGAACAAGGACATGGCTCTCAAGGCCGATCGATCGCGCAACGATGCGATGCTATTCCGCGCCTCCGACTACGGCGGCGTGGCTGGAGTGGACCGGATGTTCAACCTCGGCTCGGTCGCTTCGTCTCCGCTCGTGGTGAATGGGAAGGTCTATTTCGGCAGCACGGACGGCTATGTTTACGCGTTGAAGTAGGACACGGTCTTAATGAAACATCAGTCCCAGGGACTCTGAGCTACGCGATCCGAGGGCTCTCGACCTCTCAGTTTCGGAGGCACCTGTGCCTTTTCGACACCGGGTAGCGTCCCACGCGCACGCAGAGCCGTGTACGCTAACATGAAGGTTAAAGCTCGCTCGGCAGCACAACACTCTGCGCGGCATTTTGCCGCGCAGAGTGTTTCAGCGGAGGAAATCCCCCCCCGGATGCCAAATCATTCCCTCCTAGTTCTCTGACCGCTTGAATTGGTTCTTCCTATACCCGAACTTCCGGCGCGCGTCCTTGCAGCTGAATTGCCAATTGATTTTCGTTTGTGCGCGATTGATCTCCTCGTTCCAGGCCTGCG
>Ga0181528_10000154_pt1 | contig 63458 bp, 47 predicted proteins | sample PEATcosm2014_Bin_47_FD_119742 | JGI IMG/M metagenome (GOLD analysis project Ga0181528, IMG submission 119742) | Peatland microbial communities from MTU Mesocosm Facility, Houghton, MI, USA - PEATcosm2014_Bin10_10_metaG | ecosystem: Environmental > Terrestrial > Soil > Wetlands > Peat | place...
GCGCGCCTTCGAGCAGGGCGCGGAGCGGACCGAGTTCTGGCAAAATGCGGCGACCATCTCCAGCGGGCTGCGCGTGCCGAAGCCGCTGGGCGATTTTCTGATCCTGAGAGCGGTCCGGGAGAGTAGCGGCACTTGTATTGCGATTGGCGATCGCGAAGCACTGGAAGCCGGCGCGGAGGCGGCCCGTCTGGACGGTGTCTTCCCCGCCCCGGAAGGCGCGGCCTGCTTTGCGGCCGTCCGAAGACTGCTCCAAAGCGGATTCCTGAAGCCCGAGGAACGGATCGTGATCTACAACACCGGTACCGGCCTGAAGTACCTGGAAGCTTACTCGACGCTGTTCCCGCGCACGGCGGATTCGGAAACCGACAAGCTGGGCGGACTGATCACTCCCCGATAGCTACGAAAAGACAGCTGCGAAACTCCTTCGACCGAAGCGGGCAATCTCGCAAGAAAAGCCTGCAACACGGGCGCGGCGCGACTCATCCAATTGAGGTCGGCAGCCGGAAGCCGGTAGTGTAAATCTGAAGGCTTGCCCGAAAAGCCATCCGCGTTTAAGATTAGTCTTTTCCGGGCGAGGGACCGGAAAAGGTCCGGAACTGGGATTCCTGGCATGGCGGGGCCGTTCGATCCATAGTATGGGCTTAACGCAGGTCGCCCCACGGCAGTGGGAAGATTTCGATCCGATGGACATCCGGCGCGAGGCCGCCATGTTCTATGGGCTATTCCTGCGCGGCTACGACGCCGAGGAATTGCGGCAGGACATCGAGATTCCCAAGGAGACGTTCGATCGCTGGCTGAAGCACCCGCACTACGACGGCGATTTCCGCGAGAGCGTCAAGCGGATCTATTACTTCCGCAAAAAGGTGCTCGCCGTGTTCGACGAACTGGTCGACCGGGAACGGATCAAGGCGCGTCTGCAATAGGCGTCTCAAGCCAGTGCGAGCGGGGTTGCGATTGGGTGTCCCGGCGCCGGTCCCGGTGCGAGTCCCGGTGCGGAAAAAGCAAGTCAGTTGCTTTTTTTGGATATTTTCCCATTTGAAATCAGTAGCTTAGAAAAACAAATGGCCACTGCTTGCGCTCTTGAACGCTGGCGGGCCGCCTTAAGGTAGAACTCGCCGGACTAAGTTAGTGGTTGGCGCTGGAGCGCCCGCACCGCTCTGGAGAGCCGCCCTACACCAGTCTAAGAGAAGCGGGTGCGGCGATGAAGCTGGACGCCGCAGACGATCAGGAGCACGAACGTCGCGGCGCACAGAACCGCCATCCAGGGCAGGCTCACCGCGAGCGGGTTGCGTTGCGCGCCAACTCCCAGCCAGATAAAGATCGCGAGTGCGCCCACGATGGGCAGGATCTCGTACCAACGGCGGGCGCCAGTCTCCGCGGCCAGCGGGTCTTCTCCGCGCTGGGTCGCGGCGACCCGCACGGGGTCCAGTCCGTAGCGCTGGCACTCGCGTTCCATGGCTTTGCGCCATGAGGCCTGCTCGGACGCGGGCGCCTCGGCGAAGCTGATGGCGGTGGCGCCTACAATCATCACCACCGAACCTCCGATCACCAGGAGTTGCGCGGTCAGCGATTGCCCGGTGAGTTCGCCGAATACCAACGCGCCCCAGGCGAGTCCCCACAGTTGGTTGGTATTCGAAAGTGGGATGCCCCGGCTGATGCCGATGTACTTCGAGGCGTACTGCTGGAACAGATCGCCCAGGACCCAGCAGAAGCCACCCAGAAAGAGCCAGAAGAAGATCGGCCGCGCGCGGGTCATCTCCGCCGCCAGATTATGCATGCCGCCGTGGTAGACAAGCGCCAGCGCAAACGTGGTGCCCAACTCGCCGAAAGTGAAGACGGTGACAAACGACAGCGGGTTCATACCGCTGATATAGGCCTTGCGATAGGGGACGTACATCGTCCCCCAGACCACGCCGGCCGCCAGCGCGGCCAGAATGCCGAGCGTCGCATTGTGCGGGCCGGCGGCGCCGTGCTGATGAGTGGTGGCATAGGCCAGGACGCATGCGCCAATTACGATCGCAGCCGCGCCGCCAAGGACCTTTGACCATTGGCGGACTCCGGAACCGCGCAGTTCGTTGAACAGGAGCCAGCCCCAGAAAATGCCGACGAGACTGTTGGTATTCCACAGCGGAAAAGCGATGGACAGGCCGACGTTGCGGATGGCGAAGACGGTGAGCGTGTTGGCCACGGCCCACAACATGCCGGCGAGGATGGCCCAGACGATGAGATGGGCCTTCTCCTTCAGGTCCTGGAAGATGTAGCCGGTGCCTTTGAGCGCGGCGGGGACGGTCCAGCGAGCGACGAAAACGCCCGCGACCATGCCGAGCGAGATCAGGAAGGGCGAGAAGCCGACGGTCACGAGCTTGGTCGGCGCTTCCGCCGCGCCCAGCCAAGCGCCGGCCGAGAGACCGCAGATCACGCCAAGACGGTGAAGCGAAAGGGTCGAGGCGCTACCGGTCGAGCGGGTGGTGCCAGCCATCGGCCTATTTCAGCACCAGCAACAGGCTCGTGGCGAAGATCAGAACGACGGCGGGCGCCCAGAAGTGGCCGTCGGTGAAGATGGCTCTCAAGAGTGATGGTCTCAAGCAATTTCCTTTCGAGTTCCGCCGAGCGTCCGCGCCGGGTGCGAGTCGCCAGAATCAGCTACCCATCATACGCGTTCCTGGGCGCACTTGAGCGGAGCTTCATGGGTAGATTCGTGCCTGAAAACGGCGTGGACAGGACGCGTGAGACGAGGGGCATGCGGATTTCGAAGAACGGACCGCAAGTCAGACATACCGCCGGTAATGCGGGATAGCGTCGGCATATGTTGGGCCCACTGGTCGAGAAAACTCAAACGCCAGAGATGCCACAGAAGGGCTTCCCTCCCCCGAACGACTGGAGGCTTGTCGCCTTCGGCCCCCGCCTTGGGAGTCTTTGGCGCTCTCAGGAATGGGAGAAACCCACCTGAATTCAACCCGCCGCCGGGAGCCTGCGAGAGTCGCGATTCCCAAATCAGCCGTGGACCTTTACTACCCTCCGCAAATAACTCAGAATCGTAGAACGAAGAAGTTGACGTTTCGGTAATCTTTAACGTCGACGTTTTAGCATATTCATCGGAGATCCATATGACCCGATTAGCTTTAGTGGCGTTTGCCGCCTTGCTTCCAATCTGGGGGCGAGCTACCTTCCCTCCCGCCCAGCCGGTCAACTCCAGTGCGGTTCCAACAAACCCCGCCCAAACCGGGATGCTCGCCGGCCGCCCATCGCAGTGCGCGACAGGGCCGACGGATCTCGATACCTATGCGACCGCAGGAGAGAATCTCCACGACTGCGCGCCCACGCCCCCCTGGATGACGGCGAGAGCCAATGCAGCTTGGAATGCTTCGACCGAGCCGGCTCGGATTTTCGAGGTTACCGCGCCTTCCCCGTCCTCTGCCCCTGCATCCACTCTCCCCACCGTGCAGGCCGACGCGGGCAGGCCAACAGCGATCGGGGCTGCGCCTCCCAACGCAAACATCATGCTGAAGGATGCCAACGGCAACCAATCGATTGGCATTCCGTTGCCCGGTGGTGGGATAAGCGCGCAGTCCGTCAGCCAAAAGCTAGCCGAAACTGTCAGTGTGAAGGACTTTGGGGCGGTGTGCGACGGAACCAGACAATCCGGGACTGACAACGCCGCGGCAGTTCTGGCCGCAATCGCAGCAGTACATCCTAGCGGGACTATCTTGTTTCCAGCATTCGGGTGCGGCGGCAAAGGCTATGTTGTGGGGCCATTGGGGACTTTGACGAAGATCGTCACTCTGGACTTTGGCGGCTCTCCTATCTATCCAAAGGCCAATGGAGTACCGTGGCTGACCATTGGGTATGCACTTCCGAACGGGCACATGGTATTGAAAAATGGCAACTTTTCTGCATACGCCGGTTTCACCCCGACAGACGTAATAGTTTTAGATCAGCCAATGAATACGGCGTTTGAACATATGGTATTCGGCAATCTAGAGTCGAGTCATGCCATCGTATGGCATAAGGCAGGCTACGGGTCCGTTTTTAGCAACGTCCAGTTTAATTCCAACAATGCTCCAAGTACGATTTATTATAGTTATTATTTATCGGCTCCTGGAAAATATTACACCCTGAACTCAAAAATCGTGGACTCCGATTTCAGTGGGGTTGCAACCGGCAGGTGTATTGGCATCGAGGGAGGCGAACTCAGTATCCAGGATACCGTGATTGAGTCCTGTGGCGGAGGAGGAATAGAGCGCATCCAGGAAACAGAAACTGGCGGGAACGCGATGCACTTAGCCGCTTTGGCTATCAACAGGGTGCATTTCGAAAACAATAAGAAATTTAATTTGAAACTAGCTGCTTCTCACGCACCAAACTATTTTCGAGATAACGTCACAATCACTGCGTCTACATTTACCACGAACCCCAATAACACAGTGCTGTACCTCGGTGGGAATACCACGCTTGTGTTTACTGGTAATTGGGTAGACAAGGGATGTATTGACGGCGATCCAGTCAACCTTCACGGGCAATTAATCATGCTGGGTACGGAAGTGCAAGCAGTAAACCCCGCGTGCGATCCATCCTCTCAATACCTGTTAAGCACAGGCATCGCCAATGCCGTCAGCCGCCTGGCTTGGTCCACTTCTGGCAACTATAACACCCAGAATGAAGCTACCGCTAAAGTGCCCTTCATTTTCCGGACATTGGATTCTACTGTTGGAGCAAAGGTGGTATCGTTTCGGAACCCTTCAGGGGCTGAGGTGGCGTACGTCACTGCGGATGGGAGTTATACGAGCGCGGGGGCAGGATATATTGGCACCGCAACGGGGATTCGAAATCCTAACACGGGGCAACGACTTGTTATGAATGCCGATAACCAAGCTTCGTGGTACGCGGGAGGGGGGTCTACACTGCGTATCAATTTCGGACCTGTCAGTATCGCTTCTGGCTTTGGCACTCGTCCAACAATTAGTGGCTCCGGGGGCGGAGGAGCCATAACCGTGGGTTCAGGGGCCACCGCCAAAACTGGGGTCGTCACATTCAGCCAAACATGGGTCAACGCCCCCTATTGTGTCGCCCAGAACACAAGTACTCTTGGGATCAATATTCAGCCGGTTGCGACACCCACAACGCTCACGCTGAACGCGTGGTCAAGCACCACGGGAGCGGCTACCCCGTTTGGCGCCGGGGACGTCATCGTATGGAATTGCACCGGTCGATAGTATAGCCGCGCTCACAGTCAAGGAGGAACTCCACGGCGAAGCCTGGCAAGCGGGAATAGCTCCGCTTCCTATCCATCTGGATTCCAGCGATACGCCTCCGCGCAAGCAATGTGAGGAGCGAAAAAGCCTCCAATTCCAGACTGCGCCATCCAGCAATCCAGACTGATTCAGTTGCGCTGATTAGCCTGGTGATCCGCCCGCTAATCAGCCGGCACAGAGCTCGATATACTTTCCCGCTCTTGTTTCTGGCTACTCTCCATAAGGCTCGTCAACAGCTCGGCGCTGGGATTATAGTCCGGTAGAAAATTCTTCATCGTGAGAATCAGGCGTCCCAGATCGCGTTTGCGGCAGGCCTCTTCAAGACTGCTGATCAGGCCATTGATTTCCTTGTGCTCGTGAGTCTTTCCGGCGAAAACGCTGATCTTTTCGTGAACGGTCGGGAGAGTCGCTTCGTTGTCCAAATGTAACTCTTCGAATAGTTTCTCGCCTGGCCGCGTCCCGGTATACTTGATTTCGATGTCCGCGCCAGGCCGGAGTCCCGACAAGAGAATGAGGTTGCGGGCAAGATCGCAGATCTTCACTGGCTCGCCCATATCGAGCACGAAGATCTCGCCGCCGACGCCCAGGGTTGAAGCCTGGAGCACCAGTTGCGACGCCTCGGGAATCGTCATGAAGTAGCGCTTCATATGGGGGTCCGTCACTGTCACCGGTCCGCCTGCCGCGATTTGAGACTTGAAAATAGGGATGACGCTGCCGCTGCTGCCTAGAACGTTGCCGAATCTCACGGACACGAACTTGGTCTGTTCGCTTTGCATGGAACGGACGACAAGTTCGGCCAGCCGCTTGGTGGCGCCCATCATACTGGTCGGGCGAACTGCCTTGTCCGAGGAGATCATGACGAAGTCCCTCACGTGGACGTCAGCGCAAGCCTGAGCCAAAGTAAGAGTTCCGAAAACGTTGTTCTCTACGGCCTCGAAAGGATTGCACTCCATCATCGGCACGTGTTTGTAGGCCGCGGCGTGGAAGACCATGGCCGGGCGAAGATCTGCGAACACCTCGTCCAGCCGGTGCCGGTTCTGTATACTGCCGATCCTCGGCTGGAAATTCAAGCCAGGGTTACTCGCCTTCATTTCCTGTTCCAGGAAGAACAGCGGAGTCTCCGCCGCATCATAGCTCACGAGGACAGAAGGCGAGAAGCGCGCGATCTGCCGGCACAATTCGGACCCGATAGAGCCCGCAGCCCCAGTGACCATAATCACCTGGCCCTCGATCCTCTCCCTAATGGGCTCGAGTTCCAGACGAACTGGCGTCCGGCCCAGGAGGTCTTCGACAGACACGTCGCGAATCTGGCTTAACACGCCGTGGCCTGCGATGAAGTCACCCAGAGCCGGCATTGTCTTGTATATGACCTTCGCTTCACTGCACAGATTGAGAATCTGCGTCATCTGCGTGCCGGAGGCCGACGGAATAGCGATGAAGACGGTCATCACTTCGTACCGGTCCACCAATTGCGGAAGGTCCGCGCCATTCCCAAACACTCGGACACCGTCGATTACTGCGCCCCTCTTGGCTGGATCGTCGTCCACAAAGCCGATCACGTGGTAGGAGAGCGCGGGATTCTGCCTAATCTCTCGGGCCAACATCACACCGCCATCCCCGGCTCCGTAGATCACGGCCTTCACCTTGCCTTGCTTGGAATGGCGTGCATTGAGAATGTCGACGCTGATTTTCACCACCATCCGCGCCATCGCGGTTAAACCGAAGCAGAGGATGAAATCGAGGATCAGGACGGAACGCGGGAACTCACCCCGGCTGATGAACCAGATCGCTGTGCTTCCCAGGACGGAACCGATCGCGTTGGCGGTCAGAAGCCGCAGAACGTCATGCGTCGATACGTAGCGCCACCACAGCCGGTGCTGCCCCATGTACACGAAGACGGCGAGCTTCGACACAGTGTAAATGACACTGGCAAGTAGAAGCGGCTTCAGGTATTGAGGCGGAATACTGAGATCAAACCGCAGCAGGAACGCCATCAACGTGGACAGCAGGAAGGCGCCTATCAGGATGCACGCGCCGATGAACCGGGGAAAACGCGTGAGGTTTAGCGGAACGTTCATTATTACTCCCATAGAATAGCGGAGGTCAGGCAAGGAGCATCGACGGTCTCAAAGATCAAACCGGAAATGCGTTTGAATGGAAGGCCCGATGAACCTCAAGTTCCCAACCCAAACAGGGCTAGGCGCCTGATGGACTGGATTCCATGTAAAGCGAAACGGCCCCTTTGGGCTTCCATCTGCCGCATGGCCGTTAGCGGGCCAGCCGCGGATAGCGCCCCGGCTCGATTGAGAGCGGCCCAAATCCCGAGCACATCGGAGGGTTATGCGAAGCGGGTCCTGCCTGCGCCTGCCCTCAAAGCGACAACGCCGAGCGGCACGAGCGCGAAGAGGGCAATCCATGGCGCGAAGCGAGGGGTCTGCAGAGCCACCCAGGCAAATGGACCGAGCCAGAAGAGATTCAACGCGTTCACTGCCGCCGTGACCTTCCAGTGACTCCGATACAGCCGCGCCAGATTCTGGTAGGCGTGCTTACTATGCGCCTGGAAGACCGCTTCCCGGCGCAATAGCCTCACCAGCAAAGTGAGCCCGGAGTCCACAAGGAACACTCCGAATACGATCACCCAGGGCCATAAGACTCTCGGATCGCGGGCCGCGCCGGCGATAGTGACGCATCCGAAGAGGAAGCCCAAGAAGCCGCTGGCAGCATCGCCCATGAAGATCTTTGCCCGCGGCCAATTCCACGCCAGGAAGCCAAAGCTCGCGCCGAGTACAACCGTCCCGAGATCCCCCAGGCCGGCAATGCCGGAGGCCCCGGCGACGACCATCATCGCTAGCCCACCGAAGGCGGATTCGCTGCCGGCAAGCCCGTCAATCCCGTCCATGAAGTTGTAGGTATTCAGCATCCCGGCGATGAATATAGTTGCTATCGAGATTACAAAAGGAGTGGCCAGAGACGAACCCATTGGAAGAATCAGCAATGTCGCCGAAAGGGCCGCAAGAAGGTGGGTGGGCAGCCGAACAGCCACCGGCAAGGACTTGACATCGTCGGCCGCGCCGAGTGCAGCCACCAGGAGTCCGCCCCAAAAAAGAGCTCTACCGAGTCCCTGTTCAATCCGGCCGTTTTGCAGGAGAAAGAGAAGCATGGCGAGTACAGGCAAATAGATGCCTACGCCTCCTCCACGCGGGGTCACAGTCGAGTGAGCGCTCCGCCCGTTCGGCACGTCAAGCACTCCGAAGCGCCTGCATACCAGAATCGCAATGTATGTGATCAGCCAGGATATGGCGATGGATCCCAAGAGCAAAAGCACAGTAGATATCTCTCCCCGGAGAATCAGGAGCAACGGCGCGAGCACGAAGAGGCACACCAAGCCGGGAGCACACAGCGCCCGCAGCCACCCACTCCTGGTGTCCTCCAGTTCACAATCAACACGACCCGGCAGGCCTGCACCACATTCAGTTCATCCTTCATTTCCCAACGATTCGCGATACCAGCGCGCGGTGGCAGCCAACCCCTGATCCAGCGGCTCCGGCGGTGTCCACCCCAGCCTTTCGTGGGCTTTTTGCGAGTTGATCGCGAGGGAACCCAGAAGCCGGTCCAACGCCGGTTCCTTTCCTGCCAGCCGCGCGCCGAGACGCAGCATGAATTCTGGCACGGGGAGGAATCGATGTGAACAACCAAGCGCCCGCGCTAGCCTGACAATCAGTTCGCGAGTGGACACGTCCTCACAATCGCTGACCAAAAACGTCTGCCCGGCAGCTTCCGGATGAGTAACGCAGGTGACCAGGAGGTCAGCCAGATTCTCGACTCCGATCAGGCTTCGCCGGTTCTTTGTATCTGGTAGTGGAATCGGTATCTCCCTCGCCACGAGACGCATCAAACTCAGAAAATTCGCACGAACTCCGGGACCATACACCAACGGCGGACGAACGATCACGACCTCTAAACCGCTGCTGGATGAAATAGAGCGCAACGCTTCTTCCGCTTCCCACTTCGAAATGGCGTAGGGATCCTGAGGACGCGGCGCATCTTCCTCAGTGAAGGGCTTCTCGAAAGTTGCTTCACCGTTCACTTTCGTCGTGCTGACGTAGACGAATCGGCCGACGCCTCGCTCTGCGGCAGCCCGGGCCAGTTTCTCAGTTCCCAGAGTGTTGACCCTCCTGTACCCCTCCAGCGGATCCACCGCATCGTCGCGCATAACGTGAACGCGGGCGGCCAGGTGGATGACTACTGCTACATTTTCAAGCGCCGCGTTCAAGTCAGGATGCGAGCCAAGATCACCCAATACGGAGAATTCACCCATGCCGGGAACGGCCGAGTGCAGCGCCGGCCAAAGAGATTCATCCCAGAGACCCGCTCGCGGAAGCAGGTCCGTCTGGAGGAGCCTACGGCAAACCGCTTGACCCACGAACCCGTTCGCACCCGTAACTAGTACCGTCTTCGTCATCTACTTACTTGAGTTGCACATCCGGCCGTACCCCATTCGGCGTGGTAAGTCCAAGGCCGCCCAACATACCGCGCCTGACCGCTTTTATCCGTTAACACCGCGAAGGACTGACACGCCGAACTCAATTCTTATCGCCTCGAGCCAGAGATCGCACAAGGGTATCGTATTGCAGTGCCACTGCCTGTTTGGAATACCTTTTCTCAACAAACGCACGGCCACGCTGGCCCTCGCTCGCAAGCGAATCCCGGCGTTGAAATGCTTCCAACACAGCGTCAACATAGGCATCATTATCGCCAGCCGGAACAACCGTGCCACACTTCGATTCGCCGACGATCCAGGCCAACTCGGAATCGAGTTCGGTGCTGACGATACTCGGCTTTTCGCAGGCCATCGTCGTATAAATCTTGGAGGGAAAACCGTCACTCCCTAAATGAGGCGCCATCGTGATCGTGGCGACGTCGCAGGACGCAATGATCTCCGGAATCCTCTCCCTGGGCTGGTAGTCCAGCATCAGGACGTTGTCCAGTCTTCGTTGAGCGACGGTGTCTGCCAACCACTCACGGCGGGTGCCGTCGCCAACCACGACGAACTTGATCGGGTACGCCCGAAGCCGTTCCGCAGCGTTCAAGATGACGGCCCAGTCCTGAGCCACCCCGATGTTCCCAGCATAGAGCACTGTAAAATATCCCATTAATCCGTTTTCGTGAGAAAAAGAATTCTCACGTGGGAGGGGCCGATAGATCTCCGTGTCCACAAAATTCGGAATCATCTGAACCTTTCCCGGGCGAGCACAGCGCGGCGACACGATTTTAGTGAAGCGGTCGGCGATCGTGACGATCGCGTCACATTTATCATATATAAGACATTCAAGACGTTTCAAGAGCCATATCAATAATGAGTTGTGTATCAGCCCGCTATGAATAGCAAAATCCGGATAAATCTCCTGCACAATGTAAACACATTTCGCGCTCTGCCAGTGGCTCATTAGCCAAGCAAAGAGCCCTATCGTCAGCGGCGGTGAAGGGGCCAGGATTACATCGAAGTTCTGTCTTCGCTTGAACGCCCAGAACAGGCTCCTAAGATGGAACCCCAAATAGCCCAGGCTCCTGACGCTGGGGCTCGCCGTCCTTTCGCCCATCTGAATATGCCAAACAGGGATTGAGCCGAGCCGGCTGAAGTATAGCCCCTGAGCCTGTTGAACGAGTGGTTGCTTCGCTATTTGTGACTCTACGATATTATAGTGCGGAGTTGTAGTCAGTACGGAAACGGAATGCCCTAAACGATGCAGTTCTTGAGCCAAATCAGCCATCAGATAGGCGGTAGACACACCATCTGGCGAAAATATTAATGAGTGCAGTAAAATATTAGCCATGTTCCAGCTTGGACGCGCAACAACTCCAGCTATTAAATGTGGATTTCTACGCCATTGCGTACTTTTAGACTAGGCGCTCACCAAGGATCGCTCTAGCAAAACTGAGTTGTTGAGTAGTGATACCCAACTAGAGATCGGCTCACGGTCAAACCACTGGCTTAGCAACAGAATCCGCATCGGCCCATCCCTCAGCCCTCCGCCAAACCGATCGATTCACGTAATTCGTATAGCTCTGAATGATCCTCACTACTTTCTCTGAGACATTCGGCGCAGAATAGTCCTGGACGATGCGCAGGCCGGCTTCATCCTGGTCGTCGAGGATACGAAGCCCTTCGATCACGCGGCGCTTATCAAACCCGGTCATCATCACAACCGCTTCTTCCATCCCCTCGGGCCGCTCATGCGCCTCCCGGAGATTCAGGGCTGGGAACCTCAGGATCGAAGACTCTTCCGAAATGGTCCCGCTGTCGGACAACGTCGCCTTCGCGTTCATTTGGAGTTGGACGTAATCGCAGAATCCCAGTGGCGTCCGCAAAACCACATAAGGGCTCAGCTTAGCCTGGAGCTCGTCGAGTCGCTTGCGAGTTCTCGGATGCGTCGACACGATGATAGGTAAGCGATAGGCTTCCGATACCGCATTGAGCAGCGAAACGAAGCGCACAAGCTGTTGCGGCTCGTCGACGTTTTCTTCGCGGTGGCAACTCACCACAAAGTATCCATGCTGGTTCAAACCCAAACGGCTCAATACGTCCGAGAGTTGGATTTTGGGCAAGTAATGATTCAGCACCTCGAACATCGGGCTGCCGGTCTTGATGATGCGATCGGGTGACAATCCTTCGCGGAGCAAATATTCCCGGGAAATCGAACTATACGGCATGTTGATGTCGCTAGTATGATCGACAATTCGCCGGTTGATCTCTTCAGGCACCCGGTCATCGAAGCAGCGGTTTCCCGCCTCCATATGAAATACCGGGATCTTCCTCCGCTTGGCCGCCAGAACGGCGAGGCAACTATTGGTATCGCCAAGCACGAGCACCGCGTCCGGCTGGATCTCGGTAAGAGCCTCGTCCGATTTCGCGATCACAAGCCCGATGGTCTCAGCCGCACTTTTTCCCGCGGCCGAGAGAAAGTAGTCAGGCTTGCGGATTTCCAGGTCCTCGAAAAAGACCTGATTCAATTCGTAATCGTAGTTCTGGCCCGTGTGAACAATTACATGATCGGTATACCGGTCCAGGGCGGACATGACCCGGGACAGCCGGATAATCTCAGGACGGGTACCGAGAATGGTCGCAACCTTCATCTGCCACCCCATGCGTTATCTCTGGCAAAGCCGGGCCACTCACTTGCGGCGAAATTACGCAACCGGCCGTTCCTCGCATTTTTCTGACGAGCGGGCCCAGCCGAGCGTGGCCCTTTGCCGGAAATCAGCATCGTCTTACCGCCTCTCCTCATCAACCGGCAGATAGTAGGTATCCGGACGGTCAGGATTGAAGACTTCGCTCGACCAGAACAAAGTGACCATCTCGCCTTCACCGACGTTTGTAATGGAGTGTGTGACCCCCGGTGGAATGTCGACAACCTGATACTCGCTGCCTTTCACCGCATACTCGCGCACCGGACCGCCCTCGATCCCTCTCATCCGGATCAAGCCTTCTCCTTCAACGACGAAGAACTTCTCCGTCTTCGTGTGATGGTAATGATTCCCGCGGGTGACGCCACGGTTTGTTCGCGAGACGAAGATCTGTCCGAAGTGATCGGACTTGATGAGCTCCGCCAGGCTGCCGCGTGCGTCTGACTTGATCCGCAGACGATAGCTCAACGCCTCCGCCGGAACGTAAGAGAGGTAGGTGGCGTAAAGTGCCCGATTAAATGGCTCGGCGAAGTCAGGCGTGATCAGACTGGTGCGCATCTCATGAAACGACTGAATCCTACCGGCCAACTCGTCCAGCCGGATCCGGGTACTCGGGATATCGTTCAAGCCCGGAGTCTCGTCATCCAACTCCCGAATAAACGCTGCAACCACGTCATCCACGTAGCTCAGATCGACCACATTGGAGGGGTCCGAAATGGAGATCGGAAGATCGTGCGCTATTCTGTCGCAAAACGTCGCGGTCACAGAGTTGTAGTTAGGCCGGCACCATTTTCCGAACAGATTCTTCAAACGATAGATTCGCACGCTGGCGCCGGTGGCGGTCGCAAACGCACGCAGAGCCTCTTCTGCCTTCAGCTTGCTGGATCCATACGGGTTATCGAGATCAACCTGAATCGAGGAGGAAAAGACGATTTTAGGAGTACGCCCAGCCATTCGCAGAGAATGGCAGATCTCACCAGTTAACCCGGCATTTCCGGTCTCGAATTCTTTCGGATCCTTGGGGCGATTCACGCCGGCCAAGTGGAACACGATATCCGCTGCGCATAACCAGCGCTCCAATTCGTCCTGGGAATTCTCACAATCAAATATGAGCGTCTCGCAATCGTCGCGTCTTGCGAGGTGCGCCGCGAGATTACGCCCGAGGAATCCGCGTCCTCCCGTGATCAGTACTTTGATCACGCCAACACCGCCCGTCCATTCATGGCGTCTCTCACGCATTGCAGTTTGAGCAACAGGTTCATCATCCCATCTATATCCAGCATTTCCGCGTTGTGCGAATTGTAGTCCTTGGCCTCAGAGACTTCCGCCTTTCCAACGCTGAAGTAGCACGAGTAGTTCAGATCTCTGGCGTCGGCTGGGACCTTGTAATAGGCTCCCAGATCCTCCGCCTGGGCCAATTCCTCGCGGTTCAATAACGTCTCATACAGCTTTTCACCATGCCGGGTCCCAATGACACGGACTTCGTTGTCGACAGCTAGAAGGCTCTTCAAAGCGGCAGCCAAGGTTCCGATAGTCGCCGAAGGTGCTTTCTGCACGAAAATGTCACCGGGCCGCCCATGTTGAAAGGCGTAAAGAACCAGATCGACCGCACCCTCGATCGTCATCATGAAGCGGGTCATGTTAGGATCCGTGACGGTCAGGGGCTCGCCCGCTAATAACTGGTTGATGAACAGTGGGATCACGGACCCGCGCGAGGCCATCACATTCCCATAACGCGTCCCGCTGAATATGGTGGAGGAATCGCCGTACATGCGCGCCTTGGCTACCATGCACTTTTCCATGAGCGCCTTCGACATGCCCATCGCGTTGATCGGATAGACCGCCTTGTCCGTACTGAGCACAATCAAACGGCTCACATTCGAAGCGAGCGCCGCGTTCATTACATTCTCAGCGCCGAGGGTGTTCGTTCTTACAGCCTCTACAGGAAAGAACTCGCATGACGGAACCTGCTTCAAAGCGGCGGCATGGAACACGAAGTCAACTCCGCGCATCGCCTGCAATACGCTGTCATAGTTGCGAACGTCGCCGAGATAGAACTTTACAGAGGAGTTCTTAAGCCGTCCCCGCATGTCATCCTGCTTCTTCTCATCCCTGCTGAAGATGCGGATTTCCTGGAGCCCCCCCTCCAGGAATCGATCGAGGACGGCATTGCCGAACGTGCCGGTCCCCCCGGTGATCAGGAGTGTTTTCCCAGCAAACGTATCCATCGTATTCATCTCGCGCCTCTCTCCTCATGTGAGTTCAAAACCCGCGCCTTGACACTATCTTCCCGCTATGGGCGACTTCTCTCCGGATCCATGAAACGCATTCATTGTTTCAACTCCTCTTTCTCGTGATCCAAGGTCAGCGCCGAATGGGGGGCGCCTTCCACGACACGGTCGAATCCGGATTCGCTCCAAGCCGCCCGGTACATCGGATAAATGGCGTCGGGCGAATACTCGCGCTCTACGCGGCGCTTGCCGCGCCGGCCCATCTCCTGCGCCCACTCTGGTCGTTCGAGGAGTGATTCTATCGCTCCTCGCAGCGCGCGAGCGTCACCCGCTGGCACCAACACTCCGCATTGCCCATCCGGTTCCGGTTGCAGCATGTCGGGTAGAGCCCCGACCGGCGTCGCCACCACCGGCTTGCCAAGCGCCATCGCATCAAGCACTGTAACCGGAAATCCCTCCGAGTGGCTCGGCAAGGCAACGGCGTAAGCCCGCGCGAGATGACCGAGCGCCGCTTGCCCGTCCACTTGCCCGGTAAAGGTCAACCAGCGACCCTCATCTCTGACGCTCGCGAGAGCTGTCAGATCCACTCGCACGCGCTCCTTAACCGGTCCCACGAGGATGAGCCGCAGACCTGGATGTTGAATCCCGGAACAGGCCGCAACCAGTTCGTACACTCCCTTGGAGTGTGTAATATATCCGACAAACACAAGCCGCTGCTCACCGCCATCCTGGCTTGCAAGGTTTGGCTGTTCCTCCAGGTTCCATGCCGGATTTGGGATGACTGCCACGGAACTCCACGGAGCCAGCGTGCGCAGCGCCTTGGCGGAGGCCGAATCCAGGACGATGAGGCGCGACGCAACGCGGCACGCCATCCAAATCAGCAACGCCTCCCAGTTTCGTGCTGCGACGACGGCGGGCATCCGCCCGAAATGCAGATGCAGGACGACGCGCGCTCCTCGCACTCGTCCGCAAAGCGCAATCGTCAGATCGCGGGCTAAGCCTATCGATCCCGCGGTGCAAATATGAATGGCTCCGAAACGGCCGAATGCGAGCATTCCCGCGCTTCGGCCGACCGCTACCGTGCTATACACAAGACCCGACACAATCCGCCAGGCGATCGTGTTATCGGTAACGGCGCGAAAATACGGCGCACTGTTGACGTGCCTCATCTGCACTCCGTCGTCCCGTCCGGCGTATCGCAATAACCCTTGAGCCCACGTGGCAATTCCTCCGGGTGGCGGGGGAGTCGGAGCCACCAGAAGCACCCGGACAGGCTTGGACCGCCGGCGCGCCCCTACGCCGTTGCCTGCACACTCCCGCCAAACCTGGCGATACCTCGGATAGATGGCGGCGGCCGTGTACTCGACAAATGCGCGCTTTTGGGCTCGTCGCCCCAACTCTGCCGCCTCCTCGGGATGGTCCCAAAGGAACCAGATGGCATCCCGCAACGCGTCGGCGTCACCTGGCGGCACACAGACGCCGCAGGGAGCCGCGGCGTCGGCTTGCAGCATTTCCGGAATTGCGCCGACCGCCGTCGCGATCACCGGCTTTCCTGCCGTCATCGCTTCCAGCACCGTATTGGGAAAACCCTCCGTGTAGCTCGGCAACACGCAAGCCCAAGCGTGGATCATCCGTTCGACGACTTCATCCTGACTGACTGGGCCTGCGAACTTCAGCCAACATCCCTGGTCCCGGTCCCTAGCGATAAGTTCCAATTCTGCCTGGAACCTGGCTTCAACCGGCCCGAGCAGTTCTAGTCTGAACGAGGGTTGGTCAATATCCCGGCAGGCGCGCACCAACTCACGGAGGCCCTTTGCCGGAGTGACGTGCCCCGCAAACAGCAGGACTCGCGGGTGGCCCTTTGCAACCGCTTCGTTTACTCTCGATACGATCCGCCAAGCCGGGTTTGGAATGGTCAGAACGACGCTGCCCGGAACAAGTTCCTCCAGTGCGCGCTGAGATTGCGTATCGAGGACCATCAGGCAGGTGGCTCGCTGGGCCACCAGGCGAAGCAGTCTTCGCTCCCAGCCCCGTCCCGCGGACACGAGTTTGGGGATCCGCCCATAGCGCAGGTGCACCACCACCGGTACACCCAACATCCGGCTCAACCCGAGAATTAACAGGTCTCGCACGAAGCCGAAGGAACCGCTCGTGCATAGGTGAACGACTTCGGCCTTTTCGCGCCGCACGGCGCGCAGAAAGTTCCATAGAATCGGCACGCTGTACCACGCCCCTGAGACGATACGCCAGAGCTTGGCGCTTTGTGCGGTGCGCCAGGACCGGAGCGCACTGTTGACATGCACGATCTCCACGCCGTCGTCGGTTGCTGCGTAAGCAAGGAGTGCTTCCGTCCAGCTCGCGATCCCCCCCGCGGGAGGAGGCAGCGGCCCGACGACCACTACACGTAAGCTCACGCTTGCCCCCCATCCAAACGGCGCGACTCGCGAAGTTCGGCCTCTGTCAAACGCAGCTCGGGACCATAAACTGCGTCCTCGTGCAGCAGGATCGTTTCCACGTCCCAGCGAAAACGGATCACGCGCGCTGGACATCCGCCCACCACCGAGTACGGAGGAACGCTCCTGGTCACCACCGCGCCCGCGGCGACAATGGATCCCCTCCCGACGGTAACTCCGCTGAGAATGATCGCCCGGCTTCCGATCCACACGTCATCTTCCACTGTCACGCCCAGATCGTCGCACAGCCGCTTCTCGTGTACGTCGAACATAGCGGCGCCTACTTGGGAGGTGTTGTGGTTACCGCCGATCAGCATTACCTGCGGACCGAACATCACCTTGCTTCCGATGTTGATGCTGGATTTTGCCGCCATGATGACGGGCTGCAGGCCAAGGAACACGTCCGAGCCAAGCGAGATCGATTCGAACGTGTAGCAGCCATCCGGATCGAACCAGACGTTCCTTCCATGCTTCTTGAACAAGCCCAGCAGGAGGCACATCCTGATTCGGCGCGAGATCCGCCGCAGATTTGTTATGAGCAATCCGGGCAACCGGCTAATCATGCGCATACCCGCGCGGATGCGATAAAGGCATCCAATTTGCCAGCGTACAGACGAAAATCGAAGCACTCACGCGCTCGGGACATTGCATTGGCCCGCATGCGATCGCGTTCTTCCCAGGTCAGACCAGCAGCGCGGATGATCCCTTCCTCCAATCCCCCCCCAGTCGGTGCGGAAAGCAAGAATCCATCCACGCCGTCCCGCACGTAGGAGGCAATGTCGCTGGTTGAATTAGCAAGAACTGGAACCCCCAGAGAGAGGCTCTCAACGACCTTTGAAGGGAAGCCAGCATTGGCGAATCGTTCTTGGGGGCGGAGTAGAACCGTATAGTCGGACTCGGCGACAATCCGCATCGCGTCAGGGCGCGGCAGCCTGCCGTGGCACACGACCCCGTCAAGAAGCCTCTGCCCACTCCCCTGCAAACCGATGGTCGCCCGAAGATCTGCCTCGGAGATACCGACAATTTGAAAACTTACTTCGATTCCCTTTTGCCTCGCGGAGCCAACTCCTGCGATGATCTCCCGCAGAAGCTCCTTGCGGCCCGGTGATCCGGCATAAGCGAGAGATATTGCAGCCGATCGTTTATCGTCGCTTTGCGTTCGCCGGGCGAAACCAGGCTCCGAATCCGTGCCGATTAGCGGAGGGACGAGAACAACATGACAGCCCTGACTCGAATAGTACTCGGCCAGATACGAACTGATACAGATTACGTTCGCTGCGCGGGCGTGCAAACATCTCATTCGGAACTCCGAATCAAGCGCGAACGGTCCAAATCTGCCGAGCGGAACGTGTCCCGCGTCGTACCACTCGGTGCTATCGACCACCAGTCGAATCCGCCACTTGCGGCAGATCCTCATCAGTCGCCAGAGAAGTGCTGCCGAACCCGGATAATAGATCACTGCGGACACCTGGGACCAATTCACCGCCTCGAGCTGAGCCAGAGTGCTTCGGGAACTTACTAACGCATCCACCCCATGACATATCGCAGATACAAGGCGTGCCCGAAACGGAGGTAGCACGGTCCTTCCCCTCGTCCCGATGAAATCATCGCCGACGAGTCTGACGCCATACCCGGCGGCTCTAAGAGCATCGGAAACGGCATTCACTCGCACCCCGCCTGCGTCGAGGTCAGGAAGCTTGAAGCCGCCCACGTAGATTATCTCGCCTTTCACTTCGCTATTTCACTTCGCGCCGAAGTGCGCTTTCAATGCTCGAGCCTTCTCTTCGCCCCGCAAGTGTCCGAGTTTCAACGAACGGGCCTTGGCGCTCTGGAGGTATTCGTCGGTAGACTTAATAACTCTGGCGGGCACGCCGGCGGCAACGGTATTATCCGGAATGCTCCTCGTAACGACAGATCCAGCGCCAATAATGCAGCGATTGCCGATCGTAACACCAGGAAGAATTATTGTTCGCATGCCTATATACACATCATTCCCAATAACAATTGGCGCTGTCAGTTCGAGATCCGGTACTTCACTCCGAAGAATGAGCGTACCGCCATCATGCGTCACGAATTGGCATCCAGAAGTTATATGCACGCCATCACCGATCTTTATCAACCAAGGCTCCGTACCGAACATTCCAGGAGGCATACCATAAAAGTGCACATTCTTGCCAATCTGCACACCGATTGAACGCGCATAACCCAGCGGGTCCAGTTTGGCGTGGACTTGGTTCGCAACAAATCGCACAACGCCAGCAACTCGCCCAACGACCTCTCCCGGCGATATTTGCATAACTCCTCTAATCCCATATTAATCAGGAAGGCGTCCAGCATAGAGTCTTCATGCGGCAGCGGCGTTTTGACCAGAAGGCCTAGGCCTCTATAACAGACGACTTCAGATCTTCAGCGGTTGACCTAATCGCGCTGAGTCACCTTGTTCCTGCTCGACCGCACTGTACAATAGCCGCTGGAACCGGTCTCGCATACGGTCAGCGGCATATCTCTCCCTGGCAATCCGCCACCCTGCTAGCCCGAGTTGTTCTCGCAAGCCAGTGTCGCTACATAGTCGAATAACTGCCGCTAGCAAGCTCTCATGTTTCCTCTCCGTCACGACAACACCCAGTCCATTGTCACCAACATAGCGAACAGAAGCCCCATCCGGGGGCCCATACGCCAAGACAGGGCGGCCCAGGGACATATATAGAGGCAGCTTGGTTGAAAACGACAGTCTGGTGTAGTCTCGGATCGCACCATCGAAGGACTCAACATGCACCAGAACGCTGGCATCACGAAGCACCGCCGACACGGCGCCGCCCGATACCGACCCGCCGATAGTAACGCGATGAGATTCCAGCATTTGATTGGGAATAAGCGGGATGTCAGCCTCAGGTGAATACACAACCAGGCGGGCGTTAAGGCCCATGTCGCATGCTGCCCCAATTGCCAACGCGAGATCGTCTAAGGCGCGCCAGCGGTCGAGGTGTAGTCCTCCCACATAGGTAAACTTGACCTCATCATCCAACCCGGCGCACGGCGAATACTCGCCCACCTCCACTGCGTTCATAAAGGCATGAAAGCGCAGATTGAAGCGGCCCGTGAATTCTTGGGCCATCGCATCGCTGTTGGCGAGGCCGACCGGAGCCAAGCGGAGGCAACGGGCTAATTCAGCACAAAGCACGCTGTGTGGAACCCGTAGTACAGGATCACCCTGATACATTGTACTCGGCCAGTCATCATGGAAGAAGGGCACAACCGGTACGCCGAGTTTCTCCGCCATGTCAGACGTGAGCTTGATTTGTCGAATACTGCCCAGACTGGACACAATAATCTCTGGACGGAAGTTCTTCGCCCAACTCCAAAGCCCGGCCGGCACCCTGATTGCCGCCAGGTCCATCCAGGCGCTTAAGCGCGCGCGCCTCGTCCTCCGACTCCCAACTCCAGGAGGTGCTTTCATGTGCTGCGTTGGATTGTCAGGCCGAAGTAGACGCAGCGAACCTTCCACAAAGCGCCGTAAGAGTCTATCTATAGGGACGTTGTTGTGGTCGAGACGCCAGGAATTCGGGCAAATCGTCGAATCCGGTGGATCCAAGCTGCTATAGACTTGAGCAAGCTCCTCATGGGGCCAACCTCTGAAAAGGTTCCCAAGAGTAACACCTGTCCCACTCTTATCATTTATAGCGGCCGCCGAGATAACCAACGTGCGTGGATGTCGTGTCATTACATATGACTCTCATGCAACTCGGAGGATCCATTGTCTAAGGTCTGCCTTGTACCGAACCTCGCCAAAAGCATCATGGGCGGAAGAATTAAGAGCACAGCATCGGGAGTAAGAGCAATAGGATCGACGATAAACCACAAGATATATATTGGGAGCAATAGTGCAGCGGTTAAGTTAATCGGATTAGCATACCAACTTCGCGCTCGAATCGATATTCCAGGCACTATAAAGGACAGGAACATTACGAGAAAAGGGATCCCTCCCTTGAGCATTAACACGACCAACCCGAAATGAACCGTCATCCATTTGTCGGCGCCTTCTTCACCCGCCCTCACGGCGGAAGCGTCGAAAGTTCCTCCTAATCCCCGGCCTACCAGAATCTGCCAACCAAGGTCCGCCCTTAAAGCGTCCAACTCGTCAAACCGGTAATCCATACCATTGACACTCTCTTCCTGCCGGCGCTCCAGTAATTGATACGACTCGGTACTGACGTAGTAGGCAAGACCCAGCAGCACCACCGAAAGCAAGATGACGGACATCGTAGGACGGAGGCGCTTCTCCAGCATCGGGCGTAACAGAAGAAAGCTGGCAACGGCCAGAGCGGCGAAAATAGCCTCACTCCTGTATTTGAAAATCCCCACCTCGCATGCAAAAAAGGCCGGCAAGGCCGCGATCTGCGCAATTCTCCACACGCCGCCATCACGGCGAACCAGCCCCCACATCCCAATCAACACTCCGGGCCCGAGGAGTGGTCGAAGTAAAACCGCGGTGGAGTTCGTCGAACGGAAATTGACAATGGGCTCGCCGGGCTCGAGCAAAGTGTTCATGTGCAAACCGTAGAATTCCGGGATTGGCACTTGATAATATATCAAGATTAGCGCAACACCGAGATAAAATGCGCATGTTATATGCTTGTCAAGTCCATACCAGAAGCGATCATCTATACCAAGAAGAAGAAACACACCCATTTCGACACATAGAAAAGTTTCTCTATATATTAAATTCCAATCGTTTCCAAGCAATATTCCATAGATGCCCAAAAGAATAATAGCCAAAAACCATAGTGTAATCTTATTCTTATATTGTCTCGAACACAACTGATTGATCGACCCGTACTCTAGGTATTTAAACATACCTGCTGCGATTAGAATGATTGTCAGCAATGAACCGTATACGCCAAAATACGCATCGGGGAGCGAAAGTCCCCCAAAGTATAGAACCGGACGACAGAGAATAATACAGTTTACATAGATAGCAAACACAACAAGACGCAACCCTGGGGCTGCAACATTAGGCGTCGCTCTCAGTCTAGTGGCAGAAGAGGTCGGGTCGATGCTGCTGGATATTGGTGTTGTCATATTAAGCAGTTAGACCTAGTCTAGAATACTCTTGATTGCAGATCGGCCTAGCGACCATCAAACAATTGCTTTCTCTCCAGCACTGGTTCGCGCCGCCTGAGCTATCGCCTCTTCGTACGCCGCTATCAGTTGCCGTTCAACGCTGTCTGGCTCATGCCGAGCGCGCGCGACCATTCTGGCCTCCGACCCCAGTCGTGATGCTAGATCATCGTCACAAAACAGACGGTCGATTCTCCGCGCTAACAGCGCGACATCTCCGCCTGGGAAGTTGAGGCCGGTCCGTTCCGCTTCGATGGTGGTGAGAAGACCGCCAGCGGATGTCGCAATACTCGGCGTTCCTACGAGCATTGCTTCCTGGAGAGCGTTGCATCCGTTCTCAATGAAAGAAGGAGTGACAAAGCAATGGGCCTGCCGAAGTTGTTCCACTTGCTCGCCCGCTTCCATCCAGCCGAGGAACGTCACGGAGTGTTGGAGACCCAGCCGGTTGACCAATCGCAAGATGAATCTTGCGTAGGAGTTCGCAGGATGAGGGGCAAACCCTCCGCATGCAACATGCAATCGGATATCGGGGTAGAGATAGCGCAACCTGGCAACCGCTTCAATCAGCACGTGCAACCCCTTTAATGGCTGGGCGGCGCTCGTGCAGAAGACCTGATGCCGGCTACACCCCTCTAATGTCCAAGCCTGAGCGGCAAAAAACTCCGGCCGCATCAGTTCCTCCACATGTTTGTAACGCCCATTTGGATTGAGTGCCCAGGCCCACGCGCGGTCCCACTCCGTTCGCCCCAGGACCATGTCTACCGACTTCAGGATCTCCTCCTCGGTCGATACTTTTGCGCGCAGCGCCTGCCACTGGTTGATGCAAAAGGCTCTATATCCTATCGCGCTTCGGACCACGCCATCCATTTCCCGTGGCAGCAACTCTCCGCACGCTTTTCGCGCGACGGCCGCCATCACCCCTTGAATCGAAACGACTACAGGCTTATCGATGCGCTCCCTGGACTTTAGCAAGCCGTAGTCGCGCTCGGTCCCGTGAACGTGAACGACGTCGGGATTCCATGCCTTGACGATTGAGGCATACTTGCTGAGGCGGCACTTGGAAGGCACTTCAGGCCGAAGACTCCCAAGACGAGCCTGGATGGCAGCGTACCAAGGCCCCTTAACTAGATAGTATTCCACTCCATTCGATTCAAAGTGATCATCTTGCTTGAGGTCGGCGGTTACAACGGCCAGCTTAACTCCGGGTCTCTTCTTCAAACGATCGAGGAGCGTGGTCATCCACCAACCGCCGATACTTGAGGCGGGCCGGCGTAAGTAGTCGCACGCGTCCGGCATCAGAATATTCGTAAACCACAAGACTCTCATAATACATTTCGGGCCAAGTCTGCGCTATCTCCTGCTAGATGATCTTTTGATCCATCCATGCACTGTCGCTCCTTTCAGTCCTAGAGAAATCATTACACTGACTGCACCACGCCGCCGACCCAAGAGCGTTTAGACATTTACTGACACTTCGCTCAGCCGCATAAGACTCCGCTCAGCAGCACAGAATTCTAAGAATGCACTACTATCCTTCAGTGGAGCGGCACAAACGTCCACATAGGGAATACCGCCGCGATGGCTCAGAAAGGCGGACAGATCGCAAAGGAATGTGTGACACTCGACACTTGTTGAACACAGAAACTCACCTGTATTGGCGTACATGGCAGCGAGCCCATAACCGCAATCCGCTAGAGTTCGAAAGACGGATGTACCTGGCCCATCGTGCTCTCTATCGAGCACAGGATCAAACTCCCAGAACAACCAGGGAAGACTTTCAGCGAGCCAAGGAGCGCTGCCGGCAATAATTCGGTTATCGAAGCCATCAGTATCGATTTTCAGTAATCCGGCGGTCTTGAACTCTGGCCATGTATCCAGGATGTCAATTAGACTCCGGGCATTTGTAATCGACTCATGCTGCCTGGACAATCCTGCGGTGCCGTTTTCAACCCGCAGCATTCCATCGCATTCACCGGATTGATGGTCCACAAATGAACATTCCAGCGAGAGATCCAATCCGTTCGCCTCTGCATTTCTCTGAAGGAGTGCGAAGTAAGCCGGAGATCCTTCAATACACAATAGCGGTCCATTGGCCCCGTAAGCGCGGATAATGGCAGCGGTATCACCCACGTTCGCTCCGACGTCGATGGTCGCGAACCCCGGATGGACGCTCCCGAGATACTGGCTGAGGCGCCCAATATTCTCAGAATAGAGAGGCGTAGTTTTTTTAATCCTTGGCAATGCGTGACTGAACGGCAATACGAGGTCATACGTATGAAACCGATAATGAACTAGAACTGTCGACTGTGGAAATCTGAGGGCCGTAGCCACGCGCCGAATGGCCCTGCCAGAAAACAGGCTACTGTCTTTCTGGCGAAGTTCGCTGTCTAGCAGCCACTGAGCCGCACCAACCTCCAACCTGTCCACAATTTGCATAATCGTTTGATTCTAAGGATATGTCTGTCAGAATACTTGCTGACAAAGCATGACGCCGGGAGTAGCATCTCGCCGATTCGTTTAGCTGACTCCCCTCATAAAGCACTAGCCCGGTCAAGCCGCTTTAATACGAGAGGTGCAATGAAATAGTACGGCAGTACCGCGGCACCTAGGTATACAAGTATAGTGGCCCACACTGGTCCCGATAATCCGATACTTTTTGTAAGAATAATCTTCAACAAGATGCACAGTGGAGTGAAGACACAGGCAATTGCGATTTGCGGCTTCATGACATTGAGACCGTTAAGCAGCACACTCACCGCAGCGCTGCCAGACTGGATGACTACCCAAAGTGCCAAACCGCCGGCGAGGAGCATCGGAGTCGGGAATTGCGAACCGATCCAGTGGTGAAGAAGTGTTGGCATGGTCGCAACAGCGATGACACCAAGGGCGGTCGATACAGCAAGACTCGCCCATATGGATCGCGAGAGAGTTCGTTTGATCCACGCTATATCGCCTCGTGCCGCCGCCTCTCCGTAGGCCGGCCAGAGGGGGGTCAGGCACGAGATGATCAGACCGGATAGTATGCCGAATATGCGCGCTGGAACCGCAAATTCAGGTACTCGCGATGGCCCAAGGATGTGGCTGATCACGAGGTTGTCAGAGGCGAAGGCAAGCGAAGCGCTCAACGATAGTATCGTAAATGCCGAGCCTATGCCAAGCAGCTCGCGGGCTGCGCGAAGTGAGAAATGTCTGAATCGAGGCCGGAGATAAGGCCGCTCGTAGAGCAAAACGTATGTGCTATTGGCCGCTGCAACTATTAGAGGCGATCCGCTGAAAGCGAGAATAAGTGCTGGCAAAGTCGCTTTCATATGGACTGCCAGGATCACAGCGCCGAGGGACACGATGGAACCTCCTAATTGCCACAGGTTGCTCTTGAATCCCTCCTGAAATGCGGTTTGGATCTTTTGGGCAACGCTCAGCGGCAAAGTCAGCACGCTGCAAAGTACAAGTGCGCTGAGCGCTGGACCTAGTTCACGTACGGCGACAGGACTATGGACTCCAAAGACTATATTCCACTGTACGAAGTGGCTCATGACCTTGTACAGGGAGGCGATTATAAAGGCGAGCGTGATCAACACAACGATGGCACTGGTGACGTATTCCTGGCTGTCCTTTATGCTGTCGCGGCCGTCAGCTCGAGAAATCGAGGTTACCAGGCCATTGCCCATCCCAAGATCCGAAAACTGTAACAGAGCAACGCTGGATGCCAGTGTTAGCCAGATTCCGTACCGCTCCGCACCCAGGTAATGCAGCATCAAGGGAACTGCGACGAGCGGCGTGATGAGCGTGAGAGCCCTGGTCCCAATGGACGTGATGCTGGTCAGCGATGCGCGCCGTAACCTCTCATGCGACCGGCCCTCTGCCGTGGATGTGTCGTGCGGCCCGGCTGTGATGATGGACTTGATGCGCGACGCCGTGGTGTGACTAAGAGTCAGGACAGATCTAACTGAGACGTTGGACTTAGGCGTGTTCAGCATTTAGTTCGCACAAGCCACGCCGCATTTCCCAAGCCATCGGGCCCGCATGATTTGCCTGTTTTTCTAGCCGTTCTTGCGCTCGTAGCCGTACCCGTATCTGCCCTTGGAATAGCCGTGATAGCCGTTGTAATAGCCGTAGTAGCCGCCGGGCGAGCGCTTCGGATTCCAATCGTTCATGATCGTCCCAATGACATGAACGCCGTCCTCGCGCAGCCGGGATTGCGCGGCAACTGCCGCATCACGAGTGGTTTTTCCGGAGCGCACCACCAGAACCACTCCATCGCAGTGCCGCGCGATAACGCGGGCATCCACAATAGTCAGCATGGGTGGAGTGTCGAAAATGACCATGTCAAAATCGCGCAGGAACCGGGAAAAATAGTCTTTCAGCCGTGGTGAGTAGAGCAAATTGGTCGCACCCGAGACAGATGGACCCGCGGCCAGAATACTCAGGTTCGGCACTTGGGTCGCGTGGACGAAAGCCAGGTATTCGCGGCCCGCCGCCGCAACTTCCACATTGGGCGCCTTCGCGTTGGAAGATGCAGTAGCATCGGAATCCTGGTCCGCCGTCAACTCGCCATTCTGGTTAGGGTGAGTCAGGTCCACGGTCTCTCGAGCCTGCAACAATGTCGTCAGCCCGAAATCGTTGTGCACGTCGAAGATCTCGTGGATCCTGGGCTTGCGCGTATCCGCATCCACAAGCAGCACCCGCTGGCCGGTCTCCGCGATCGAGATTGCCAGGTTGCAGACCACGGTCGTCTTACCTTCCGATGGGCTCGGACTAGTCACTACGAGAGTTCTCGGCGGGCAACTGCTCTGCTGAGTAAAAAGAATGCTGGCTAGCGCCGCTCGGAAACTCTCTGCAATCAGACTTGCCTTTTTCTGGTACGTCACCAAACCCAATCTCTCGGACTGTTCCGCGCCCGCTTCGATCTCGCTCGGCGCTCGCTTGGCGTAGAAATAGGCCCGTCCGCTCTTGCCCGCTGCCGCGCCTGATGGGATCAATCCCAGTTCCCGAAGGTTCAAGTATTGTGCGATGTCGGCCGGTTCTTGAATCGTGCGGTCAGCCCGGTCGGTGAGCACGATGAACGCGATTCCAAAGAATACGCCTGCCAGTAGCCCCACTGCGCCATTGAGCGGAATGCTTGGCCTGCTCGGTTTGCCGGGAACCTTGGCCGGATCGATAACCCGCACGTTGCTGGCTCTCAGCGCGCTAGCCACGCTGGCTTCCTTCATGCGCTGTAACATGTTGTCGTAGATCTGACGATTGGAGTCTACTTCCCGCTTCAGGATGTTGTACTGGATTGCCTTCTCTCCCTGATCGGTAACAACTCCGGTCTGCGCGGCATATGCGGCGGTCAGCAAGCGCTCTCGCCGGTTCGCCTCATCGTATTCGTTCTTGATGCGCCGAAGGATGTCACTTCGCTGCGTGTTGAGGCTTTTTTGCAGTGCGGTGATTTGAGCGTCAATCCGGCGGACTTTCGCGTTTTCTGGCGTGTAAGTCTCGCTCAGTTCCGCGGCCTGCCTCCGCAACTCGCTCAAACGGCCCTGGTAATCGCGTAGACTGAGATCGTTCAAAACGTCAGGCAGAGAGTCCACCGGGGCGCTCGTAGCCATCTCCCACCGGCTCTGCTTGCTGACACGATCGGTTTGAGCCCTGGTCAACTCTTCCTGCAACTGGTGCAACTTCTCTTCGCTCACGTTCGTCTTCTCGCCCGTAAAAATGAGTCCGCTGCGGCGCGCGTATTCCTGCAGTGCATCGTCGCTGCGTTCCAACTTGACCTTCATCTCATCCAACTGCTTTGTCAAAAACTCCCCGGTGCGCTGCGTCATCTGCCAGCGCGCCTCCATGTTTTGCTCGATGAATTCCTGCGTCAACCTGTTAGCGTACTCTGCGGCTACTCTGGGACCCGTGCTGCTGACCTGGACTTCGATCACACGAGTTTGGCCGCTCGCTTTCACTTTGGTTTCCCTGGAGGCCATTTGTAGCTGTTCATTGCGCGGATCTTTCGACTCGAACCCGCGCAGGCGCAGCAAAAGGCTCGAATAGGCTGGGGTCGCCTCGGCTTTGTCATTCGACTTTTTATATCCCAGGGCCGCCAACGTACGGTCCTTCAGGCTCTCGCTATCCAGAAGCTTGATCTGGGTCTGGATGTCGGTCACCATGCCTGAACGGCCCGCCTGGTCGATCTGACTCACGTCCTTCGTGTTCATGAAGTTGTCGTTCAACTCCAGGACCTCAAGCGTAGTCTTGGCATCGTACACCGGAGCCTGAGGAAGAGTGACCAGAATGCCCAGCATCACGCCGAGCGAACCAATCAGGATAAGCGTGCCCCGGCGCCGGCGCAAGGTCCGCCAGTATTCGACGAGGCTGCCTTGCTCCTCGTCTGCGAACATGGGCTGTCTGTATTGGTTTGCCCGCTGATTCCCATAGGGATCCTGTTCGAGCGATATGAAAGGAACTCCCCCAGGCACTAAACTCGTCGGCGGGTTCTGGTTGCCGCCATTAGGCTGACTTGAATTCTGCACAGTACTGTATCTCCAAAACAGGCTCGATCCCGACTAGGGCAGTCGGTAAATCGCGGCTGCTCCCAGGCCAACGCTGATTTCCCCGGTCCGGACCAGCGCTCTTTTTGCAGAGTTTACTGGCACAAAGAGAATGTCGTCGCTCTGCAGTGGGACGTCGGGAGATTTCCCGCTGAGAATCTTATCCAGGTTCACGGCGATTTCCATGCGCTGATCCTCGGCGCCGGTCTTTCTCAGGATTTTGGCGTTCCTGCTCTTGGCAAACGAATCCGTTCCTTCCGCCATCGACAGCGCCTGAAGAACCGTCGTCCGCTGGTGCGCCCCCAACACGAACCCTCCGCTCTTTTTCACCGCGCCGAGTACGTAGACCAGTTCTCCCTTCGGAACGGTAACTACATCGTTGGGTTTCACCAGAATGTTCTTTTCCGGAGAGCGCGCTTCCATGAGGTCTTTCACGCCAACCTCGGCGACATAATACTGGCCGCTTTCGTCCGCGTGGGAACCCGGCAGCGGGATCTGACCCCATTCCTTCTTGCGTGCAATCCTTATGGAGTAACCCGCATCCGGGCTCAGCCCCCCAGCTAGACTAACTACCTCAAGCAAAGTTTTTTCGCCCTGCAATTGATGAACGCCTGGCAACTTCACTTCGCCCAGAACGCTCACCGGCTGGCTTCGCATTTCATGCACAGTGACACTGACCTCGGGGTTCTTCAAGAACTTCTTGAGTCGCTCGGCGATCATGTTTTCCAACTCTTCCGGCGTCTGTCCACCGGCGTGAATGCGGCCGGCCATGGGCAGACTCACGTTGCCTCGCATGTCGATCTGGTAGGGATCTTTTCCCATTTCGTCCATGTCGAGCACGCGCACCAGAATCTGATCGCCCTGCCCCAGCACGTAAGTCGATCGCATCGGATCCTCGGCCGCTTGTTGAGCGAATCCGAATATGGCCGCTGACAGCAAGCACAGCGCCACGCGCGATCCCTTCAAGGCTGTCCCAGGCCTTTCCCGGCTTGACGCCCAACCACTTATCGATCTCATTTGTCGCCCTCTCCGACGAGCAGTGCCAATCTCGACACTTGCTCCTGCAGGTGATTCACCTTCTGGTCGAGATCTTCCACCCGTGCGCACAAACCGTCTTCACCGGCTTCACGCGGGACCGGAGCCCCCGCCACTAACCGCCGCATTGCGTCCCGGGCCAGGTCGCTGATGCTTCTCGCCCCCGTGGCGCGGCAGGCTTCCCTTACCTTGACGAATTCATCATCCGACAGGCGAATGCTGATCATTTTGTCTCGTCGGCGCATTAGCGTCATGGATCACAAGACCTCGAAACTGCTCCGGCCAGCCTCAGCGGCTTTGATGCCTCGCAGGGTGTGTGGACATTTCACGCTCCGGATGCCGCTCCTAGCAACCAATCCGGTTCTGGTCACTCTCAACGGGCGCAATACCAGGAACAACCGATGCGTCCAACTATGGGCCCGCTCCCGGTTTTGACGCACGCCAACCACGCACGACCCTCACGGCATGCGCAACCTCGTTCGGAGGAAATGCCCTGCCGGGGGTTCCTAGCCCGTAACTTGCGAATCAGGGGAAGCTGAAGGGCAGGGCGCCCACAGCCCAAACTGGTTTCTGAGTGGCAGGATGTCCTCCGCTCCGCCCCGCCAATGCAGGTCAGACTTTTTCAACCGATGCTTTTCTTCCGTCCGAATCTTCCTACGATTCGAGATCGGGCTGGTCCGGAGGGCGGGCTTCGCCCCTCTCAGTCCCATTGACCTTCCAGAGACACCCTGTATTTGCTGAAAACTAACGGACTATTCATCAATAGGCTGAAATCCCGACGACATTCCCGCTGCACGTCGTTGGAATTCGTGCCAGAGAGGATAGAAGGGTGCCACGCACTTATCGTGAAACGCTCTTGCCTCCGTTCACGCTCCGCAAAAGCATTTAGCGATCTTAATCAGTTTGCTCCGCCGTATGGCGAGTGTCAATCATAAAATGGTTCCTTTCCGATGTCTATGTGATGACGAGGACCACTGGTTCCGGAATTCTCAAACGTGGCTCCGTGACCCCGCGCTGCAGAGCGGACCGCAGAAACTGCACACGCTCCGGCAGGATATGCATCTGCGGAACAGACGCAGTCACGGCTCGGATGCTCGGGCCCTCACAATCTTGATCTCACGTGCTGCCATCCAAACAGCGTCTGTAATGCAGGATGACTGTAACTTGCTCAAAACTCACTCCAAACTGACTATGACCTAGGCAGGCGCCACACCGCAATCACGAGCCACGCAATGCCCTAAACACCCGGGAAAGCTCAAGAGCAGCCCCGCAAAAAGTTGGAGCCGAGCCGCACGCGCCAGCCAAGGGTCTCCTTTGTACTGCAATTGCATTGCCATTGTTGAACGTGCAGCAAAACCCACTTTCGGCGAGCCGGCGTCCCGCGGACTTTCGTCCAAGAGCGCAGCCTGCGAGGGGAGAGTTCTTGCGGACTCGTATTACATTTCTCCCCGCCGGGGTGACGGCTTCTCCGACGGCGAAAAAAGAGAACGTCAAGCGACATCGCGCCGTTTCCATGCGCCTGCCGCACGACTTTCCTTCATCGAACCGACCGCTAGTAGGCGGAGCGCTCCGGGTCCCACTCCTGGATCGCGGCAACGGTCTCGTTGATCGCGGCGTCATCGTGCGCCGCTGACACGAATCCCGCCTCGAATTGCGACGGCGGCAGGTAAATGCCGTGGTCCAGCAGGTGGTGGAAGAACGATTTGAACTGCACCGTGTCGGCGGTTTTGGCGGTATCCCAGTCGGTTACAGGGTGGTCGGCGAAGAAGAACGTGAACATCGAGCCGATGCGATTCACCGTGACCCCAGCGGGCGCGGCGGCGCAAAGTGCCGCGGCAGCGCGTTCAAGCTGCGCGTAAACCTCGGGGTGCGTCTTCAGGTGACGCAGCATGGCGAGTCCTGCGCTGACAGCGACAGGATTACCGCTCAGGGTGCCCGCCTGGTAAACTTTACCGACCGGCGCAACGCAGCGCATCACGTCGGCCCGCCCGCCGTAGGCGGCAATCGGCAGTCCGCCACCTATCACCTTGCCGAAGGTCGAAAGGTCCGGACGAATCCCGTACAGATTCTGTGCGCCCCCGAAAGCCACACGGAACCCGGTCATGACTTCGTCGCAGATGAAGAGCGCGCCGTACCGGTCACAGAGTGAACGGATGGCTTCGAGGAAGCCTGGCGCCGGTGGAACGCAGCCCATGTTGCCAACCACGGGCTCCACGATAACGGCTGCGATCTGGTCGCCCTTCTCGCGAAACGCGACTTCGAGCGCGTCAATCGAGTTATACGGGAGCGCGATTGTGGTGCGGGCGAAGCCTTCCGGCACGCCGGCTGTATCCGCGATTCCGAGCGTCGCCATGCCGCTGCCCGCTTTCACGAGCAGCGAATCGACGTGGCCGTGATAGCAGCCTTCGAACTTGATGGTCAGTTCCCTGCCCGTGAAACCGCGTGCGACGCGCAGTGCGCTCATGGTGGCTTCCGTGCCGGAGTTCACCAGGCGCAGCATCTCCATCGACGGCACGGCCGAGCGGATCTCCTCGGCGAGTTCGATCTCGCGTTCGGTTGGCGCGCCAAAGCTGGTCCCGATTTCGAGGGTATCCCGGATGGCGTCCAGCACAGGCTGGAAACGATGGCCCAGAATGAGCGGGCCCCACGAGCACACATAGTCGATATAGGAATTGCCGTCGACGTCATACAGCCGGCACCCGTCGCCGCGCTCGATGAAAGGCGGCGTGCCGCCGACACCGCGGAAGGCCCTTACTGGCGAGTTGACGCCTCCGGGAATAATCTCCTGTGCGCGTGCAAGCAGCGCGGCGCTACGTTCGAGCGGCATCACTCAATCTCCTTGAACTGCAATCGGCGCTCCCCGGGAACGCCGATCTCCAGATCGGCCAGAAAATCAATGCCACCGCTCGCTTACGGTCGCGGCTCCGTTCCAGTGGTCATGGCTCTGATCAGGCGTTCGCGTCACTTGACGTCTTCAACCAGCCGGCGGCGCAGGACGACGCTCTGCATGATCTCTACGGCGGCGCGGCGAGCCCGCGCGACCAGGCAGGCTTTCAAGTCGAGATAGCTTTGCGTGCCGGCAAACAGGTTCTGCATCACTTCCGAAACCGCGGGGCTGTGGCGGATGAACTGGATCATTCGCGCCGTCATCCCCGAGAACAGAAACGGCCGTAAGTAGAGCTTCGGCGCCAGGCGCGAGCCCGCTTCCAACTCGTCCATGATCTCGCGACGCAACAACTCCCGGTAGGCGAGGTGCTTGTTTGCGAGCGGAATCGAAGCGTCCAGCAGCGTTTCAGCCGCCATTTCGCCCGAGCGCAGGGCATAGTAAATGCCTTCTCCCGTTACCGGATCCACCAGCCCGGCGGCATCACCGGCGGCCATCCAGCCCTCGCCGCTGACCCTGTTATTGGCCCACGAGCCAGGCTCCAACGCCGGAATCATGTGGGCATAAAATTGGGCGTTCGCATAGGGCAACCCGCGATGATCCATCCAGTGCTCCAGACGGCGGCGCATCGTTTGCGCCGATTCGCCCTTGCCTCCAATCCCCACCGAGGCCCGTCCGCAATGCGGAAAGATCCAACTGTAACCCTCGAAGCGCGGGAAGAACTGCAGATCGATGTGCGACTGCGGCGTATCGACGTGGTAGCCGAGGGCGGTCATGGTGTCGCCGGGCGCGAATTCGCTACCGAACTCCTTGAGCGGATTCCGGGCGCCCATGGCGACGACCACGTAATCGGCGCTGAGCGGCCCGGTTCGCGTCTGCACCGTCCAGCCGCCGCCGCTTCGCTTGATACCCTGCACGCGTTCCTTCAGCAAACGGGCGCCCATGGCCGCGGCGCGGTCCAGCAGCAAAGCGTTGAGTTCTTTCCGCGAGTAAATGACCAGCGGACGAGAGAGACGTATCATGGCCCTGCCCGAACGAGGATCGTCCAACCCGGTATGGGTCACCAGCCGCTTCGGCACCGAGTTATCGAGCAAGAACGGATACCGGTCGTAGGCCTTCCAGGTCAGGCCGCCGCCGCAGGGCTTCTCCCAGGCGAGCTTTTCGTCCAGGAGGACCGTCTCGATGCCACCGGAGGCGAGTTTCGCCGCCGCCATGGCGCCAGCCGGGCCACCGCCCAAAACGGCGACAGTCTTCACTTCTTGGGCTCCGGCGCAGCGGACCCCGTGGGCGGATGGCCGGCAGGCATCGCTCCGCCAGCCGATGGCATCGGCATGCTGCCGGAGGGCATCGGCATGGAACCGGATGGCATCCGCATGGCGCCGGGCGCGGTCGCCCCATGCCCGCTGTCTGCCTTCTTCTTGACGACCCAGGTGCTACCCTGCCGTTCAAGTGTATAGCGCATGCTCATCCCGCTGGCGGCGTCGCCACCCCTGGGTTTGAACATCACGACCGCGTCGGCTTCTTTGTCGCGGAACGTCACTTGCGTGACGTCAATATCCATCGAGTTCACCGACAGGTTCTTGTTCTGCGTCAGGTATGTCAGGATACCCTGGCGCACAGCATCCTTGGTCTGGATGTCTTTCTGGCAACCGGCCAGACCAAGAAGGGAAAGCAGCACGAAAGCAACGAGGGAGCGTTTCACAATCCGATTATAGCCATGAGGCGAACCGGAATCTGAGGTGGGGCAGCTCTCCAGAGCCGCGCGAAGCCTCCAGACCCCGCAAGTTTGTCCGCAGCGGGCTCTGGAGAGCCCGCCCCATTTTCGGATAAGGACCTGGAGGTCCGCCCCACTTTGGCGCGCAATCCCGGCGCTGAGCGGATCCTTGATATATTGACTGCAAAAGTACTCCATCATGCATCAGAGATTTCTACCCGTTTTGCTGCTCACCGCCGCCGCTGCCGTCGCGCAGCAGGCTGGACCCGACCTGAAGTCCATCCTCGACACAACCTGCAAGCCTTGTGACGACTTCAACCGCTACGTCAACCAGAAGTGGATCGACGCCAACCCGATTCCCGGCGCATATGGTCGCTGGGGTTCCTTCACCAAGCTCGCGCAGGACAACCGCGAGCGGATGAAAACGATTGTTGACGAGGTAGTTGCGAAGCAGCAGGCCGGCAAGCTCGATAGGAACTCCAACGACGAGAAGCTCGCCCTGCTCTACACCTCCTGCATGGACACCGCTGCGATCGAGAAACAGGGTTACGATCCATTGAAGCCCGAACTCGCCCGGATTGCCGCCATTGACGGCCGTCCCGCGTTGCAGGCCGAGATGCTGCGGCTGGCGGGGAAAGCCACCACGCCAGGAGTTTTCCTGACCGTCTATCAGGACGCGAAGAACGCTTCCGTTTACATCGCGCAGCTCGGACCCGCGGGCCTGAGTCTGCCGGAGCGCGATTTCTATTTCCGCACCGACGAAAAGGGCAAGCAGATTCGCGTGGAGTTCCAGAAGTACGTTGCCACTCTGTTCCAACTGACCGGCGAAAGCGAAGAGAATGCGACCGCGGCCGGCAAGACGATTCTCGAATTAGAAACGCGTCTGGCCGAGCCGATGCTGACCAACGTAGAGCGCCGGGATCCTTACAAGAGCTACCACAAGATGGATCTGGCGGGCGTCGAGAAGGAAGCCCCGGGCTTCGACTGGGGCGGCCTGTTCGACACCATGAACATCCCACGCGCCACACCGGTGAATCTTTCGCAGCCGAAGTACTTCGCCACGTTCACGAAAGAACTCGGCGATCAGCCGGTCGAGACGTGGAAAACGTACCTGAAATGGCGTGTGCTCAGCGCTCGCGCGAGCCTGCTGTCCAAGCCTTTTGAGGACGCGGAGTTCGAGTTCAGCGAGAAGGTGCTGCGCGGCGTCAAGGAACAACTGCCGCGTTGGGAGCGCTGCACGGAGCTCGCCGACCGCTCGCTGGGCGACGCCCTCGGACAGGCTTTTGTCCGCCGCTTCTTCCCTCCCGCGGCGAAGCAGCGGATGGATGAGTTAGTCGTCAACATGCGCGCCACTCTGGCCGACGAACTGGCCAACGCCGACTGGCTCTCGCCCCAGACCAAGCAGCAGGCGCTGGGTAAGCTCGACAAGATCAACCCGAAGGTTGGCTACCCGACAAAATGGAAGGATTACGCCTCCATTGAAATGGCGCCCGCCCATCTGGTAGAGAACGTCCGGGCCGCCAACATCTGGCGTGTGAATCAGCAGATTGCCAAGCTTGGCAAGCCCGTAGACCGCACGGAGTGGGGCATGACGCCGCCGACCGTCAACGCCTACTACAGCCCGTCGATGAACGAGATTGTCTTCCCGGCCGGCATTCTGCAGCCTCCATTCTTCGATGCCACGGCCGACGACGCCGTGAATTACGGTGCGATCGCCGTTGTGATCGGGCATGAGATCGGCCACGGTTTCGACGATCAGGGCGCGAAGTTCGACGCTGAAGGCAACCTGCGCAACTGGTGGACCGAGGCCGACAACAAGGAGTTCGAGAAACGCACGGCGTGCATCGTAAACCAATTCAATAGCTTCGATGCATTGCCGGGGCAGCGGCACCTGGGCAAGCTGGTCACCGGCGAGGCGCTCGGCGACCTGGGCGGCATCAAGCTGGCCTACAAGGCCTACCATCGGTCGCTGAAGGGCGCGGAAGGCCCGGTGATCGATGGCCTCACGGCAGATCAGCGCTTCTTCATCGCCTTCGCCAGAGTCTGGGCCACCAACGCCCGCCCGGAGGATGACAGCCTGCGGCTGAAGACCGATCCGCACCCGCTGCCGAGATACCGGGTGATTGAGACGTTGAAGAACGTGCCTGAGTTCGCCCGCGCATTCAACTGCAAGGACGGCGATCCGATGGTGCGGCCGGTCGCGGAACGCTGCAAGCTCTGGTAGGCGAAAGTGGGGCGGACCTCCTGGTCCGCAGGCGACCTCCAGGTCGCCCTGTTCTCGACAAGCTTTCCGGTGCCTCCCCGAAGCGGGTCCTGGAGGACCCGCGCGGACCTGGGGTACGCCCCACTTTGCATGCATCCAGCCCGGCAAAACTAAAACGCGTTTTAGTTCTGGATCTTTTGTAATAATAAAATCAATCACTTACGAGTCAAAACGTAAATGCTGTTTTAGTTTGGGGCTCTCAACTGTGTACCGCGAGTTTCAGTTCGCGACGTTCAGCCCCGCCGGGATTCGAGCACGCCCTCGATAGTGGTCAGGTCCACAAGCCCCGCGCAACCGTAGAGCACGGGCAGAAACTCCGCCGCCGGGTAGCGTCGGCGCAACTCCGCGACCTTGCGCGTGCCAGCGCGATACGCCGGCAGGTACATCCGCCCGAGTAGTGGGTGGCGGCCCCAGGCGCCCGACAGCTTGCCAGCCCGCTCCGGGGAGACGAGGAACTCGTCGCGGAGCACGTGAGCCACCTCCGCTTGCGGCCTACCCTCACCCCAGGTCAGGTAAGACGCTTGATTCTTGGCATCGTCCTGCAGCAGCGCCAGCAGCACGCCGATCTGCACGTCCTCATCCGCCAGATCCGAAACCTCGGTTACTCCGTGGGCCATCAGAATCGCGTTATTGGCGATGCCCTCGAACAGGGCAGCCGCGCGCGTGTTCATGGTCAACACCGACGCCTCGAATCCGACGAGGCCGCGCGCGTAGAGATTCTGCAGATACGCGAAGGTCGTCACGTGGCCCGGCACGACCTCGTGACTCACCAGTTGCTGGAACTCCGGCACGGAGATGACCAGTGAAGCGTTGATCTCGTATGTGGCTTCGTATTCGGGAGATCCATCGGCGCCCCGCGCCCGGCCCAGGTAGTTCATCGAACCGGAGAACCACGCGTCGCGGATGGGCAGGAACTGGATGTTGGCGCGCGGCACGGGATGCAGTTCCACTGGGAGGTGCGGTGCGACGTGCCTCGCGGTGAGAGCGTCGAAGTAGCCGATGGCCATAGTGCCAAGCGTCTTCACGGCAGCCATGGGGACGGCCAGTGCGCTCCGCCAGCCATCCACGGCGGTGAGCAGTTGCTCCGTGTTCCGCGAAGGAAACCCGACGCGTGCGAGAAGTTCGGCCACACGCTCGCGCTTGGAAGACGGGTCGGACGGCTCCGGCGCCTGACCAGTGGACGCCCGGACGCAACGCTCGTATGGAACGGGAGCGCCGAGATCCAGAATCTCCATGGCGAGGTCCCACATCGCCTCGAAACACAAAGCCAACCCGGCGAGATAAGCGCCGCGCGGTCCACCCATGCCAGCAGCCTCGACGTTCAAGGCCCGGATGAATGGAAGGATGTCCACGGCTGCCAGATACTCTTGAATCGCCTTGCGGTCGGGCGTCTTCGCCGACACCCCGCCCGAAGCGCGCACGCGCGCCGCGACGGGGTGCGTGTAGGCCAGCGGCAAGGGCTCGTCGGAGAACCAGGAATCGGCGATAAACCGCCCAGTACCAGAAGCGCAGAGAACGTCTCCGCCCCAGAGCGTATCCATGCCCAGAATGGCGTTGCCGACGAGTTCTTCAAAGCGCCCGCTCATTAATCAATCTCCTTCACGCGCCGGTTCGAGCCCCACCACAAGTATGCGCAGAGGCCGCCGAAGAGAATGGTCGAAACGAGTTGCGAAGCCATCTCATTGCCATAGAACGGCGTCCGGACCCAGTCTTCCGAGAAACCCGGAATCAGCCGGCAGCCTGCTCCGAAGACGCCGCCGAGCGCGCCTCCGGCCATCAGGCCCGAAGCGATGATGACACCACGCTCCCGGATCGTGCTGCCCTGTGCCCCGCCCAGCCGCTCCGAGCGCCGCCCCACGAAATAGGAGATGATGCCGCCGGCCAGCGCCGGCGTGTTCAGCTCCAGCGGGAGATACATCCCAAGGGCGAAAATCAGGGCCGGCACGCCGAGCATTTCCATGCTGACCGCGATGGCGGCTCCGGCTCCGAAGAGGATGTAAGCGACCGGCTGCCGGCTCATAAAGCCTTCGACCAGCGCCTTCATGATGGAAGCCTGCGGCGAGGCCAGTACGACGCGCGTGTCGCCGGGCGCGGCTTCGCCAAACTGGAACGCCCTCGCCAGAACCACGATGGTGAGTCCCACGGCGATCGACGCCGCGATGACGCCGAGGAACTTCACCTTTTCCTGAGCAGCAGGCGTGGAGCCGAGCCAGTAGCCCGTCTTGAAGTCGGTGATGGCCTGGCCTGAAACCGATAGCGCCGTGCACACCATCCCGGCAATGGCCATCACGAAGAACATGCCCGTGGTCCCTGAAAGCCCGAAGCGCAGCAGCACGATGGAGGAGATGATGATGGTCAGCATCGTCATGCCCGAAACAGGGTTGCGCGCAGTGGTAGCGATAGCATTCGCGGCTACGGAAGCAAAGAAGAAGGAGAAGACGAGCGTCAGCGCGACGCCCGCCAGGATCACCGGCAGTGAGGGAGTGAGACTGCCCAGCAGAACGGCGACGCCGATGGCGCTGACGATGACGCCGATCAGGATCGACAGAACGGGGATATCGCGGTCGGTCCGCTCGCCCGACGTCGCTTCTCCCTTGCGGAAGGCATGCAATGCGACGCCGAAGGAACCAACCACAATCCGCATCGATTTGAGGATGCCGAAGATGCCCGCCGTGGCAATCGCCCCCACACCGACGTAGCGGACATAGCTGCGAAAGATCTGCGCTGCCGTCATTTTCGCGATGGGAATCGCCGCCGGATAGACCGCCGCATCAGGCAGGTGGCTGCCGATCATCCAGATCAATGGAACCAACACGAGGTTGGCGAGAACGCCCCCGGCGCAAAGGATCATCGAACTGCGGATGCCCATCACATAGCCGAGCCCCAGGATGAAGCTGATGGCGTCGAAGCTCAGCGTCACCTTCGCACGCTCCGAGAGCGTCTGCATCGCCGGGACGAATTGAAAATCCAGGTACTCTTTCCAGACGTGAAACGTCGTTACGAAGTAATCGTAGACGCCGGAGATCGCCGTGGCCTGCAAGAGCAGCTTCGCTTGCGATCCGCCCTTCTCGCCGGTTACCAGCACTTCGGTGATCGCCGTGGCTTCCGGGTACGGCAGCTTGCCGTGCATGTCGCGCACGAAGTAGCGCCGCAGCGGAATCAGGAAGAGCACACCCAGGCAGCCGCCCGCCAGGCAGATGAAGATGGTCTGCACGGGATGCGGGTCGAGCTTCAGGATGTAAAGCGCGGGCAGCGTGAAAATGGCGCCCGCGACGACAGAACCGGCGAGACCGCCGATGCCCGTGATGATGACATTCTCGAGCAGGCTCGACCGGCGTCCGTAAACGCGTGCCAGGCCGATGGCGAGAATCGAGATCGGGATGGCCGCCTCCATCACTTGCCCGACTTTCAGGCCAGAGTAGGCGGAGGCGACGGTGAAGATCACGCACAGCAGCAGGCCCCATCCCACCGAACGAGCCGTCAACTCGGGTAGCAGCGTCTCCGCCGGCACCGCGGGCTGGTAAGTCTCGCCCTGTTGTAGCCGCGTGTAGGCGTTGTCCGGAAGCTTCAGGAATGGGGCGTCGGTCGGCATTTCGCGGGTCTCCTCAATCCGAGTAAACCCGTATCCTACTACGTTTCCATTGCATCGCCCCGATACTGCCGAAAGCGTCTCCGCCGTGAACAAAAAGGTGCAAGACCGCCGGGCACGAACTGCCTCCACGCCCCACAACTCAAGCCGAGTAGCGTAGCATCATGAGGTAGGTTTCTCCCGCAAAATTATGGCGACGCATTCTTTTCTTCAAGCGAAGGCCACAGCGCCGGATGGCCGGGTGCCTATCACCCAAAGGCTGGTATCGCTCGATGCGTTCCGCGGAGCCACCATGGCGCTCATGGTTCTAGTCAACAACTCGGGCGATGGGAGCCACACCTACGGACCGCTAAACCATTCGGACTGGAACGGCTGGACAATCACAGACGTGGTTTTCCCCTCGTTTCTCTGGATCGTCGGAGTGGCGATGACGTTTTCGCTCGGCGGACGGCTGGAGCGCGGCGTCGCTAAGTCGGCGTTGATGCTGCAAGCGTTCCGGCGCGCCGCAATCATCTATGCACTCGGCCTGCTGGTCTACCTCTTCCCGTTCTTCGACTTCGGGACCATGCGCGTGCTCGGCGTGCTGCAGCGCATCGGCATATGCTATTTTCTCGCCTCGGCCATCTATCTCTGGACGCCCAAGGTGAAGGCCCAGATTGCGTGGATTGTCGCGCTGCTCGGCGCGTATTGGCTTCTGATGGCTTTCGTCCCGGTGCCCGGCTTCGGCGCGGGCCGGTTGGACGTGGAAGGCAATCTCTCGCACTACGTCGACTGGAACGTGCTCGGCGTTCACAACTACGCGGGGACGCGGACCTGGGATCCGGAAGGGATTATCAGCACGCTGCCCGCAATTGCGACCGCACTGTTTGGCATCCTCGCCGGTCACGTTTTGAGGATGAAACGCACGCTGCCGGAACGCACAACGATCCTGTTTCTGGCTGGGAACGCGCTGATCGCGCTCGGCCTGATCTGCGACATCTGGCTGCCGATCAACAAGAAGCTCTGGACGAGTTCCTTCTCGCTTTTCATGGCGGGACTCGACTTCGTTCTGCTCTCCTTCTTCGTCTACTTTGTGGATGGACAAGGCTACAAGCGGGTGGCGAAACCAGCAGTGATCATGGGCATGAACGCGATCACGATCTACATGCTCTCGGAGCTGCTGGCTGGCGGCATGGAGAGCATCCGCTGGGGCACGGGCGCGGCGGCAACCAACCTGCAGAAGTGGCTCTTTGCGACCTGCTTCGCGCCCGTGGCGTCGCCTTACAACGCAGCGCTGCTGTGGGCAGTCGTCTACACGCTCTTGATGTACGTGGCCGCATATGCCATGTACAAGAAACAGTGGTTCGTTCGAATCTGATGGTGAAGAGGCCGCGAGAAGCGGCCTGGACTTCGAGGTTAATACGTCTATGCCATTACAAACTCGTCGATCAGTTCTTCGCGCTGCCGTGCCTCTGGCTGTAGCGGCAATGAGCGGCGGCGCGCCCGCCTCCGCTGCCGCGAAAAAGCCTTTCCGGCTCGGTATCGTCATCACTCCGGATCAGGATCCCGAGCACGAGATCAAGAAGGTCCACGATCTCGGGCTCACCACCTGCTTCGTGTCCACCAACCGGTATGACACCCAGTACGGCGCTCAGATCAAGCAGTTGCTGGAGCGCTACCAGGTCGAGCCGACCGCAGTTGAAACGCTGGGTCCGGGCGAGATGGTCTGGGACTTCATGCGTGGTCCGGCGACCATCGGATTAGTCCCGCGCAACACGCGGCGAGCGCGCATCGACGCCCTGAAGCGCGGTTCCGACCTCGGCAAACAGATTGGCGCTCCATTCCTGCAGACGCATTGCGGCTTCATTCCCGAGGACCCCAACGACGCGCTGTACCCCGAGCTCGTTGCGGCCGTGAAGGAGGTCGCCAGCCACTGCAAGGCCAACGGGCAGGTGTTCCTCTTCGAGACGGGCCAGGAGACGCCCACCACGCTGATGCGCGCCATCGGAGACGTGGGCCTCGACAACGTGGGCGTCGGGCTCGACACAGCGAACGTGATTCTCTACGGCAAGGCCAACCCGGTCGACGCGGCCGAGATCTTAGGCAAGCACATCAAAGCCGTCCACGCCAAGGACGGGCTCTGGCCGACCAATCCGCGCAAGCTCGGCGAGGAAGTGGCCATCGGACAAGGCAAGGTCGATTTCAAGCGCGTCTTCCAGATCATGCACGGCAACGGGTACACCGGAGCCATCACGATCGAACGCGAGATCTCGGGACCGAATCAAATCGATGACGTGAAGCGTGGCATCGAGCACTTGAACAAGGCGATTGCCACTCTCGGAGTTTGAGCGCTCCTCAGTTCTTCGCGCCCGGCCCCTGGAAGCCGCTCTCCGTGCCGGTGACCAGCGTTGCGAATCGAAAATCGCCCGGATCCAGCCCCTTCGAGAGAGCCAGTGCAGAGGCTGCCACTTGGACGGGCACGATCTCGACCAATGGTTGAAACGGCGCCGGCACGCCCGGCGCATCGCAGACGCGCACGCTCGCGCCCATCGCCTCGAGATCGGACGCGAGAGCAAGGTCGAGTGTGCGCGTGGCAGGCTGCGATGCGAAGACGATCGCACGCAGCCTGCTGTCCACAATCTCAACGGGCCCGTGCCGGAATTGAGCACCTGATATTGCCACCGAAGAAGTCCGAGCCGCTTCGTTGAACAGCAACGCTCCCTCGTGCACCGATGCGAGAGACGGTCCACGCCCCATCAGGTGTACGACTCGCGCTTCACGCAGGAATTCCACCCACGCCTCGCTTTGTGCGACAGCGGAAGGAAGGGCCGCTTCGAGCAAGCCGCAGGTGTCCTCGAGCGAGCCGCGAAACGAATCGAGGGACCGACGGAGCGCCGCTTCCGCGAGAAGCAGAAGCACGGCGAGGCTGGCGGAGTAACTCTGCACGGCCACCATTCTGTCGAGCAGACTGTTCAGGAAAATGGAACACGGGGACTCGTGTGCCAGCGCGCTGCCAGCCACGTTGGTGACGCCGATAACCTTGGCGCCACGCTTGAACAACTCTGGCAGCACCCGCATGGCTTCAACCGTCTCGCCCGAGCGGGAAACAAGCACCACGGCAGTACCTTCACGGACAGTCTCCAAGCCGAAGTGCAACAGTTCCGCGGTCTCCATTGCCTCGGCAACCACCCCATGTGCCGCGAGGTGATGCACCGCGGGCAAGGCCGCGAAAAACGAACTGCCCATCCCGGTGAAAATGATACGGCGAGCCTCGCTCAGGATGACGGCCGCAGTCCGCAAATCGCTCGCGCCCGCTCTGAACTGATGCGCGCATACCTGGCGCAGCGAGGCGGGCTGGCCTTGAATGTCAGAGAGCATCGCCACCGTTTTCATTTCGTTTGCGCACTCTTCCAACCATCGATTGGCCTGCGAACTCCCTTCGGACGGTAAGGCAAAGCAACCTTCGAGCCGAGACCAGCCGAGGCATAGCCCGCGCAGAGCACTTCGAGCACTGCGCGGCCGTCTTCTCCCGTAGCTTGAGGCGATTCCTTGCCCCGCACGCAGCGCGCGAAGTGGCGCATCTCCTGCGGGTACCCATAGTTCCAAAGCTCCTCGAAAACCGGGTAGCTCCAGCCAGCGGTGGAAGGCGCTTTTTCGACCGCGTAGCCGTAACCGTGCTCGCTGTAAGTTGGCAGCGCGTTGCCCATGTGCAGGTTGCCGTACGTGACGCCGTTGTCGCCATAAACTTCGATGCGATCGTCCATGCCGCCGCGCCGCGCCCAACTGTCTTCGACCAACCCCAGCGCGCCTCCGGCGAATTCAATGATGGCGATTACCTCGTCCTCGCCGATCGTCTTGTCGCCGTGAACATAGGTTCCCATCTGGCAATAGACCGACTCGATTTTCGGACGTCCGAGGAACCAATAGCAGAACGCGATGCCGTGGCAACCCATATCCATCCACACGCCGCCGCCCGAGCGTGAGACGTCCCAGAACCAGTCGCCGTGCGGTCCGAAGTGCTTTTCACTCTGCTTGACGAGGTGCACTTTTCCGAACGCTCCCTGGTCCGCCATTTCCTTGGCCTTGACGTATTTGGGCGTGAAGAAAAGCTCCTCGGCGTACATCAACAGCACGCCGGCTTCGCGGCAGACGCTGATCATCTCAGCGGCCTCTTCGAGCGTCATCGCGAACGGCTTCTCGCAGACGACGTGCTTGCCCGCGCGTGCGATGTCGCAGGTCATCTGGCAATGCAGCGCGTTCGGAGCGGCGATGGTCACCATCTCAATATCGGCTTCACGCAGCATGTCGCGATAGTCGAGAAAAACGCGTGGAATTGCGTATTTTTTGGCCAATTTCGCGGCATTTCCCGGTGTGGGCGATGCGACGGCGACGACTTCGGCTTCTTCGGGCATGAGTTGGAACGACGCCGCGTGAATGTCGGCTTCGAACTTCGACCCGATGATGCCGACCTTTACCTTTCCGATTGTCATGTCTGGTCTCCTGGTAATTACTATTACCTTTTCCCGCGCGGCGCGGAACTGGTGGACTGGCTCACATCGAGATCAAGCCGCGCGATCAGTTCGTCGTCCAGAACAGGACGGCCATGCCGTGGGCGAGAACCTCGACCTCAAAGCGCTTGATGAGACCGGCGAAGAGTCCGGGATAGACTGTCGCTGCACCCGCGAGCAGGCCAGTGGGCTGGGCTAATTGTGTAAGTACGGATGTAAGTCTCATCGCCCGGCCCCTTCGTTCTGGCCAACACCGCCGAAATCACAGACTAAGCAGCGCTCCCCGGGGGTCGCCCAGGTGAACAATGAAATAGCGCTCCGTGACCCAAAGCACTTATTGACGGCACTCCCTGGGTGAACATCGAGTATGCTGCAACGAAGTCCGCACGATCGACTCTTGAGCGACAGCCGCTCAACCGTTCATCACATGTCCCGTGGAATCCACAACGAAGATCTTGTTCTGCCGGTAAGAGCGCACCGAGAGATCGATACCCGTCATCACCTTGTGGCCGAGATCCGCATGGCAGTTCGGCTGCTGGCGCGACCGCACGCAGTCGAAGAAATTGTCCATGTGCTTCTGGTCGCCGTCGTTGCCAACGTTCTCGACGATGATCTCGTCCTTGCCCCACTTCTTCAGGAAGTCGTCGCGGAACGGCGTCTCGGGCACAATGCGCGCGACGCTTGTGTTCCGGCCCTGCGGGCCTTCCCATTCGTCTCCGAGATGCATGGTTGCGTGCGTACCGCGCAGGAGCATGAGCGGACCGATCTCATTCACCTGCGACGACTGAATGGTAATCGAATACTTGCCGGGATAATCCGCCGCCGTGAGGAACGTGTCGGGCGTCTCGCGACCGTCGTTGTACACCCAGAGCCCGCCCATGCCGGCGACCCGCGAGGGGTGTTCGTTCTCCAGCGCGATGTGGAACGGCGCGAGGATGTGATAGTGCAGGTCAGTCGCGATTCCGCCCGAGTAGTCCCAGTATTTGCGGAAGCGGAAGAAGCGATCGGCATCGAACGAACGCTGCGGCGCCGAGCCTAGCCACTGCTTCCAGTCGATGTGATTCTCCCCCGACGCGTCAGGACCCGCGGCGGGATTGATGGGCCAGTTCCAATCGCCATTCGGATCGTTGCGGCTATACGTTCCCTGACACGCCACAACCTTGCCGAGTGTGCCCGACTGCACGATCTCCCGGACCTTTTGCCAGCGGTTCCAACTCGTCGCCTGAACGCCAACTTGCATGATGCGATTCTTCTCGCGCACCTTGGCGACCACAACGGCGGCCTCGTCGAGCGTATGCGTCATCGGCTTTTCGCAATAGACGTCGCAACCGCGATCGAGGGCGGCAAGGGTGATGGGAGCGTGCCAGTGATCGGGCGTCGCGACCACGACGGCATCCAGGTCTTTGCGCTCCAGCAGTTCCTGATGGAGTGTGTACGTCTTTGCGCCCGGCACCTTCTTCGCGGCGGCTGACAGGCGAGCCTGATAGACCTCGCACAAGGCAACGACCTGCGCGTCGTTCTTCTCCGCAATCCTCTGCTGGACCTTCGCGAGCAGCCAGTTGCCCCGGCCGCCGAGACCGACGATGGCCGTGTTCACGCGATCGTTCGCGCCGAGTATGCGCCCGTGGAGGGCGAGCGCAGCCGAAAGCCCGGCGGCGCCGCAGACGAACCCGCGGCGAGTGACGTTGTTCTGCATGGAAAGCCTCCTGCTTGGGCAAGACCGCAAGCGTCTGCCCAAGGCAGCATTCTACACGAGCCAAGGGCGCCTGAACGAGCGTCTGAAGAGAGCCGTCGAGCCGGGTCAGTCTCATCCCGATTGGCAAGAAGCGCCTTAGTGGAACGACAAATCGGCCCAGTGGCCCCAGTCGAAGACCGCAGTCCCCTCCGAGTCGACAGTCAATTCGAGCAGGATCTTCCGCCCTTGGTAAGGACTGAGGTCGATGCTTTGGTTGAGCCATCCACTCAGGAGGACAGACTGTCCCCACACCTCAGCGCCGTTGATCGCCACGGAGAACCTCACTCCGGAATAGTCGACCTGCGGTGGAAATGGAGGCGGCGCGTCGGCCAGTCCATATGTGACGGCAAGACTGGAAGCGCCCGCCGGCACTTGCAGAGCCCAAGTCAACCGGGTGACACCGTCAGCCGGCGGCCGGGCTTGGATGGTCCTGTCGATCTTCACGCCATTGGAAGCAACGGCGACGATGCTTCCGCTTCCGTCGTAGGAGGATTGACTCGCGAGATCGGACTGTGAGGCCCGAACGTCGGAGACAATTTGAAATGTCGCCTTCCACACACGGAACGGAAGGTCTATGAGACTCGATCCCAAGGCCGGTTGGGGCGGCGCCTGACTGAAGACGACGAAGCTGCCGGGCAGGGCGGTCTGGACCGTCCACGCCGCAGGGCCGGCCGCTTGCAGGGTCGAACCGGAAGTGACGTCCGCGGGCGCCGCCGCCGCGGCGATCGGCAGCGAGGCGGCAGGCACGGACAGGTCCGCCGCCAGCGCGATGTTCGACCAGCCTACCCAGGTGACCGCCGCCAAAGCCGGGACCAGCGGGTACACGATGAAGCGCAACTGGATCTGAGTGCCGGCGTAAGGAGTCAAATCAATCGTGCCGGGCGTCCAAACACCGAACTTGATCGGAACCGTCTTGCTTCCCCACGCAAGCACGCCGTTGATCTTTACAACACAGATGGCGCCGTACACATTCTTCGAATTGTCGTCCAGGCCGACCTGAAAGCTGAGCGTGGATCTGCTATCAGCGGGAACCGTCACCGCGTACTCCGTGAAGACATCTCCATCGGGGTACTTGGTCGGGGGCGTCATAATCAGCGCCGCGTCTGTACGCACCGCGCCGACTGTGATAGGGCTCACGTACGCTTGGGCACCCATGACGACGCCACGGTCAACCGGCACTCCGTTGGAAAGCCAGCTTGTGCCTTTCAGCGCGGCGTCGAAATCGGCGGCAAAGTCGAACCACACCGTCGGGACGGAGAACAGCTCGAAGTAGCTGAATTCAGGACAGAGCATCGAGCCGGAACCAATCTGGTAGTTGACGGGCGCGCCGGTCAGGTGCGACTGGTCGCTGGGGCGCGCGACGTTATCGTCCAGCCAGTATTGACGAGTGGAGTCGAGGCCATAAAGATTGTTCGCATCAAAGGCAGGCCAGTTCAGAATGTAGCTCGGGGTCGTGATCTGGCTGACGTCGTGAGCGCGGTGGTAGAAGACATTCCCGTCGATCTTCAGCGAGATGGTTTGGGCATCGCTCTCAACGGTCGCTACCGATGAGCCGTCGGCACTGCGGTACTGAAAGATTCGGCCTTGCCAGTCGTTGCCCCAATCGGGCTGGTAGCCACGATCCTGCCAGAGCCGCATCTGATGAAGCAGTTGATTCATGCGAACCAGATCGGGGCCCAAATCGGCGACTGTGGAGACGGCCGCGGTTGGCATGATCCCCTGTCCTTCGTAGCGCGCGAGGAATACAGTGTAGTTCGTCTCATCGGGAGTGGGCTGGTCCAGAAAGCCATAGAACAGCACCTGGTCCCCGAACAGGTAGGTAGCGATGGGGTGAGGCAGCGTGGGTTCATTCCAGCGCTGGGCAAAGAAGGTGAAGGGAGCAATTGCTTCGTTGGTGCTTTCCGAGGCCAGCGCGACACCCGGGAATGCCGCCAGGAGGTCCTTGTGCATTTGAATGATGCCCTGGGTTGTGTTCATGCCTTCGATGAGTCCGTTGCCGTCATTGATGATGGCCCCCCCAGCGTCGAGGTGAAGCGCATCGGGCTTGAGCGCGGCGACGGAGACCCGGAGCTGGTCGATAAACAGCTTCCGGTAGGCGGAGGAGCAAGGCGAGATGTAGGCGAATCGGTGGATGTCGCCATCTGGAAGGTCGTCCCACAACCAGCCTTGCGGGTGCAGAGTATCCGCATCCTTCAACTGGAACTGCTGCATGCTGGCAAAGGCGGGGTGGTTGGTCGACACGCCGAGCAGATTGGTGTGCAGCATTACGTGGTAGCCGAGTTGGTGAGCCTGGGTAATGAACGCCGCGGCGTCCGGACTGGGCGTATAGTCCGGGTAGTAAATGTCGAACGCCTGCTGCCGCCAGCTCACCAGCAGAAGGAGTGTCTTCGTCGGATCGAGGGTCGCCGACAACGCCGGCAGAAGGGCCGGGTCGAGGCTCTGCACGGTGACGACCGCGGCTATATTCTTGACCCAAGCCAGATCGCCCGTGGCGGGGACGTGAGGCTGCAGGCCGCGGATCCAATCACGATACTGCTGAGCGGGTTGACGCCAGTCGCCCTGATAGGCATGCACCCGCCAGCTTGTGTCCGGAAGGGCGGTCGCCGTTGAAAAGGGTCCTTGAGCGAAAACCTCAACCCCCAGCACGAGAGTGCCCGAGGTGCGGGATCCGCGTATGCCTTTGAAGGCCCAGTTCTGGTCCAAGCCTTGCAGTGAGAAGCCGCCGCCTGGGCTCTGGTAGACCACCATCTGCGACTCCCAGTGGACGGGGTAATCGTCGCCGACGTCCGCGACCGGCGTGTCGAGGCTGTAGTACATCCCGGCTTCTGAAGGCACGATGAGCTTCGATTGGTTCAGTTGGATGCCCTGGAATCCGAACGTGTAGCTGACGAGTCCGGGCGTCAGCGATTCGCCGTGGATGGTCAGTACGATGTCGTCCCCATCCACGGACATGGTCAAGCTCGCGGTGCGAGTCCCGTCGCTGCACTCCAGAATCGCCGTCTGCGACCCGTCTCCCGTCGTCGCAATGCGCCAGGGTTCATAGGCAGGTTCCACGATGCCGGTTGCCTGCTGCGCTACGCCGAGAATGAAACTCGAAGGCGTCTGAATATACTCCTCGCCCGTCAGAAGGTTCTTGATGGAAGAAACCGTCTGCGCCTGGAACGTGACACTCAGCGCACTCGTCGAAATAACCAGGGTGTTGTTGTTCAGACTCAGACCGGCGAACAGCGGCGAGGTCAGAATGAAGAGCAAAAAGAGAACAAACAAAAGCGCGCGCTGGTTTACCATCGATCTAAGCTGACTCAACCGCGAAGAGCGAGCGCGCTCAGGCGTCTGGGAAATAGAAACGCCAGTGCAATTTCGTCCGCGTTCGTGGATGCAAGCCATCACTGAAATTGGAGGAGACATGATCGGCATCCCAGTCTCAGCAACCCTTCGGAGAAGATGCGCACGCCTCACGGCTGCGGTGCCCCTTACTGTTATCGTGACCGCGCTCGCGATGCCCGTCTTGAGCGCGGAGGACGGTGCCAGAGACTACTTTCCACTGGCCCAGGGAAAAAAGTGGGTACTCAAAAACCCCAAGCAGAATCGTCCTATTGAACTTGAAGTCGTGGGCGAGGAAAACGGCGAATACCATCTGCGCTTTACGAGTCCGTGGAATTCCGCGGATTGGAAACTGACGCCGCGCGACGGAATTATTGCGCTCACCGGGTACGGCGCTAATGGCCAGACGATGCCGCTGCCCGCCGATACAGTCTTCTTCGACTTTGTTTCGAAACAGGGCAAATCGTGGTCGAATCAAGCTGGCAAACTTGCGGTCGCCGCACGCGGAACGACCGTGCGCGGCGCCGGCAGGAGTTATCCGGATTGCGTCACTATCCGGCAAGAGGCGGGTGGTTCGAAATTCTTTTACACCTTCAGCGCAGGCGTTGGTTTCGTGCAGTTCGGCGAAGGCCCAAACGCCTTTGTGCTGGATGAGGGCGCATCGAGATTGAGCGCTCAGGCGTCGGTCGCTGAAGCAACCGCGACGACGACGACAACGACAGCAACGCGAAGCGGCGGAGGCGGATTCACCCGCGCGGTTCCCGACCGCCCCGTGCGATCCAGGGAACCGTACACGCAGAAGCCCCTGCTGGGCGTGACCGTGACGACCTTTGCCAACGAAGAGGACCGGCCAGAGAATCTGATGAAGCGCTTCGACCAAAGCGTCCAAACGGGCGTGACCTACATCTCCGGCGCTGGAAAATGGACCGAACTCGAACCCAGCAAGGGCAAGTACAAGCTGGACTCCATCGACTTTCAATCGCACCTCGCGCAAAGCAATCGGGCAAAGATGTCGTATACCTTGCGGCTGATCGACACCGTGCACAAAGCTGTCCCGCAAGACCTCATGAACAGGGGATGGATGGATGCCGAAATGCAGAAGCGTGCGCTGCGCCTGATCGACGAACTGGCGCCCGCGCTGCGGGATCGCGTTCAGTGGTTTGTGTTCGGTAACGAGATCGACGGCTACTTCGACCGGCATCCCAATGAGGTCGGAGACTTCGTTCGCCTCTACGATCTTGTCGCGGCGCGCCTGCACGCGGCCGTCCCTGGAATCAAGGTGGCCTCCTCGGTTCAGTTCGGAGGCATCGACAAACTCAATGGTCCGTTGCAGGCGCTTAACGACCGGTTCGAGTTTCTGATGCTGACTTACTACCCGATGAACGGCGACTTCACGGTGCAGGACCCGGGCGCTCCGCTGCGCGACCTGCCTCGCATGAAGGCCGCGGCGAACGGGCGTCAGGTGGTTCTGCAGGAGATCGGCTACCCCACCGGTGCGGCGAACAAAAGCAACGAGGACCTGCAGGCCCAGTTCTTTCGCACCGTGTTTTCCGAGATGCGCAGGGACCCGCAGACGTTCGCCGCGGGCAATGTTTTCCTGATGGCCGATCTGCGCGACAAGTTCGCGCGCGATCTCGCGTTCTACTATGGCATCACCGGGCATGAGCCGTTCCGGATGTTCCTGCAGACGCTCGGCTTGTTCGACGGCAACGGACGGCCGAAGAAAAGCTGGTCCGTATTTCAATACGAGCTCGCCAGGTAGTAAGCGGATCGTCAACCGACGCGGGGGAGGGATCCAGCGAGCGCGCCCCCTCCTCCGCCCAAGGCCGCAGAGCAAAGGGCCACATGCGCGACTACCAGCCCTGCCGGATTGTGTCCGCAATATAGTGCACATCCTCTTCAGTAATCCAGGGTCCGACCGGAAGGCTCACGTGCCTCGCGTCAAAGGAGTCCACACCTGGTAACGGACCAGCGTTGAACTGAGAAAACACGGTAAACGCGTCGTTGCGCAAGTGGACAGGGGAGGCCACGATTCCAGCCGCTGCGAGCTTCCTTACAAAGTCGTCGCGGCGTTCCACCAGCACAGAGGCCATCCAGAAGGCAGACCGTTCGTGCGGTTGCTCCTGGTAGACGCTGATTCCCGGAATGCCCCGCAACAGCCGCTCATACAGCAGCCCGTTGAGGCGCCGGAGCGAAAGGTAATTCTTGAAATGCCCTATGCCCGCGACTCCGAGCGCCGCCGCGATGTCGTTCATGTGGAATTTGTAGCCGAACTCCGTGATGTCATAACCTCCGACGTCAACACCGCGTGGGATTCCAAACCAGCGCAAGAGTTTGCCACGCTCGTAGTCAGCCTGAGAGCGGCAGAGGAGCGCACCGCCATCACCGGTGGTGATCATCTTGATGGCTTGGAAAGAGAAGCACACGTAATCGGAATGGCAACCGATCAAGCGGCCCCAGTACTCCGAGCCGAAAGCATGCGCGGCATCTTCGATAACAGCTATGGCGCGGTCCTTCGCGATTGCGTTCAGCGCATCCAGGTCACAGGGCACTCCGCCCCAATGGACGGCCATGATCGCCTTCGTACGCTCCGAGACTTTCGAGCGGACCGAAGCGGGACTGATGTTGCCGGTGACCGGATCGATATCCGCCCACACGATGCGAGCGCCGCTCTGTAGGATGGCGTGGCTCGTGGCGGTGCAGGTCATCGGGGTAGAGACGACCTCCGTGCCGGGGCCGGCTCCCGCCAGTCGCAGGGCCAGTACCAAAGCCGAAGTGCAACTGTTCACGGCGAGGACTTGTTGCTGACCGATCAGTCCCCCGATCAGTGATTCAAATTCCTTTACGCGCTCTCCCTCGCCAATCCAGCCGGACCGGAGAACTTCTGCCGCGGCGAGCACGGCGTCCTCTTCCACCGAGACGCGAAAAAGTAACAGCGGCTTTCTTGACGTAAATCCTCCTTTCCGGTTAGTGATGCAGACCGGCGGCCTGAGCCGCTATGGCATGTTGGCGGAGGTGTGAGCGAACGGCGGCGGAGATACACTCAATCACCTCGTCTTCACGAGGAGGTTCAATACCGAAGGCCTCCGTGGTTGCGCTGGAATCGAGAACCGACCGCCATGCCTCTCCGGGCGCGGGATCATCCGTATAGTCGATGATCAGACGATATCCGTGCTCCGCGACAATGCGTTGAACAATCGCGGCCACTTCGCTGTTAGCGGTACCGCGGCACGTTCCAACGTTGAAAATGCGCGTCTCCTTGGACGGCCACGCATGGAATGCCGCTTCCGCCATGACTCGCGCCACGTGCGAAACGGGAACATAGTCCCGTGTGATTCGACCTCCACCACGCAACTGGGCGTGGACTTTGCCGTCTTGGTGCGCAACCGCTTGCCGCACAAGATATGGGATCAGTCCACCGCAGCCAGGGCCAATGACATTGCCAATCCGCAACACGACATTCGATGCTCCCGTCTCTCGCGCCCACTGGGCCGCGATCATCTCCGCCGACTGCTTGGCAAGCCCGTAGAGACCAACCGGGCGCGGAGGCACGACTTCCGGTCGGGCTCCCATCGCATCGGTGTTTCCATAAACAGCGCACGTGGAAGCGACGACGACAACCCGGGGGGCAAATGACTGCACCACATTGAGCGTCCCCACGATTGCGGTCGCAAACATATCCGGGCAGATCGAGCTTGGAGCAACCACGCGCCCGGATGCGGCCAAGTGGATAGCCACGGAGACATCGGCCCCCACAGCTATTCGTTCCAGCGCCTGCCGGTCCAACATATCCGCCGGTTCCAGGCGCATCGGGGTCCCAGCGGAGCGGGTCTCCAACTCGCGGCAGAGATGGGCGCCGATGAATCCCGAAGAGCCCGAGACCAGGACGCCATCCTGAGATATTGAAATCGACTTCATCAACCTTCGCTCTAATCAGGCAGCCGCGACCTGAGCCTGCGAGGCCGGGACACACTCGCGGATCTGCCAGGCAACGTTGATGCGCGTCACCATTTTTGTCAGCCCTTTCAGCTCGATGGTCCAAACTTTGAGAGCGGCATCGAGTTCCTGTGCTCTCTCATGGTTGAGCCGGAATTCGAACATCATTGGTTCTGGCAGCCGATATTCCGAGACGTTCTTGTAGTCTTCCCGGAGCAGCCAGGTCCCGATGTCGTAGAGCAGTTCGGCGCTCTTTGATTGCAGCAGTTCGTCGCGGGTTCTGCCGTCAGCGTGCTTGAACTCGACGTACTTGCTGAAGTCGCTCCAGAATTGGTCGAAATCGGGAATGAGAACGTCGATCCCTCGATCCACCACGATCTGGCGCGTGGCGCGCATCGCGGCGGCGCAGATCTCGGGCCAGATGTGGAAGCTGGCGATCGCCCGATATTTGTACATCAAGTTGTCGCCGATTTCGCCATTCTTCAGCTTGTTGAAGTTCTCGTCGTGACTGTAGAACTCGATGCAGCTCTCGCGCGCCGGGAAGAGTTCGTTGCGCGTCTCAGCAACGAAATCGTCCAGGAACTGCCTCACGTTTTCCGAGCCGTTTTCCATGGCCGGCAGCATGGCTTCCCACCATTCCGAGGCTTTGACACCGAAGGCGCGGACGAAGTTCACCGGCGCGTCAAACCACGAGTCGTTCCAAAAGACGCTGCTGGTCAGATGGTACTTGCGGGCCGTGATGTAGTCCTCGAACGGCAGCGTGTCGGAACCCACGACGATCTCTTCGACGTCGATGACCTTCTCGCCGTCATAGACGCCGAAGTTCTTCGGCAGCACGCGGAAGCGGGTGTTGAATTTGAAGGCTTCGCGGCACTGCGTCGTCTCCATCTCCGCGCCCTTCAGCATCATGGCCTGGAAATTATGGAGCTGGTTGATGTTGGTATCGAGCAGCTTCCGCAACGCCTTCATGTGCGTCTGCAGCGACTCGCCGGGTAGACCGAGAATGAGATCGGAGACAGAGCGCAAGCCGCGTCCCCGCATGTGCACCTGGAGTTGTTCGTAAGCCTCCAGCTTGATGGTCTGGCGCTTGATGTTGCGCAGCACGTCTTCGTCCAAAGACTGCACCGCCTGGTAAAGGACGAGCGCTCCGCTTACTTCCTCAACCGAGCGGATAATGCGGTCCGGACGGTTCTTGCCCGTGGTGGCGTCGATGAAGGTGGGCCAGCGGTACTCGCGCTGCATCTGGCCGATGTAGGCCGAGATCTCCACATCCCGTTCAAACATGCCGTAGTTTGAATCCGCAATCCGTAGCGTGCCCATGCTGGGCGACAGTTCCTTGACCTTGCGGGCGATGTAGTGGATCTCCTCTTTCATCCGCGCGATGTCGAAGTTATGCACCTTGGTGTAGAAGTTCGTGCCCTGGCAGCAGAACGTGCACTGGAACGGGCAGCCTCGATTGGTCTCGATCATCGGCGCCAGCTTGCCGTCGAAGAACTCGTCCTGGATGCCGTTGAGCCATGGGGACGGAATCTCTTCCACCTCTTTGTGCCGCGGCCTCAATTCGTTCCGATAGACGCTTCCGTCAGAGCGCCGGTAAATACTCGACGGAATCTCTTTGTCGCCCAGCTTTGCAATCGATTTGCCTGAGTCGAGATATTCCCGGACAATGTCGCGCGCCAGGAAATCGGCCTCTCCCAGTACGTACAGGTCGATCTCGGGCCGCGCGCGAACGTATTCCACCTGTCGTCCGGCGTCCAACGTGATGTTGGGCCCGCCCATGACAACAAGGGTGTGGGGGTTGATCTGCTTTGCCAGGCGCGCAAAGTAGAAGCTCAGTTCCTCGTTCCAGACGTAGTTGCTGAGCATGAGCACGTCGGGCGGAGCGTTGACGATGGCATTTCGCAGGCGGTCCGAGTAAGCGAACAACCGCGATTCGATCTCAGGCTCGTCCCGATCCATCACCGCCTTCAAGTACGCAACGCCCAAAGGCATGCAGTCGTTCGCCAGCACGCCGGAATAGTTGTATCTCAAATCAGCCAAATAGACTCTAGCGGGCATTGTCCCTCCTTAGCCCCATGCACGAGTTAACGCTGTACCGCGGCAACCTGCTCCTGCGCGGCGAAGTACTCCTGATACCACCGGATCGTCCTGCGAAGACCTTCTTCCAAACCGCAACGTGGCTTCCACTTGAGCAAGCTGCGTGCCTTCTCGGAGGACGCATACTGCTCCCGTACTTCGTTGGTGGCGATGTTCCGGACCAGCACCTCCAACTCCGGACGTCCGCTCAGCTTCTTGATCAGATCCACCATGTCCAAAACGGTGAGTCTCACTTCGAGGCTGAAGTTGAAGGCTTCTCCGTACAGGGCAGGATTCACCGCCAGGTTTTCGGCAACTGTCAGATACGCGTCGGTCGCATCCTCGGCATAGAGGAAATCGCGCACGAACTTGCCATCACTCCGGATCTCAAACGGCTCGCCCAGAATGGCCGCCTTGATTGCGCCGGGAATGACGCGATTGAAATTCAGGTCGCCGCCGCCAAACAAATTGGCACAGCGCACAATGCCGACTGGAAGGCCATAGGTCACAGCGTACATGGTCGAAATCAAATCGACGCAACTCTTGGAGACGTCATAGGGGTAGCGCCCGGCCAGCGGCATGGTCTCGCGGTAAGGCAGGTCCAGCGTATCGCCGTACGCTTTGTCCGACGAGGCGACCAGCACCTGGCTGACTTTGGTCTGGCGGGCGGCTTCCAGGATGACCCAACTCCCCTGGACATTCGCTTCCAGCGTCCCGATCGGATCCTGCTTTGCAATGCCAACCAGCGTCTGCGCGGCTAAATGGAAAACGGTCTGGACGGAATACTCCGCCATCGTCCTCCGCAGCAGACCCATGTCGTTCACCGACCCATGAACCGTGTTGATCCGGCCGGCCAACCCGGAGCGTTGCAATCTGCTTCCGGGCACGCCGTCGCGAATCAGTGCAACCACGTTCGCCCCGAGTTCGACAAGCTCGGTGACTACGTAGCCTCCAAGTAAACCGGTGGCTCCGGTGACAAGCACCGACCGGTTACGCCAGAAATCTGTCCTCAATCCACACCTCCTCTGATCACCCGGCCGCCGCGATTACATTCTTCATCCGCATCCAAGGTGCATCGCCTGCGTTGTACAGTTTTTCGAGTTCCTGCTGATCCTTGCTAGTGTCCATTGACTTCCAAAAACCATCGTGTTTGTAAGCAAACAGCTTTTCGTGACGCGCGATTTCTGGCAATACATCGCTCTCAAGGTTGTGCCCATTCCAGTTATCAAACGCAGCTTTTTCCATAGTGAAAAAGCCGGCATTGATCCAGCTATCATGGATCACGGGCTTTTCCTGGAAAGCAACCACCTGTCCGTCGGCGCCAAAGCGGACAAGGCCATACTGCGAGCGCAAAGGCACTGTCGTCAGCGTGGCGAGTCCGCCGTGCCCGCGGTGGAACTCCAGCAGGGATGCCAGATCGACGTCTCCCAGCCCATCCCCGTAGGTCGCAAAGAACGTCTCGCCCAGGTACGGCGCGCAGCGCAGCACGCGGTCGCCCGTGTCGGCATCGTCCCCCGTGTCGACAATTTCAATGTTCCAATCCAGAGCCCGGTGCGAGAAGTAGTCGTAGAGCATCTCCTTGCGGTGCCCCGCGGCCAGAACGAAATTCCTGAAGCCCTGCGAGGCGTAGATGCGCATCAGGTGCATCAGGATCGGCGAGCCGTTCACCGGCATCATCACCTTGGGGAAATGCTCCGTGAAAGGATAGGCCCGGGTGCCCTTCCCCCCGCATAAAATCAGGACTTTGACGTCTTCCATAGCCCCTCCCGCCATGCTCAGTTCTCACTTGCCAGCAACTGGTAAGTCTGCAATGTCCGCCGAGCCGTCTCTTCCCAGGTGAAACGCTTGGCTCTTTCCAACGCCGCGGCGCTCAACCTCGCGCGCAACGCAGGAGATTCGGCAATCTGCCTCATCGCCTCGGCGATCTCTTCCGTCGAATGCGGGTCAACGTACAGGCCCGCGTCTCCGGCCACTTCGGGCATCGAAGAGATACTAGAAGTAATCACCGGCGTCCCACAGGCCATCGACTCGGCCAGCGGCATGCCAAAACCTTCCCAAAACGACGCGTAGACAAGCGCCTCCGCGGCGCCATAAAGCAGCGGCAGACTGTCGTAAGGGGACTTGCCCAGGTCGATAATCTCGCGCTCCATCCCGGACTCATGAATCGCACGGTCAGCCTCTTCCGCCGCCCATGTCCGGCTTCCGGTCAACACTAGTTTGTGCGGTAGACGAGTCTTCTTCTTAAAGAGGGCGAACGCCTGTATCGTCCCTACGATGTTTTTCCTGTGTTCCCATCGTCCGCTGAACAGAAAATATGGATCCTTGATTGCGAATCGCTCCGCCAGTTCCGCACGAGTCTCTGCTTCCGGAAGCGGGCGGAAAATATGACTCGCGGCCATATATGACAATAATAATCTCTTTTCCGCAATCTTGAATTTATCGGCAAACAACTCTCTTACATTGTTTGATACACAGAGGAAATAGCGCGCCGTGCGGAGACCCAATCGCGTCAGCGCCTGCACGCGCAGCCGGATGGCGGGCGGATAGTACTCCGGGCGCGAGAACATGCTGAAACAGACCAACGTCAAGATCAGGGGCCGCGGCGAAAACACCGGAGGCATGAACGTAGCGTGCAGCGACTGTGTTTTGTATCTGCTGGCCGCAAGCGCGAGGCTCACGGTCATGCTGACCGGCCTCACCGCGGGCCACAACACGTGATACCGGAAGTTTTCCTGTTCCACGCCCACGACCGAAGGCGCGCGGCGATCCAGGCAGAAAATCTCGTACTCGTTTTCTTTGTCGATCCGGGCGAGCGAACGCACCAGCTCCGACTCGTAAATCTCAGGCCCGCCCGAGTTCCGTCCCGCATTGCCGAGGAAGATGCCGAACTTCATGTTGCGGCCGCCTCCAAGCCGAGCACTTCCCGGTAAGTGTTCTCCACGCGGCGAATGGCCGTCTCGATGGAGTAGTCCGTTTCCACAAAGCGACGCGCCCTCGCGCCCAATTCGCCAGCAAGTTCGGGCCTCTCAATCAGGCTGACGATGGCGTTGGCAAAACCCTGGATGTCATTTTCCGGAACGCGCAGCCCCGTTTCGCCCTGGTGCAATACTTCGTACAAGCTGCCCACGTCGGAGGCCACGATCGGCAGGCTGGCAGCCATGCCGTAAAGGATAGCGATGGCCACGCCTTCGACATGCGACGCGTGCACCATCATGTCGGCCGAGCCCAGCATGGGCCAGAGGTTCTGGCGAAAGCCAACGAACTCAACCGCGGCTTCAAGACCCAGTTGAGCACGCAGTTGCTTGTACTGGTTTTCGAGCCAATCCCATCCGGTACCGCTGATCCAGAGCTTCGTGTTCGGGTAGCGGTCATGAACCAGCTTGAAGCTCCTGATGAGTTGATCGTGCGCCTTTTCAGGATGGATGCGGGCGACATTCACCATCAGGATCTCGTCGTCCTTGACACCTGCGGCACGCCGCATTTCCAGCCGTTGAGCGACCGTGATCTCTGGCCTGTTTCCTGCCGGGAAGCCGGCGATGAGCGTGCTGACTTTCCTGGCGCTGAAGCCCAGTCGCACGGTCCAGTCCCGTGTGTGATCGCAGTGCGCTGTCACCTTATCGACGAAGTGCAACGCGATCCAGTCCATGATCTGCATCAACTGCCGATGGAACTCATACTTGCCCCAGACGAAGACGGTGGAAACGACCCTCACCCGCACGAAGAGTTTGGTGAACGCCCCCAGCGCATCTCCGTAATAGCCATGCGTGTGGATGACATCGATGCCCAACTCACGCACGATTTTCGCCACGGCTCGAGCCGCTCTCACAAACGGCTTGTACTTGGACCAAGGCACGAGGAGTACCGGAATGCCCGCCAGTTTCGCGGCCCGTAGAAATGCCTCCTCGCGATTGCGGTCAAAGGCGAAGCAAGCGACGTGGACTTCAAACTGATCCTGGTCAAAGTTCAGCACCCAATTAATCAACTCACTCTCGATACCGCCGTGCGTAACGGAATGGATCAGGTGGAGCACACGGATCTTGCGCGCTGGCGCAACTCCGCGGGATGCGGAGATGGCCGCAGTGGAAACTGCTCGTTTTTGTGCTCCCATTACCGCCATTACTTTCGCCTCGTCAGGATGACGCCCATCAGACGTTTGTGCAGACGGGCGACTTCGCGCTGCGCTTCCAAGGCATCGGCTCTGCGCCGCAGCCCCGTTGCGAGCGCGACGGCGATGGCGTCGCAGTGGGTCATCAGCAATAGCGACTCCGGAGATCGCAAGGGTCCGGCATCGACGATGACGTAGCGGAAACGGGCCTTCAGAGTCGCGAACAGCCGGGTGCACTCCAGCGATGAAAAGAGCGCCGAAGCGTTCACGGGCAGCCGCCCCGGAGGCAAAGACACCAACCCATTGGAGTCCGGCTCAGGAAGGACGGAATCGAGCTCCGTATGACCCATGAGCACGTCGGCCAACCCCGGGAGTTCGCCGGTCTCCATCAACTCGCGCGATCCAACCAGCACAACCGGTTCCTGTCCCACCAACGCCAACGCTCGCGCCACTTCGCGAGCCAGAATGGAAGCGCCATCGACATCCTCAAGACCCGTGATCGCCAAGACTCGATCGGGCGCTGCAAGCGCAACGCGCAGATGCGTTGCCGTTCGCAGGGCGTCCTCGTGGACTGCGGCATTCACCGGCCTCGTGGAGTAAGCACCGGAAATCGGCACGGGGTTCTTGATCGACATCAGATTTCGACTCACAGGTCCAATACCCTCCTCGACATGCTCACAATCGACCTCAAAACGCGCCGTCGCGGGTGAAGATTTTCCACACCGTGAGGACGACGATCTTCACGTCCAGGGTGAAACAACGTTTCTCGACGTACTCCACGTCGTAGGCCACTACCTCCAGGAAGGACAGCCGGCCGCGGCCCGAGATCTGCGCGAGGCCTGTGATCCCTGGCCGCACGCTGAATTTCTTCAGATCCGATTTGGCGTAGTACGGCAACATTTCCGGGATCTCAGGCCGCGGTCCCACCAGTGCGGCTTCGCCTGTCAAAAGATTCCAGAAATTCGGCAGCTCATCCAGACTGCTGAAGCGCATCCAGCGGCCCTGCGGCGTGACGCGCGGGTCGTTGGCGTGCTTGTATTTCAGATTGTCTAGGTCCTCCTGCGTGTAGTCGTAGGCGTACAACTCCGGCCAGCGTTGCTTTGCGTCGGCATATAGCGTGCGAAACTTCACGAACTTGAAGAGCCGTCCGTTCTGGCCTACGCGGTCCTGCCAGAACAACGCCGGCCCGGGCGTGCCTCGCCGAATGAGGACCGCCATCAGGAGTTGCAGCGGCGCGGTCAGAACTAATGCGATCAGCGCCACGGTGATTTCGATCAGCCGGGCATGGAGCGGCACTTTCTCCGCTCCGCGCGGGATTGAGCGCAACGCCTCATCGATCCGCTGCCTGCGATTATCTTCGCTGAAGAATGCTGGAATTGCCGCCATCACTTCGCAATCACCTCTCTCCGGAGTGTTCCGGCCAATTTCCATTCGTCGATAAAGTACTGGCAGTCCACCAACCCGTCCGGCGTGAGAATCACGCGGTCGAAGCTGGCGCTCGCGTCTACGCGCGTGTTGTCGAATATCACGGAGTTCTCAATGGAAATGGGCTTTTCGACGACCACGTTCGAGCCGATGACGCAGTTGCGGATCGTCGCTTCCGGATGAATCCGCGTCCCGGACCCCATCACGACGTCGTGGCCCATGCGCTGGGCGTGGAGCAGGTTGCACCGCAGCAGATCGCCAGGATTGGTAAGGTTGATGTCCTGTTCGATGACGTTGGCCGGTCGGACGCGATTACCGTCGTCGATCATCACCTGAATGGCGTCGGTCAGCTCATATTCGTCGCGCAGCGCTGTGCGCGGCGTGCGGCGAATGGCATCGAAAATTGAAAGATCGAAGAGGTAGATGCCAACGCCCTTCAGCCGGTTCGTGGTGTGACGCGGCTTTTCGATCACACGAGTGACGAAGCCTTCGGGCGAGACATGCATGGAAAAATTGCGGCGAATCGCTTCGCTATCTTCCTCCTCTTTCGTGGCGAGCACGCCGCCGCCGCCCTGTTCCTCGAAGAGCTCGAACATGCGCTCAAACCCGGTCGGCACAAAATAGATGTCGCCCAGGAAAAGCAGAAACGGCGCGTCGATTTCGGGCTCCAATCGTCCGACTGCGTGAGCGATGCCGAGCATTGTGGTCTGCTCGACGTAACGCAATTCAACGCCGAGCGACGAGCCATCGCCGAGCACCTTGGAGATTTCAAAGCCCTTGTGCCCAACCAGAACCACGATGCGCCGGATACCCATGCCGCGCATGATTTCGATCTGGTGCACGATCATCGGGCGATTGCACACGGGCAGCAAAGGCTTCGGATGACGATCGCTGAACGGCTGCATCCTGCTGCCCCGGCCCGCCGCAAGAATGGCTCCACAGTAAGGTTGGTTCATTGTCAAGCCGTGCCTCGAATCGTTTGCAATTCGTTAGCCGCCAGCAGAAGCAGCGCCCGGGTCCCTAACAGCAGCGCCACCGCAAACCGCACCGGGCTCAAGCGCGACGGGTGATACTGCTCTAAAAACAACAGATAGGCGCCGCGATGAAAATCCACGATGTGCCACTTGCGCACTTTGTGCGGCCGCGGTCCGCCGCCATGTCCCTCGAAGTGGATGATCTTCGAAGCAGGCAGCGTGTACACCTGGTAGCCAGCGCGCTGCACTCGTAGACAGAAGATGCCTTCCGCCCAGTAGTAAAGATCCTCGGGCATTCCGTGAACCGCATCGAAAACGTCTTCGCGGATCAGCGAATAGACAGTCGGCACCCAATCCACTTGGAAGGGCTCATCGCCCTGGACCTGATCGAGGTACAAGTAGTCGCGTACAGCCTTGGAATTCCGGAACCAGCCCTTCAGCGCTGCCCGGCGGTTGAAGATCACGTTCTTCGCCGAAGGGAACCGGCGGGCCGACCACTGGTCGGATAGATCCGGGTTCAAGATTCTCCCGCCCACCACTCCCACTTGCGGATGTTCGTCCAGGAAACGCGCGAGTTGCGGAATCGAGTCCGGGTACACGAGGGTGTCGTTGTTGATCTGCAGATGGTAGCGGCTGTTAGCCGCCCGCGCGGCCTGGTTGGCCGCCTTCGTGAAGCCGACGTTGCACGCGTTCGCGATCACTCGCACATGTGGAAAGTCGTGCCTCAACATCTCGACCGAGTCGTCTTTGGAAGCGTTGTCCACATAGAGGATCTCGTGCGTATAGCCTTGCCACTCGGTTTGCGCAATGGAATCGAGGCAGTCCTTCACGAACCTGCACGTGTTCATGCCGACCAGAATGATTGCTATGTCTTTGCGCTCGCTCATAGCGCCTCCGCGTAGGCACTTGGGGACACGACTCCGTTTGCGATCTCAAGCGAACGCTGCTTCGTGGTGGCGTACAGGAACGACGCCATACCGGCGCACAGCCACCAGCCCTTCAAGGGCAGATGGAACACTTCGGTTTGAACGCCGAACAGGATCACGCCGACGAGCATGATCTGAATGGCGATGCAGAGCCAGTATTGCTCGCAATCGCGCGCAATCCGTTTGTAGTGGGCGCCCGCACGATGTGCGGCGCGCACGACCCAA
>Ga0181528_10000158_pt1 | contig 62184 bp, 60 predicted proteins | sample PEATcosm2014_Bin_47_FD_119742 | JGI IMG/M metagenome (GOLD analysis project Ga0181528, IMG submission 119742) | Peatland microbial communities from MTU Mesocosm Facility, Houghton, MI, USA - PEATcosm2014_Bin10_10_metaG | ecosystem: Environmental > Terrestrial > Soil > Wetlands > Peat | place...
CAAGTCCGGAGTCGCGCACTTTCTCGCCCACGATGATGCCGAGTGTCTCAGCATGGTGCGCGAGCTGCTCAGCTTCATGCCCTCCAATAATCTTGAGGAAGCGCCGCGCAAGCCGACCACCGACCCTATCGACCGCGCCGATGAAAGACTCGACACGGTGGTTCCCGCCGAGAGCAATCTGCCTTACGACATCAAGGACGTCATCACCCACGTCGTTGACGACGGCTATTTCTTTGAGGTGCAGGAGCACTACGCCAAGAACATCGTCATCGGCTTTGCCCGGTTTAATGGGCGCTCCGTCGGCATGGTCGCCAACCAGCCCAACTTCCTCGCCGGGGTGCTGGACATCAACTCCTCGACCAAGGCCGCGCGCTTCGTCCGCTTCTGCGACTGCTTCAACATTCCGCTGGTGACCTTCGAAGACGTTCCCGGCTTCCTTCCGGGCATTCAGCAGGAGCACGGCGGCATCATCATGCACGGCGCAAAACTGCTCTACGCCTTTGCCGAGGCCACCGTCCCCAAGGTCACCGTCATTACCCGCAAAGCTTACGGCGGAGCCTATTGCGTGATGAGTTCCAAGCACATTCGCGGCGACGTGAATTACGCCTGGCCCACGGCGGAAATCGCGGTCATGGGCCCGGAGGGCGCGGTCAACATTGTTTACCGCCGCGAACTCGACCGCGCCGCCAAGGAGGGCGTCGACGGACTCATCGGAGCCGAGGCCTTCAACAAAGTTCGGGCCGAAAAGATCGAGGAGTTCCGCGACAGCTTCGCCAATCCCTACGTCGCCGCCGAGCGCGGCTACATCGATGCCGTCATCCGCCCCCGCGATACCCGCAAAAAGATCATCCAGGCACTGGAAATGCTCGACGGCAAGCGTGATAAAAATCCCGCGAAGAAGCACGGCAATATCCCGCTGTAATGTCGTCTGTTTATTTGCTTGCTGCCCGCCAAGGCGAAAATTTCGCTGACCTCTTGCAGGGGCATCGCATCTAAGGGAAGTCAGGGCCACCCAACGTGGCTCGCATTGTGGGGGATACCACCGCGGCATAGATCAGGCGTGATGGGCCAAGTTTCCTCACCACATCCCATCTTTGGACTGCCTCATGCCCTCACTCGCAATCACGCCAGAAGCAAAATCCGAAACCAGGCAGGGCTTAGCGGGAGCCGCCGAATTCATCACCCGCAGCCAGTTCGAGTTTCTCTCTCGCGAGCACCACCAGGGCTGCGTTTCGATATTTCTGCCGACGCATCGTAGTGTTCCTGAAAGCAAGCAGGATCCGATTCGCTTAAAGGATCTTCTCCGCCAAGCCGAGTCCAGGTTGAGAGATTTAGGGCTGCGATCCGTTAAGGTACGGGAGATGCTGGCCCCTGCCCGCGATCTGATTCAAAGAGAGGGCTTCTGGTGCGGGGCGGATGGGCTCGCAATCTTTCTCTCCAGCAGCTTCTTTCAGTTTTTCCGGCTTCCGATCGGTTTTGAGGAGCTCGTCATCGTCACGGACCGTTTCGCCATCAGTCCTTTGCTTCCTCTGTTCACGGCTGGGGGGCAGTTTTACATTCTGGCGCTCAGCAAGAATCACGTGAGGCTTATCGAAGGCACGCCTTATGCCTGGGCAGAACTCGATCTTCCTTCCATGCCCCGCAGCGAGGCTGAGGCTCTGAAGTACGATGTCCGCCAGGCGGTGCTGCAGGTGCATACCGGCGCTGGCCGTCCTGCGACCGGCAAAGAGGCAGGAGTTTTCACCGGTCAGGGCGTTGGCGTGGATGACGAACAGACCCGCACGCTGGAATACATCTACGCGGTCGAGCGTGGGGTGCGTCGCCAACTGCGAGAACACGAACCGCTCATGCTTGCCGCCGTGGAAGAACTTGAGGCCGTGTACAGGAAGGTAAACCGGCATCGCGGACTTGTGGAGCATGGGGTGCACGGCAATCCCGATCGAATGAGTTCGGGTGAACTGCATAAGGCCGCCTGGGAGGTCATGCGGGCGCATTTCGATGAGGAGAAGCAGCGGGCCATTGCGACTTACATGGAGCTGCGCGGCGCCGGGAGAAGTTCCAACGACCTGCACGAAGTTCTCCTGGCGGCTCATCAGGGCCGGGTGCAAGCGGCTTTCATTGAAACCGGGGTTCACCAATGGGGTGACTTCGATTTCGAGGCCGACGCTCTGCTACTCCATGACCATCAGCAGCCCAGAGATGAGGATCTGCTGAACATTGTCGCCGTTCAAACCATCTTGCATCAGGGAATCGTCTATCCGTTGCCGAGGCAAAATATGCCGGATGCGTCATGCGTCGCGGCGTCGTTGCGCTACTGACCGGTCCCACGTTATCCGCACAAGAGCCGCGCGGCGAAGGCAGGCTACAGTTGGGTGGCAGGAGCGTTTGGAGTGGCGGATTTGGCGGCCGTGCGGCGCAGCGAGAGCGCGGTAAGTTTGCGCATCAGATTCTGAAATGTAATGATGCCGACCAGGTAGTCGCCTTCGACGACGGGAATCATGGCGAGGCCGCTGCGTCCGATGCGGCGCAGCACCGCGGCTAGCGACTCTTGCGGGCCGGCGACAAGGTACTCGCGGCGCATGGCCGATTGCACGTAGCCGTTGCCCTCCTCCTGCATGCACGCGCTCATCTGCTGACGGCTGATCACGCCGACCATATCCGTTCCGCGCACCACCGGGAACTCCTCCTGCGGCGGCTCCACGGAGCGCTCAAGGGCTTCGGCCAAGGTCTCCGCCGAAGAGAGCGTGCTGAAGTCGGTGATCATGACGTCACGCACTCGCACCCGCTCCAGCACGGCCTGCAGAATCATGCTGCGGTCTTCCAGTTGCGCCGCAAGAAAGAGAAAGACTCCGGCCATCATGACCCAGAGATTGTTGGAGTTGGAACCCAGGAAGGCGACTCCGCCCACCAGGAACAGCGCCAGGGAAAAGAACTGTCCGATGGAAACGGCGCGCCGGGTGGCCGTAACCTGATCTCCGTTGATGGCCAGCACCGCGCGCAGAATGCGTCCGCCATCAAGCGGATAGGCGGGAAGCAGGTTGAGGACGGCGATAAAGACCTGCGCCCAGACCAGGCTGCGGGGAAGATCAAACGGCGTGAGCAAAGGGGAGCTGAACAGGTTCACCTGGGAGCGGAAAAGAATGATCGAGGAGCCGAAAAATATTGCGAGCACCAGGTTAACGGCCGGTCCGGCGAGCGCCATGCGAATCTCGCGGGGTGCATCCAAGCCGCGCTGCGCCTGCTCATCGAGCAGGGCAATGCCGGTGATGGGCAGCAGCACTACGCTGCGCACGTGAATGCCGTTGCGGGCGGCAACCACAACGTGTCCAAGCTCATGCATCAGCACCGCAAAGACCACCAGCAACATCAGGATGAAGCTGCGCAATCCCACCTGCGGGCCGCGTCCGGTTTCCAGAATCCACACCAGGCAGAACATCAGCGGAAAGCTGAAGTGCACCCGGAAGTGGATCCCAAAGAGGTCAATTACCGGAATGGACCAGCGTCTCATGCGATTTGCCTTCAGTCGGAAAAAACCCTTACTAATAGACTATACGGTACAGGGCCGGGAGTCGAAGAGTCCGATGAGAGTGATCGCGGGAAAGTTTCGCAGCCGGACGCTGAAGAGTCTGGACGGTTTGGAGACTCGGCCGACCTACGACCGGCTGAAGGAAACCCTGTTCAATGTGCTGGCATCGGCGGGCATGGTGGCCGGATGCGCCTGGGCCGACCTGTTTGCGGGCACCGGAGCGGTGGGCATCGAGGCGCTGAGCCGGGGCGCAAGCGCCGTGCACTTTGCTGAATCCAGCAGCCACGCGGCCCGCGTCTTACGGCAGAATCTGTCCGCGTTGGGAGTGGAGGCCGACGATGTGGCAGAACGCGATGCGGCCGAAGCTCTGCGCCAGTGGGACAAGGCGGGGGTGCAATTCGACGTCTGCTTTCTCGACCCTCCCTACCGGCTGCACGGAGCTTATGGGGAAATCCTGCGCACCATTGCGCGTGGAACCATGCTGCTGGATGGCGGCATCGTAGTGGCCGAGCATGAGAAGCGATTCGATCCCGGTGAGGGCGAGGGCAACCTCGAGCGTTACCGCCTGCTGAAGCAGGGGGAAAGCGCGCTCAGCTTTTATCGCCGGAGAGCGGACGCAGATACCGAGGACTAGCGCACGGTGTTCGCTATCCGACGCTCGCGGAACAACTTCGAGCACACCTACATCACAAAATCCGTCGGACGAACCAGTGCGTACTGCATTTCGGTGAGCTCCTTGCGCACCAGGTTCAAGCCGAAAACACAGCTTTCAAATTGCTGGGAGAGCCGGCCGAAGAGCGGCGCGACCTTGCGGTACTCCATCTGATCGAACTGGCTGACGATGAAGTAACTCTCCTTGCCTGCGTGGACGAAGTCGATCATGCTCTCCAGACGCTGGCGGCGCAGCCGGAAACGATTGATCGCCTCGGGAAACATCCCGCTGTAAAAGAGGGTGAAGTCTCCGATATGTTTGCGCACCTGGCGTTCGCGATCAAACGATGCCGCCTCCGAGCCGAAGATGGGATCGCTCTCCAGCAACATCTCGCCGACATCATCGAGCGAACGGCCCTGGGCATTCCGCAGCGCATAGAGGTTGCGGGCGTCGCAGAATTCCGTGAGCAGGTTGGCTAGGTAAGCCCAGATTTCCTCATCGCGCAAACCTACCTCCGAACGAAAGTGTTGCGCGATCTTCTCCGCCAGAAGCTGCCGCAACGGATGCCGGTCGCTGATCTCTCCCATGGTTGCCATCCTTTTGGAACGGGTATGCGTTCCCCCCGAACACACGCCGCATGTACTGCGTGGCACATTCTTAATACGCTTAGATAGCGATGGCAAGACAGAAGGTGCGCCAGCGCAAAGTTTGGCAGTCATCGGCGCGGAGTGCTGATAAATACTGGGTGCGGCGGCAGTGCGAAGAGCGCTCAGACCGGAATCGGGGAAGGTGTATTCGACAATGCAGCCGGGCGTTTTTCCCGGCGATGATGACGACGCACGCAGCCGTCCTGAAAGCGCTCAGGTGCGCAGTCCGCACCAGCTTTCCGCGACCACGATGGAGTTGCCGGGATGGTGCGGGTCATACTTGACGCTGGTGGCAACGCCGATACGGCAAGAGTGCAGATCGAGGTACTGGCGCAGATGCGTCACATCCTGGGAGCAGTCGTATTGCACCCCGGCTACGTCGTAGGTGTAGTTGACCATCTGCGTGGAGTGGTCGGTATCGGAATCGAACTCCTGCACATCGAGCACGGTTCCGTCGGTGATGCGGCCTTGCGCGCTGATGCGCTGGCGGCGCAGCATCTCATACTGTTCGGGAGTTTTCTTGTGTCCGCCAAGAAACACCAGAGAGCTGGCCGCGGCAATCACCACGGCGCCGGTGAGCGTATAGATTCGAAACATGTTCATCGGAAAGCAGCGCGGGCCGGTCGATGTTTGTGGACCGCTCTCCTTTGACTTTACTACGAAACCGGGGTCAATTGGCAGGGCATGGCGATGTGGGCCAGTAGGGCAATATTTGGGTTGCCGGTCCTTCGGGAGGAAACCTTAGATATTTGCAACGAGCTGATACTTAGCGGCTCGTGTCTCCACAACTCTTCGCTTGCCGTGGCCGGGATTAGAGACATAGCTGCTATGCACCAAGCCGAAGTTTTCCAAAAGGTTGATATCGCGACTAACCGCCCGCGTATCGCGTTTTAGAGAACTTGCAAGTTCGCCTACCAGACTAGGTTTCTTAGCCATTTTCAATAGGCGAATTCGTTCTGCCGAAAGAACCCGAATCATATCGGCGGGGTTTTCAAACGAGATGGTAATCTCAGGTTCAAGTTCCTCGCCTTTGTCCAGTTTACGGGCATGTTCACGGGCACGGCTGAAGAAGCCCTCCACTCCATCGGCAATAACCCGAAATTTAACGTTCTTGTTCATCCTCAGCCCTCCAAATTTCTCGAAGCTCTTCCTCAAACCGATTCGCGACCGCCGCGTACCCGGAGAATTCAATCCTTTCCGTTTCGCCCTTGTAGTGCCGGTGAGCAAATCCGTGACTACTGTCGAAGCCAAGGATGCGCCCGTTGTCGACACCAACACGCGGATCGATGTACGCGAAACTGTATTTCACAACGATGTTGCCGTCATACCAGACTTCTTCTTTCAGAATCGCGCCGCGCCTCTTTCCGGCAAGATGATGAGTCTGATCAATTCTCTTCTCGGGCTTTGTCGATTTTTTGGCCGGCTTCTCTTTCCCAGCTTTCTTTCCCAAGCGCCCGCACCTCAGCGAGGATAAAATAGATCCTACCTGACATCAGCAGGGATATCAAGCGTCCTTACTGCTCCGCCGGCTGCTCGTCTACCACCGGATTGCGCAGGGTGCCGATGCCCTCCACCGAGACCTCGACGACATCTCCGTTCAGCAATGGGCCCACGCCCTCCGGCGTACCAGTTGCAATCAGGTCTCCGGGCAGCAGGGTACAGAACTGCGAAATGTAGTGCACGATGCGGTCGATGGAGAACATCATGTCCCGGGTATTGCCGTCCTGGCGCAGCTCGCCATTGACCCTGGTTTGTACCTTGACGCCGCTCTTGGTATCAAGCTCGGTGTTGACGATGGGGCCGAAGGGGCAAAAGGTATCGAAACCTTTGCTGCGCGTCCACTGGCCGTCGAGGTTCTGCAGGTCGCGCGCGGTGACATCGTTCACGATGGTGTAGCCGAGGATGTACTCCTTGGCGCTTTCGCCGTCCTTCATCTTGTGGCAGCGCCGTCCGATCAGGATTCCGAGTTCGCCCTCATGATCGACTCGCTTGCTGAGCGTGGGACGAACGATCTCGCCACCGGGCGCCAGCAGGGCGGAAGGCGGCTTGCTGAAGATGAGCGGCTCGGTCGGCATCTCATGGGCGAGTTCGCGGACGTGAGCGGCATAGTTGCGGCCAACGCAGAGGATCTTGCTGATAATGGGAAATGGGATCAGCAGCTTGGCCCGTTCCAGCGGGAAAGGCTCTTCAATCGTCTTTCCGGAGCCGATCTCCGGCAACACAATCTGCTCCGGCACGCCGGCTCCGCTAACCTGCATTTGCGGGCTGCCCAGCTCGCTGATGATAAAGTCGTGGCCGTCGCGGGTCTCCACCAGGCCGAAGCGCGAGCCGTCCATACCTAGAAAGCGGCAGAATTTCATCGAACCTCCAATGGCACCGACTCCTCGGCCGGAGCCGATTGCGCGCTCTGATTACCGCGCACATCGACGGCCGTGACGGTGTAGTAATACTTTTGTCCGGGATGAACATCGTTGTCCCGCCACGCGGGAGCCTTGACCGGAGCCGTGGTGACGGGAGTAAAGGCCGAAGCGGCGGTGCGGCGATAGACGAGGTATCCAGCCAGATCGCTTTCGGTATCCGGAGCCCAGGTCAGATCGATAAAAGGCTTCTGGCCCACGCTGCTGAATACCGCCTGCAAACCGCTGGGGACAGCGGGCGGGAAAACATCATGCGCCACCAGATGCACCGGTTTGCTGTCATCGCCTTCCACTTCCACCACGGGCCGTCCCGGCGCGGCGAGCACGGTGACGGCAGTGATTTTATAGTCGTACTCCTGCTCCCACTCAAAATTACGGTCGCGAGCCTCGTTTTCACCAAGCCGGTACGGCGGCTCGCTGGCCAGCGCGAAATCGGTCTTTCCGCGAGCTCGCCGGTAGATGCGCAGACGGTAGGAGACGCCGGGAGAAGGCGCGGGGATCGACCGCACATCCCACTCTAGTAGCGGCCCTTGCGCGTCCAGCGTGGCGCGAAAGTCCGAGGGCGGCGGCGCGGTCGGCAGCAGCGGCATGCGCACCTGGTTTGAGAGTCCGGCGGAGTGGCCGCGCTGGTTCACCACCTCAATGGCGTAGGTCGCATGATTCTGGGCGGCGATCAGCGCCGGCGGCAGCACATCCTCGAAGGAAACCAGCGGACGGCGCCCTCCCGACGCTACCGAGACCAGATCGCTGCTCTTGATCTCCTTGACGGGCGCGCCGCAGGCATTGATGGGATATTGGTTAAGCGTCCGGCAGATGCGGGTGGTCGTGGGCCAATGAATCAACTGGTGATCGGTGGTTTCTGTAGGCGGCGACCAGGTGAGGGTGACGCGGTCGCCTTTGCGGAGAGCGGAAAGATTGTCCACCGTAGCCGGCAGGCGCAGCGACGGCGGCTGCGGCGCACCCGGCGCAGCACAACCAACGGCCAGCAGCAGCAGGCAACCGCAGACGGCGAGCAGGATGGGATTCTTCTTCATCAGAACGGTTCAGCGTAACAGAAAGCAACCCGCCCATGCACCAGCCGGACGGCGACCGGAGCATCACACAAAAAAACGCATCGCGCAAAAATTAGTACAGCTTCTCTTGCCGCTTCATGTTTCCAAAGGTTCCGACGTTGGCAAGGTTGAAGGAAAAACGGTACTGGTTTTCCACATTCACCCCGGGCACGTCGATGTGCCGGAACTCGAAGCTCAAGCCGCAGCAGTCCCAGTTGTAGCTGCTCTGCCCGGCGGCATATTGCAGGAAGTTGAGGTTCTCGTCGTAGCCCATGCTGAAGCCTCCGGAAAAGCCCCGCTTGTTGGGATGCCCATATCCCACCAGGACGCGGAACTGGTTGAAGACCAGCGGCGCGTTGCTGAAGGTTTCCGTAACCGAGTTTGCCGGCACGTGAAAGAAGTCGTGGCTTCCGCCGACAAAGTAATCGCCCAGGAAGCGGTATTCGAGAAAGGTTGCACTGGAGTTGATGCGGCCTTTCACCGAGTCATAATCGAGCTGCCACTGCACGTCGGTGTTGGCCGAGGTCTCAATGCGCAAGGTACTGACCACCGGACTCCAGGCTCGCGGCGCATCCAGGAAGGCCATGCCGGTCAGCTCCTCGGTGGTGGTGAACACATTGCGGCGTCCGGGCACCAGTGCGCCGCCGAAATTCTGGTCGTAGTAGTACTTCTGCTTGACCTCCCAGCTCAGCAGCTCGCGGGTAGTTTTGCTCTCGTCCTCGCAGTGCGGCTGCACCACGCTGACTCCGGGGATGTAGGCTGGCGGAAGCTTTTCGGTTCGCGCCGGGGGAGCCGATGGGGTCGCCTCGCAGCCAGGAACGTGACGGGTGGAGCGGCGCCGTCCGTAGATGCGCTGAATGATGTCGTACTCGAATTCGCTGGTGTCGGTGAGAATATCGGTCTGATCGAAGCGGATAACGTTCTGGAAGTTGTCCACGCCGGTAGCGTAGCGATAGGTAAGAATGGGCTCAATGACGTGCTTGAGGCGGCGGCCAAAAATTTCCTGATCGAAAACCTTCTCCAGCACCGGAGGACGTAGCTCGATGGAGGCTTCGAGGTCGCGCCGGTTAAGCTCGGTGCCGCTCGGCACTCCCAGGGGATTGGTGGCTGACGCGGAGACCTGTTGCGTATAGAGCGTGTCGTGCAGCACAAGCTCGGGCCGCAGCTCCCAGCCCTTCCAGTTCAGAGGCAGTGCAATCCGTGGGCGAAGGTCGAGACGGCCGACCAGATCGGCGGTGACAAAGCCCGGTTCACTGCGTTGCAATCCGGCCGCACTGGTGTCCACTGCCCACACGAACGGCGAGGAAGCGACGTGCTGCTCCAGCCCGTTGAGTTCAACCGCCGGCAGGTGAAGAATCCTGATCTGGTCGGAAAAGGAGTTGGTCAGCGGGTCCTGGTAAAAGTTCTGGTAACGTTCGGCGCTGGCATTGAGCGAAAAACCCGCAAGATCGTGGGAGAGGTAGGCGACCGACTTCACCTCGGAGTTCACCGCCTGGGAGTACGTCTCCGAAAATGCCTGCCGGAAGAGGAACGAGCTGAGATAGTCGATGCTGGCGGCCGCGCGCCAGTGGTCGCGGCTGGTCTCGCCGATCAAGCGAGCTTCCTCGCCACCCTGATCCTGATGGGTCACCGGAGCGCCCCGGTCGAAGACGCCGAAGTAGTGCAGTTCCAGCGAACTGTTTTCCGCCGGCTTCATGCGGAACTGCACCGTCTGGCTCCAGCCGCGGCTGGAGAAGTACTCCATCCCGGCCGTAAGGTCAGTGGAGCGGTTGATCGCCCAGTACACCGAATCGCCGAGGATGAAGCCCTTGGTGGAGGATTCCCCAACCACCGGCAGAAGGAATCCGCTGGTGCGAGCCATGGCCGTGGCCGGCGCCTTGACATAGGGAAAGTAGAAGATTGGCAGCTTCAGCAAGTGGAAACTGGAGTGATAGATCTTGGCATCTTCGCCCGCCACCAGGTCGATCCTCTCGGCGTTAAACGTCCAGGTCGGGACCTGTTCGGCACAGGAAGTGATGCTGCCGTGCAATACGATATAGCGGTTGCGCCCTACCTTGCGGACCTCGCGTCCGGCAATGACGAACGGATTGCTGGTGGTAAGCACGATGGTCTGCCCGCGCAGCACCGCGCCAAAGGTTCCGGCGACATCGTAAAACGTCCCGGTTTCGGTTTTCACGTTGTAGGTGGCGTGCCCGGCGGTGATGTGGGCGTCGTGCGGTCCGCCGTCGAAAACCACCCGGCCGGTGGCTGTCACGTCGCCGCTGGCGGAGTTGTACGTACTATGATCGGCGCGCATGACATAGCTCTGAAAAACGATCTCCACGTCGCCGTCCAGCTTGTAGACGTCGCCTTGCTTCTCCTGTTGCCGCGCCCGGATGGTAACCTCCTGGCCGGGCTGCGGGGTGGCCGTTCCGGCGGTGGCGGAGGTTGCAGGCAACTGACTGGTAAACGCCAGGGTAGCCAACAATAGGTGACTTACAAACGTGAGTGTGATAATTCTCAGAGTGCGAAGGGTCATCAGGATGCGTTTCGCCGGTTCAGGTGGTGCACGAATAGTGCCCGGTTGCACGTTAGCACGTACAACCACCCGCCTCAAAGTGTGACGATTCAGAAAAGCTTTTCGCGCTCTGGTAATCTTCAAAATTCGCTCATGGACTGTCCGCTTTGCGGTCGACCGTGCACGTACTCCGTGCCCTCCGTGACCGCGCGAGTACTGACATCGCGCGGTGCTCTCACCACATCTGAAGTTGTGGATACTTGAGTTGTCCCCAAATTCGTTCGTGGAAGCCAGGGCCAGAATGCAATCATCCGAGCCGAGTGAGCCTCAATTCAACGATCCCAGCCATGCCGCCGACGAGAGCTGGCGGGCTGAGCTCGCCTCACGCGTCAGCCGCTACCGGGCGCGCCGCCAAGGCAATAGCGCCGAGGATAACTCGCCCGCGCTGGACTTCGGTCCGGCCTCCGCGGGTCCGGCCTCCGCGAGCTATACGGCAACCCATCCGGCAGCCAGTGCGGTTACCGGCCGCGTCGCCCAGCCGGGGGCGGAGCTGCGCAGAGGCACCCGCGCCGCGCCCAACGCCTTCGATACCAACTACTACCGGCGGCTCAACGCCGAAACCATGGCGCAGATCCCTGTCCGGAGCTCGGGCGCAGCCTGTGCGGCTACGGCAACGGCTCAGGAGTTTGCACCCGAGTTCGAAGCTGAGGTCGAGGCCGAGAGCGAAGTCAGCCAGCCTGACGAGTTTCAGGATGCATCGCCCGATCAGCTCTGCGCGGAGTCCAGTCCGGCACTCGACCTGGAGATCCGTCCGGCGGTTGCCGCGGACTCGGTTCTGGATCGTTATTGCATCTCGGAGCCGGAGCCCAGTTTGCCAATTACGCCCCCGGTTGCGTCTACGACTCCGCCGCCCGCTCCGGTCGAGCAGGGAAATCTGATCGTCTTCCGGCGCCCGTTGCTGGAGCCGCCACTGGTGCCGAAGCCCTCGCGCGACGAGCTGGCCGAGCCCATGAACAACCGGCCGCGTATTCTTGAAGTTCCCGAGGACATCATGCCCGCCGTGCAGGGTTCGCTCTTCCCGGAGATTCGGCTGGACGTGGACGAGCAGGAATCTTCGAGTCCGCGCGAGCCGAAGATCGAGGTACCGCTACCGGTGGCCGCGATCTCCGAGCGCCTGATGGCTTCCCTGGCGGATTTGGGAGTGGTGCTGGCAGCCGGCCTGCTGTTTGGCACGATGGCCTGCCGCGCCCTGCCGGAGATCCCTCATACCAAGCCCTTCTGGATGGTACTGGGCGTGGTGACCGTGCTGCTTTGGGCGGTGTATCAGCATCTGTTCCTGCTTTACGCCGGACGCACCCTCGGCATGAGTCTGCGAGGCATCCGCCTGAGCACCTTCGACGGTCGTGCGCCGGAGTGGGAACAGCGTAGCCACCGCGCGCGCTCGATGTTCGTCTCCTTTGCTCCGGTAACCCTTGGATTTCTCTGGGCCCTGGTGGATGAAGATGAGCTCTGCTGGCACGACCGCATCTCCCAAACCTTCCCCACCAGCGAGTAGCTTCCGCCTTACGCAAAACAGCGCGGCCTTTGGGTCGCGCTGTTTCATGCCGGAAAGCTTTCCGATTTTCTATCCGCCGTCTTCCTGATCCGGCTTTTGCAGCTCTTTCCTTAACAAGGCGAGAATCTCCTCGTGCTGGGGACTGTGCAGGCGCTCTTTGAGCCGCTCCAGCGCCATGCCCACAATGTGGTAGTGGTGCAGCGATGCCAATTCCGGGTCTTCGCTCACCTCCAGCCAGATTTCGTGCAGCAGTTTGAGATCCTGGTCGCGCAGACGCGGGGTATGCGGGCCCAGAAAATACTCCTCCACGCCGTGGTCGGGCGAGCAGATTTCCAGCACTACGTTAGGACGCGGCTCCGGCAACCGTTCCCAGGCATCGCCGGTCAATTTGCCCTGCTCGTCGAGCGTGAGCCGGTTCGAGAGGCCGCAGACAATCTTCGAGGACTCCAGCCGCGATGCGGTCTGCAGAATCGCGTCGAAGACATTGGCAGAGGGCACCACCATCAGGGAAACGTGCTTGCCCTGCTTCTCGGCCAGCTCCACCACCTTGGTGAACATCTGCCGCTCGTAGTCTTCAAACAAATCCTGGCTGTCGAGGGTCGCGCTGCCGCTAAACGATGGTTCGCGATGATAGATGCGGGCGGTCATCACCACAATGTCCTGCCTGGTGGTATCCGTGCCCTTCATCAGATCATTGAGATAGTAGAGGTTGCGCGGATCTCGGATGGCAACCAACACGTTGCCGGGACGAACCTTCATCTCCTCGCGATCCACCAGCGGCTGCTCGGATACGCGGAACTCTTCGTGCAGTTCGTGAGACTCGCCGCGCTGCCGCAGGGTAATCTTCTCTGAAATTGTGAAAACGATATACAAGACGATCGAGAAACTGACCCCGCCGATGGTCGCCAGCGGTTTGGTAAATAAATTAACCAGGGCGGTGCAGAACAGCAACAAGCTAATCAGCATTACTCCGATGGGCAGTTCCACCGAGCCGATCCGTATATTGCCCGGCACGCGGAATTCGCGTCCGCCCGGTTCGGTGAAGCGCAGCACCAGCACTGCCAGCGACATGAAGGAGAAGCTCCAGATCACGCCGAAAGCGTACAGCGCCGCCAACAGATAGACGTTGCCGCGGCTGAACACAATGGTGATGGCCTGCAGGATCGCAATCATGTTGATCAGCCGGTGCGAGGTTCCGAACTTGCTGTGCGGTTTGCGGAACCAGGCCGTCAGCACGCCGTCTTCAACAATGCGGTTCAGCACCCCGTTGGCGCCGACGATTGCCGTGTTCGCCGCCCCGGACAGAATCAGCACGCCGACCAGCACCACGAAGCCCTGGAAGATGAGCCGCAGGGTGTAGGGGCCCGACATATACATCGCCAATCCGCTGATCAGGTTGGCAAAGTACTCATGCCGCTTGTGGTCCGGAATGATCATCACGGCAAAGAACGACACCAGCGAGGTGAAGAACAGGCTGTAGAGAAAGATGACAGCTCCAGCCTTCTCCAGATTTTTCAGCTTGGGGTGCTCAATCTCGCGATTGACCTGCGCCAGCGACTCCTCGCCGCTCATGGCCAGCACGGAGTGGCCGAAGCCGACCATCATCAGCACCAGGGGCAGCATGGTGAGCATGGGGAAGTGCGAGAGCCAGCCCAGCGTGTCGCCGTGGTCGTGTTGATTGGCGGTCATGATCGCTTCGTGGGTGGGCGCCGGCGGCAGGTGCCGCGTCTCCGGACGGAGGGCCATGGTAATGCAGCACCAGAGGATCAGCATCACCACCATCACGGTGGTGATCTGCATGATGCGCATCGCCTTCTCGCTGGATTCATGCATGCCCTTGATGTTTTGCCACCAGAAATACGCAATCACCAGGACGCCGAAGGCGGCGGAAAAATAGTCGCCGCGCGTGCCTGCCAGGTCCACCGGGTGGCCGAGCCGGGCGGAAAGATCCGCCACGAAGCCGGCCAGGTACTGACCGGCGGAGACCGCGCTGATCGGGCCGGTCAGCACATAATCGAACAGCAGCGCCGAGACCGAGAGCTTCGCCAGCGTGCCGCCCATGGCCTCCTTGACCACGCGATACACGCCGCCGCGCACGAACATGCTGCTGGATTCGATATAGAGGGATCGTACGGCGTAGCTGAACAGCATCACCGCCAGCACAAACCACGGAGCACTCTTGCCGATCACGTTCTCCGCGTCGCCGCCCACGTAGTAGGCCGAGGAGGCCAGATCGCTGAGCACGATGGCCGCGGCGCGCCAGAAGGAGATGAAGCTCAGCATCACCGTGGTGGCGACAAACACCTTGATCGCCGGACGCTTGCCGAGGTTCGCCGTTACAGAATTCAGATTCCCAGAAGTGCTTCCCATATTTGTCAGGTGAGCCTGCTCCAGCCAATGACCGGAAGACAGCTCATGCTCTCGCCATCCAATTTAGATGTTCTTCAGGAACCACGAGGCATTGGCGCTGCATGGCGCAAAACGGCGCAGCGCGGCCCGGCGCTGCCCGCCCCCCAAGATTTTCCGGTGAACGTTGATAAACAGGGTAAATGGAGTACGGAAAAAATGTAAGTCCCGCCTCCAAAGTCATCTCCTGCACGGTCCGGAATCTCCGGATCATAGTCCGGGTCCTGGTCGGCTTCTTTCCTCGCCGGAGGCTTGGGCAGAGGTAGTCCACGGAGTGAATCAAGCTTCCCGACGGGATACAGCCCGATGCGGCGATCCCACCAGGGCGAGCGGCGCAGAAACCAATTCAAGCGTTCGTCCGGGCTGGCGGCAAACTTCGCATCGCTCGCCACCCTTTGCGCAAATTCGGCTTTCAGCTTCGGATCGGCTTCCTGCATATTGCGCGCCAGCCGTTCCAGCACATAGCCTTCGCCGTACTCCTTCTGCTCAAAGATGCTGTCAAAGAATCCCCACCGCAGCGCCGAATCCGGTCCCTGCGGTTCGAGCCATTGCATGGCAATGCGTGCTGCCCGCTGCGCCATCGGCACCACCACCGAACCGGCGGGAAAGCTCATCCGCTCGCGCCCTGGAATGCACGCCGGGGTCTGTTCCGTATCGTGCCAATCCGCGAGGTGATGCCCCTCGAACGGCTGCACCTGCCATTGCGGGGTGGCGCAGCGATAGCTCTCGACCTCGCCGGTCCACGGTTTCGTCAGGCGTTTCAGCCGCACTCCGTGGAGTTCCAGACGCGCAATCACCTCGGTCCACTGCGCCGGAACGATATAGGCCGCCGGAATCTTCGCTTCCACCGTCGCGCGCAGTGTGGTCTGCCGGGGCACGCTGATCGTCACCGGCTCATGGCTGTACTGCACCCAGCCGTCGCCGGAGATCTCGCTGTGCTCGACCTTCCAGCGATAGGCCTTGAGCGCGAATGGTTCGCTCTCCCCGGTTGCCTCGTAGCGCAGCGCGAGCTTTTGGTTGTGCGCTCGCCCCCGGGCAACGGTTTCGCGGTCCGCCCGCTGATTGGCCTCCACCAGCTTGGTGGCATCGCGGTTCACCACCTCGAGCAGGGCTCGCAGGAGCTCGTAATTTCCCGTGACGCGGGTCCGGTAGTCCTTCAGCATGTGCATCTCCACCAGCATTCCGGGCCGGTTCTGCTGCCGGGCAAAGCCGGTGGAGAAGCGCGGAGTGGCCGCCGCCGCGGTAATTCCAGTGTCGGGAGTGAGCCCGGCAAATTCCAGATAGGGCGCGATGACGTGCCCGGATGCCGTAACCCGCTGGAACAATTCCGGCTCCAGAGTCTGGCGCACCCAGCCCGAGACCGGACCATCGGTCTCAATCGAAAACGTCACGTCATACTGATAATCGGCGCCGTCGGTGACGTGGTCATCGACGAAGAAATCGGGTAGCCAGCGCTGCCACTCGCGCAGGAAACCGCGGGTCTCCGGGGCGTCGGCCTTCAGGTAGTCGCGATTGAGATTCTGCCCGGTGGCGTTGGCGCGCCAGCCCATCTGCTCCGGCCCATTCTGGTTGATGCGGTTGAACGGCCCGAAGTGCTCGTGACCATCGGGGTTGTAGATGGGCACAATCACCAGCACGGCGCGCTCCAGCAGCCGCGCCTGTTTCCTGGTTATCAGAATGTCGCGCAATAGCGCCAGCGACGCATCCTTGCCGTCCATCTCCCCGGCATGAATGGAATTTTGAATGAAGACGACCGGGCGCTTGCCGCGATGCAGCGCCGCGGGCGAAAACACTCCGTCGCGCGAAACCACCACGGCCACCAGGGCGCGCCCCTCGCCGGTGACCCCGAACCTTTCAATCCTCACCTGATGCGGCGCGGCCTGCGCGATCCGGCGGACATACGCCATGGTCTCCGCATAGCGGGGCGTAGTGCGGTAACAGCTCTTCTCCGCCGGCGTGCTCCAGCTGTCCACCGCCGGACACGGCAGCGCCCGCTCCGGACGTGGAGGCTGCTCCAGCAGACTGGCATTGGGAAGTTGCTGCGCAAATCCGGAAACCGTGCAGAGCGCCAACAGCAGAGAACGAAGCATGAAGCAATTCTAGCCGGAGCGACTCTCCGGCGTACGCCACAACTTTTGAGGAAACCTATAGGAAACTTTTATGGGGTGTTTAGCTCAGAACTGCTCTAAAGTTAAAGTAGAGCGAATGCCCCACGGACGCGACCTCGTACCCTGGTCGCAGTGCACCGCAGCTTCAACTTCTCTAACTGCAAATTTATGGGCTAAGCCCACCGACCGGAGGATTCTGGCCGGATCGGCACCTTTTTCAGGTGTGGAGGTACACGTGTCTGCGGAAGCTCCTGACAGAATTCTTGAGACTTACCTGAATATCGTCTTTTCGTTCTCCCGGGGTGTGGTTCGCATCTGGAGTGCCGAGTCGGCGGCGGCGCGCCTGCTATCGGTGTTGAACGCATTCCGGACCGCCGAGCGGGCGAGCGTTGAGGGAACGGCGGCGGCGGTTCTCCAACCTCTGGCTCGTATTCCACACCACGCGGTGGAATCGCTGGTACAGGTGACGAATGTCTCTCATCTGGTCTATGCCGCCACCCTGCTGGATATGTTCTTATCGGAGACCGTCCAGTTCCTGTTTCTCCTGATTCCACGCGCCATGGGTGAAAACCAGCAGGTGCCTCTGCGAGCCCTGATCGACGCACCCTCGAAGAACGAGGCCATTACTCAGGCTGCCGCTGCCCGTACCCGTGAGATCGCCGAGAGGCCGTTTCCGGAGCGCATTCAGTTCCTTCGGGAGACCTTTGGATTGGAGATCACGCTGGCCCCGGATACCGTGGAAGCGCTCGCCCGCTTTTCCTCTGTCCGCGATAGTGCAGTGCGCGATCAAGGAACCTTCCGGGTACGGCTGGACGGTCGCGGCAACTTGATATCGCGGCGGAGCTCAGCCCGGCGTAGCGCAGGCCCGTCGCCTCCAGAGCCACGTTCTCCGGAAAAGTTAGGCGCCGACGAAGTGCATTGCGCCATTGACGGCTATGAGCAGGCGACGCGGGCAATCGCCGCAGCGGTGTTTACGCAGATTCTGCGCCAGGGCGATCACCCCGCGGTACAGCTTGTACTGCAGGGTTCAACCGCGCAGATTGAGTTGCGTCCCTCGTAATCCGGGGCTCGCCTTCAGTGTCGGCCGTTGCCGTTGCCGTCAATCACGCTGGAAATTTCGTCTTCCTGCACGCTGACCGCGACCGCATCCTCTTCCAGCAGCGGCTCCAGCGGAATCGATTCCAGCAGCACTACGGCGTGGGCGATCGCCGCGTTTTCGGTCCCGGTGCCCTCTGGGGTCTTGGCCTTGATGCCGACGCGGGAGGACGGGATGTTCAGCAGCTCAGCCACCCGCGCGCGTAGCTTTTCGGCGTGCGGAACAATCTTCGGAGCCGCCAGAATCATCGTGGTGTCGAGGTTGACCACGCGAAAGCCCGCCAGCTCAATCTGGCGCATCGCCTCCTCCAGAAAGAGCACGGAGTTCGCACCTTTCCACCGGGCATCGCTGGGCGGAAAGAAGCTGCCGATATCGCCGGCAGCCACCGCGCCCAGCAGCGCGTCGGTGATGGCGTGCAGCAAAACGTCGCCGTCGGAGTGTCCCGCCAGACCGTGGGTGTGTTCGAGTTGCACCCCGCCGATGACCAGCGGCAAGCCCGCCTGGAAGACATGCGAATCATAGCCGTAGCCGATGCGCATACTCATTTGCTTACGACCTGGCTGCGGCGCCGCTCCTGCGCCAGGAAGAATTCCGCCAGCTCGAGGTCGGCCGGAGTGGTGATCTTGAAGTTGCGCGCCGAACCCATCACCACGTGAACCGGTTGGCCCGCGCGCTCCAGCAGGCTGGCCTCGTCGGTTCCCTGGAAGCCCTCAATGCGCGCTTCATTAAAGATCGGGCTCAGCAGGCCGTAGCGAAAGCCTTGCGGAGTCTGCGCCTGCACAATCTGCTCTCGCGGAATGGTCGCCTCCACCACCGCGCCCTCCGGCCGGCGCTCCACCCGCTTGATGGTGTCAATCGCCGGGACTCCGGCAATGGCCGCGCCGTAGCGCCTGGTCTGCTCAATCACTTCGGCAATCGTCTCCTGTGAGACGAACGGGCGCACCGCATCGTGAATCAGCACCAGGTCGCCGGACTCCGCCGGAAGCGCGTCCAACACATTGCCCACCGACTCCTGGCGATGTTCGCCGCCCGCCACAAAATGCACCGGCTTACCCAGGGCGGCCTGCTCGACGGCGGATGCGAAGCTGTCAATCTCCCCCTTGCGCATGGCAATCCAGATGGAATCGATCTGCGGCGCCGCCGCAAACTTGCGCAAGGTGTGAATCAGAATGGGAACTCCATCGAGTTCCAGGAATTGTTTGGAGCGCGGGGGAGCCTGTCCGACATGGGCAGCTCCCATGCGCGTTCCCAAACCAGCAGCGGGAATGATTGCGAAGACTTTCATAAGAGGCTTGCCAGTATAACGAGCACTGCGATCAACCGCAAATTGCCTACGATGGGGTCGGCTGGGGCTACGAACAATGCTGCGAACAATGCCACGGAAGCGGCTACGGAAAAAGCGCGAGCCGAAGCCCGCGCCATCCTGTTTCCGTACCCGGCGAGCCGCGGCCTTAGTGCAACTCTTCTTCCTGGGTGGCCGTGCCTGTCGTTGACCCCTGGTGCTCCGGCGAAGCGGGTTGCGGATTGCTCTTGCGCAGGTCCGGCGGGCGCGTCTCCGGCTTCGCCATGCCGGTCTGCCCGCGCTCATCGAACTTGCCGAAGATCATCTTGCCGGCCGTTGTCTGCAGTACGCTGGTCACCGAGATGTCGACGGTCTTGCCGATCATCTTGCGCGCATTGTCCACAACCACCATGGTGCCATCGTCCAGATAGGCAACTCCCTGGTTGTACTCCTTGCCTTCTTTCAGGATAAAGACCTTCATGATCTCGCCAGGCAGCACGATGGGCTTCAGCGCATTGGCCAACTCGTTGATGTTCAGCACATCCACGCCGTGCAGTTGCGCCACCTTATTCAGGTTGAAGTCGTTGGTCACGATCTTGCCTTCGTAGAGCTTGGCAAGCTCGATCAGCTTCATGTCGACTTCGCGCACCGCCGGGAAATCGTCTTCCACGATGGTCACCTGGATGTTGGTGAGTTTCTGGATGCGCGACAGGATATCCAAACCGCGGCGGCCGCGATTGCGCTTCAGTGAGTCCGCCGAATCGGCCACGAGTTGCAGCTCGCGCAGCACAAACGCCGGGATGGTAAGCACCCCGTCCATGAACCCGGTTTCCGCGATGTCCGCAATGCGCCCGTCGATGATCACCGAGGTGTCAAGAATCTTGTAGCTGCGTCGCGATAGTTTTTCCCCGCCGAACAGTCCGCCCAATGCCGCCAGGTTCAGCAGATCACCTTTGGCTGCACCCACGATGAGGCCCACGTAGGCCATCACCAGCATCACCAGGAGCTGCAAAAAGCTCTGCAGATTCCCGGGCGAAACCGCGTTGCGGATCACCACGCTGAATAAGTACGCTCCAATGATGCCCAGAATGCTGCCCAGGGCCGCACCGATCAGCCGCTTCAGGCTGATCGCGCGCAAGCGCCTCTCGAACAGAATCACGGCACCACCCAGCACCAGGCCCAATACGGTATCCACGAGCCTTGACTGAACAAAGGGCTGAAGCAAAAAGCATGCCAGCCCCACTAAAAATACGAAAGCACATCGAATTAAGACCAGATCCAAGAGGACCTCCCTGAAGGCCCTGTATCAATTTCCTGCGGGAGAGCCGGGCTCGGCGACTTGGCGCCAGCCTTGACTTCTCCCGGTTATAACCAGCAACAAACATGCCAGCCTGCTAAGTAACGTATTCGAAAGATCCGGGGGTAAGATGCCCAAACCCGCCGCGCCGGTGCACATGCACCGCAAAAAAGTAGTGCAAGTATATACCCGAGCAATCAGTTCCGTACGAGGGCGGCACCGCTTTGGGAAAGCACAGATCTTTAACAGGCGATTGCCGGTCAGGCAACTTTCAGGAACATACCTTTGCAACAGTATCTCAATGGTAATCGCCGCAGCTAAGTTTCTGATTGTAAAACCGCGCCCCGCAAGGCACCTTGGGTAGGCAGCCCCGGAGCGTGGACCGCCGGGGCGCCAGTTTGAGTACCAATTTAGCCGCCCCGCAAGGGGAAGATGAGCGGCTAAGTTTCCCGGCAGCATCGGGAGGCTAAGGACCGGCGCAAACATTCTCGGGGGAGAATACGCGCCGGTTTTTTATTTCCTCGAAATTTCGGCGTTCCGGCCCGCTTGCACATACAATCGTCGACATGAAAGCCATCGTCGTGACCGCGTTCGAGGGCCCTGTCGGCCTCCAGCTCCGCGATGTTCCCGTACCCACTCCCGCCGCTCACGAAGTCCTGGTGCAGGTCGAAGCCGTCGGCATCAACTTTGCCGACGTCCTCGGCACCCTCGGCAAATATCCCTCCGGCCCTACTCCGCCCTACATCATGGGACGCGAGTTCGCCGGAGTCACCGAAGATGGACGCCGCGTCATGGGTTACGCGCAGCACTCGGCTTGCGCCGAATACGTGGTCGCCAGCGAGGGCCTCTACTGGCTTCAGCCCGAAGGCTGGTCCTCCGCCCAGTGCGCCGCCTTTCCAGTCAACTATCTCACCGCGTGGCTTCTCTACTGGAAGGCAGGGCTGCTCAAGGAATCCATCGAGCCCTCGCCCGCCCGCGAAAAGCCGCGACCCCGCGTGCTCATCCATGCCGCTGCCGGAGGCGTCGGGACCGCCGCCGTGCAACTCGGCCACATCCTCGGCTTTGAAACCTTCGGGACCGCCTCCACTCCGGAGAAACTCGCCAAGCTTATCAAACTCGGACTCAACCATGGCATCGATTACAAGAATGACGATTACGAGATACGGGTCCGGAAACTGACCGCCGGGGAAGGCGTGGACGCGGCTTTTGACAGCCTTGCTGGAATCCACACCGCCAAGAGCCTGGGCTGTTGCGCCGAATTCGGCCGGGTCATCCTCTTTGGCAACGCCACCGGCGAGGCCGCCAAGTTCAACACCTTGGCCATGTATGCTCGAGGCCTGAGCGCCCATGGGCTCTGGCTCACCAAACTTTCCGCCAATCACGCGCTCATCCGCCAGGCCCTGGATTCGATGAACCCCTACATCCTCAGCGGCCAACTGCGGCCTACCATCGGAGCCAAGTTCCCAATCTCCGCTGCCGAAGACGCCCTTCGCTTGCTGCTCGAACGCAAGAACTTCGGCAAGGTCGTGCTGACCCTGTAACGCATTTAAGACCAGCCACAAGCGCCCCAATCGCTGCATCTCAATTTTCACTGGGAATCGTAATCTGGTGAGATTCGATGCCGTTTCCCATAGCTCCACCACTGCTCTGGAGCTAGAATCTCCCCACCGTGGGGCGAGGTATGTGCAGTTTCCGGGCCAAGATAGTTCTCTTCTTTTCGCTGTTCCTCGCGGGACTCTGTTTCGGCGCTCCGGGCGGCGCAAAACAAACGACGGTTCCGGCCGGAACTCTGTTGCGGGTGGAAATCGTCCGCCGCACCCGCCTGCAAAAGAACCGGCCCATCGAGGGCCGCCTGCTCGATCCTGTCTACGCGGAGAACCGCATGTTGATTCCGAGCGGCGCCACATTAGAAGGGACCATCTCCGCGTTGCATCCGGCAGCTCACGGCAAACGCCTGGAAGCGAAGTTCCACGGCGACTTCACCTCTCTCGAGGAGCCTGTAATTCAATGGACAGAGATCGAACGAAGTGATGGCTCGCGCTACCCTCTGCTGGCCGAAAGCACCGACGGCGCCGGGAGCACGCTTTACTTCCGCAAGGCCAACGCGACTCACCTCTCGCTATTCCGGCGCGCCTGGACCTCGCTGGTGGGTCACAAGAACTCGGCGGTAGACACCGTAACCGCCCCTCACAAATGGGATCGGCTGCAAATGTACTTCTGGTCGCAAATGCCCTACCATCCGCAATATCTGGAGGAGGGTTTGCAATTTGAGATAGCGCTGACCAGAGACCTCGAAGTGGCCGCCGTGCCCAGCATTGTGCCGGTCAATCTCAGCGAGCAGCAATCGCTGGAGCATCTGGTTACGGTGCATTCCCGCCTGCGAAGCGATCTCAACTCGGCCAAAGCCAAGGCCGGAGACCCGGTCGAGGCCGTCGTCACCCAGCCGGTTCTGGATGCGCAAAACCAGCTCATCATTCCCCAGAACAGCATCCTCCGCGGCAAGGTTCTCAGCGCCACGCCCGCGCGCCGCTTTGGCCGCAACGGTGTCCTGCGCTTCTCCTTCAACGAAGTAAACTTGCCCTCCGGCTTCCGCCAACCGGTGGACGCAACGCCCATGGCCATCGAATCCAGCCCTGATACCAGAGTGGCCATCGACGACGAGGGTGCCATAGCGCAGCAGACCAACCGCAGCATCGCCGCGCCGCTGGTTATGGGACTGCTGTCGGCGCAAGCATTGGGAAATGACGACGGAGCCCTCGGTAGTCCCCTGATTGCCAGCAATGGATTCGCGCTCCTCGGCCGGTTGGCGGCCGTTGGCATCGGCTCGCGTTACGTTGGCGGCGCCATCGGCGCGGCGGGGACGGCGCGCACCGTCTATACGCGCTTCCTCGCGCACGGCAAAGACACGCACTTCAACCATGACACCGAAGTCGTGCTGGAGATGTCGCCCGCGCACGCTCATCGCATGAGCCACGTGCCGTAATTATGAATTTTGAAAGCACTGCGAACTGCAGGAACGCGCGTAGCGAAAACTCTGTCGCGCCGATTAGAAGCGCAGAAATAATCTCAGCGTGCCGCGCCTTACTTAAAGCGCAACCCGCGAAATTCCAAATCCGGCTGCGCCTGGTTCCACTCGCTGGAGATGTGTTCGATCGTCAACCGCAGGATGCGCGTCTGTCCCGGCCCGAGCGGTGCCTGCGCCAGATCGCCTGCCTCGTCCTCACCGCCCAGCGCGTGCGGAACCAGCGCCCGCAGCGGTAGGGTTTCGGTCTGCACCACCTGCCCCAGGGTATCGCGGAAGACCGCCTCGACCGCTCCGCCCACCACCGTGCGCGTCCCGTTGTTCTTCACCGTAAGGTCGATGTAGGTTACGGTCGCGCCGATAAAATTATCCGCCCGGCTGAGCCGCGCCTGCTCCACCACCAGGTACGGCGCATAAGGATCGGCGGTCTTCACCTCTTCCTTTTTGCCGCGCCCCAGCATGGCGATGAGCGCCACCACCACGAGCACCAGCCCGAAGCCAACAATCAGCGGAGTCCAGTTGCGCGGCTCCATCTGCGCATTGCGCGCGCCAAACAAAACCGGCTCGGCTCGCTTGTCATTCTGCGTCGGTTCGTCAGGCTCATTCATCGCACGCCCATTCTAGCAGCGCCGGGTGAGCGCGAGCGAGAGCGCCACTGCGACGGGTTTGACCTGGATGAGGCTCATGAGAGTTCGCACGCAAGTTTGCACTCATTCCGTATCAGCAAAGAGTTCTGTTGACTTCCATGAGTCGAGCGCCAACAATGAGGAACTCTCAATGGACAACTTTATTGTGAAACAGTGCCTCGGCATCCTTCTGACTTTCTGCATTATCTCGCCATCTTCTTTTGCACAAGACTCAAAAACGACCCCCGCGCCGGCAACTACCGTCGCTACTGCCCCTGTTGCGCCTGCGGTAAACGCGGGTGCACAAGACAAGCCTAGGGTGTTCGTCACCGACGAGCCTCTCCATGAGGGTAACGTCATGGTTCATGGACGGGCTGCCTCCGCGCATGTCGAAAGCGGTCCGAACGCAAGAGTCGTAGAGATACAAGCCGACCTGGTCAAGGTCTGCCCGCACGTGACCGTCACCAATCGCCCCGATATGGCGGACTTTACCCTGCTGTTTCGGAGAGAGGGCGGCAAACGTTCAGCCATGTTCGCCTTTGGCGGATTGGCAGGGCTGGCCCTTTCAGCTTCGTCCAAGGTTGATGGTGCTTCGCTGTTCTCCGCCAATGGTGACTTGGTCACGGCGACAAAGCAGCGCACGGTGGAGAACGCGATTCGTGAGATATGCGCCTCCATACCGCCGACGGTTGCACATGATTCAGCGCCACCCGTACCGGCGCAGGCCCCGGCTCCAGTAGCCGATACGGCGGCGCTCCCTGTAGCTCCGACTCAACCCGCCCCGGCGCAGCCAGCCGCCACCGTTCAGATCGCTGTCACTTCCACTCCTGATGGAGCTGATATTGAAATTGATGGCGGCTTCGTTGGCAACACTCCCTCTTCCATTGAGACAACTCTCGGCGATCACATAGTCCTGATCCACAAGAAGGGCTTCAAAGATTGGGAGCGCAAGGTGAAGGTCTCAGGCGGAAGCATCAGCCTTCGCGCAGACCTCGACGCAGCAGGATTGTAACTTTGCACTTGTTTCAAAATAAACGGGAGGCCGCAGCCTCCCGTTTTCATTCCGCAAACGCTTATTCTCCCGCGATGGTCATGCCTTCGATGCGCAGGGTCGGGCAGGCCACGGCGCCGCGCCAGATCAGGTCGCTGCCGATCTCGGCGAGGTTGCTGAACATCTCGCCAAGATTTCCCGCCACCGTAATCTCCTCAACTGGGTACGCCAGCTCGCCGTTCTCGATCCACATGCCACTGGCGCCGCGCGAGAAATCTCCAGTCACCAGGTTCACCCCGAAGCCGAGGAACTCGGTTACCAGCAGCCCTTGCTTCACTCCCCGGATGATCTCCTCCTGCGACTTTTCTCCCGACTGCAAGTAGAAATTGCCGTTGCCGATGCCCGGCGTTCCGGCCAGTCCGCGCGAGGCATTGCCCGTGGTCGCCAGCCCCAACTTCCGGGCCGTGTAGGTGTTCAGCAGATAGCTCTTCAGCTCACCGTTTTCAATCACCGTGGTGCGCCGCGTGGGCACGCCCTCGCCATCGAAGGGGCGAGTGCCGAAACCGCCCGCAATCGTGCCATCGTCGATCACCGTCAGGTTGCTGCCGAAGGTTTTCTGCCCCAGCTTGCCGGCCAGAAACGAGGCGTGACGATAGATCGCATCCCCGTTGACCGCTTCGAAAATGTGGCCGAGCAGCGCCCCCGCCGTCTGCCGGTCGAAGACAATCGGAACCTTCTGCGTCTTCACCTTGCGCGCGCCCAGCCGCCGCAACGTGCGTTCGGCGGCAATCCGTCCCACCTCTTCGGGAGACTCCAGCTTGGCCAGCGTGCGCGCCACCGAGTACCAGTAGTCGCGCTGCATATTGCCCGCCTTGTCGCTGGCAATCGGCACCGCCGAAATTGAGCAGTACGACGAGCGATACCCGCCGACAAAACCATTCGAGTTCGCCAGCACCTTGCGTCCGATGCTCGCATCAAAGGTTCCACCCTCGCTGTTGGTCAGGCGCGGATCGACCGCCAGCGCGGCCTTCTCGGCGCGGCGTGCCCGTTCAATGCGCTCCTCGTTCGAAAGGGAATACACGTCGTCGTAGTACAGTCCCAGTTCGCCCGCGATCTGCCCCTGTTGCTCGGCCTCGGGAATGCCCGCCATCGGATCTTCCGAGGTGATCTTTGCCAGCTCAATCGCGCCCCGCACCAGTTGCTCCACACCCGCCGGTGAGAGATCGCTGGTTGAGGTGTTGGCCGTGTGATGGCCCACAAAAACCCGCACTCCCAGCGCCCGCGAGCCCGACTCCTTCAAGGTCTCCACCTCGCCCAGGCGCACCACGGTGGAGAACTCCGAACCTTCGCTCACCACGGCCTCCACGGCGGTAGCTCCCAGCGCGGTTGCGCGTTTCACTACGCCGGCGGTCAGCTCGCGCAGATCCAGTTCCGCCGATGTCACTGTCGTCGCCATTATGCCGCGCTCCCTGTGCCGCCCACTGTCATGCGGTCGATCTTCAAAGTTGGAATCCCCACCCCGACCGGAACACTCTGTCCGTCTTTGCCGCAGGTGCCAACGCCCTCGTCGAGTTGCAAATCGTTGCCCACCATGCTCACGAGCTTCAGCACATCCGGCCCGCTGCCGATCAGGGTCGCATCCTTCACCGGAGCCGTAATCTTACCGTCTTCGATCAGGTACGCTTCACTGGCTGCAAAGACAAATTTGCCGTTGGTGATGTCCACCTGCCCGCCGCCAAAGTTCACCGCGTACAGTCCGCGCTTCACGCTCTTGATGATGTCTTCCGGCAGATCGTCTCCCGCCAGCATGTAGGTATTGGTCATGCGCGGCATGGGAATGTGTTCATAGCTTTCGCGCCGTCCATTGCCGGTGTTGGGCAGCCCCATCAGGCGGGCGGAAAGTTTGTCCGCCATGTAGCCCTTCAGGATGCCCTTCTCGATCAGCATGGTGTTGTTGGTGGTGTTGCCCTCGTCGTCCACGTTCAGCGAGCCGCGCCGCTCGTTCAGCGTGCCGTTATCCACCACCGTGCACTTATCGCTGGCCACCCGCTTGCCCAGCAAGCCGGAGAAGGCCGAGGTCTTCTTGCGATTGAAGTCCGCCTCCAGCCCGTGCCCAATGGCTTCATGCAGCAGCACTCCCGGCCAGCCCGGCCCCAGCACCACTTCCATCTCGCCCGCCGGACACGGCACCGCCGTCAGTTGCAGAATCGCCTGCCGCGCCGCTTCCTTGGCAAAATGTTCCGGCGTCTTCTCGGTCAGAAAAATCTCAAACTTGTTGCGTCCGCCGCCGCCCGAGTTTCCCTTCGCGCTCACCTCGCCATCGCGGGCGATGACGAAAACGCTCATCCGCGATAACGGCTGCACGTCTTCGGCAAAGGTTCCATCCGAGCCAATCACCAGAATGCGGCGAAGCTCGTCGGCATAGCTGGCGCGCACTTCCTTGATGCGCGAATCATAAGCACGCGCGGCCTTGTCGGCGCGGAAGACCAGCTCCACCTTTTTGTATAGCTCGGCGTCCGAGGCCGCGTTGCTCACCGGATAAAGACTCGGGCGCGACTGATCCTTCAGGCTCACCACCGGAGTCTTCGCCGGACCGCTGGCGATCAGCGCCGCCGTGCGCGCCGCGTGCAGGATCTTTTCCGGCGCCAGATCGTCGGTGTAGGCGTAGCCCGTCCGTTCGCCGGTCACCACCCGAACCCCGCATCCCGCGCTGATCCCCTGCGAGGCGGACTTCACCATCGACTCATCCAACGAGAGCGAGGTCGAAGTCAGATACTCGAAATAGAGGTCGGCATAATCGCCACCTGCCGCGAGCGCCGCGCCGAGATACCGTTCCAGGTCGCGCTCGCTGAGTCCGTACTTCTCAAAGAAGAACCGTTTGTCCATAGGTTTGCTCACCACTGATTGGATGCCCGACGCCCCATTTAGTAGCAGCGCCTGCAGCCAAGGCTCGATTATAGAGGGTCGTCCGGAAACGTACGCGCACCATTGCAGAGAACGTATCGCACAGAATGGCGCAGGCAAAAATTCGGCTCGAACTTCCAGCAGCAATTAAACGACGACTGTCTCGGGAAGCTCTACGGACTCGCCCAGGGTTGCCAGCTCCCAGGAGGAGGAATCGCGCAGCAACCGGCTGACCAGCGCGGTGTGCATCGCGTGTCCGGCGCGATCGGCCACCACGCGCCCCAACACCTGATGCCCAATCAGCGAGAGATCACCGATCAGGTCCAACACCTTGTGCCGCACAAATTCGTCGGGGAAACGCAGCGGCCCGTTCTTGATCCCGTCGGCGGTGAGCACAATGGCGTTTTCCTCCGAGGCGCCGCGGATCAATCCCATATTGCGCAGCGCTTGTACCTCATTGAGAAATCCGAAGGTTCGCGCCGGGGCGATGTCGCGCGCATAATCGCCGCGCGATAGATCGACACAGATCGATTCTTCGCCGATCAGCGGATGCGGAAAATGAATGGTGTAGCAGACCGAGAAGTTCTCCGCCGGATACAGGCCAACAAACTTTTCGCCCTCGCGCACCTCTATCGGCTTCAGCACGCGCAGATACCGTCGCAACCGCTTCTGCCGCCGCAATCCTACCCGCTGCACCATCTCCACAATCGGCAGCGCGCTGCCGTCGAGGATCGGCAGTTCGAGGTTGTCCAACTCCACGAAGGCGTTGTCCACGCCCATACCTACAAAGGCGGAAAGCACGTGCTCGGTGGTGGAAATCAGCACGCCTTTTTTCATCAGGCTGGTGGCGTAGCTGACCTTGGCGACATTGCGCCCGGTGGCCTCCACCTGGAAATCATCGAGATCGGTTCGGCGGAAGACGATCCCCGTATCCGGCGCTGCGGGCACTAGGCGCATCTTCACCTGAACTCCGCTGTGCAGACCTACCCCGGAACATTCCACCGCCGCCCGGATTGTCTGCTCAAACCTCAAGAATGTCCTCGTAACCGGCGTCTGTTTTTCAGGTTACAGCCATTTACCAGAAATAAGTTGTGGGATTTTTGCCACAGTACGTGGCTCCACGAGAGAACATTCTCAGGTTTTCGGATTCCAAAATAATTGGCGTACAGGTGGTGGCCCGCATCCGCCCTCTTCTGGCAAATGCGGGGATGTGGCCGGGTTACGCGGGGAGTGTGACAGTCACTTGGCCTTCGGGTTATAGGTCTCCGGGTTGTAAGTGACCTGGGCGTCAAACAAACCCGGGGCGAACGTCGTGTTGTACTCCGCATGCGTCAGGAAGCTCTGGCCGTTGATTTCGCCATCGCGTTTACTGGTGACGGTGAAAGGCGTTTCAATTCCCTGCACCTTGCGATAGTTGCCATAAATGGTTTCGTCCTCGACCTTGTACTTATCGGGGTCACGCCAGGTGAAGCGCTTGTTGATCGGCAGGTGAGAGTGGATGTCGATGCCGATGCTGAGCTGGTCGTTGTTCTTGTTCAGGATCGTGACCACATCGACCATCTGTTGATCGGCCACCGCCTGACCGTCATAGAAGAGTATGGTCTTCGGGTCCTTCATCCACTCGCGCAGCACGACTTCGAGCGAGTGCTGGCGGCGGCGCAGAACCTCCTGCATGTTCTTGTCTTCATCGGCCGCCGTGCCCTTGAATGTCTTCTCATACCCTTTGTCGCCGTTGTAGATGTAAACCACGTCGCGCTGCTTGGTAAGTTCGCGGCGCTCTTTGTCAGGGTATTCGTAAAAGCGCCAGTACAGCGTTCCCGCCGAGGTCGGATGCCCTTGGTAGAAGCTATAGCTGCGGCCCTGCTGCTCGGTGGTCCGGTAGGTAAGCCAAGCCTGTCCGCCCAAGGCGGCGACCATCTGATCAAGCAACTGGCGCGCCTTCTGGCTAGTCGGTTCCTGGGCTGAGGGATTCGCGTCCGAGGGCTTCGCGGCAGTTGCGGGCGCAGCACTCTGCGCGGGCGGTGCATCCGGCGCTGGGACCGCGCCGGAACCGGAGTTGCTCTGGGCCACGGCGCAGGCACAGCTCAGCAGCAAAACGGAAAGCAATGTCTTCATGGTTCGTCCGTCCTCATGCAAATTGCCACAGCATTTGGCCGCTAACCTACCAGCACCGCGCCGCCGTTCACGTTAAAAACCTCACCGGTGATAAAGCCCGCCAGCGGAGTGCACAGAAACACGATAGGTGCGGCGACCTCCTCAGGTTTACCGGCGCGGCCCAGCGGGATCAGGCTAGTGATCTTCTGTTGCATCTCCGGCGCGGATAGCACCGGCGCGGACATATCCGTTGCGACCCATCCGGGAGCCACACAGTTTACATAGATGCGGTCTGCCGCCAACTCGGTGGAAAGGCCCTTGACCATGCTGATGATGGCCCCCTTGGTGGCGGCATAATCGCAATGAAAAGCCTCGCCGCGCTGGCCGGCCGTGGAACTGACCATCACGATGTGTCCGCCACGGCGGGCGTGCTTCATCACCTTCACCGCGGATTTCACCAGTAAAAACGCGCTGTCCAGGTTCACCGCCATGGTGGAGCGCCACTGCTCATCGCTCAGTTGATCGACCGGTTGATCGTGCGGCGGCCACACGCCGTGGTTGACGACCAGGATATCGAGACGACCGAAGCGGGTGACCGCTTCCTCCACCAGCATCTCCTCCGCACCCTCGCCGATCAGGTCGCTCTGCACCGCGGCGGTGCGCTCAGGACCGCAGGCAATTACCAACCGCTCGGCGGCTTCCGACGACTTCTGATAATTGAACAGTACGCTGGCGCCCGCTTGCCGAAAGAGGCGGACACAGGCGGCGCCGATGCCGCGCGAGCCTCCGGTGATGAGCGCAACTTTGCCGGTGAGATCCAATGCGAGGGTCATAATCTTTCTCCCGAGTGCTTTTCCGGATCTGACTGCCGATCTTTATTCCAACGGTTCCAAATTGCAAAGCAACATCTTAGAACGGAGAAGGCTTGCGGGGCATCAACGATTGGCAAATTGGATAATCATTTCCCGAAGGGGTTTGCAAAAGAGGTAATCGTTCGGAGGCCTCGCAACGATTGCCGGGAACGATTATCTGAGAGGTTACACCTCGCCGTACAAGTGTTACCTATCGGTCAATCCTTACGCTCTCAAAGTCGGGGGAACTGAGCGCGAGGCGCTGGTGCCAGTCACGTGCCTCGGCTACGAGTTTTTCGAAGATATGGCGCGACACTTCGTTTTTTTCGAAGGTTCGCTCGGGATGCCACTGCACGCCGAGTACCCAGTGTCCGCCGGAAGTACCTTCGACGGCTTCGATGATTCCATCCTCGGGCGAGCGGGCCACCACGCGCAGGGCGTCGCCCGGCATGGCCACCGACTGGTGATGGCTGGAGTTGACTGTGATCTGCTCTTGTCCGGCGAGCGCGGCCAGCCCGGATTCAGGATCGACCTGGGCGGCGTGTTGGATGACTTCGGTGCGCGGCGCGCCCGGGGTGCGCGCGTGCTGCACCGGCGACTCGATGTGCTGGACGAGCGTGCCATTGCGCCAGACGTTCAGCGACTGGGTGCCGTAGCAGATGGTGAGGATGGGTTTGCGCATGCCGTGTGCATCCTGAAGAAGCAGCTCGTCGATATTGTCGCGCGCCGGATCAGGCGGGTTCGTGCGGGGATGAGGCGCCTCGCCGTACTTCTGCGGATCGACATCGGCGGGAGAGCCGGGGAGCAGAACGCCGTCACAACTTTTGGCAAGCTGCATGGCTTCCGGGTTGGAAAGGTCGAGCGCGATCACGACCGGCTCACCGCCAGCGCCGGTCACTGAGTTGACATATTCGGGCAGCGCGCGCGTGGAGTACTCAGGATCAGAGTTGGGAACGGGAATGGCTATCCGCGGCTTCATGGCGTAGGGCTTCATGGCGTAGATGGTAACGCGGGAAGGGCGCGGAGAACAATTCTGCTTACCAACAGCAGCAACCCGCGTCGCAGACTGCTTTGGCCAATCGTCAATGGTCCTGTATTTATCGCCACCCGGGTTGCAATTCGGGATCGCAATGCGCAGGATTGTGGACGCAATGAGTTTGGGGAGGAAACAGTGATGGCGGAGCAGGTTTGGGATAGCTTTGCGCGGCTGAATGCCGGAGACCGCTTCAAGAAGCAATCGGCAGAAATGGGCGCGGCGGTAACCATGGCGATTGTGGAAGCGGCAGAGGTTGGATTCCAGGCAGCGCCGGGGATGCGGGTGCTGGACGTGGCGTGCGGCTCAGGTGAGCCTTCGATCTCGATGGCGGCGCTGCTGAAAGGAACTGGGCAAGTGACCGGCATGGATATGGCGGCAGCACCGCTCGAAGTGGCGCGCGAACGGGCGCGTAAGCGCGGCCTGGATAACGTGGAGTATCTGCAGGGCGATGTGCACGCGCTGCCCTTTGCCGATGGGAGTTTCGACCGGGTGACGAGCCGGTTGGGGGTAATGTTTTTTGCCGATCTTGGAAAGGCTTTGAGCGAGATGCATCGGGTGCTGAAGCCGGGCGGGAAGATCGCTTTGCTGGCTTGGGGCGCAATCGAGCAGCCGTATTTTGAATCGACCATTGGCACGGTGCGGCGAGTTCGGCCGGAGCTGGAGATTCCGGCGGGGGGAATGGCGATGTTCAAGTTTGGCGCACCGGGAACGCTGGGCGGCCGACTGCGCGAGGCAGGGTTCAAAGAGATCGAGGAAAAAGTGCGCGGGCTGCGGTGGGACTGGCACGGATCGCCGGAGGAGATGTGGGATTACTTCCGCGGCGTGACCGTGCCGTTCCGCGGATTGCTGGAGAAAGTGGACGGCGACTCGGCGGTGGACCAGGCAGTGCTGGCCTCGCTCGGCGAACGCTTTGACGGCGAGTGGGTACGCTTCGAGGCCCAGATGGTGGTGGCGACGGCGGTGAAAGGGTAGGCAAGCGGAAGCCAGATACGGGGAACACTGTTATCATGCCCTCGACGGTGGAATGCTCCAAGCCCGGCTGTGTCGTACCTCCGGGTCCGATTTGGCCTCTCTGGGGTTACCCCAGGGTATCGTGAAGAACTGAGCATTCGTCGCGTGAGCGCCGCTGCGCGACGGCGCAGATATGCTCGCGCAAGGTGAGACTCGTTGGGGCATTTTGCCGTCACCTGGTATGCAGAAACCGCTACTTGTATCCGTGCTGGCCAAGTCTTTTTTGGCGGGCGAACCGACTGTCGGAGAGATCGCCGCCCGATGCAGCCGCACGCTCGGTCGCAACTGGCGATGGTTACGGCCCCTGGCGGAGCGCTACGTCAATGGTTTCGCGGATCAAACGTATCGCCATGCGCATCCCAGGCTCAGGGATGTTGTCCAGTTTCTCCAGCAAGACGAAGGCTTTGAACGCGCATGGTTGAAGCACTCGCGCGAATTGTCGGTGAAGCAATGGCTGAACGAACCGCTTCACATGCGGCCGGTTGCGGCGGCGGAAAACTGGGGCGTGCCCACCATTGAGTCAGTTGGCTCTTTGGCGGATTGGTTGCAACTCACGCTGGGCGAACTGAAGTGGTTTGCTGATCTCAAGGGACTTGGATACAAAACGGGCAATCCTACTCTCGGTCATTATCATTACAGGGTGCTGCCAAAACAATTTGGCACCATTCGATTGATTGAATCTCCGAAGCCGCGACTGAAGGAATTGCAGCAGCGGATACTTACTCAGATTCTGTACAGGATTCCGGCCCATTCCGCCGCCCATGGGTTTATCAAGGGGCGCTCCATCCAAACGTTTACCGGTCCTCATGTGGGCAAGCGAATCGTCTTGCGGATGGACTTGCGGGACTTTTTCCCGACTTTCCCGGCAGCACGCATTCAATCCCTTTTCCGTACACTTGGCTATCCGGAATCCGTCGCCAGCCTGCTCGGCGGCATGTGCACGAATGCAACGCCATGGCGTGTGTGGAGTAAGGCGACATTCGACAGCGGTCCCTCGCAACTGCAAGAAGCGCGAGCTTTGTACGCTCGACCGCACTTACCGCAAGGCGCCCCGACCTCGCCGGCGCTTTCCAATATTTGCAGCTTTCGCGTTGATTGCCGACTGAATGGCCTGGCGCATTCGATGGGTGTCGAGTACACGCGTTACGCCGATGATCTTGCATTTTCCGGAGGTGGATCATTCGAGAGACAAGTGGAGCGATTCTCAACGCTCGTCGCCGCAATTCTGCTCGAAGAGGGCTTCTCTGTTAATTACCGCAAGACGCGAATTATGCGTCAGGGTGTGCGGCAGCACTTGGCCGGTCTGGTCGTCAATCATCACGTCAATGTCATGCGAACCGATTTCGATCTGCTGAAAGCGACACTCACCAACTGCGCCCGGCTTGGTCCCGAGAGTCAGAATCGAGAGTCACATCCCAGCTTTCGTTCGCATCTTGAAGGCCGCGTAAACTTCGTCGAAATGATTAACCCGGCTAAGGGAAAGCGTTTACGAGCGATACTCGAACGGATCAAGTGGGGATAGATAGGGACAAAACGCAAGGCCCAGGGCTTACCTTAGCCGACGACGGGCGAATTTTGAGTGCCATCGGCTGCGGGGGCGGGAAGTTTGGAGTGGGCGTAGAAAAGATCGCTCATGGCCTGGCGGACACGGGCGGAGAGCGCTTCCATGTCTCGCGAGACCAGGCCGGTGGTGGGAATGGGATCGCCCACGACGAGGCGGAATTGGGTGGGATGGATGACGTAGGTATTCATCGGCAGAGCCTCAAAGGCGCCGACGATGGCCATGGGGACGATGGGAGCCTGCGCCTTGATGGCGACATAAAAGACTCCGCCGAGAAAAGGCTGGAGGTGACCGTCCGTACAGCGTCCGCCTTCGGGAAAGACGACCAGGGGCATACCGGCTTTTACGGTTTGCGCGGCAGCCGAGAGCGAGCGCATGGAGTGACGGGCGTCGGTGCGGTCGATGGCGATCTGGCCGGAGCGCTTGAGATGCCAGCCGACGAATGGAAGACGAAAGAGTTCGATCTTGGCGAGAATCCGGAACTGGAACGGCAAGCCGACGTAGAGTACTGGGATATCCAGGGCGGAGGAGTGATTGGCGGCGTAGATGGCGGGCTGGGTGAGGTCGACGCGGTCGAGTCCCTGGACGGTGAGGGGCGTCGAGGCGGTACGCAGGATGAGCCAGGACCAGAGACGCGCGAGATTGTGCTGCACGCGCCCGGCGTGGTCAAAGAAAGAACTGAGAAGCGAGAGCGTTCCGAGGATGACGGTGTAGAGATAGATGAGCGGATTGCGCACCAGGTAAGAGGCGAGACGGGTGGACAGCCTGGTTTGAGGGCGCGAGCTCATATCGACAGGATAGCAAAAAGGGCAAGGGTTCAAGGTTTCGCAGGGTTCAAGGTTTCACGGAACAAGGGCACGTTGCGGGCGAGGTTTCTGCGTTCGAGGTTTCACAGCTTTCAAAGTTGAGCGGCTGGGGGTCGCGCTGCATGAGGAAATCTTTCTGGCGATCAGTGCCGACGAGGAATTCCTGGGTGCCTGCGATCTGAAATCCCCACTTTTTGTAGAAGGCAATGGCACGGGAATTCTGGGAAAAGACGCTGAGCCAGATGGGACGCGGGCCTTCGGCATTGAGGATGGAGAGGGCGCAGTGAACGAGGGCGCTGGCAAGGCCGGTGCCATGGTAGGCGGGATCGAGATAGAGCTTGCGGAACTCGGCGGCGGCGGGGGCTGGAAGGCTCGGGTGAGCGCTGCGGCGAACGACGACCATGTAGGCGACAATGCGCTTCCGGAGTTCGGGCGGATTCCTTTCCGCGGCGTCGGCAGCGGCGCAGGCTTCGGCGAGAAGGATGATAACGTTGGGGTCCTCCAGCAGGGCGTGGAAGCGGGCAGGCGGGAGTTCGTCGGCGATGTAGGCGGCAAGATCGGCGGCGGCGGTTTCGGGACATCCCAGGGGGAAAACCGCGGCGGCAAAGGCCGCGAGGGCGGCGGCATCGGCGGGGGTGGCGCGGCGGATGGATGTGGGAAGCATTAGCTGTCCCTGCGGTACAGTAGGTTGCGCATCGCGTCCCTGCGGGCCTCGTTCGCTTCCTTCATGGTCTTGCGTTCATCGGCATCCATGCGGCGCTGCGTGGGGTCGGTGGATTCGGGTTCGCTGCACTCGGGACAGCGGTTGGCAAAGCCGGGTTTGTTCGGCTTGAGCTCGAACTCTTCTCCGCAGACGATGCAGATTTTGATGGGAAAAGTCACTTTACCTCCTGGTACCTGCAATGATTCCAAGGCGAGCCGCAGCCGCCTGCGATTGTGGTGCGTTCTTTGGACGGCTCTTTAGCCGGCGATGCGCTTGAAATCTTTTTTGAAGGCCGGGTCGTTGGAATTTTGCGCGGCAGCGGCGCGGAGTTCGACGGCGGCATCGGCGCGGCGGCCCTGCTTTTCGAGGACGAGAGCAAGCTTCCAATGGGCGGTTCCGTGAGTGGGAGCACCGGCTTCAGGTTCGCGGGTAAGATACTGGCGGAGATAACGCTCGGCGCGCGGCAACTCGGTGTTGGTTTCCAGCAGAGCTATGGCCGCGGAGTAGAGCGGCGCGGGATTGTCCGGCACGCGGCGCTGCGCCTCGGCGAGGACGGCGTCAAGATCGCTCCAGCGCTGCTGGTGGGCCAGGGCGGTGGCGAGGTAGACATAGGCGGCGGCGCGGCCCGGCTCGGCGGCGATGGCCTGGCGGGAGAAACGTTCGGCCTCGGCGTAATGGCGGTAGCCGTCGCTGTCCAGGATGGACGTGAGATCGATGAGGGCGCGATAGAAGCGCGGATTGAGTTGCACGGCACGACGCAGGTAAGACTCGATCTCCGGCAGGGGACGCTTCTGCATCTGCAGGAGCGCGGCTTCGGCGAGGGCTCCATCGGCCTGACTGATTTGATAGATTTGCTGCAAGGTCTCGCGGGCCTTGGTCTTGGAGCCGCCGACCAGCGCGGGCGACTGCTCGTAGAGGCCCATGGATTCCTTGAGGCAGCGGATGTTGCGAGGATCCAGTTGCAGAGAGAGGTCGAGTTCATGGCGCATTTGGCGGGCCAGCGGGACTCCGCCGCCAAGAATGCCTAACTGGAGTGCGCGGTCGCCAAGAGTGTCGGCAAGCTGGCAATGATATTCGCTGCTGTTGGGGGCGGCTTCGGTGGCGCGGCGCCCGAAATCGACGGCGCGCTCGAATTCTCCATAAGCATCGTAGATGGCGGACATCCAGGAGAGGGCTTCGGCGTCATGGGAGTTGCGGTTGAGACGCTCCTGGGCGAGGCTCTGGAGCTGGCGGAAGTGTTGCTGCTCGAGAAGGGTTTTGCCATCGGCCGAAAAGGCGAAGGTGGAAGCGATGAGTGCGAATAAAAGTGCGGCAGTGCGGTATGAGAGCAAACGTGACATAGGTAGTAGGACCAAACCTCTCGCGAGTCTCGCACTGGGCGTTACTCGACGAATGCGGGGCGGCGATCAGGGTGCAGCGTACTGGGGCACCGGTTACAATCGTGCCAGCACCGGAGAGACGGCGGCGGAGTGCTCCGCGTCCACTTCCGGAAAGCCGCTCCTGGAGTCCCGGGAGACGCTAATGTTACTAGGAGATTAACAGAGAATGGCGGCAGATGTCCGTAAAGGATTGATCATTGTGAACACCGGGCCGGGAAAAGGCAAGACCACGGCAGCCATGGGCACAGCCCTGCGCGCGGTGGGCAATGGGATGAAAGTCCTGATGCTGCAGTTCCTGAAAGGCTCCTGGCACTATGGCGAACTGGATGCAGTACAGGCGTTTGGCGACAACTTTGTGATGAAGCAGATGGGTCGCGGCTTCGTGAAGGTGGGCGGGGCGGAGACCGATCCGGAAGACATCCGGATGGTGGAAGAGTGCTGGCGGGAAGCCGAAGAGGCGATACTCTCGGGGCGATGGGATCTGGTGATCCTGGACGAGATCAACTACGCGATCACCTACAAGATGCTGGACCCGGAGAAAGTGGCCGAAGTGCTGCGGCGGAAACCGGAGATGGTGCACGTCATCTTGACGGGGCGGAACGCGCATCCCACAATTGTGGAGTTGGCCGATACGGTGACCGAGATGCGCGAGGTGAAACACGCGTATCAGAAGGGCATCCAGGCACAGCGCGGGATTGAGTACTAGGAGCTGGGTTTCAAAGGCGAGAGGTTTCAAGGGCGCTAATCCGTTTGTGAAAGAGAGTGCATGAGCTGGTTTAGGCGAGAATCGCAGGAACTGGATACGAGCGGAGAGCGCACGATGCGCACCGAAGGGCTCTGGGTGAAGTGCGAGCAGTGCCGGCAGATTATCTGGAAGAAAGACCTGGAAGACAATTTCCATGTCTGCCCGAAATGCGACAAGCACTTCCGGATCGACACCCGGACACGGTTGGGATACCTGTTCGATAACGGCAAGTACGTGGAAGAAGATGGCAACCTGGTGACCACCGATCCGCTGCAGTTCGCCGACCTGAAAAGCTACGCGGGGCGGGTGAAAGCGGCGCAGAAACTGACCGGTCGCAAGGACGCCATCGTGAATGCGCGGGGTAAGATCGGCGGGCGCGAGGTGATCGTCTCGGCGATGGAGTATGGATTTATCGGCGGCAGCATGGGCGCGGTGGTGGGCGAAACGATTACCCGCGCAGTGGAAAAAGCGCTGCGGGCGCGGGTGCCGCTGGTGGTGATTTCCTCGACCGGCGGAGCACGGATGATGGAAGGCGCAATCTCGCTGATGGCGATGGCGAAGGTTTCGGCGGCATTGGGACGACTGGACAACGCCAAGGTTCCCTACATCAGCGTGATGGCCGATCCGACGACCGGCGGCGTGACCGCTAGCTTTGCGATGCTGGGCGATTTGAATATCGCCGAGCCCGGGGCGCTGATCGGATTCGCCGGACCGCGAGTCATCGAGCAGACGATCCGGCAGAAGCTGCCGGAAGGTTTTCAACGCAGTGAATTTCTTGTGGAAAAAGGATTTCTGGACGCAGTGGTGCATCGACGGGATATGAAGAGCTATCTTGCGCAGGCGCTGGACTGGATGGCGGCGTAGGATTGAGCTCCACTAGGAAATCGGTCAAGAGAAACTTCAGCAATAACGTCAAGAGCAACTTCAACAGCGGCGTCAACAACGACTTCAAGAACACAGTCAACCACGCCACTTCTGCCAACAGCGGCAGAAGTGGGACACCGGGCCGTCCAGACATTCGTCAACTTCTGTCGGATGTGGGCCAGCTGTGGCACTGGGCATCTAACCTGGATAGCCTATGAGTTTTCACTCCGCTCAGAAACAGGGATACCGGCTGATGTTGCTGGCTCAGCGGCGTCTCAGCGGGCTGCGCTATGCGGTGCGGGTGCTGATCTCCGGGATGATTGTGTGGTTCATCCTGGGCGTGTTGGCGCACGCCGATCCGCTGTGGGGGCTGATTTCCGCAGTGGTGGTGACCGACCTGAAAGTGCAGTCGGCGATGAATAATTTTGTTTCGCGGATGCTGAATACGCTGATTGGGTGCGGAATCGGACTGGGATTTCTAAAGCTGTTTGGCGCTTCGGCCTGGGTGGTTCTGCTTGCGATGGCGCTGGCGATCATCGTTTCGGCGGACCTGGTGAAGGTGCCGATCAGCTGGCGGATTGCACCGATTACGGCGGCGATTGTGATGACTCCGGCGTACCTGTCGCACTCTGCGCACGCGGGGCTGGCGGCGGCGCTGCAGCGCACCGGAGAAGTCGTGATTGGCTCGGCGGTGGCGGTGCTGGTTTCGGTGGCGACGTCAGGGCTGTTCCGCTGGCGGCAGGGCCGAACGGCGCGGCCAACACTGCCGTAGGGAGCGCTTCGGTGGCATCTGTAACTCATTGATAAGTTAAGACTTAGCGTGAGCTTGGCGGGGGCGCGGCGTGCTATAATAATGGTCTGTGCTTCTCAGGGCGTCAATTTCCTACCAGGCAAACAGTTAGCGGCGGACGAGCGGAAGCCAAGAGACCGCGGCGCGGTAAGTTTTGTTTGGCGAGAGAAGCGGATCAGAGTTGCGGATCAGAGTTGCGGCTGCAGGAAGAGATAGCTTCCCCATCTTAGCCGCGCAAAAACAGCGCGCCGAAGGTGGGGCACCCGAGCTTACGGGTAATGCAGGAGCAAGGGCAACCGCCCCACTCAAGCCAAAGCGGGCTTGCATGGGCCACCCGATGAAAGCAAGATGAGATTCTTCAGCATGCTGGAAGGTACTTAGAACTACATGGCCGACGAAACGAACAATCCAAAGCTTCCGCTGGAAGGCGGGGGTGGTCCTCCCTCAAACGTACAGCCCATCAACATTGAAGAGGAGATGCGGCGCTCGTATCTCGACTACTCGATGTCGGTCATCATTGGCCGGGCACTGCCGGAGATCCGCGACGGACTGAAGCCGGTACACCGGCGCATTCTGTACGCGATGCACGACATGGGGCTGCTGCACAGCCGCAAGACCGTGAAGTGCGCCAAGATCGTCGGCGAAGTGCTGGGCAAGTATCACCCGCACGGCGATAGCTCGGTGTATGACGCGACGGTGCGCATGGCGCAGGATTTCTCGCTGCGCTACCCGCTGGTGGATGGTCAGGGCAACTTCGGCTCGGTGGACGGCGATCCTCCGGCGGCCTACCGGTACACGGAAGCCCGGCTGACGGCGATTGCGGCTGAGATGCTGGCCGACATCGACAAGGACACGGTGGATTTCGTCGCCAACTTTGACGATTCGACAGCCGAGCCAACGGTGCTGCCCTCGAAGATTCCGACGCTGCTGATCAATGGCTCGAATGGCATTGCCGTGGGCATGGCCACCAATATTCCGCCGCACAATTTGACCGAGATTATTACGGCGGCGATTCTGCTGGTGGAGAAGCCAAAGACGCAGTTGGAAGAGATTCTGACCATTGTGCAGGGACCGGACTTCCCGACCGCGGGGTTCATCCACGGGCGCAAGGGGCTGCACGAGGCGTACACGACCGGGCGCGGACGCTTCCTGATGCGCGCCAAGGTTGCGGTCGAGCACATGACCAAAGAGAAGGACGCCATCATCGTCACGGAAATTCCGTACCAGGTGAACAAGGCGCGATTGATTGAGCGGATCGCCGACCTGGTGAACGAGAAGACGATTGAAGAGATCAGCGACATTCGCGATGAGAGCGACCGCGATGGCATGCGGATTGTGATCGAGTTGAAGCGCGGATCGCAGCCGGAGATTGTGCTGAACCAGCTCTACAAGCACACCCAGATGCAAGATGGCTTCAGCATGATCTTCCTCGCCGTGGTCAACAACCAGCCACGCGAGATGGGACTGGTGCAGGCGCTGCAGTACTTCATCGACCACCGGGTGGATGTGATTCGCCGGCGCTCGGCGTTCCTGCTGCAAAAGGCGAAGGACCGGGCGCATATTCTGGAGGGCTACCAGAAAGCTCTGGACCACCTGGATCATGTGATTGTGATTATCCGCGCCAGCCAGAACCGGGCGGAAGCTCGCGAGAACCTAGTGGCCTACTTCGGCGGGAAGACGATCACGATCAACCTGACGGGACAATTCCCGGAGGCCGATCCGGAGAATCCGTTCAGCACCAAGCAGGCCGACGCCATTCTGGAACTGCAACTGCACCGGCTGACGCGGCTCTCGATCGATGAGATTGTGAACGAGTTGAACGAACAGCGCGAGCGCATTGCCGAGTACGAGTCAATTCTGAATTCGGAGAAGAAGCTGCGCGCGGTGATCGTGGCGGAGTTAAAAGAAATTCTCAAAGAGTACGGTGGCCCGGTGAAGGATCCCCGGCGCACGATCATCCAGGACGAAGCGAAAGAGCTGCAACTGGAAGATCTGATCGCCGACGAGCAGGTGGCGGTGACGGTGAGCCACGCGGGCTACCTGAAGCGCACCAACGTCTCGATCTACCGGCAGCAGCGGCGCGGCGGCACCGGACGCAAGGGCATGAGCACCCGCGAAGAAGATTTCGTGGAGCACATGATCGCGGCGACCACGCATAACTACATCCTGATCTTTACCAACACGGGACGGGTGTACTGGCTGAAGGTGTACGAGATTCCGGACGTGAGCGCAGCGGGCAAGGGCAAGCACATTGGCAACCTGGTGAATCTGCAACCGGGAGAAACGGTGCGGGCCTTCCTGTGTGTGAGCGACCTGGAAGAAGAAGGCAAGTTCATCTTCTTTTCGACGCGCCAGGGCACGGTGAAGAAAACTCCGCTGAAGGACTTCTCGAACGTGAATTCGCGGGGCATTATCGCCATCGGTATCGATAAGGATGACGAGCTGGTGTCAGCCCAGGTGACCGACGGACAGCAGTACATTCTGCTGGCGACGCACCTGGGAATGGCCGTGCGCTTTGACGAGGAAGACGTGCGCTCGATGGGCCGTCCGGCGTATGGCGTGCGCGGCATGAGTCTGGCGGACAAGGATTACATTGTGGGCATGGTGGTGACGCCGAAAAACGCGACACCGGGAGCCGAGCACAAGAGCCGCAGGAAGAATCGTGAGGACGAGAGCGGCGAAGCGATGCCGAACCTGATCCTGACGGTCTCGGAAAACGGCTACGGCAAACGGACTCCGGTGGATGACTACCGGCTGACCGGACGGGGCGCCAAGGGAGTCATCAACCTGAGGACCACGGCGAAAAATGGCAAGGTGGTGGCAATATTGCTGGTGAGCGAAGAGAGCCAGGCGATGCTGATCAGCCAGTTCGGCAAGATCATTCGCCTGGGGACCGACAGAATTCGCGAGACCGGAAGAGCCACCCAGGGAGTGAAGCTGCTGGCACTCGATGATGAAGATCGGGTGGCCGCCGCTGTGGTGCTTCCGAAGGAAGAGGCCAACGGCAACGGCGACGAGCCTGGACTGCCACTGGAATAACTTCCAGGAATTGCGGGGTTCGATAAGAGGGGAGCGCTTCGGCGCTCCTCTCTTGTTTGCTGGTTGGAGTTGCCTCTAAACAGAAAACGGGCACAACGGTATGGGATTTGATACTATTCGGGCGCTTTGAAGATTGGCCTATCCAGAGGTCAACTGAGGAATCGATTCGCGGTTGCAAAAGGTTGAGGCGACACGGGAGACGCGGGCAGTGCTGGGGGCCTTCGCTGCGCTCCGGATGACCCTCTCAAAAATTTAGCTTACGGAATGTCTCGAATTTCGGCTTAATGCAGGGTACGAGCAATGGAGGGTACGATGCGAAAAGTTCTGATTCTGACGGTGATGATGATGGCGGTGGCGGCGGCTTCGGCGCAGCAGTTCCGGGCGGTTCCGGATACTCCGGCTTGGAAGAGCTTGCAGACACTGGTGGGCCAGTGGAGCGGAACCGCGAAGGAAAACGGGAAGGACATGGCCACGCATCTGGAGGTTCGGCGAACCGGAGATGGTTCGGCTCTGATGCACTGGATGGATGAGGGGACGCCGCACGAGATGGTCACGATGTTTCATCCGGACATGGACGATCTGCTGGCGACCCACTACTGCGCGGCTCACAATCAGCCTCGGATGAAGCTGGTTTCGGCGAGTCCGGCGCGGCTGGTATTTGAGTACAAGGATGGAACCAACATTGGGCCGCACGATGGGCACATCGCCGCCGTGGCGATCGTTTTCATCGATGCCAACCATCATGACGAGGAGTGGAGTTACGAGCAGGATGGAAAGCGCAGCACCACGGTCTTCCACTATGCGAGGGCGATACCGCAATAAGAGCAGACCGCTCTGTAAACCCGCGTTCGCCAACCGCTGGCGGAGGTGGGCCACCTGAGGCTGGGCCGGAGGTATTGCCGGGCCAGAGGTTTGCGTCAAGGGCCGGGCAAGCGCCAGCGGAACGAGGGAGCGGACGGCTTACAATTGTGGGATGTTGACATGGCAACAAGCTGGTTTGTTGTTAGGGGTGGCAGTGGTGAGCGGGGCGATGAACGCCGTGGCTGGCGGCGGCAGCTTTCTGAGCTTCCCGATGCTGCTTCTTGTAGGCGTACCGCCGATCCAGGCGAATGCGACGAATACGATTGCGCTGTGGCCGGGAATTCTGGGGAGCATCGGCGCCTATCGCAATGAGCTGCGCGGAGCAGAAGCACGGCGGGTGCTGTGGCCTCTGCTGACGACCGGATTGGTGGGCGGACTGCTGGGAGCGGTGACGCTGCTCGTGACTCCGCAACAGACTTTTCTGCGGCTGATTCCCTACCTGCTGCTGGCAGCGACGTTGTTGTTTGCGTTCAGCCGGAAGATCACCTCGGCACTGCGTCCGAATGGGGAAGCGGCACTCTCAACCTGGGGCGGAGCGGCGGCACAGTTTTTTGTGGCGTTCTACATTGGCTACTTCGGGGCAGGAGCGGGCATTCTGATGATGGCCCTGCTGGCGCTGCTGGGACTGAAAGACATTCACCGGATTAACGCCTACAAAACAGTGCAGGCTGCGGTGTGCAACGGGATCGCGATTCTGGCATTTGTGAGCCATGGTGTCATCTACTGGAAACATGCGGCAATTATGGTTACCGGAGCAACTCTGGGCGGCTACTACGGCGCGTTCTTTGCGCAAAGGATGAAGCAGGAACATGTGCGCTGGATTGTAATTGCGATCGGCGCGGGAATGTCGGCTTACTTTTTTCTTCGGCAACTGAGGTCTTGAAAGATGGCAACCGTGGTGACCTGGATTGGATACGCAGCCGGCACGCTGACGACCATTGCATTCTTCCCACAGGTACTGCACGTGTGGAAGACAAAGCGCGCCGAGGACTTGCATATGGGGACGTTGCTGGGATTTACGGCCGGGATCACATTGTGGCTAGTGTATGGCATTGTCACACGACAGATGCCGGTGATTCTGGCGAACGCTGTCACCTTGGGACTGCAAGGCTCGATCATTTTCCTGAAGCTGCGCTATGCGCGCGCAGCCAAAGGAGGCGAGAGAACATTCTGATAACTAGGCGCGGGTTGCTTTCCTAGTCTCAGGGCGATCCTCTCAAAGCACACGGCTCGTCTGGAGACTTTGGGAGGAGCAGGGCTGCATCACTTGGCGGTTTGTGCGTTACTGCCCCCGTTCGATTTCCACACGTAGAGGAAGTCCTGATCGCTGGCGGTGGAGACGGCGATTCCCCTCATACGAGTTTCCCGGTTGAGGGCAGAACGCACGTTCTCCTTCGAATCGGGAAGCTCTGCCAGTTCGATTTTCAGTGCCCGGCCGGGCTCCAACTGCTCCAAGTCGCTCATGATCTTTTGAATGGTGCCGTGATGTTTTCCGTTTCGGCCTTGTGGAACATCGGCTTGCAGCACAGACCCGAAATTCAACAGCTTAGCCCCAGATACTTTTGCCTCTGCCATAGGTACCTCGCCAACCCCCTATTCCTAACCCAACGTATGCATCACGCGCCGATAGCGTAACGCTAACCTCACGTACGGGAAAGATAGATGCTCTTTATCGTGAACTTGTCGCCTGCGCCTCTCCACTTATTGCGGAGTCACGTTGCCTTAAAACCGTCTGAAACCGCAGCGAAAGCAGTTTCCCCGTATGGAGGCGATGGTGGTAGCGTGAGGATGGAGGCAATATGGCTACCGAGTATTTTGAGACCGTATCGGTTGATGAGGCGTTGAAGGCCAGCACGAGGAAAAGCGACGGGCGTCGCACGATTGTGGTGGTGGATGACGAACACGTCATCGCCGACACCCTGGCGGCGATCCTCAACTCGAGCGGATTCCACGCCTTGGCCGCCTATAGCGGGGAGAGCGCTTTGGCGCTGATCGCAGCCAGAGTTCCCGATCTGCTGATTACCGATGTCTGCATGCCCGGGATGAACGGGGTTGAACTCGCGGTGGCAGTCCGGGAACGTTTCCCTGGCTGCAAGGTGCTGCTGTTTTCGGGTCACGCTGCCTCCACGGACCTGATCAACGAAGTGCGCGCGCGAGGATATGACTTCGAGCTTTTGAGCAAGCCGGTGCATCCGCGTGACTTGCTGGACCGTCTCAGGGACGCCGCCTAGGGGTTTGCCGGGGGCTGGGCAGAACGACGGTTTGACCTTGGGCTTTGGAAAACGTTAAAATCCTATGGTTTGCCTGTACTGCTTCGCCTCGTCAGAGGCACCTCGCATCAGGTCTGGTGTTCGTTCCTGTTTCTGGGGGCGTAAAAGCGCCGGATCTGCCTTCGATCTTTCGATCTGCGAGGAAGTGCAAGCGCACAGAATTGATCTTGAGCAACCCCATCGGCCCCCTCTTAATAGCGGTGTCCTCCGATGGAGGGAAGATTTATGGAGGCAGTGCTATGTACGCGGTGATCCGCGCTGGCGGTAAGCAGTATCGCGTCGCTCCCGGTGACGTCGTTAAGATTGAAAAGACGTCCAACAACAGCGACCAGAATATTGAATTCGAAGTCCTGGCAGTCAGCGGCGAAGAAGGCAAGATCGCCAAAGCCGAAGATGCCAAGGTCATTGGCGAGATCCTCGGAGAGGGCCGCGCCGACAAGATTCTGGTCTTTCACTTTAAGCGCAAGAAACAGTACAAGAAGCTGAACGGACACAGACAGCCGTTCACGCAGGTGCGGATTGCGGAAATCAGCGCCGGGGGAGAGACCTTCAAGGCTCCAGCGGTTGCCGTAAAGGCACCGAAGGCCGCGAAGACCATCGAAGCCGATGCAACACCGGTGGCCACCAAGGCTCCGGCGAAGAAAGCCGCCACGAAAAAGACGGCAAGCAAGAAATCCAGCAAGTAACCTTTACGGGAAATTCGCGTACGGGTAAATTCACGGTTCGCGGCACAAGCGGCGAATGACTGAAGGAACAGGAACTTCGTTATGGCACACAAAAAAGGTCAAGGAACATCCCGCAACGGCCGCGACTCGAACGCCCAGCGTCTTGGGGTCAAAGCCTTCGGCGGCGAAACCGTTACCGGCGGCACGATCATCGTTCGCCAGCGCGGCACCCGCATTAAGCCCGGCCTGAACGTGGGGCGCGGCAAGGACGATACGCTCTTTGCCAAGATGGACGGCAAGGTGAAGTTTATCGATCGCGGACAGATGGGTAAGTTCGTTGCCATCGAACCGATTGTGGCAGCACCGGTCGCACAAGCGTAAGAACAATAAGAGTGGAAGAAAGCGGCCTCGCCTAACGGCGAGGCCGTTTTGCGTTTGCGGAGGCAAGGAGCAAAGGAAACGGCTACAGGAGGAGCAACTACCCAACTTTCGTTGCGCAAAAGCGGCGCGTAGAGAATGGAGCACCCAAACAGAATCGATGGCTGGTGGAAAGGCCTCGAGGCGGCGCTGACGATTTGGATGGCGCGGGGATCCCTCACTTTGTTCGGGATGACAGCGTGGGAACAGAGGCGAGAGCATGGAGGAAGAGCAAAAACAAAAGCAAAGACAAATGGCGACGGCAACAAAAGCAAGAATAGGAACAACAGCAATCGCGAGAACAACAGCAACCGCGAGAGCAAGGGCAACAGCAACAACGAGAGCAAGGGCAACAGCAACAACGAGAGCAAGGGCAACAGCAACAACGAGAGCAACAGCAATAGCGCGTGCAACGAAAACAACGGGAGCAAGAGCAACAACGAGGGCAAGAACAACTACAAGAGGAGCGAGGACAAGAGCAAGAGCACACGCTGGCCACACGAGTGCCGCAGGGTCGAGAAATGAGGCAGCAAACGGAATCGGGGGCGGTGGAAACGTCTCCGCAGGCGGCGGCGCTGATGATTTGGGCGAGGTGGGGTTGCTGACTTTGTTCGGGATGACAACAAAATTCGCCGGTGTGGAATCAGCGCGCATCACAATGAGAGCACGGCTTGTGGCTGGGCGCGGAAGCTTGGCGAGAAAAGCTTAAGATGCGGCAAAGGCGCATGAATACAGGCTTCGGAAGGGCCTTGGATGGCCGAGGTAGGGACGCGACGGGAGGCGGCGCCGGACGAGGGAAGCGCGTCATGATGTGGGCAGGCGACGGGAATAACCGGGAAGGTATTACATTTACATATGTCAATGTATCTTCTTTTCCGATTTCCCATCTATGTTTATTGCACTAGTTGTGATGAAATAGCTCAGCAGAAGGACGCGAGTATCGATGTTCGTAGATGAAGCAAAGATTCGAGTGGCATCCGGAGCCGGCGGCAATGGCTGCATGGCCTTTCGGCGGGAGAAATTTGTACCGCGCGGAGGACCCAGTGGCGGCGACGGCGGACGCGGCGGGGATGTCATTATGGAAGCCAGCGAGCGCCACAATACGCTGGTGCATTTCCGCTTTAACCCGGAGTACAAAGCGCAACGCGGACGGCACGGAGAAGGCTCCAACCGTACCGGCCCGGAAGGTCACAGCATCACCCTGAAAGTTCCGGTCGGCACGCTGGTTTATAACGACGAGACCGGCGAACTGATTCATGATTTTGCCCGTCCCAATGAAAGCCTCGTGATTGCCAAAGGGGGACGCGGAGGACGCGGCAATCAGAACTTTGCCACGCCGACGCATCAGGCTCCGCGGGAACATGAGCCGGGACATCCGGGACAGGATCTGCGGCTGCGGCTGGAGCTGAAGCTGCTGGCCGATGTGGGACTGGTGGGCTATCCGAACGCAGGCAAGTCCACGCTGATCTCACGGATCTCGGCGGCACGTCCGAAGATTGCGGATTATCCGTTCACCACGTTGCAGCCGAACCTTGGGGTTGTAGCGCTGGGTGAGATGCCGAATGTTGTGAGCTACGTGGTGGCCGACATTCCTGGATTGATTGAAGGTGCGAGCGAAGGCGCAGGACTGGGCACTCAGTTTCTGCGACATATCGAACGCACTCGCTGCCTGGTGCATCTGGTCGATTGCTCGGAAGCGAGCGGAAGACCTGATCCGGTGAAAGATTACGATGTGATCCTGCGCGAGTTGAGCAGGTTTGGCGCGGGGCTGGAACACAAACCCATGATCGTGGTGGCAAGCAAGACCGACGCCGCGAGTCCGGAAAAAGTGGAAAAGCTGCGCCAGCACGCGCGTAAGCTGGGTCTTGAATTCTACGAGATTTCCGCTGTGACCGGAGCCGGAGTTACCGAGCTGGCATGGGCGATGGCGCGCTACGTCGAAGAGGTTCGCCGGCGGAATGCCGACGGTGGAAAGCTTTCTGAATCCGTGATGGTTGATACGGAGCCAGAAGCCGCAGTGAACAAACTAACAAAAGGGAGAATACCAATGGCTGCTACAAAGAAAGCTGCAACGAAGAAGGCCGCCGCAAAGAAGCCGGCTGCCAAGAAGACCGCCGTTAAAAAGGTAGCAAAGAAGGCCGTAAAAAAGGTGGCCGTGAAGAAAGTGGCCGCGAAGAAGACAGCGAAGAAAGCCGCGAAGAAGGCCGCGAAGTAGTCTTACCCAACATACCGGCGCGGGCCATCGCGGTCCGCGCCGCAATTTTGCCCACCGAATGAACGACCCAACACATCACGTTGCGCTCTATGGCGGCTCCTTTGACCCGGTGCACCGGGGTCATCTGGCCGTGGCTCGGGCGGCGGCGGAGCGGTTCAATCTGGAACGGGTGTACTTTGTCCCGGCCGACGTGCAGCCGTTAAAGACGCAACAACGGGTCACAACTTTCTATCATCGTTATGCGATGCTCGCCTTGGCGCTGGCCGACGAGCGGCACTTTGTGCCCTCGCTGCTGGAGGCACCGGAGATTGTGCGCGCCTCAGGCCAGCCGGCGAGCTACACGGTGGATACCGTGGCACGGATGCGGGCACGGATGAAGCGGGGAACGCGGCTGTACTTCCTGATTGGCATGGACGCCTTCGAGTACATTGCGATGTGGCGCTCGTCGGTCGAGTTGCTGCGCTCGGCGGAGTTTATTGTTACCAGCCGCCCCGGGTTTCCCTTGGAAGATGTGGCTCGGGCGCTGCCCAGTGAGCTGCGGCCGAGCGAGGCTGGAGCCCGGACGTTGATGGAAACAGGATCGCTTGAGACAAACGGTGCGACCATCCATCTGCTTCCGGATGTCAACGAAGAAGTGAGCGCTACGGCGATTCGAGAAGCGGCACGGCACGGAGATGGGCTGGAAAAACTGGTGCCGCACGCCGTGGCGGCGTACATCACGAAGCTGAAGATCTACCACGAGGACGAAGAGCCAGGGTCTCCGGAGCCGCCGCGGGCTGAACCCATACCCCACCCAAGCCAGAGGAAAGCTTGAATGGGCCATTGCGTAGACATCGGCCCAGACCGAGCCTCAAGCCCATACATAGTCAAGCCGCTTGCATCAAGAGGCGAAGCCCAGCACAATAGTGCAACAGAGAAGGGGGACAATGCCCACGCAGGATATTCGAAAACAAGTCGCACTTGCCCTTGAGGCAGTGAACAATAAGAAGGCCGAAGATGTTGCGCTGCTCCAGCTGCCTGGGGAGTCGAGCACCTTTACCGATTACTTTCTGATCTGCAGCGGCAGCAATCCGCGACAGGTACAGGCAATCGCCGATGAGGTGGATGAGCGGCTTTCAAAAGATATGGGCGTGGAGCCAAACGCGCGCGAAGGCTACCAGACCGCGGAGTGGATTCTGCTGGACTACGTGGATTTCGTGGTGCACATCTTCAATGCGCAGCGGCGGGCTTACTATGACCTGGAACGATTGTGGAAGTCGGCGCACAAATTGACTGCCGAGGAGTTGCTGAATCCGGCGACGGCAGCCCCGGTGGAGACGGCACCCGAGTTGGAAGTGCCACGGGCAAAGAAGCGCGCGAAAAAAGCTCCGGCAAAGAAGGCAACCAGTGTGCGCGCGGCGGCAAAGCAGAGTGCTCGCGGCGGTGGGGCGAAAAAGGCTCCAGTACGCAAAGTGGCGGCAAAGAAGACAACGGTGAAGAAGACGGCAGCCAAGAAATCCGCCGTCAAGAAGACTGCCGTCAAGAAAGCGGCGGCGAAGAAGGCGGCTAAGAAAAAAGCGGCGGTGAGAAAGACCGCGGCGAAAAAAACAGTCGCAAGACGAAAGTAAGAGAGCGAGACGAACCGGCGCGGGCATTGCAGCCCGCGCTGTTGTTTGCCTGAAAGCGATGTTTCCGTGAAAGAAGCGCGATGAAGATACGCCTAGTCTCAATCACGAAGAGGAAGGGTTCGAGCAAGGAGAGCTCGGTGGACGAGCTGACCGCTGAGTACGTAAAGCGGGCGAGCCGCTACTCGGCGGTGGAAGCAGGCGAGTGCGCAACCGAGGAAGCTCTGCTGAAGAGCTTGGAGCGGCCGGGGCGTACTACACCGGTGCTGGTGGCATTGGATTCTCGGGGCAAGCAACTGAGCAGCGAAGGGCTGGCGGACTTGGTGAGGCAACACCTTGAGCGGGGGACACAGGAGCTAATCTTTGCGATTGGTCCGGCGGACGGTTGGACAGCGGCAGCCATGGCACGGGCGCAGCAAACCCTGTCGCTGGGGAAAATCACCCTGCCACATGAGCTGGCGCGGGTGGTGCTGGCCGAGCAAATCTACCGCGCATTCACGATTCTGCACAATCATCCTTATCACGCCGGACATTGAGTACGGCAGGAGCTGAGCTCCGGCACGCGGATCGAAAGCGTCTCTCGTGAAAGGTGACGAAAAGATCAGTGCAGGTAAGTCTTCGACGCGGTACGCTGCAAGCGCAAGGAATCGAAATCGATATCGCGAAGAATGGCGCCATCCTTCGGCACCCGGTGTTCCTCGAAGTCGCTGGCGGAATAAGGCGGAGCTTCGACTTCCGGTTCGATGATTAGGCCGCCGCAAATGAGATCGACAACGTAACCGAGCTGGGCGTGCCGCCGTACCGTGAAATGGGTGCAGGGGAAGTTGCGCGGAGAGCCATCGATGGGCTCGTAGTGATACAGGTAAGTGCCGGAAAGATGGAGGATGCCGCCTTCGTTTTCCAGTTCGAGGAAATAATGCGGACCTTCGTCGGCGAACTCGTCCACACGAAAAGCACGATCGGCAACGAACCTGGTGGACTGGAGAAGGTTTTGGAATTCGAGCTTATCGGCGAAGTCGTTGACCATTACCTGACGGGATAAGCGCGGGTAGTTGAGCATAACGGCAATGACCACAATGAGCACGCTGAGATAGGTGAACAGCACGAGGAAGTTCACGGCGACGCCAGCATGGCGGAAGGCGACGAATGCGACCACTGCGCTGGCGGCGAATCCCGAGGCGATAATGAGGCGAAGCAACAGCGATCTCACGCCTACCCCCGACTCATTCAAGGATACTGCTTTCCGCGACGCGATAGCATTAGAAATTCCTTAGCCTCCGCGGAGCGCCTGGACCGCTTCTCCGGCGACGTAAATGGAACCGGCGATGACGGTCACCGACTCGGGACCGAGCTTGCGGGCTTCGGCTAAGGCGAGCTCCACACCTTCGCCAACGGTTGCCGAGACTGAGTGCTCGACCCCGAGCGATTGCGCCAGGGCGGCGAGATCGTTGGCGGGAGCAGAACGGGGATTGTTGGCGCGGGTGAGGACCACGTGCGCCATCCGGGGCCAGAGAATCTTTGCGATCTGGTCGACGGCTTTGTCGGCCATGGCCCCGAAAAGCAGGACCAGGGGACGCTCGCCAAGATGCTCGGTGAGGGCGGCGCGCAGAGCCCAGGCTCCGGCGGGATTGTGGGCGACGTCGAGAATGATCTCGGGCCGCTGGGCGGTGGCCTCCATGCGCTGAAAGCGTCCCGGCCAGACGGTCTGGCGAATGCCGGCCGCGATGTTTTCCGCGGTGATGTGGAAGCCCTGGGCGGCCAGCTCCTCGGCAGCGGTAATGGCGAGCGCAAGATTGCGGAGCTGATGGCGCCCGACGAGCGGCGAGACGATTTCTACTTCCTCGCCTAGAACACTCAACTGAAATCGTGTTTCCACCGATGAGGTGTGGACCAGTGCGGAAGACTGGGGCGAGAGCGAAGGCAGGTTGCGAGCCGCACTGACGGCTCTCACGCCAACGGCGGCCATGCGCTCGCCGAGCACCTGATTGGCCTCCGGATGCTGGGGCAAGGTGACGGCGGTAACGTCAGGGCGAAGGATACCGGCTTTTTCGCGGGCGATTTCAGCGATGGTGTTGCCGAGATACTTCTGGTGATCGATATCAATGTCGGTAATGACAGAGAGGACCGGCTCGACGATGTTGGTGGCGTCGAGACGTCCGCCCATGCCGACTTCAAGGACGGCGATATCGATCCCGGATGCGGCAAAGAAATCGAAGGCCATGGCCGTCATGGTTTCAAAAAAACTGGGCAGATGAGGGAGCGCGGCGGCGGCGACAAGCGGCGTGGCCGCAGCGGTGACGCGGTCGTAGGCGGCGGCGAAGATATCATCCGGAATGGGCTGACCGCCGACGCAGATACGCTCATTGATGCGCAGCAGGTGAGGCGACGTGTAAAGGCCGACGCGGTGCGATGAGGCATGCAGGATGGCGGCAAGCGTGGCCGCAGTGGAACCCTTGCCGTTGGTTCCGGCGATGAGTACGGAGGGGTAATTGCACTGCGGGTTGCCGAGCGCGTCACAGAGGATGCGCATGTGCGCAAGATCAAACTTGCGCGAGGGACCTTGCTGAAGTTCGTGGCCGAGAGCGTAGAGGCGATCGACCGCATGTTGGAAGGAAGTCATGCCACTGCGATTATCGCACCTTAGAATTTGTCCATGCCGGACGAGGCCTGGTTCCGACTGGACACACCGCAAGGCAACGAAAACAAAAATATTGGTATCCGATGAAACCTGCCTGATAAAGACTTAAATACTCGGAACTCTGGAGCATGGTTTTCTGCTCTTCGGGAGTGGCGTCGCCGAAGCGGGACCAAAAGGCGACGCTGGTCCGCATCCCGAATGGCTGACTGTTGGTGATGCATTTCAGCACATCGGTTTTTCCCTCCTCGTTCAATGCACCAGCCGGGCACTCGCGCACACAGAGTCCGCAGGCGGTGCAGGGATTTTTCTCAACCGACGGACTTGAGGTCAATTCCAGTTGGGTGAGGATGGCCGCGAAGATGATCCGGGTTCCGAAGCGCGGGTGTACGACAAGGTTGTGGAGACCGAAGGCGCCCAGGCCGGCCGCCACGGCCGCGTGGCGAAGCGAGACTTCGGCAATGCCACGCTTTCCGGGGGTGAGGAAGTCCATAGGATAGGAGACGGAGACTGTCATGGTGGGACTCTCGCAACGCGATTCCACGAATCGAGCCACGCGGTAACAGGCTGAGCGGGAGAACTCCATGAGATCGAGCCGGGCATTCATCGCCATCTGCGGACTTGGACTGCCGCACGCGGAGAGTTCGCGGAAGGCCAGGACAATGATGGACTTGGCGCCCGGAAACAGAGACTCAAGCGATGGGGAATTTGGGCTCCGGTAATCGCTTACTGATGCGAATCCAACGTCATCCACCCCGAGTTCCAGAACGAATCTGCGTATGCTCTCTTTCATGGCACGGGCTCCTTGGGACTCATCGAGCAGCTTTAGAATTGGCATCGTGGGAATTGCGATCGTGGCGCGACAGCGAGTCGGCGACTGATTTGAGAATTTCCCGCGATAGTGCAGGGTCGGCGACACTGCGGGCGAGCACCATGCCGCCGACCATGCCCGCCAGTGCCGCAATTGCCTTCTGCCGGCGCGCGGCCTCGGTTTTGCCGGCGACAGTGTCTTCAAGCAGGCCGAGGCATCGCCGCAAGCCGGAGGTGACCACAGCTTTCAGCGAGGACGGCTGACGCGAGACATCACTTCCCAATGCCGCCAGAAGACAGCCGGAGCCGGGCCGCTCACGGTGACGGGTGGAAAGATAGTATTTGGCGAGTGCCTCCAAAGGTTCATCCGGCGCGGATGCGATGACCTTCTGCCATTGCTCGACGGTATCGTCCAATGCACGCTGTGAGGCGAGGTTGATTAATTCGTCCTTGGACTCAAAGTGTCCGTAGAAACCACCGTGGGTCAGGCCCGCTTCCTGCATCAACTCCGCTACACCAATGCCCTCGAAGCCACGCTCGCGAAAACGCTTCGCTGCGGATTGGAGAATCCTCTCCCGGTGCTCCGCCATCCGCTCCCGGCTGACCTTCATGGTTAAACTCTCCCCAGTGATTGTTTATGTTAGATGACGGGTGTCATGATTATCATGGTTATTTATGACGGTCATCATCTTAAACTTTCAGACTTGATTTCTCAAGAACAGGAGTTCACCTCTGGGGCGTGACCTCGGAAATACTTTTCGCTGAAAGAAGATGTAGTTCTGTCACTTAATTCCGGGGGAGGTGGAACGCGGCCGGGCATCCCAACCTTCGGACGCATGCGGCCATCCATGATTAGGACAGGAGGCGACATGAATCAGCGCACCTACACCTCTGCCCTGCTGCTTGGAGTCACTGCGGGGTTACGAACCATGACCGCACCGGCTTCGCTGGCACTGGCACAGCAGCAGCCCGGGGCCGCGAAAAACTGGCTGCTGGGAAGCCCGCGAACCGCACGCGTACTGACGATCCTGGCGCTTGGGGAATTGATTTTCGACAAGCTGCCATTTGCCCCGAAGCGGATCGCGCCGGCAGGACTCTCGGGCAGAGTGCTGTCAGGCGCGATGTGTGGCGCGGCGGTGGTGGATGAACATCAAGCAACCGGAGCGCTGCTGGGAGTCGCCGGAGCATTGGCAAGCAGCTTTGCGGGTTATGCCATTCGCAAGGCAGCGGTGCGGGCGAGCGGCGTGCCGGATGCACTGGTTGCGCTGGCCGAGGATGGCCTCGCGATCGGGATTGGGACGGTTGCGGCCTCGATGGGCAGCGAGGCGAAGGGCGAGTTGCGGACTCCGTGGGCCCATGTGGCCTGAGAAACCACGGCCCCGGAGCTTAGGAGCCGGGCAGGCGCGAATACATGCGCACCAGGCTGGCAATACTGTAGGCGGCCTGGGCAGCAATGATGGCGAAAATTACGCCAAGCGCGGGCGCTTGGAGTTTGCTCTCGATCAGATCGGCGAAAACTCCCGCACTGAAGAGGAGCAGAAACGGGAGCGAGGCGAACAGGATTATGTCCGCACCATTCTCAGGAAGAAGAATGGCCATCCCGAGCAGCAATACAAAGACGATGAGCGGGCCGGTGTTGCCAAAGAAGCGCGTCCGCGGCCAGGCGAACCACGCCACTAGAGCGCACAGGGCAGCAAGCAGTGCGCCCGGAGTTGCGTCAAGGAAGAAGCGCGCAAGAATGCGCACGAACAGACGCGGAGAGAGGGCGGCGGGCTGCCAGGCGAGCCATCCCGCGTGGGCCAGTCCGTGGGCGAGGGCACGAGGGTTCGCGAGATAACAGAGATCGAGCAGGACAAGCGACACCGCAATGGCGGCGAAGAGGATGAGGAGCGCAGCCGCGCGGCGGTGGGGAACCGCCCACAACATGAAGGCGGCGGCGGGAACCAGCAGCCAGGCAAGCGTCCACTGGGCTCCAACGGCGAAGGTGATGGAGATGCCGAGCAGGGCAATGCGCTTCCAGTTCCAGAGAATGACCTCGCGCGGCGCATACAGGGTGTGAGCCGTGGCAATGGCGGTGAAGATAAGGCCGAAAGCACCCCAGGCGGCAAAGATCTGGGGACTGGCAAGGGACGAGCACGCAACCATTCCGGGGCTGAAGGCAAAGAGCGCGAGCACGATATGGCCGGCAGCGGTTCCGTAGAGGCGGCGCGCAACATACCAGAGGCAGAGCGCGAGGCAAAGTCCGGCGGCCAGGAAGGGCGCACGGATGAGCCAGCGATGCTGGTCAAGCCAGAACTGATCGAGCAGAACAGGGTTCTGGGGCAGATGAAAAATGATGGCCACGACGGAGAGCAACGGAACCAGTGGTGAGGCGACAGACTCAACGGCGAGAGGGACGTGACGGAGAAGCGCGACCCCGCGCAGAATCTGATCCGCCTCCAGTTGCGTGAGCGGAACGGACGCGACAAACCAGGCACACTGTGCGAAAAAGGCGATGAGCAGGACGAGAGCAATCAAGTGATAGGAGCGGACGGGCTTAGGAGTGCGCAAGGATGCCATGATGTTCTGAGTACTTTGTAACATTTGTGAGCCGGATTTGGGACGACGATTTGCGGGCGGAGTGAGATGGTTGCGGCGGCAATGTGGATGGTCGACATGGGGGATACAACCTCTTGATGAGTTCCACCAGTCAGCCCGGATTCATTGCGGCGGCATCCACCTCCGCGTCACTTTGTCGATTCGCCAGCCTGCGCGAGTCGAATCCAGCAACTCGCAAACGCTCGAAAAAGCAGACACCCCACTGTCTCATGGCGAATGTAGTCGAACATGAAATTCATTATTAATTAACAACCAGGGCTCGTGGGAGTACATCTATGTGCATGTTTGACCCGAATACCCGGATTGACACCGGGAATCCGGGCCGCTTCAGCGGAGCTTAGCTCGCGGAGAAGCCCATCTCAGCAAAGAGGAGCATATGAAATCGAGGACACTAACCCTAACGGCGATCGCTTTCGCTCTGCTGCTTGGCGTGGCCACCACCCAGGCGCAGTCGCAGAGGCTATCAGCATCCATTCCATTTGATTTCCAGGTTGGCAGCGAACACATGCCGGCGGGGCAATACGTCATCGCCAGTGACGGTTTCCGATTGACCATCCAGGGCTTGCACACGTCTGGCGCGGCTTTCGTGCAGACCAGCAGCATCGGCTCCAAACATCTGGAGGCTCCGCAACTGGTCTTCCTGCACCTCGGCACCCAGTACTACCTGACCCAGGTCTGGTCTTCGGTCCTACATGATGGGCGCGGAATCCCGTTGCCGAAGGATCGTCAACTCGAAGCTAGTAACGGAGCCGACCATCAGGAAACTGTCGTCGCCATGAGCCATTGAGATAACAACACTCTCAGAGAGTTGCAAACCGACCAATAACAACAAGGCCGCTTTCAGTGCGGCCTCTTTTCGCCGCTCGGTGAACAACCACCCCAGTCGAATCAACTTCACAACTCCACGTGGACGCGAAAGCCGGGGATCAGCACCGGCCCGCGGTCCCGGTTGTAGGCAGGGTTGCGGACGTATTGCAGGTCCGGAGCGATGAAGATGCCACGCCAGAGGTGCGCCGTGTAATACGTCTCCAGGATATTCTCCCGTCCGTAACGCAGGGCTCCATCGCCGATGATGAAGCCGTATCCTCCATCGGCAAGATAATTCTGGTGGTCACGCGAGATGGCGTTGGATGAAAACGCCACACCTGCGCGGTCTTTCGCACGGTGCCACTGGTTGCCGCTCACGCCGACGCCGGTTGAAACCGTACTATCGATCTCGGTGTAAGCAAACGATTCCGTTTTTCCGTTATTCCATCCGTAGCGAGCAAAGGCCGTCATGTTGCGGGTCAGCGGCTGCTCCAGGTTTGCGCCGAAGCCGTACTTGGCCGTCGTCTGCCACGGGTGTGCGGTAATGTCAGGCGTTTTCGTTTCGCCGAGAAGATAGGCCATGACAGCGTCACGGTAAATACCCATGTTGGCGTGGTTCACAAAACCGAGGAGGCGAATTGTGCCCCCTTTGTTCGGGAGAAATCCACGGCGCAATTCGTACTCGAAGTTTTCAGAATGGGCCTTGTGCAGGTTCCAGACTTCGTCCATGCCATTGGCCACCTTGGGCATTAGCGACTCAGAGAAACGCAGTGCCCAGTTGCGGTCCTGATATTCCACAACGGCGCCCCAAGTGTAGCCGCGCGTGTCGGCGGAGTAGTCGTAAGCACCGTTCTGCGCCGTGGACCAGTTCATGAACTGCATGTGGCTGTCGCTGCCAACCGAGTTCTGATCAAAGAAATCTGCGGTTCCGTATTTGCCCACGCGCACGTCGAGCCGCCGCACTGGAACTTCTGCAAATGTGGACATCGGGCCGCGCTCGCCTTCCGTGCGCTCTTTGCTCAGGGCAAACATCTTATGCACCATGACCCGCGCGAGGTAGGGCGTGGAACTCAGCGTCGGATTGCGGACTACATCGAGATTGGAGAAGCCGGCAAGGCCGAGTGCTTTGCTCAGCCCAGCTCCTCCCGCTTCCTCCACATGCGCCAGCACTTCGGTTGAGTTATTCAGTTGTACGCCGGTGTATAGAGTCATCACGCGCGAGGTCGCCTTCTCATAGGTCGGATCCAGACTATTGGCTCCGGTGTACTTGGCGTCGAAACCGGGGTGGGTCTGGAAGATGAAGTTGGTTTGACCGGAGACCCAGAAACGTCCGTCGCGGAAATGGGGGAGGACGGTGTCCGGCGATGCGTCCGGGGCAGAGGCGGGCGTGTCTTTGAAGCTCGCCATCTCATCGGCACTCTGCGCCACGGCTGCTGCGTTGAGGCAAACGAGGAAGAGCAGCGTCAAAAGCGCAGCCATCGCCGGGGTTCCGTTCTTTTTGTTCATCGGACTGTTCCTTCCTGTGTTCTCTCGTCCAGGGTTCGGCGCGCGCCCACGTCGAAGTTTTTCTTGCGCAGTGTGGCAACCTCAAATGCTCGGGTTGGGAAAGCGGGACGAAGCAGATGCTTCTGACGAGTCGGGGAACAGGATATCAAGGCTTCTGTTTGCACCGGCTCTAACAGTCCCGAACAGTTGCGGGTCCAGGTCTATCGTTTTAATGCTTGCCTAAGGCTCCGGCTAAATCCACGCAGTGGTACCCCACCAGAAGAACCATCAGGATCAGGTAACCGCGCAGCGCCATCAGCGAAAGTTTCACGCTGGTGGTCATCGGCATGGGCCCCAGCATTGCGGTGTCGATTTTCTCTTCCTGCTGATCGTCCAGCGGATGCACCACCAGATAGTGGTTCTCCGGGATCTGGTCGATATCGATATCCATGGTTACGGGCATAAAATGCATGATCTTATTCTCCTTACAATCTCAAGCTGCCGGAAACAGGTTTGGAGCGACCACCTGGGCCGCCAGGATGAGGGAGAGAATGAACAGGACGATGATGATGGTCCAGTTCACCCAGTTGTTCCAAGGCTTGTTGACGTAATCGCCCATCAGTTCCTTATCGTTGAGCAGCAACTGAAGAAAGATGATGGCCGAAGGCAACACAATTCCCGCCAGCACCTGCACGCCAAGGATGATCAACTGCAACGGCGCCCGGGGAATGAGTACGAGGGCGGCGGCAACTGCGACACACGCCCCATAGGTCAGATAGAAACCCTTTGCCTCTTTGAAAGGCAGTTGCAAGCTGTGAGGCCAGCCCTTCACCTCACCATAGGCCCAGGCGCTCGACAGCGAGATCGCGCCGGTTCCGAGAATCGCCGCGTTGATCATCAGCAGCAGGAGGGCGTAGCGAATCCACTGGCTACCGGCAATCAGATGAAGCGCGTTGGCCATCTGCGCCGGATCGGCAAACTGAATTCCGCTATCGAACGCCGCATTGCCCGCGAGCATCATGCAACCGGCCACGATGATGGTAAAGATTGCGCCAACCAGCGTATCCAGGCGGGCCCACTTCAGATCGGAAAACCGCAGGCGCTTGTCGGCGATGCAGCTCTGTTGAAAAAACAACTGCCACGGGGCGATCGTCGTACCCACGATGGCAATCACCAGGAAGATGAGGTTGCCGGTAATGCCACCCTTCGGAATGCCCGGAATGAGTGTGTCATGCGCCATCTGGCCAACGCTCGGATGCAGGCGAATGGCGATGGCCAGCCATACCAGGTCCAGCAGGCAGAAAAAAACCGTGATCCGCTCCCAACGGCGATAGCTTCCGGTCAGCACCATGAGTACCAGGCCCACTGCTGCTACCGGAACTCCGAGGTACGGAGAAATTCCCATGTGGCTTACGGCCAGGGCGATCGCAGCAAACTCGGTGACCAGGGTCAGAAAATTCACCAGCTCCAGGTCGACCAGCGAGAACACGCCCCACCACTTGCCGAAGCGCTGATAGATCATCGCGGCGTGGCCCTTGCCGGTCGCGATGCCGAGACGGACTACCATCTCCTGAATGAAATAACAGGTCGGCAAGAGCAGCAGCAGTACCCATAGCAGTTTGGTCCCATACTGCGCACCCGCCTGAACGTAGGTGGAGACGGCGCCGGCGTCGTTGTCGGCCTCCATCACGATAAGACCTGGGCCGAAGACCATCAGGAACGTGAGCACATCGTGCGCCCACTTCGACCGGACGACCCTGCCGCGCACCAGCGTCGGCTCGGCGATGGTGCCTGCGGCCGCGATTGCAACTACTTTCTCCTGCATCCCTCTACTCCTAATTGCTAATGCAAATTTCCGGATTCATTGGTGCGCGCCCAGGCTCATGCCGCGCACACAAAGGGTGTCCGAGGACCGAAGTCACCCGGAGCCTTGCCTATGCGTGGCGCAGGCCGAGTTGCTGAATGCGAGGAGGAGAGGAACGAGCCTCACCTTCCGCGTTCTTCTGTGGTTGTTTCATAGAAGAAGCAGAAGTGAGACGACAGGCAGGAACTATGCGTCTATCGGATCACACAACACTTCTCTACAGCGTAAAGCCGCCGTACTCGGAGGCTTATCGTCCAGAGATAAGTCGATTTCGCTCATATAACCTTTGTGCTTGGGGTGCAGACAAGGAGGAGATAGAGACAGAGAGCCTCTAGAGGAAGGAATGCCGGAGCAGAAATTGCGACGCCGGAGACGCCGTACGCGACCAGTTTTCTTTCCTCACTCGTCCAAGCTTTAGCACCGCGCACCGTAAGAGGTCCGAAGACCTCAGCCACGTTAGGAAAACCCTTAAGCCGGGAGTTCCTGTTATACCGCTCAGGCAAACTTCTTTCGAAGTCGTCGGGCAGTGGCCTGTGTGTCGCGCAGTAGCCTCGCCTACCGAGGAACCGTACGTAAATCAGCGTCTCTCAATCAACGCTAAAACATGGTACCCACGGCAGTACGGCTATGTCAACACGAAATATGATTTGAAATGTTCATTCATTTAGCCAGCCTAGTGGGATGCTCCAGAACTGATTGATGGGGTAGTGGTAGGGGTATAAGGAATTTTGGTGTCATGTACACTGACCGACAAAGAAAAGCTGATCTGCCGGGTACGGCGCATCCGACGGACAGGTGGAAGCTGTGGAGGGCCGCACCGGGCGCACGCTTTATGACGGGCGCCCGGTGGTCAGTGGCTACGAGTTAATGTGACTACGAGTGGTTTGCTTTCTTGTGGTGAGCTGCCTTTTTAGCGTGCAGGGCGGCTCGCGGAACCGGCTTTACTTTGACTTCGTTTACGACCGTGGTGCCTTCAGCGGGGAAGGTTGCGCCGGC